>ENA-UOWO01003256-UOWO01003256.1-activated-sludge-metagenome-genome-assembly--contig:-NODE-3256-length-19046-cov-7.304513_pt1 | contig 19046 bp, 16 predicted proteins | sample MGYA00238148_ERZ761564 | MGnify/ENA primary metagenome ERZ761564 (study PRJEB28885, sample SAMN05720194) | activated sludge metagenome | isolation source: Anaerobic digester | place: USA...
TTGGTCATTGGACCGGCACTGCTGAAGCTATGTTTGGAGCCACCTGGAATATTGATATCACATTCACCGAAACCGGACATTATATTGCTACAGCCTCCAATGTATCGAACCCCAATTATTGGCCATCCCCTTTTTATTTTGGATACAAAATGGTTGACAACCCTGCCGGAGGACAGATGTGTATTGAACCTTCTGCCGACATTCCATGCCAGACCTTTACAATAGACGAAGTCATCAACAACAAAGGATATGGAGTGCTTAATGTGGGGTACGAATATGCTATGTCAGCCTACCCGTATTCATACGAGTGCAGTAATAATTTCGAAATACAGCACCTAAGCTTCTCTGATGGAGGCGATGCCGTGTTTTTTTCATTGGTTGAATTTGGTACTGATTATTACGACTGGTATCTCCGCTACAACCTTATAAGGGTTGATTAGCCGGAGCAAGTCAAATGTTATAAATCAAATGTCAAATGTTAGAATAGACATTCATTAGACATTTTAAAAGCAATTGACCTTTTCTGTGCTGTTGATTTTTATTTTTCTTGCAACTTCAACCAGTCGGAGATTGCTTCAATAGCTGATTTATCAACATTTCCAGGCTTCTCATATTCTTCAGGATACGATTTGGATTCGCCTGCAACGTAGAGATGGTTTAGTTTATTAAATAGCATAAAGCTTGCATTTGCTTTTCCTTTCAGGGCTTTTTTCCATAATAAAAAATCTTCGGTGGTTACCTGATAGTCGCGCCCTCCCTGCATCACAAGAATCGGAATATCAAGAGAAGCGGCGGTTTTGCACTGATCGTAATTTTTAAGATCGTACCAGTACGAAGCGGGTAATCCAGAAGGCAATGCCAACGTGTTTTTTGCCGCATCACCGGTTTGGAGCTTCGATACATTGTTGTTCAGCTCATTCATCATTACAAGGCGCTTTTTGTCTTCTTTGGTAAGTTTCCCATTCCGTTTCATCAGGTATTCTGTTTGTTCGCCGATGAGTGTCTGAAGTGCACGTGCATTGCCCGAAAAAATTATAATACCCCCAACGGGTGTTGCAATGCTGTTGGCAATACGAGGGGCAAGCATTCCGCCCAGACTGTGCCCCAGCACAAAGATGTTGGAATAGGCATATCCCAGCACATGATGGCAATAGTCAACAGCCGAAACCGCATCCTGCACAGTTTCGTCGTACACTGTAAAGCTGCGGTTCGAAAAAGCTTCGGGGTACACATAGCTGCGTTTGTCGAAGCGGAACGAAGCAATACCATACGAAGCCAGCCCCTGTGCCAGATCGAGAAAAACCTTGCTGCCGCCAACGCTTTCGTCGCGGTCGGTTGAGCCCGACCCATGCACAAAAATTACAATGATTGAGTCTTTATTAACTGCAGGCTCCAATAATGCTGCCGACATGCTGAAATTTCCCGACTGAAAGCGGAGCTTTTTCTCTTTGAACAGTGGGTTGGCATAAATAGCGTGATGTGCATTTGCAGTGTCGTAAACCTGATACCTGAATCCGGTCAGATTTCCGTTCTCAAATGAATAATTCAGTTTAATCGTCTTTTTTTCCGTATCCACAATTCGGTACACCATGTCGTATTTACCAAAAATATCGCTTTCAAGACTCCGTTCTTCGGTGATGTGCCCATAGTTTTTAATGAATTTCGACCATGCATTTGCCCAGAAAGCACTGTCGGTAGGAGGGTTTGCCTGCAACAGTTTCGAAGCTTCTGTGTAATTGCCTTTTTCGAGCAGATCGGTAAAATGGCGTGCTGTTTCGCTGTTTTTATGCTGGGCGAAAAGACAAAGGGGGGCGAAAACAAAAATTAGCGGAAAAAGTGCTTTTAATTTCATGGCGCAAATAATTATAAATAGTTGTTGAGGCAAATTTAAAAAATCAAATTTGTATATTTGCCATGAAAGCAAATGCCGAAAGATGAAAAAAGTCAGGTTGCAGGTTTTGGGCTTATCGTACAGCCAGACGCAGGCCGGAGCCTATGCGCTCATTCTATCGGTTGAGAACAGCGACCAGCGTATTCCCATCATTATCGGCAGTTTCGAAGCCCAGGCAATTGCCATACAGCTCGAAGAGATAATCACAGCCCGACCCCTTACACACGACTTGTTTCTGCATTTTGCCCAGCGTTACGAAATAGAGTTAAAAGAAGTTATTATCTATAAGCTCGAAGAAGGAGTGTTTTATTCACAGTTAATTTTCCGCAACAAAAAACAACTGGAACTTATCGAATCGCGAACTTCCGATGCGGTAGCACTGGCGTTGCGGTTTAAATGCCCTATTTACACAACCGACGAAATTGTGGAAAAAGCCGGAATCATCCTCAATCTCCCCGATGATGAGGGTCCCAAAGCAACGGAAGAGCCACAGAAGGAGCAACGCCCGCAGAAAGATATTTTCAGCCTTTCCGACGGAGAACTGGAGCAGATGATGAATGAAGCTGTAAGTGACGAAAACTATGAACTGGCAAGCAGAATCCGCGATGAACTGAACAAACGAAAAAATGTGTAGTTACTTTTTTATTGGTGCGATATCGATTAACAACAATTAAATCACGTTGATATGGGTCTTAAGGTGCGGTTGATTATTATGAATTTCCTTCAGTTTTACATTTGGGGATCGTGGCTGATCACTATTGCAAATTACTGGTTCGGGACAAAAGGATGGTCGGGTGCGGAGTTTGGAATTATTTTTTCTACAATGGGTATTGCTTCTCTTTTTATGCCTGCGTTAATGGGAATTGTTGCCGATAAGTGGGTGAATGCCGAAAAACTCTATGGTATTCTTCATCTGTGTGGAGCGGTGTCGTTGTTTTTAATCCCTCAGATCAACGAACCAACCATGTTTTTCTGGGGTATTTTACTGGCAATGATTTTTTATATGCCCACCATTGCCCTTACCAACACAATTGCCTATACGGCACTGAAAAGCAACAATTATGATGTTGTTAAAAGTTTTCCCCCAATCCGGGTTTTTGGTACCATTGGTTTTATTGCCGCAATGTGGATCGTCAACCTGACCGGTAACAAAAGCTCGGAAAACCAGTTTTTTATTGCTTCGGCTATTTCATTACTATTGGGCATTTATGCTTTTACATTGCCGAAGTGCCCTACGTTTGCCCAAACATCGCAAAAGAAAACTTTTATTCAGATGCTTGGCCTGGAAGCCTTTGTTCTCTTTAAAAACAAAAAAATGGCATTGTTCTTTGTTTTTTCAATGTTTTTAGGAGCTGCACTTCAGTTAACAAATGCTTACGGCGACGTGTTTCTTGATGACTTCAAGAATATTCCACAATATGCCGACTCGTTTGTGGTGAAATATTCCACCATTATTATGTCCATTTCTCAGATGTCGGAAACATTGTTTATCCTGGCAATTCCATTCTTCCTCAAGCGCTTTGGTATTAAAAAAGTTATGCTGATAAGTATGTTTGCCTGGGTGTTGCGTTTCGGACTTTTTGGACTTGGCAATCCCGAAAGTGGGTTGTGGATGATTATTCTCTCCTGTATTGTGTATGGAATGGCATTCGATTTCTTTAACATCTCGGGGTCGTTGTTTGTTGAAACCCAAACCGATTCGAAAATACGTGCCAGTGCGCAGGGAGTTTTTATGATGATGACCAACGGGTTTGGAGCTATACTGGGTAGCTGGACCAGCGGGCTTGTTATCGACAAATTTTTTACCATTGACGGAATGAAGCAATGGCAGGGAATCTGGATCAGCTTTGCCATTTATGCTTTTATTGTGGCAATACTCTTTGCATTACTTTTTAAACACAAGCATACGCCTGAAGATATTGGTGCGGTGCAGCACTAACCATTCAATTACAGTTTATTTACCGTAACCTTTTCCATGTTTGTGTGCGATGAAATATTCCCACATCAGCGCGTACTTTAAGCTCGTTGCCCTCGAGCCAGAGTTTGCCATCAACAATCCAGCCGCTTTCGGGTTCGAGAAAAGCATTCTTTGCAAACCAACCGTCTTTGGTTTTGCTGAGACCGCGAACCACAATCATTCCCAGAATGGGTTTGTCTTTTAGTGTACCTGAGCATTTTGTACAAAGAGGGTTTTCTCCTTTCGATTTGTCGATAATAGCAATTACTTTTCCGTATAGTTTTCCGTCTTTTTCATAAATCTGTACCACCGATTTTTCAATTCCTGTCTGGTCGTCGACGGTTATCCATTTGCCCGTTACATCTTGTGCCTGCATAACAAGGGCTGAAAATACTGCCAATAAAAAAACTGCAACCTGCTTCATACATTATGGTATTTGGACGACAAAATTACAATTTCCCTGCCAACAAAAAGCACATATGTGTTTTTAACCATAATCAAAAATGGGAAATAGCTTTTTTAGCAGAGATATAAATTATAGTTTAGCGGGTTAAAATTTTTTAAGATGAAAACAGTATTGATTTTGGGAGCAGGGCTAAGCGCAACTTCGCTGATTGAGTACCTGCTCGAAGGCAGTGAAAAATATAATTGGCAGATTATAGTAGGCGACAGCGATCCGGCAGTTGCCTCTCGAAAAATAAAAGCACATCCGAATGCGCGTTCCGTTTTTTTTGATGTGCTCGATAATAGTCTGGTGCAGCAATATGTAAGTCAGTGCGATACGGCAGTTTCGTTTTTGCCGGCACGCTTCCACCCGATTATTGCCAAAGCCTGTGCCGAACATGGCAAAAACATGGTTACCGCATCGTATGTTTCTCCCGAAATGAGGTCGCTCGATGCAGAAGCCAAAGCAAAGGGACTCATTTTTATTAACGAAGTAGGCGTTGATCCGGGGCTTGACCACATGTCGGCAATGCATGTTATCGACGAGATACGAAACAAGGGAGGCAAGCTGCTTTCGTTCAAATCGAGTACCGGTGGACTGATTGCTCCGGATTACGATGATAATCCTTGGAATTATAAATTTACTTGGAATCCGCGTAATGTGGTTCTGGCAGGGCAGGGGACAGCACGGTTTATACGCAATGGCCGATATAAATTCATTCCATATCATAACATATATCGCAGGGTAGAAAATACCGAAATTCCTGGTTATGGTGAATTTGAAATTTATGCAAACCGCGACTCCCTGTCGTACCGCGAAACCTACGGACTGATTGATATCCCGACTATTTTCAGGGGCACAATGAGACGTCCGGGGTATTGCGAAGCATGGAATGTGTTTGTACAGCTCGGTATTACCGACGATACCTACATTTATGAAGGAAGCGAAAATGCAACCTACCGTGATTTTATTAATTCGTATTTGCGTTTCGACCCGAATGCAAAGGTTGAGGATAAACTCTGCGATTTTCTCGGATTGGATCGCAATGGCGAAATCATGAAAAAACTCGAATGGCTCGGTATTTTCGAAGAAAGGCGTATCAATATGAAAAACGCTACTCCCGCACAAATACTTCAGAAGCTGCTCGAAGAGAAGTGGGCACTTGGTGCCGATGATAAAGACATGATCGTAATGCAGCATCAGTTTGAATATGAACTTCACGGCAAACGGTACGGAATAAAATCGTCGATGGTGTTTATCGGAAAAGATCAGGCAAATACAGCTATGGCAATCACGGTAGGCATTCCGGCAGCAATTGCCACAAAAATGGTGCTTATAGAAGCATTTACAAAGCCCGGTGTGCATGTGCCGGTCACTCCCGATTTATATGGACCAATACTGAAAGAACTCGAAACTTACGGAATCCGTTTCAGCGAAGAGCATTTCGAATTGTAGATAGGATTTTAGAACTTAGGGCCAATCATTGTGAGGGTTGGAAACCCGAAGCAATCTGCAATTCGACAGGCTCAATACAGGCATTTGACGGTCGGTTATAAACATGTCTCTGTACCGGTAGATTGCTTCACTGCGTTCGCAATGACGTTTTGGAGAGCACGTCATTGCGCGGAGCACCCAAGTGCGACAAAGCAATCTGCATTTCGACGGGTGGTTATTGCAACGTCTCCGGGTACGGAGATTGCTTCACTGCGTTCGCAATGACGTTTAAAAGCCCGTCATTGGGAATGTTGAAAACCCGAAGCAATCTGTATTTGAATATCTACCGACGATAATCGTCGCGTTGATTTTCCTTTTGTGGGTCGTTATTATTTACTTTTACCTCAACTTCGTAATTGCCCCTGTAAATAGCATCGTATTCCACATTGCCCTGCTGATCGAAAGTAACCATACGACCTTCGAGAAGTCCGTTTTTATAGTTCATTTCAAATTCCTGAACGCCATGATCGTACCACCCCTGCCATTTGCCATCGGGTTTATCGTCCTTATAATTTTCAAGCCTGATTTTTCCTCCTTGCGGATTATAATATGTCCACTTGCCGGTTTTTTTGCCAAGCAGATAATTGCCTTCCATAAGAATTGTTCCTTTTAGGTTATATGTACGTGTAACCCCGTTCAGCACCGAAACTTCCCGCGATTCGCCATATAAATCGGGATTTCCTTTATTTTCGTAAACTACATAGTTTTCCTCAATCTGAATCTTTCCGTTGGGATAGTAATACAGGGCTTTGTCTGTGATGAGTCCGTTTTTATAATGAATGGCCGATTTCTTTTCACCATTATCGTACCAGCTGTTCCATAACCCGGTCATTACACCGAAATCGTAATTACCCTCCAGGCTTTTTGCGCTGTTTTCGTAGTATTCTGTCCATAGCCCAATTTCGACATCATTTTCGAATTGACCCTTACGGAACACATTCCCGTTTTCGTAATACACAATGTAGTCGCCATTTTTCCGGCCATGTTCATAGTTGATTATTCGCCACACCTGACCGTTGCCGTACCAATACGTCCATTTTCCACTCATTTCACCATTCAGGTAATACCCTTCGTTCCCTTTGGTTCCATCGGTGCGCCAGTACGTCCAGAGACCTTCCTGCACATCATTTACAAAGTTTCCGTCAATATCTTTTTTACCGTCCTGAAGGCCCCAGTGTGCTTCGCCGTTTTTCTTACCATCGATATAATTTATGCGTGCTTCTAGATTTCCGTTGCTATAGTATTTTTCCTGTATTCCGTTGCGCACACCACTCTTATAATTATTTCTGCTGCGTATGTTTCCGTCGGGATACCAGAAAACCCATTCGCCATCGCGCTCTTTGTTTTTCATGATTCCTTCCATTTCTTTTGTCCCGTTTTCGTAGTAATACACGCACTTTCCGTTTTCGTAGTTTATATCGCTCTTTAGTTGTTTGTTTTCATAATATCCTTTCCATGTTCCGATACGGTTTCCATTGTCGAAAGTGCCCGTTTCTTTAATATTTCCATTTTCGAAATAATATGTCCAAAGACCTTGCTCCAAACCATCGGCAACAGACCCTTCAGATAATTTGGAAGGAAACTCGTAATACCGCAAAACGGTACCATTGCCATTTGCAACGGTTTTTCATTTTTTGGGGAGTAAAACGATATGATTCGCCCGGATCCCTGATTATAGAGAACTTCCATTTCGGGTTTTCCTGTATTGTAGTAGGTTGTCCAGGAACTGTCTTTTACATCGTATTTATAGAAACCTTCGGTGCGTAAAACCCCCGATTCGTACCAGTTCTTGTAAGAACCGTTTTTTAAATTGCTTTCAAATGTAAACTCTTCGTTTTTATTGCCATTGGGGTAATAGGTGATGTCGTTGCCATACAGTTCTCCTTTATAATAATCGGTTTCTCTTACCAGCTTTCCGTTGCTGTCGAAATATTGCCAGTGGCCCATTTCTCTGCCCAAATGCATCATCCCTTCCGATTTTTTAACACCATTTTTGTAATAATCGGTGGTGGTTTCGAACTCCTGAGAAAATATGAAATTACTTAAAATAACTGCTGTAATAAGCAATGCGATGTTTTTCATATAATGCAATTTTTACAAATGTAAGTAATCAAACGCTTTAATCAATACTGTTGAAGGCTGATTTTAAATCACTTATTAACTTAGCATTGTGGATGGTGCAATATGCTATAAATATGATTTTATGAAAAAATTGTCAAGAAAATTTGCAAACTCGCAACAAGTACATTATCTTTGTTAATAACTTTGTTAATAAATATTGTTAATAATGAAAAAATATTTACTATTTATTAGTGTAATCATCACATTTACAGGTGGTTATAATTTGAAAGCTGAAGAATATATTGTTAAAGGTTTGTATCAGGGAATCGATCTTTATGTTATAAACCCGATGCTTGATGATGAGGGATACACCTATTGCGTGACAGAAATTTTTATAAACAACAATGTTTATGAAGATGTGCTGAATTCGAGTGCTTTTTGCATTTCGTTGTCGAAACTGGACCTAAAAGTTGGAGACGGACTCGAAATCAGGTTTGTTCACAGTAACGATTGTGCACCGAAGATAATTAACCCGGAGGTACTTAAACCAATAACCACCTTTACAGTTACGGCCATCAATATTACGGGAAATGTACTAAATTTTAGCACCACGGGTGAAACCAGTAAAATTCCGTTTCAGGTGGAACAATTCAGGTGGAACCGCTGGATTACCGTAGCCACAGTTGAGGGTAAGGGAGGCCCCGGCGAAAATACCTATACAGCAGCCATTCTTCCATCATCCGGTGAAAACCGATACAGGGTCATTCAGAAAGATCACTTGTACCGCACACGGTTTTCTGATGAATATTTGTACACAAATACCCAGGAGCCTGTTGTGGTTACATCCAAGCTGAAAAAGGTAAAAACAGAAATCACACTCAGTGCTGCAAGTATGTACTATGTTGTAAACAGTTTTGGGGCAACAGTGCTCGAAGGTTCCGGCGAGGCCATTGATGTAAGTTCTCTGCCTAAGGGTAAGTATATTCTCGCCTACGATGCAACCAGTGTTGGTTTTACCAAAAAATAATTGCACTAAATTTCATAATTTTGGGGCGAAAGCCCCTTTTTTATGTCCGATTCAATAGAAACATATAAAAACGATATTTTCAACAAGCTTTTTGAATACTCATTCAACACTTTGGCAATGCGTGCTTTTGTCATTCAATATGAATGCTGCAAGCCTTACAGGAGGTATTGCGAATTATTGCACAAATCGCCTGATAATGTAAGACAAATCCGCAATATTCCATTTTTACCGATAGAGTTTTTTAAAAACAATCAGATTGTTTGTGGCGAAAAACATCGTACATCTGTTTTCAAAAGTTCAGGTACAACTGGCACGAATTCGTATCATTATGTACACGACCTCAATTTATACGACCGTAACCTAGATGAGGGGTTCCGAAGTTTTTACGGTGCTCCGGCTCAGTTTAGGTTTATTGCCATTCTGCCCGGCTATATCGAAAGAAACGATGCTTCGCTCATTTATATGCTTCGGCAGTTGATTGCAGCAGGTGGACACAGTGAGTCTGGCATATATTCCAGTGGCGATGATGAGGTGTTTCTTAAAATTCAGAAACTGGAAGCCGTGGCACAACCCTATTTTCTGTGGGCCGTAAGCCATGCCCTGATGAAATTTGCCGAACAATACCCTATGCCGGTTCAGCATTGCATTGTGATGGAAACCGGAGGTTCTAAAGGAATGGGTAAAGAAATTATTCGTTCCGAAATGCATGGTTTTCTAAAAAAGTCATTCTCGGTGAAAACAATTCATTCGGAATATGGAATGACAGAATTATTATCGCAGGCTTATGCTGTTTCTGATGGAATATTCAGACCGACCCCTCGTATGAAAGTACTTGTGCGTGATGCTACCGACCCTCTGTGTATTTCTGAAGCTGGAACAGGTATGTTGAATATCATCGACCTAGCCAATATTCATTCCTGTTGTTTTATTGGAACTTCTGATGTGGGTACGGTGCAAAGCGACGGTAGCTTTGAGCTGCTTGGGCGTGCCGATAATAGCGATGCAAGAGGGTGTAATCAGATGGTCTGAATCAATCAAAGCATTTTTGGGGTTTAATTTGGTTTGTGTTATTCAAAATATGAGAAATTACACCGCAACGGAGTTGCAATCTGCGTACATTTCAATTCAAAATGCAAGTACGTTTCTTTAACTAAAGGAGGGTAAAATTTATAAAAAGTAACATAGATACTTTAAGTTAGTATAGTTCATGTTATTAAAAACCTTGGCATTGTATAACTGTGTAATATCAAGAGGTTCAAAAAAGGATGCTGATTTCACATGGTTTCTTTTTGCTAATCGGTATAGCTCCTCGGGTATTTCCGGAAGAAAATTGCTACATTTGGGAGTAGCATGATAATTCGAAGATGAAAAGCCCAATATTTGTCGGTTTAATATTATTTTTTCTGATTATTGCCGGTATTATTTCTGCACAGGAAGATACAGTCGATATTTACGATATGGATTTTACCGAATTGTCGAAACTTAAAATTGTTACTGCCTCAAAAACAGAGCAGGAAATTAAAGAAGTACCTTCAACAATTATAATTATCACAGTAGAGCAGATTAAACAAAATGGCTATTTTACGCTCGAAGAGGTTCTTGCCGACCTGCCCGGGTTCCAGTTCAGAAATATACTCGGCATTAATAGTTATGTATTCCAAAGAGGAATTCCCAATCAGAACAATCTTACGCTTCTGCTTATTGATGGTATAATGGTTAACGAACTTAATTCAGGAGGCTTTTATGGCGGTGCTCAGTATAACCTGTCGAATGTGGAACGGATTGAAATTATAGCAGGTCCGGCATCTGTTGCATACGGCACAAACGCTGTTACCGGAATAATAAATATTATTACAAAAGCGCCCACTGAAAATAAATTTGAGATCAAATCGGGATTTGGATCCTTTAACACGTATGAAAGCAATGTAAATTTCATGTTTTACAACCCGGAAAAAAACTTCGGCATTACTGTTTCAGGAATGTTGAAGAATTCCGATAAAGCCGATTTGAAGGGCGCTGCAGGAGATAATAACTGGACAGATTTGATGGACAATTTCGAAAGAGACTATGCTGCTGACCTGAAAATTCAATTTAAAGACTTTACTTTCGGAACAGGTTTCATTAACAAACGAGCTTCTACAGCGACATATAATAAGTCGGTAGGAACCATTTACCGTGATTACGGCACCGAATGGAATATCTGCTTTTTGAACAACTACCTGAAATTTTCACGAAATCTGACACCCAAATTGCATTTGAGTTCTTTGCTATATAACCGCAACGCAACCGTAATGCCCAACTCGGTATATTCCGTTCTCGACACGGCTCAGGTTGGTTATTATCGTCCGAACAACCTTACCGGGTTCGAAAACATTCTCCATTATACAGCTTGTGATTTTTTTGCAGTAACAGGCGGATTGACTTTTGAGTACGAATTCCTGTCGGAAAAAGCTTCATATTCATACAGCGACAGTGCTGTTCTAAAACCTCCCAGACCGGATAGACCTAATTTGTTAAACAATTACCTCGCCAGTGTTTTTGTGGAACCACGGCTAACATTATTTAAAAACATATATATTTCCGGTGGAGTGCGCTTCGACTACAGTAGTATTTATAATCAGGTACTTACCCCCAGGGCTGGTGTCAGCTATGTGCTTGGAAGGCACTTATTTCGATTTTCGTATGCTCAGGCTTTCCGGGCGCCCAAACCTTGGGATTATACCGATGGCCTTGGAAACGCTGATTTAATGCCCGAAAAGATGCAGTCGCTCGAGCTATCGTTTGTTTTTAATATTACACGCAAAGTAAACTTTACGGTTACTGGATATAATAACAAACTCGAAAACGCAATTACCAAGCAATATATTGGGGATGCCTACCGCTGGTACAATATCGGTGAAATAAATATTCGTGGCGCAGAAGCTAGCTTTGGATATAGTTCAAGAAAAATCAGGGCGTCGTTGAATTACACCTTTACTAACAGTTGTTCTTATTCCGATCCGATTGCTGAGATAAGCCCGCATTGTACAAATGCTATGATCAGTTATTTCCTGAACGAATATTTCAGCTTAAATCTCAGAGCTCATTATGTCGGTCAACGCGAAAATCCCAAAACTATTCAATCTACCGGAAGCAACTTTGTTGATGCATTTATAGTATTCGACGGAGCCTTTTCTCTATTGAATTATAAGAACTTTACATCACAACTGGTTGTAAAAAATATTCTTAATCAGGAGTATTATCATACATCGAACCGTGATCCTGATCGCTATCGTCAGCCACAACGTACAATACTTCTTTCGGTGGCATATGTATTACACTATTAAAAGAAAAGAATGAAAAATGTCTGCCATAGTGTATTTTATTTTATTGCATTTACCCTGATGTCAATGTATGTGCAAGCCCAACAAGTATCGCGCGAGGCGGCAATGAGTGCATATATCTATAATTTTGCAAAAAATGTGGAGTGGCAAAACGAAACGGTAATATCTGATTTTCACTTTTTGATAATAGGGCAGGACCAGAAGATAATAAATGAACTAAACAATCTGGCAAAGACCAAAACCCTTAGAGGCAAACCTATTACTGTAAGTTCGGCAACCACTTTCAAGCCCGGCGTTGCTTGCCAGCTAATATTTGTTACCAACGACAGCGAAGAAATGTTGGTGGATATTTTCGATAAAATTGAAGGTAAAAATATTTTACTTGTCAGTGATGAATATAAGGATGAAAACCTAATTATGGTTGACTTTTATACCTCAAAAGACGGTACGCTGCTGTTTAAAATTAACAGATCAAATATTCTGAACCAAAATATCACCATTATGCCGGATATGGTGCTTACAGGAGGGACTGAAGTTGACGTTGCTGCTTTGTACCATGAAGGGCAAGAAAGCCTGCGAAGTTTGCAAAAACGAGCAGAAAATCTCGAAAACAATTTGAACAAACTGCAGCAGGAGGTGATCGAAAGGAATGAAGAAGTACAAATGGGTAGAGATAGCTTGCGCCGGCAATCCAAACAAATTCAGGAGCAACAGTTGGTGTTGGAACATCAGCAAAGCCAGCTATGTAAGCAAACGGCTGAACTGCAGAACCAGAAATTGCAGATTGTAGAGCAGAATAATACATTTAAGTTACAATCGAAAGACCTCGAAAATCAAAGAGCTTCGCTCGAAGAAGGTGCCCAGTTGTTGAAAGAACAAGAGCAGGAATTGGAAAAACAAAAAACACATATTGCCGCTCAGAAGAAAGTGCTGAAGGAGCAAGGTTCGAAAATTCATAATCAGCGGAAGATTTTATATCTGTTGTTAATTATTATTTTACTGGTGTTTGCAGTGGTTGCGCTTATTTATTTTGCTTACAGAAACAAGCAAAAGCATAATCGCGAACTTGAAATGCGCGTTGAAGAACGAACGCGTGAGCTACATCTGCTAAACCTTACTTTGGAAGACAAAGTTACTGAACGCACCGCACAGTTGGTGGCTATAAATAAAGAGCTTGAGTCGTTCAGTTACTCTATTTCTCACGACTTGAGGGCCCCTTTGCGTGCAATTTTTGGTTTTTCGCAGATACTTTCAAGAAGGCACACCAACTCTTTGAATGAGGAAGGGAAACAATATATGAATTATATTGTGGAAGCCAGTATCAGGATGGAGCAGTTAATAAACGATTTGTTGAATTATTCCAGACTGGGTCGGAAATCCATTGACCTGCACCCTGTTTCGCTTTACAAAATCGCAGAGAAATTAAAAACCGATTTCAAACAACGCATCGAAGAAGTCGGGGGAGTGCTCAGAACAGATTCATCTTTCCCAGAAGTTAAAGGAGACGAAAGCCTGCTGATGCAGATTTTTAACAACCTGATTGAAAATGCCATAACTTACAGGCGTACGGATGTGATGTTGCAAATTGACATATCCTGTACTACCAGCGACAATTTTGCAACTGTAACGGTGGCCGATAATGGTATTGGTATTCCGCGAGAATATTGGGAGAAAATATTTAATATTTTTCAGCGCCTGCACAGCGAAGACCAATATCCGGGTACCGGTATCGGGCTCGCCACAGTACAAAAAGCTGTGGCAATGATCAATGGCACGATAAGTGTTGATTCTGTGGTTGGAGAGGGGAGTCGCTTTATAATTGAATTACCGCTTTGTAAAAACTAAATATATGGAAAATTTGGCAACAATTCTTTTGGTGGAAGATAATCAAATGGATGTAATTCTTACTCTCGATGCTTTCAGGGAAGCAAAACTTAAAAATAAAATCAGCGTAGCAAGAAACGGGCAGGAAGCCCTCGATTACCTTTTCGGACGAAATAAATTTTCTGACAGGTCGGAGTTCCCATTACCTAATCTTATTTTACTCGACCTGAAAATGCCGGGTATCGATGGTTTTGAGGTATTGCGGCAAATAAAGAGCTCTGATATTCTGAAACGTATACCGGTAATAATTCTGACTTCATCGAAAGAAGATGGCGACAGGGCATTAAGTTACGACATCGGGGCAAATAGTTACCTTCTGAAACCGGTTTCATTTGATGGGTTTACCGAAGTTGTGAAAAAAATTGATGATTATTGGTTTACATTGAATATCGGTGCCCCCGGATTATAAATTAAATTTTATTGACCATGGAAAAGAAAATCAGAATACTTCATATTGATGATAGCATGCACGACCGGCTTCTTGTAAAAGATGCACTGTTGAGGGAAGACGATAAGTTTGAAATAATTGAAGCCGATAACAGAGAAGTATTCGAGCATTATTTGAAAAATGAAGAATTCGACCTTGTTCTGAGCGATTTCAATATTCTTGGTTTCGACGGATTGCAGGTTATTCAGTTCGTTAAAGAATTTCAGCCCGGTGTCCCCGTGATTATTGTTACAGGAACAGGTTCAGAAGAAATTGCTATACAGGCAATGAAAATGGGGGCTTCCGATTATGTCATTAAATCGGTAAGCCACATTCAGGGGCTACCCCATGCCATCGACACCATAATGGAATTAAAAAAGCTTAATGATGAACGCATAAAAGCCGAAAAAGCCCTAAAAGAAAGCGAACAATTATTTCACAATCTATCACACATTTCTCCTGTGGGAATATTCCGCGCAAATACTGAAGGCAATTTAACCTATGTTAACCCTATGTGCCTTAGCATGACCAGATTAAACCCCAAGGACATTTCGAGTGGAAATTTTATGAATAGAATTCATCCCGAAGACAGAAAACGAATAGTTGATTTATGGTATAATTCTATAACTGCACAGGAGCCGTTTATGGCAGAATGGCGCTTTCTGAAACCCGAGAGCGGCGTTTTATGGGTTTTGGGAAATGCGGTCCCTGAGGTTAATGGAAATGCATACACAGGCTATATTGGAACACTTACCGATATCACTGACAGAAAAAGTGCAGAAGAGGAAATTATTTTGGCAAAAGAAAAAGCAGAGGAGTGCGATCGGCTAAAAACAGCATTCTTGCATAATATTTCGCACGAAATTCGTACTCCCATGAATGCAATTATTGGGTTTTCGGAACTCCTTGAATCCCATGATTTGACACCAGACAAACGGATGGAATACAGCACTATGATTATAAAAAGCAGTAACCATTTACTTGGAATTATTAACGATATTATCAGCATTTCAACAATTGAAGCCGGACAGGTAAAGACAAATAAACAAGCTTTGGTTGTGAAAGATTTGTGTTCCCTGATGTATAATAAATATTCTGCAAAGGCAAAACTTCAAAACCTCACTTTTTCGTATGTTACCTCAAATACTCCTGATGATTTTTCAATTGTAACCGATGAATCGATGCTTACACAGATTATTGATAACCTTGTTAATAATGCTTTGAAATTTACCAGAAAAGGGTCCGTGGTTTTGGGGTATGAAAAGATTGGTGAATTCGTTCAGTTTTTTGTAGCAGACACAGGAATAGGAATTCCAAAAACATTGCACGAAGAAATATTCAAGCGGTTTCGTCAGGTCGACACAGGCTATACAAGGCAATATGGAGGCTCTGGTTTGGGTTTGTCAATTTCGAAAGCTTACGTCGAATTACTTGGTGGTTCAATGCGGCTCGAATCGGAAATGGGAAAAGGAAGTACTTTTTATTTTACCTTGCCTGCGAGTAACAAATGATCCAAAACAAAATCGGCAAAATGATTATTGTTTTAAAGAAAAGAGCCGGATTTCTTCAATCCGACTCTTTTTTGCAGTCCGACGGGGAATCGAACCCCGGTTACCAGAATGAAAATCTGACGTCCTAACCCCTAGACGACCGGACCGTGTACCCATGTCTAATTAGGGACTGCAAAAATAAGTCGGGTTTTTTAATTTTGCAATAGGTTAAAAAATTATTTTATTTTCTGCTGCGCTCAATACAAATACTAACGCCTGCAATAACTCCACCCATAGCCGGATTTATTTTTCGGACGCATATTCCGGCAAATTCAAGCTTACTGAATTTCTCAAAAAGAGAATCTATACAATGCGAAGCCAGTGTTTCAAGCAAATTATATTGCTCTTGCTCAAAAACACGCCGGATACATACATAGGCTTCCTGATAATTCAGGGCATCGGCGATATTATCGGAAGAAGCTGCAATTTCGGTATTTGTGTCCATCCAGACATTCGCGATAAAGCGGGTCCCGCTTTCTTTTTCTTCGGCATAATGCCCGTGGCATGCAAAAAACTCCATGCCTTCAAGAGTAATTCGTCCCATTAACTCCAGATTTTTGTTTGCAATATTACACTAAATATGCTTCCCTTACCTGGTTCCGACTCGATAATCAACTCTCCATGGTTCATTTTTACGAAATCTTTCACAATAAACAAACCGATTCCGGAACCTTTTTCGTTAGCAGTACCCAGGCTTGAACTGATTTCGGTGCTTTTGAGCAGTTTGTCTATTGTATTCTGATTCATTCCAACACCTGTGTCGGCAACCGATATTTTTACTTTCCCATCGGGAGCAGCTGCAATACGTTGAACGCTAACACGTATTTGGGAATCAGCATACGAAAATTTAATAGCATTATTAAGCAGATTGTTTACTACAATCAGCATACTGAAGCGATCGGCATAAACAACAGAATTGTCCGATTCAACCCAAATAGTTAGTGATTTTGCTTCAGCAATGCCATGAAAAGCCTCAACACTTTCTTGAATAAGCTGATCAACTGCAACAAAATTGGGCGAAATCTGTATTTGTCCCAGTTCTCTTTTCCCCCATGCAAGGAAATTTGATAACAGGTGCAAAGCCGAAGCCGAACCGTTGATTATGTATTTAAGCTTTTTACGCTGGTTTTCATCCGATATTTCGTCCCAAAGTTTTTCTCCATAAAGGTTTATTGTTGCAAGCGGGCTTCTGAGATCATGACCAATAATACTGAAGAGTTTGTCTTTGGTTTTAAGGTAATGCTCTAGTTTGTTCTTGCTTTCGATAAGCGACTTATTCTTTTTTTCCAACAAAACGGTTCTTATTTTAACTCTTTCTTCCAATTCCAGATTAAGTTGCTGCACTTCATCGGTGAGCACCTCCTGGTTTCGGAGAAGTTGCGCGTGGCGCTTTGCTAAAAGGGCAATCTGTGAAATAACAAACAGTACAATAATAAGTAAAATAAGCAGGTCGTGAATTTCGAAGGAATTTTTTTCTTCGAAAACCACCAGAAAATTGTAAATTATAAATAACGATAAAGCAAAAATGATTAAAAAATCGGTTTTTTCGCTATGTGTAATACGGTAAATGATAATTCCGGTAGCATATAGTAAAAGAAGTATTCCATACACCCGTGAATAGAATATCATATTCGACAATGTATAGAGTGGAACAAAGAAAGCCGAAAGAGCAATTATCGAAAGAGCTGCGATAATTGCTAAATTCAACCTTCGGAGTTGTTGCTGAGGGTACATGGTGAAATAATATGCCAACATGCCAATAGCCAGCAAGTTTTCAGATAAAAAATCGAGGCGGATTGTTAATGGATAAGTAGCTTTAAGCCATTCATACATGATGATATCGTTATGAGCCGTTATGCGGAGAATAACGATGAGCAATAATAGTGCGAAATACAGGTGAACAAGGTCGTTACGGCGAAATGCAAAAAATAACAGGAATAAAATGGCGGCCACAAACAATAGATTAAGCCCGAAAATAGTTGTGTGGACGGTCATGTATTCGTCTGCCCGGATACTCTCGGTTTTTCCGATTATAATCGATCCCTCGATACCTCCATGCATGTGATGAAAATTTGATACCTGAATGATCAGATGCAATGTGTCGGAAGTGTTGTCGAAATAATAATATTGCAATCGCGATAGTGGTATTTCTCCTTCTCTTGAAAACGAGGGACTTCCGTTGTACGAGACAAGGTCATTGTTGATATAAATACGGGAAGCACTATGTATTTTTTTAAAACTTAACCCCAAATGAATTTTAGGTGCAACGATAACAAGGTGATAGGTGCCAAACCCTGTTCCGGGTTTCCCTTTCGACAAGCTTTGCAGATTTCCCCATTTGCCAGGAACACTTATAAATGAAGCTTCCGAAAATTTGCCATTAAGAATGTCATCCGCATCCAGAAATTGTCCGTTGTAAAATTCCCATTCTCCGTTCAGTTTGATTGTATTGTGTTCTTCGGTTTCGAGACAGCCAACATCAATGAACCCTTTTACCGGAACGGGTTTCTTGTTTTGAGCAAATACAAAGTCACCTATTCCCGTAACAAACAAGAAAGCAATAAATACATAGAAAATGAGGTGCTTCATATATTTTTAAAAAATAAAATTAAATTTTTATCCTGATTATTGCAAAATATAAGTATTATTTTTACAGCGTAAACACTTATGCACTTTTATATGCCTGCAGAAAACAAAGAAAACCTCAATTTTATTGAACAGATTGTAGACAATGATTTAAAATCGGGAAAACATCAACAAATAATTACCCGGTTCCCTCCGGAGCCTAACGGATATTTACATATTGGTCATGCCAAGTCGATTTGCCTGAATTTCGGACTGAAACGGGATTTCGACGGGAAATGCAATCTTCGGTTCGACGACACCAATCCAACTGCCGAAGATATTGAATATGTAAACAGTATCATGGAAGATGTCCGTTGGCTTGGTTTTGAATGGAACAATCTCTTGTATGCCTCAGATTATTT
>ENA-UOWO01003261-UOWO01003261.1-activated-sludge-metagenome-genome-assembly--contig:-NODE-3261-length-19031-cov-10.090325_pt1 | contig 19031 bp, 20 predicted proteins | sample MGYA00238148_ERZ761564 | MGnify/ENA primary metagenome ERZ761564 (study PRJEB28885, sample SAMN05720194) | activated sludge metagenome | isolation source: Anaerobic digester | place: USA...
AAATTTCGAATGATTAATAAATCAACTTGATCCATTAAAATTCCTTCTATCTCTAAAAAATCAAAAAACTTCTCAATGTCCCTCCGATAACTATCGACGGTTTGAAGAGAATAGTTTCGTTCATCTTTCAAGTGATTAAGAAATTCTTTGGTCGGTTTATTCATAACAACATCATACTACATAGAAAAAGAAAAACGGATTAACTCCGTTTCTTTTTTTCAACTTTTTCCATGTAATTGCACTTTGGATAATTTGTGCAACCAAGGAAAATGCCATAGCGACCTTTCTTTTTTACCAAATGACCATCACATTTTGGACAATCCTTGACATAGTCTTCTTCTTTAAAAACTACGGGGACTTTTTCTTCTGCTTTGATGTAATGACATTTCGGAAATCCAGAACAAGCGATAAAGTTGGTTCCTCTAGATGATTTTCGTTCAACCAAAGGTTTACCACATTCGGGGCACATTTCTCCTGTTTTAACAGCTGGAGCAGTCTCTTCTTTTTTTACATAACGGCAAGTTGGGAAATTAGAACATCCAACAAACTTTCCATTTTTTCCCTTTTTAAAAACTAGAGGCGATCCACAAAGAGGGCAATTTTCTCCTGTCTTTTCTGGTTCATCTGGATACATTTTTTCGTAAGCTACCTTTATTCGTTCTTCGAAAGGGTTATAGAAATCGGTCAAAATTTTAATTCTCGATTCATTGCCTTCTTGAACATCATCGAGTTTGACTTCCATTTGAGCAGTATATTTTGCATCAACGATTTCAGGAAAATATTTGCCTAAGACAATCGCGGTTTTCTTTCCTTGATCAGATATGCTTAAAATTCCTGCGTTGTTGTTTATATACTTTCTCTCTTTAAGAGTTTCTATCGTTGAGGAGTAAGTAGAAGGACGGCCAATCCCGACTTCTTCCATCAGTTTAACTAATTTAGCTTCGGAATAATGGGCGGGTGGTTGAGTGAATTTTTGTTCTTTTTCTTTTTTAATTACTTTAACTGAATCGCCTTCATTAATTTGGGGGAATTCACCATGGTAATCTTTGTTATCATCTCGATCATCCCACACTACTTCGTAGCCTTTGAACACTGTATGTGATAATTCAACTTTGAAGGTTAAATCATTTGCACCTAAAATAATGTTGAAAACTTGTTCTTTCTTGGCTTTCATTAAGGAAGCTAATGAACGATTATAAATCAGTTTGTATAGATTGTATTGATCGGTGGTTAAATATTGCTTAACAGATTCGGGAGTTCTGTGGTTTGCGGTTGGACGAATAGCTTCATGAGCATCCTGAGTGATACCAACTTCTTTGATTTGTTTGGCATGTCCAAGGTACTCGTTTCCATATGTCTCAGTAATAAAGGCCATCGCTCGATTAATAAAGGTCAGTGAAAGACGAGTGGAGTCAGTACGCATATAGGTAATTAAACCCATATGTTCGCCTCCGACATTAATGCCTTCATATAATTGTTGGGCAATCATTTGGGTTTTTTTGGTTTTAAATTTTAAGCGAGAGAAAGCTTCCTGCTGGAGAGTAGAAGTAGTAAAAGGGACTTTACTCTCTTTGGTTCTAAAAGTTGTAGAAACAGAAATAACCTTTAAATTATCTGGTATTTTATCCAATATTGATTGTGCTTCACTCTCATTGTGAAGAGTGACGGCTTTTTCATTAACACCGCTAAATGAGGGATTAAATTCCTTTTCTCCAATTAAAACGGATGTATTAATATTCCAATATTCTTCACTGATAAACTTTTCAATTTCCATGTCGTGATCATAGATAAGGCGTAGTGCTGCGCTTTGTACACGACCAGCAGAGCGGGAATGAATTTTCTTATATATTAAAGAGGATAAGCGGAATCCAATAATTCGATCGAGAATGCGGCGGGTCTCTTGGCTGGCCACTAAATTCATATCGATGGTTCTTGGGGCTTCCATCGCGCTTCCGATTGAATCGCGAGTAATTTCGTGAAACTCCAATCGCTTGGTAGTCTCGATAGGCAAGTTTAAAACTTTGGCGAGATGCCAAGCAATGGCCTCACCTTCTCGATCAGGGTCGGTTGCTAATACAACTTCATCCGCTTTACTAAGATATGTCTTTAATTCGCGAACAATATGTAGTTTATCTTTGCTAATCACATAAGTCGGGATAAAACCAGCGGGAATATCGACACCTAAGCCGCCTTTTCCGCTTGTTGAAAGGTCGCGAATATGTCCGCGAGAAGCAACAACTTTATATTCCGAACCGAGATATCGCTCAATGGTCTGGCACTTGGTGGGGGATTCAACAATTACTAATTTCATAAATTTCCTAACGAAACAAAATCTTAGTGATTTAATTGGCTAATGTCAACACTCATGTCTCCTTATATCCTTATTAATAAAGATATATTAATTTTTTCGCTCTTTTTTCTTAACGAATTGCAAATAAAACATCCTCGCCATTTTCGACTAATGTTGCTCCTCCAGCAATCAACCTGTTGCATTGGCTTCCTTCGTCAGCACGATGAGGAACGCACAAGACCTCTCTTCCAAGATCAAGCATATGACCAACTGTAATTATTGTCCCACTCTTAGCTTGGGCTTCAGTAACCACGACAGCATTGCTACACGCAGCAATCAAACGATTTCTTTCGGGAAAGTTTTCTTTTTTAGCATCGCAGTTGCTTGGGTATTCGCTAATGAGGAGATGTTCTTTTTTGATTTCTTCGTAAAGTTGACGATTTTCTTTGGGATAGCAGTTGTCGATTCCACTTCCTAAAATGGCAATCGTATGTCCTTTGTTAGCCAAGCATTCACGATGACTTATTGAATCAATTCCTCTAGCAAGTCCTGACACTACATTTACTTTACCAGCTATCTCACGAACTATTTTTTCAGTCATCTCTTTACCATATTCAGTAAAATCTCGGGAACCTATGACAGCGACATTTTCTTTATAGTTAGATAATAGCTTGATATTGCCATAATAAAAAAGGACAAAAGGGGGATGAAATATTGTCTTAAAACTTTCAGGATAATCATCATCAAGAATAGTCATTGTTTGGCATTTTAAATGTGTAACTTCTTCTTCAACATCGATTGAATTGACCGATTCTTTCCGTGAAATTGCAGAGTAAATGTCACTCCATACTCCCTGGTATTTGATGGATAGATAAATTAATAGATCTCTTCCTTTCATAAAAACCTCCTAGTAATAAGGAGATTAAAGGAATTAGAAAGTTTTAAAACAAATCGACTTTTTTATCAAAGAAGCCCGAACAGGAGAGTATGAAAAGCGATGAAGACCTTTTACTGGCCCAAATTTATCAAGGGCTTCAAGATGACTAGAAGTTCCATACCCTTTGTTCTTAGCGATATGGTATTGAGGATAAATCTTATTCAATTCATCACAAAAACGATCGCGAGATACCTTGGCGAGAATGGAAGCGGCTGCCACGCACAAACTTCTGCTATCACCATGAACAAGACTAATAACCGGCTTTATGGCTTTAGGCATTTTCATATAATCGGTAATAATTAAATCAAATGGATGATTCATATTTTCAATAGCTCTTTCCATCGCAACTCTCGATGCGTTTAGAATATTCATTTCGTCAATTTCTTCTGGTGTGCAAAAGCCCACTCCAAAAGCAATCGCTGTTTCGACAATTAGTTGAAAGGCTTCTTCTCTTTGCTTAGCAGATAATTTTTTGGAGTCATTGATTAAAGGTGAATCAAATGACATTGGCAGTATGACTGCACCAGCAAAAACGGGACCGAGTAGACAGCCTCTTCCTGCTTCATCACATCCAACAATGAGTTTGATGTTTTGAGTGTACAATGTTTTCTCAAAATCAAGCGACATCTTTTTCAATATCTAAAGTGATGCGGCCTAATAATCCGTCTTTAAATTCTTTCAGCAGAAGAGTTTCAGCGCGCAATAAATCAGGTTGTCCGAAAGAATCAACTAGTGATCTTTGGATACAAATTGCGTGCAAAACCTCTTCGCTTTGATCAATTAATGCAATATTAAAACGTTCTTTTAAGGCATTGGGATAGTTTGATTTGAGAAATGATAAAAGTGAACTAACCAAGAGATGATTCGGTAAAATATCTTCTCTCACGGAGCCCACCAAGGCTAAGTTGATAGACTTCTTTTGATCATCATAGTTCATGGGTAAAATTCCGGGCGTATCTAATAATAAGAAGTTTTCACTAACTTTTATCCATTGCTCCCCTCGAGTGTACCCCGGCTTATTTTGTACCCCGGCCGCTTTTCGATGAGCGAGACGGTTGATTAAAGAAGATTTTCCGACATTGGGAATTCCGATAATCATTGTTCGAATTGGTTGAGGTTTCATGCCTTTTGATTTCTCTTTAGCCCATTTATCTTTTCCGAGAATTGTGATGGCCTTTTCAATCGCTTTGCTGGCTGAAGCCTGGGTTAAATCTAAAGATAAAACAACGTCATATTGTTTCTTTAAAAAGTCGACCCAAAAGTCGCTCTTTTGTGAATCCGCTAAATCTATTTTGGTTAAAATGAGAATTCGCTTCTTATTTTTAATTGTTTTCTCAAGTTGAGGGTTGATTGAAGAAATTGGTGCTCGAGCATCAATTAATTCGATAACGACATCAATGACTTTCAAGCGTTCCTCAATCTCTTTGAGAGCCTTTTTCATATGTCCAGGAAACCAGTGTACTGAATTTATCATAATAAAATCCTTAATATATAACTGGCCATGAATATTGGCGATTCGTGCACTTTTTCTCACCGGTATCGCCGACAATTGTGCAGGTTCCTTCAATTGCCACGAGAACTCCAACAATGTTGTCGTAGTAAAGTGGCTTTCCTGATGTACCACAGTCAGTGCTTCCGCTGGTTGACCAATTATCACCCATGGCAAAATAGCGACCTTCAGGAACGGCAGTAGGCTCAATGGAAGGCCGTCCATAGGCAAATGGAGCGGCGGCGTTCTTTTGACGATAGTATGGCAGTTCTTTCGCAATTATTGTTTGTTCACCAATTGTGAATGTATACGCCTCAGGTTCAAGTTCTTCGCCTTTTGGGAGTTTGTCTCGATAAATTGCAATTACTTTGCCAGTGCCATCATCTTGGCCGTCTTGGTCTTCATCCTTTGATTCAAGAATAATAATGTGATTTTTCAATTCTGCTGGGAAATTTCTTCGATTAGCTTCATCAGTAAAATAAAAAATGGTCTCTCCCGGAAGAGCGACAACACGTTTGATTTTATACTCTGGATTGCTCCCGTCGGCCATGGAATAATCTTTGTTTTCTATACTTTCCGGAGAGTAATCGCTTTCATCCCAAGGAAAGTAAGTGGTCACAATATCAAATCTCTTAATGCTATTTTTCGCCAAAGAAGTCGTGTCGATAATACCAAAATGAGCTCTACTAGTTAAACCATAAAGAGTTGGGCTCATAGATGTTCCAGAAACAAAGATTGATCGATAATAAGTCGAATGGAAAATCAAGGTGGCGCTACAAGCAAATATGACCACTAGTACAAAATAGATAGTAGACCAAAGAAAGGCCCCTAGTCTCTTCTTCTTAACACTACTTAACATATTTCTCATTATATGAGGAATAAAAAGACTAAGCAATAAAAAAGGATTCCGTTAGAATCCTTATTTTGCTCAAAATTAGAGAATTTCTTTAATACGAGCTGATTTACCTGAAAGTTTGCGAATGTAAGTGATTTTGTTTCTTCTCACTTTACCTTTGCGCACCAATGTAATGGCTGCAATGGCTGGAGAATGAAGTGGGAAGTTTCTTTCCACACCGATGCCACTTGACATCTTTCGAACGGTAAACGTTTCACTAATTCCACCACCACGACGAGCGATAACAACACCCTCGAAGTTTTGAATACGTGACTTATTACCTTCGATAATTCTAACGGATACTTTAACAGTGTCACCGGAAGAAAATTCTGGTAAGTCATGTCTCAATTGTGAAGCAGTGATTTCATTGACTAAATTTGTGTTCATAGTTCAATAACGCCTCCTATAACATAAATGTTCTCTTGGTGTTCATTCTCGTTTTCCGACAGCGGAGCACCCGTATCATGTTCAAACATGCTTAATAATATTATCAATCGCTTTCTTATATTTCAATACAATTTTATATTTATATAAGGAAAATAATCTATGTAAAGCAAAAATGCTTGACAGAATAATAAGTAAGACTTAAGATACCCTCGAACATAAGGAGGAAATGTTTATGGCAGTTAAAATTAGATTAACAAGAATTGGTCGCCACAAAGATCCCTTCTTCCGCATCGTAGCCGCTGATTCACGTTACGCAGCAGACGGAAGAATTATTGAGCAAATCGGTTTTTTCGATCCTTCCAAAGGAATTGAAAATGTTGTAATTGATGAAGAATTAGCTCTCAAATGGTTATCTCAAGGTGCAACTCCATCTGATTCCGTTAAGGCAATGCTCACTAGCAAAGGCTTGATTGCGAAATACGCAGAAAGCAAAAAAGTCGGAAAGAAAAGCAAATAATGAATTACGAAAAAGCTATTCACGCGATTATCGATCCAATCGTTGAAGAACCTGATTTGATTTTCATTAAGACAAATGAATCGGAAGACGGAAAAGATTTATCAATTATTATCGCTACCGAGAAAAATGATATCGCTCGTCTAATTGGCAAGCACGGAACAATCGCTAACGCTATCCGCGAAGTGATTTCTGTCGCTGGCAAAGTAGACAGTAGAAGAGTTCATATCAAGTTTGAATCATTTAACGAAGAGAAAGAGGATTAATCCTCTTTTTTGAAGTATCTATGGAATATTTGGATTTAGGAATTATTATCGGGAGTTTCTCCCTTGATGGGACATTAAAGTTAAAGTCTTTAACAAACCATCCTGAAAAACGTTATCAAAAAGGTAAGAAGGTTTTTCTATTTAATTCAAAAACCAATGAAATGACACAGTTGAGTGTCGTTGCCTACCGAACTAGTGGACAATTTGATTTAGTAAAAGTCGTTGAAATTGACACTAAAGAAAAAGCTGATGAGTTAAGAGGAAACCTTTTAAAAGTTGAAAAAGACATCAATGATTTAGAAGAAGGACATTATTTCTTTAGCGATTTAGTAGGTTGTGAAATCAGCGATGAAAATAATAACGTTCTGGGAGTTGTCTCTCAGGTTGAAGAATTTCCATCGGCGATTACTTTACGTGTTAGACGAAAAGGGGACAAGGATTTTTTTGTTCCTTTTCTTAATGAGTTTATCACCAGTGTAGATGTTTCAAAAAAGAAGATTTATATCAAGGTCATGGAGGGTATGCTATGAGAATCACAATTCTAACTTTATTCCCCCAAATGTTTGATGGTTTTTTAACCAATTCCATTATCAAAAGAGCGATTGCTAAAGAAGCAGTTGAACTAAAAATTATCGATATTCGCTCTTTCACAAAAGACAAATATGGTCGCGTTGATAGCGCCCCCGTCGGAGGTGGAGCTGGACTGATAATGAAATGCCAGCCAATTATTGATTGTCTTAAAAGTATCTTAAAACCAAGTAGCCATGTTGTTTTGCTTTCTCCTCGCGGAAAAGCCTTAAACCAATCAAAAGTTCGTTATTTTTCCGAAAATAAAGATGATTTGATTATTATATGCGGTCATTATGAAGGAATTGACGAGCGAGTAAATCAATATGTCGATGAACTGATTTCTATCGGTGACTTTATTCTTACTGGCGGCGAAATTGGAGCCATGGCTTTAAGTGATGCGATCATTAGATTACTAGATGGCGTCATTGCCAGTGAGTCCATTGTCGAAGAGTCATTTGAAAACGATTTATTAGAGTACCCTCAATATACTGAACCTTTTGATTTCGAAGGGATTAAAATTCCCGATATCTTATATTCTGGGAATCACCAGGCCATAGGAAAATGGCGAAGAAAACAAAGTTTAATATTAACTAAAAAATATCGTCCTGATTTATTCAAGAACGTGACTCTTTCAAAATTAGATATGCAGCTTCTCGATGAGCAAGAAACTCCAAAATGGGAGTTAGATGCCATTGAAAAGGGCCATAAGTTTATTAAATAGAATAGGTTAATCTATTCGACGTTACATCGGAAAGCCCATGCCGCCTAAACCACCAGGTGGCATTTTTCCACTTTTCCGGTAGGACTCCATCTTTTTCATCGTATCTTTCATCGTCTCAAATTTTTTGAGCATACGATTTAAATCAGCGACTGATTTACCACAGCCATTGGAGATGCGAATTTTTCTTGAGTATTTTAAAATCGAGGGATTTTGTCTTTCTTCAACAGTCATTGAGTTAATAATGACTTCAAAATTTTTCATTTCCTTTTCTCCCTGGGCTTGCTGTTCGGGAGTGATTTTTGGCAAACCAGGTATCAATTTTAAAAGACCACCTAATGATCCAAGTTTTTGTACTTGTTTAAGTTGAGCGAGCATATCATCTAATCCAAATGTTCCCGCCATCATTTTATTTGCAGCTCGACGAGCTTCTTTTTCGTCAATTTCTTCGGAAGCTTTTTCTACCAAAGTCATGACATCGCCCATGCCGAGAATGCGATCAGCCATTCGATCAGGATGAAATACATCAAGATCTGTTAATTTTTCTCCCACACCACTAAATTTAATTGGGACTCCAGTCATGTGCTTAATTGAGAGAGCGGCACCACCACGAGCATCACCATCAAGTTTGCTCATTATCACGCCGGTTAACCCGAGCTTTTGATTAAAGGAATCAGCTACATTGACAGCGTCTTGACCAGCCATTGCATCGACGAGAAGCAGTATTTCATCAGGATTAATTTCTCGTTTGATGTCTGTTAGTTCGTTCATCAATTGTTCATCAATTTGCAAGCGACCAGCAGTGTCAATGATTAGAACGTCATAATGTTCATCAAAAGCTTTTTGCTTTGCCTCAACGGCAATTTTGACAGGAGAAACGCTGGTTCCCTTTGATAAGATATCAACTCCAACCTTTTTGGCTAGTTGTTCTAACTGGTCGATGGCAGCGGGCCGATAGATATCCCCAGCAGCCAAAAGTACTTTTCGCTTTAATTTATTCTTTAAAAGATATGCGAGTTTACCTGCGGTTGTTGTTTTTCCCGAGCCTTGCAAACCCACCATCATAATGACTGTGGGGCGATTTTTTTGATAATTTATTTCGCTGCTTTCGCTTCCTAATAATGCGATGAGTTCATCATGAACAATTTTGACGAGCATTTGACCAGGATTTAGTTTTAAAAGAACATCCTGACCAATCGCTTTTTCTTTAATATTTGATGTAAATTCTTTAACAACCTTGTAATTAACATCCGCCTCCAAAAGAGCAATACGAATTTGCTTCAGCATATCCTCCATATTGCTCTCAGTTAAACGGGCCTGTCCCCGTATTTTTTTAAATATGCTAGTCAGTTTATCAGTTAAGGATTCAAAAGCCATTATTTAATTATCCTTTCTATATTTTCCACAAATAAAGCAATATCACGAGTTGGTCTTTGTTGTTTAATTTGTTTTATATTTTCCACAATGTCTTGCTTTTTCTTGAGAAGGTGAAGTTTTGCTTCTAAACTTTCTAACTTGCTCAGGCCTTTTTTAATCGCATCTTCAACTGCTGAGCGCGAAACATTGCGATTGATGGCAATTTCTCCAAGAGATAAGTCATAAGCAAAATAGTCGATTAGTATCTCTTTTTGAGTTGTAGTTAACAACTCTTGGTAAAGGTTTAATAAATCGTTGTAACGAACTGTTTTAATCAGATTATCCATACTATTCACCTACGCATAATCCATAGAGATATTTATCGAGATCGAACTCGGCTAAATCATCCATCTTTTCGCCCAATCCAATAAATCGAACCGGAACTTTGAATTCATCGCGAATCGCTAAGATAATTCCGCCTTTGCTGGTTCCATCCATCTTCGTGACTATGACGCCAGTCAAATTTGTGACTTCAGAAAAGGCTTTGGCTTGCATGACGCCATTTTGTCCAGTTGTCGCATCAATAATCAAAAAAGTTTCTTGAGGGGCTCCATCAATTTCTTTATTTATTACTCGTTTTATCTTGCTTAATTCCATCATTAAATTTGCTTTGGTTTGCAATCTTCCTGCAGTATCAACAATGACAAAATCAGCATGGATTTCTTTGGCTTTTTGCATTCCATCGTACGCCACTGAAGCGGGATCTGCTTCAGCAGAGCCTGTGACAATATCACAGCCAAGACGTTTAGCCCATACACTCAATTGTTCAACAGCTCCGGCACGGAAGGTATCAGCGGCCACTAATAAGACCTTTTTACCTCGATTGATATAACGATTAGCCAGTTTTGCGATACTGGTTGTCTTACCTACTCCATTGACCCCGACAACTAAAGCGACAGTTGGTACACCACTTGCAAAGGTAATTTCGTTTTTAATATCTCCTTTTTCAGCATAGCCAACAAACATTCGATCAACGAGCAATTCATTTATGGTTTTAGGATCAGAAATCTTTTCCTGTCGACTTTTTTCTAAAACTTCGTCGATGATTTTGATGACGAGATTAACCCCGACATCCGATTCAATAAGTATTTGTTCTAATTCTTCAAAATAATCTTGATTAACAGTTTTATAACGATGAGAGAGCAAATCTAATCGATTGGAAAAATTGTGGCGAGATTTCGCCATAGCTTGCGAATACTTATCGACATTTTTGTCTTTCTTTGCAAATTTTTCTTTTAAAAAAGAAATTAGTCCCATTAGACACTTCTCTTTTCTAGGGCATTGCGCGCCGCATCTTCTTCTGCGGCTTTTTTGCTTTTGCCTTTGCCAGTCGCTAATACAATTTCATTGAATAAAACATTAACCATAAAAGTGCGATCATGAGCAGGTCCTTTTTGACTGACAAGCTCGTAATGAACACTGTCGCGATGTTCGGCCTGCATTTGTTCTTGTAGCATTGTTTTGGCATCGGTTAAATCAATATTGGTTAAAGTTTTTAAATCCGCACTCAAAGTTTTGAGAATAAAACTATAGGCGGTTTTCATTCCACAATCGAGGTAGATAGCACCGACAAGAGCTTCAAAAACGTTTTCTAAAATCTTATTACTCTTATTTACTTGATCACTGGGAATCGAGTGTCCCGCTCGGATATAGTCGGAAAGATTGAGTTTTCGAGCATAGTCGGCTAAGGTTTGACTCTTGACCAAATAACTACGCAATTTGCTCATCTTGCCTTCATCCATATGGGGATTTCGCTTAAATATCAAATCAGCTGTCACAAAATCGAGGACAGCATCACCCATATATTCTAATCTTTCGTAATCGCAATGGACCGTGTTGGCATCAGCATTATAGGAAGGATGAGTGAGAGCTAATTCATAGATATTTATTTCATGTGGCTTAATATTTAGTTTTGATAACAATTCTTTAATTTCCGGCATTTTCCATACCCTCCTTTATTTTTTCCACGACCCGATGTTCCGCTAATTTTTTGGCGACATCTAAAGCGCATTGAAAGGCATAGGAATCAGAACTACCGTGAGCTTTAACTACCACGCCATTAACACCAAGAAGCATCGCTCCACCAGTGCTTTTATAATCCATGGTTTGAGAAATTTCATCGATTCCTTTACGAACATGCAAATAGCCAAGTTTTGTCCATAAGTTCTTTTTGAAAGCCTTTTTCATCAGACTGGACATAAATTTAGCTATACCTTCGGTACCTTTAAGGAAAACGTTTCCGGTAAAGCCATCGGTCACAATAACATCGGCTCTTCCATCGAGAGCGACGCGAGCTTCGATATTACCTTGGTAGCCAGGAAAGTCAGCCAATAGTTTTTGAGCTTGTTTAATCTCAGGGGATCCTTTGCCTTCTTCTGTACCATTGCTGAGTAAGAAAATCGATGGGTTTTCAATTGAATAAACCGACTGGGAATATAATCTACCCATCACAGCAAATTCGTATAATTCTTCGGGAGAATTTTCATTATTCGCACCAACATCAAGAATTACAACTTTCTTACCTTTGGTATAAGCAGGGAAAGGAGCCACCAAAGCTGCTCTTTTTACCCCAGGGATAAGTTTTAAGATAATTGTTGAGGCGCTTAAAAAGCCACCAGTTGAACCGCAAGAAATAATGCCGTCTAACTGTTCATCTTTGAGCAATTTGATTGCCACGATCATCGATGAATTTTTTAAGCGAAGAACTTCTAAAGCTCCCGCTTCCATTGGGACAATATCAGGAGCATCGACAATTCGACATTTGCCTTCTAAGGCTGTCAATTCTTCCTTTTTTCCCACAGCGATAATTTCGACATTAGGATTATGTTTTAGAAAATCAAGAATGGCCGTAACAATTACTCCACTTCCTGAATCTCCACCCATGGTATCAACAACTAATTTCATAATCGATAAACCTCAATAATTTATTTTATCATGATATGACAAAGCAAAACAATTTAGATTGTTTTTTATATATAGTCTGGAAATCAATCTATCCTTTAATTAATGGATCGGCAATAATCTCATTTTCAACTTTTTTTATCAGCCATTGAAATTCTTTATCTCCCCGATTTTTCAATATATCTCTTGCGTCATCTCGAGCGGTTGTAAAAATCCGAAAATCGGAGATGACATTTAAGAAGTTAAAAGAGGGCAAACCAGATTGTTTGTATCCCGCTAACTCACCTGGACCTCTCAGTTTTAAATCCTCTTCGGCAATTTCAAAACCGTCATTAGTCTTCACTAAGGTGTTTAATCTTTCTATTTTCTCTTCATCATCAGTTTGATCAAAGACTAACAAACAAGTGGATAAATAGCCGTCTCGACCAATTCTTCCTCTCAGTTGATGCAAAGATGCAAGACCAAAACTGGAGGCATCATAGATAATCATCAAACTGGCCTCACTAACATCAATTCCTACTTCAATTACTGGAGTAGAAACAAGGATAGGTTTCGAACCATTTTTAAAGTTTTCCAGAGCTTCTTCTTTTTCTTCATTCTTCATTTTTCCGTGCAAAAGAGCGACTTTTTGCGGGTATTTCAAAAGAAAATGGGAAAAAAGCTTTTCGACTGAGTATCTACCATCCTCTCGAAAATCAATGAGGGGAGCAACAATATAAATGCGACGAAAACTCCCAAGTGTTTGGTTAATTAGTTGATAGATTTTTTCTTCATCTGAAGTAACAATTTTTGTTTCAACTTGGCGAATTTGTTTTGGAAAAGAGAAAAGAGTGGAGATGTCTAGATCCCCATAGATACTCAAGGCCAATGAACGAGGAATTGGCGTCGCTGACATCATTAATAAATCAGCATGTTCTCCTTTATTGGCGAGAGTGATTCTTTGGTTGACTCCGAAGCGATGCTGCTCATCAATGACAACTAAGCCAAGAGAGGAGTAGACTACCGACTTGGAAAATAAGGCATGGGTGCCTATGAGGATATCTATTGTTCCATCTTCAAGATCATCTTTAATCATTTTTCGCTCTGCGACACCAGTAGAGCCAAGCAAAAGACCTACTTTAATTTTCGTAGAAGCGAAAATGCTCTGTGCATTAGCAAAATGTTGCCTTGCTAGAGCATCAGTGGGAGCCATAATGACGCCTTGATCGCCGCGAAGGTAATTAGCATATAAGGCAACAAAGGCAACAAGAGTTTTACCAGTGCCAACATCTCCTTGCAATAAACGGTACATTAGAGAAGATTGATTCATATCTTCGATTATCTCCTGAGAGGCTTTCTTTTGATCCTCGCTTAATTGATAGGGCAAAGAAGATACAAAGGGTTCACACAAAGATAAATCAATCGGTTCTTTTTTTATTTTAGCTAGTGATTTGTTTGCTTCACGAATGCATAGATTTTTTAAAGAAAAAGTTAGAGCTTCTTCATACTTTAGATGGCGAAATCCCTGTGCGATTTCTTCCCTTGTCTTTGGAAAATGAATCGCCCAAAGGGCTTTTTCTTTATCGATAAGGCGATATTTTCTTTGGTAGGAGAATGGGACGGAAGAATAAATTTTACCTTCTAATTCTTTTAATGAACGATTGACCAATCCTGCGAAAAGATGGTTAGGATAATCGTTGGGAAGCGAATAAACGGGGCGAAATCGCTGATCGAGAGGAACGGTTCCTTTAATGATATTAACTAGGTTTATTTCATTATTCTTTTTATCAAATATTCCAACAAGCGTATAGTCGTTGTCCAAAGTGACAATATTGGAAAGGTAGGGTCGATTGAACGCAATGATTTTAAAATAGGTTCCTCTTTGAGTTTGAAAGTCAAAGCGGATAATTGACACTCCTCGATGCTTGACAAGCTGGGGAAGGCTCAATGGATGGCCAAAAAGGACTATCCGCTGTTTATCAGTTAAGTTTTTCTCAAGAGTGTAAGATAAATCATCATAACGCCTCGGCAAATAATTGATGACATCGTAGGCATTTCTGATTCCCATCTCATAAAGCAGATGATTAAGGCGCGGAGATTTGGTCAATTTATCATTCATTATCTTAATTATTAGAAACTAGAAGAAAAATAGCAAATCTTTTGATTTGCCATTTGTTCATTTTATTTTATTCAACACCGAGTAAGAAGGAGTAAACAGGTTGTTTTCCATCATGGATGTCGATATCAACTTCGGGATATTTCTCTTCGACATATCTCTTAATTTGGTCGATTTCCTTTTCGTTCACATCTTCCCCATAAATAATGGTAATAATGGAAGACTCATCATCGATCATTTGATCAACTAGGTAGCGACAGGCACCGACTTTTGAAGGAGAATCGATGACGATGTCTTTTTCAAAGATTCCAATGAAGTCATCTTTTTTAACTTTTACATCCCCAAATTTGGTATCGCGAATAGCGAATGTCACTTCACCTGACTTAACGTTTTTAAGCGCTGATTTCATCTCGCGGAAATTCTCTTCTGGAGTAGCATCTTCATTAAACATAATCGCGGAGCTGATTCCTTGGGGAATGGTCTTGCTTGGAACAACGTAGACATTGATATCTTTATCTTCAATGACCTCACAGGCTTGTGAAGCGGCCATAACGATATTGGAGTTATTTGGGAAAATGTAAACATTTTCAGCGTTAGCTTTTTTGATGGCAGTGACAAAGTCTTCACTAGAAGGGTTCATCGTCTGACCACCTTTAACAATCACAGTGATGCCAATTTCGCGAAAGAATTCATCAATTCCATCGCCAGAAGAAACAGCAATCATCGCATACTTGGTCTTTTCTTTTTTATCTTCCACTTCAGTGGGGACAAGATCTTGGTGTTCTTCAACAGTGGCCCCAGTTGCTAGAGCGTGATGCTGTTCAGTCATGTTTTCAATTTTTAATTTCAAAAATTCACCGAACTGTTGAGCATAAGATAAGACTTCACCAGGATTGAGGGTATGAACATGAACTTTGACAATTTCTTCATCGTGAACAACCACCAAGGAATTGCCACGGCTGCCAATAATGGTTGTAAAGCGTTTTTCGTTAAAGGGTTTCTTCACACTGTCAGGTCCTAAAGACATGATAAATTCAGTACAGTAACCAAATTCTTCCGCTTCCATCGAGGCTCCGGCGATACGAATGGGGGTTTCGGCATTCATGGATGTAGCTTCCAATCTTTCGATGACTTTGCCATCTAATGCCGAGCGTAAGCCCTCAAAAATCTTTAATAATCCGGCGCCGCCCGAGTCGATAACTCCAACTTCTTTCAATATAGGGAGGAGTTCCGGTGTACGTTTCAATGACTCGCGAGCTTCTTTAATTAAAATATCCATTGCTCTTTCAATGGAAAAATCTTTTTTAACGACTTTTGAGAGAGCTTCGCTCGATTCCCTCATGACAGTCAGAATCGTGCCTTCAACTGGTCTAACGACCGCTTTATAAGCGACTTCAACACCTTTTTCAAAAGCGCGAGAGAATTCAACAGCGTTAATTTCTTTTTTGTCTTCTAAGCCTTGGGCAAAGCCACGAAAGATCTGCGAAGTGATTACTCCAGAGTTTCCACGAGCCCCCATCAAGAGGCCGCGTGAAAAAGCTTTGGCGATATCAGCAATACTTTCATCACCACGGTTTTGAATCTCTTTACTGCCACTGGTCATGGTGAGGTTCATATTCATGCCAGTATCTCCATCGGGTACTGGGAAAACGTTTAAAGCATCAATTTCTGGGTAGGAATTGTAAAGATTATTCGCGCCCGAAATGAGCATTTTTTTAAGATCTTGACCACTGAGTTGTTTCATTTTAATTTCTAAGAGGCTAAATCATATGCATAGACATTGATGAATCGACATTGCTGAGGGTAATAGTGATTAAAAATATACTTCACCATCTTTTGACAAGAACGGATGGTCTCCGTAATTTTTAAGCCATAGATGACTACCACATAGATATCAATTGTAAATGTCCGGTCTGCATGAAATTTAATTTTTATGCCTTCCTCTTTTTTTCCTTTCGTTTGAGAAATATTCGCTATTTCTTTTATACCATAACAAGGAACGATCGCTTCTTTGACAAGAGCGATTATCTCTTCCTCAGTTATTTTTGGGTTTTTGGTATTTGTTTCGTTTGCTTTCATATTTACCTAAATTAGGTTATTCAATTTTACTTAGTAAAAGTAATATTGTCAAGGCAGGGGCTTTTTGGCAATTTTCTATCTTATTCATTGAGAATAATTTTTAGAAATTTGGATCGATTTTGTGAGCGACACGATAGGCAGGAATATCAAAAAATAGCGAGGAGAAAAATCCCACCGCCAGCATGCCAGGTAAACTTCTCATCCAGCCAAATAAAAATAAGGGTATATCGAACCAAACTCCACTAACAAGGCCGTTAAAAATTGCCAGAACCGGATTCAAAATCATAAAATAAATGAATGAATAAAAAAGAGTCGCTAGTAAGCGATACATTAAGTTATGAGTAAAGGTTTCGTGTTCAATGCCAAATAAGCCAGTGAACCACTTTCCTAGCCCGATGAGAGGAACAAATAAAGATATGCAAATAGCTATCGGCAATGAAACCGCATAATTTAGTAGAAAATCTAGTATGACAAAATTCCCGCCATTATTGGAAATGTTTGCCGCTAAGCAGAGGCAAGCACTAACGGGGATATTGCATAGGAAGGCGTAAGCAACGCTGGCTTTTGTAATTTTCATATCTTACCGGTTAAAGATTATATCATAGATATAATAAAGAGCAAGAAACTAATGGGTTTCTTTTTGCTTTTCATACATGGTAAGGAGGGTGAAAAAATCCTCCTCGGCATCAGCGTAAGTAATTATCAAGTGATTACCGAAGTTTTTTTGAAAAAGAGAATAAAGACCATACTGATCAAATTGAACAAGTATTTGAGTTCGGCAGTATCCAGGAAGAGAACAATTCTCTTTAATTTTGCCAGTGGTAATAACAGAGTTTTCGATAAGTTTTCCATCTTTAAGAAATAACTTACAAATCGTCACTTTATCAAGAGGCATTGTGCCTTTAACACCAATTCCTAAATTGCTTTCAAAATGCGTCATCAGTTCGTATTTTGAAACCATATTCAAAGGAATCGTACAGTGAGCGAGTAAGGCGGTGTTTTCTTCTAAATCAACGCGAGAAGGATTGGCTTGGAAACAAGGACGGCCAGTTAAAGCGGTTAACATATGCATCGTCAACATTGAAGGAACATCTCCTTCACAAGTGGCGGTAATTCCTTCTTCATTCAGCAACGCCAAGGCTAAACAAGCGGTGTTTTTATATTTACCGAGGAGATCAAAACAACGAATCGTAAAACCATGAAGGTGATACTTTTCAATCAGACGTTTAAGAGCGCCATAGATGAAACAAGCCTCTTCAAGTACTTGAGGATTTTTAAATTTGTTTTTTATTTTTTCTAGATGAGGGACATTCCCCATTTTTTTCTTATCAATTTCTTGAATTAATTCGTCCATCCCAATATTAACAAGATTAATTTTAAAATAGTCGTACACAGTGGGAGCATCCATCATCGAAGCAATGAGCCATTCACTAGGTTTTCCAATCACTCCCAAATTGTTATTTTCCAAAACTTTGATGGCGTGGTTGACTCGTGCAAAATGTTTGATTTCATCCGCGCATTGCTCTTCAGTTCCCGTGACAATAAATGCTTCTTTATTATGTTGGGAGCAATAGGTTTTGATTTCAAATGAGGCAGGTAAAGAATTATTCTTTCCGTTAGATAGAAGAACGATGAATTTTCCTAATTTATCAAAAATGGAAAGGAATTTATTTTCGCTTCCTCCAGTCTCCACAAAGATGATGGACATCACTGGATCTAAAGCGTTTTCTTTAATCATAAAATCTTCTTCGAGAAGATAATTGTTTATTTCTTCAAGGAAGTTGGTATTTTCTTTGATGATGTTTTTCTCGCGATCATCGAGAACGGTTCTTAGGCGAATGACATTGATATTCATATAGTTTTACCCCGCTATTTATTCTAACTTATTGAAATAATAAAAAAAAGCCCGGCAGCTCGCTATTTTGTCCTTACGGATATCGTTGCCACTACGGTGCTTAACTTCTGTGTTCGGGATGGGAACAGGTGTATCCACCGCGCCATCACCACCAGACTTTTTTTCTAGAGAGTTCGTTTATGTTCTCTCAAAACTGAATATTATCACATGTTGCTTTCTTTGTTAAATAGAAACTTTAATTTTATTTTTTGAAAATCTTAGAAATTAAGACCTCGACCTATTAGTATTAGTCAGCTTAATGCCTCGCAGCACTTACACTTCTAACCTATCAACCCGCTAACTTTGCGGGGGTCTTACTTCTTGCGAATGGGAAGTCTAATCTTTAGGCTGGCTTCACGCTTAGATGCTTTCAGCGTTTATCCATTCCGTAGGTAGCTACCCGGCCATGCCACTGGCGTGACAACCGATATACCATTGCTACGTCCGTCCCGGTCCTCTCGTACTAGGGATAGATCCTATCAAACTTCCTGCGCCCACGACAGATAGGGACCAAACTGTCTCACGACGTTTTGAACCCAGCTCGCGTACCACTTTAATTGGCGAACAGCCAAACCCTTGG
>ENA-UOWO01003263-UOWO01003263.1-activated-sludge-metagenome-genome-assembly--contig:-NODE-3263-length-19023-cov-5.437263_pt1 | contig 19023 bp, 13 predicted proteins | sample MGYA00238148_ERZ761564 | MGnify/ENA primary metagenome ERZ761564 (study PRJEB28885, sample SAMN05720194) | activated sludge metagenome | isolation source: Anaerobic digester | place: USA...
GATGTCCTCGGCTTCAGGCAGCACGGCCACGCTCACCGCGGAGGTGTGAATGCGTCCACCGGATTCGGTGACGGGAATGCGCTGCACGCGGTGGACGCCGCTTTCAAAGCGCATCAGGCCGTAGGCGTCTTCTCCGCTGAGCATAAAAATGATCTCTTTGAAGCCGCCCAAACCGGTCTCGTTGTGGTCCAGCAGCGCCAGCTTCCAGCCTTTTTGCTCGGCGTAATAGTTGTACATGCGATACAGGTCGGCCACGAACAGCGCAGCTTCCTCGCCGCCCGTCCCGGCGCGGATCTCGATGATGGCGTTTTTGCCGTCGTTGGGATCGGAGGGGATGAGCAGGTCGCGCAGTTTCAGTTCGCTTTCTTCCAGGCGTTGCTGGAGGTGGTCAAGTTCGTCTTTGGCCAGTTGGGCCATATCCGGGTCGGATTCCGTCTGGACGAGGTGATTGGCGTCAGAAAGCTGGCTTTCCAGCGCTTTGTGGCGGTCCCAGGCGCCGCAGATTCCGGTCAGTTCGCGAAAACGCCGCATCAGTTCTTTGTAGCGTTTGGCGTCTCCTAACAGCGCGGGATCGGAGACGGTTTCCTGCAGCTGTTCCAATTCCTCTTTTAGGCCATCGAGCTTTTCCCGGGGCAGCATATCAGCCTTGCATGACCCTCACGTCGTGACCTTCCAAGTCCATGTCCAGAGCGGCTTTCATAGCCACCAGCGCCGTTTCCACCATCGTGTCGTCGGGGGGCTGGGTGGTGATGCGCTGCAAGGCCATGCCAGGCACGGTCAGCATTTTTACGACAGGATGTTTGAGATTGCGGCCGCTGAATTTGAGGACTTCGTAACTGATGCCCGAAACCAGCGGGATCAAGAGCATGTGGTAGCCTAGGCGCAGCAGGACGGGCACCTTGCCGTGCAGGATAAAGACCGAGACCAGGGTGTCCACGATGGAAAAAACCAGGATGGCGATCAGCAGCACAAAGAACATGAAGCTGGTCCCGCAACGGGGATGGATGGTGGAATTGGTCTGGATCTGCGGGATCTGCAGGCCGGTTTCCTTCTCATAGGCGTTCACGTTTTTGTGTTCGGCGCCGTGGTATTGGAAGAGGCGGCGGACGTCCTTCATCAGGCTTATCAGCCAGATGTAAAGGACGAAAAAGGCGATGCGGACAGCCCCGGCGAAGAGGTTGAAATAGAGGTTTTGCTTGGACAGGCCCAGCCAGTCGGCAAGGCGGTAGGGCAGGTAGCCGAAGAGCAAAAAGGCCAGTCCAAAGGCGACCACGTAAGTAAGCAGATCCTCGGTTTGGCGGGCAGATTTGGATTTCTCTTTCTGCTGCTTGCCGGAGGCGGATTCATCGGCTTTCAGATCCAGTTCGTAGCGGTTGGCGGAAAGGGTGAGCGTCTTGAATCCGATCAGGAGCATCTCGATCAGCGAGACGAAGCCGCGGACGATTGGCCAGCCGAGAAAAGTGCCTTTTTTGGCCTTGGTCGTGAAGGGCTGCTTATAGAGTTCGATGGAGCCGTCCCGGCGGCGGATGGCGGTGGCCAGAACGTCCGGACCGCGCATCATCACGCCTTCGATCACGGCCTGGCCGCCAACGTTGATTTCTTTTTTAACGTTCATGGGTGTAAGTTCCTTTGTTTACCTGCGCAAAAAGCCCGGATAAGAAAAACGCCATTCCCGGGCGTTGGGCTGCGGTAAATGGCGTTTAAACTGACGCGGCTCTATTTTTCGTCTTTCAGTTTGTATTTCTTATTGAATTTTTCCACGCGGCCGGCGGTGTCCACGATCTTCTGCTTGCCGGTGTAGAAAGGATGGCAGACGCTGCAGATCTCGACCTGCAGGTTGCCTTTGGTGGAACGGGTCTCAAACTCGTTTCCGCAGGCGCAGCGCACTGTGACCTTTTCGTATTTGGGGTGGATTCCCTGTTTCATTTATCTTGCTCCTTGCAAAAAATCCAGTTAATTCTAGAGTCAGGATTTTCCGGGCGCCTCTGCTGTCAACTCATTTCTCAGTTAACTGCCGCAGAGTCAGTTGGAATGGCGGTTGAAGTAATTGTCGGGCGGGAGGTAGGTCTTGCTCTGGACGATGTCGTGCTTCATCGTTTCGAGGTAGTCCGGCGCTCCGGATTTGATCTGGTCGTAGAAACAGGCGAACATCAGAAAGCGGCGGTAGTTGAGGAACAGCTCGATGCGTCCGTATTCCTCGGGCGGAAGCCGGTTTTCGCTTTCATAGGCCTGCATGAAGTGGGTGATGAAGAGCTCGTCCAGTTCGTCGTTGCGCCGCGCGAAACCGGAATGGAAATTCACCCGCGAATATTCGCTGTAAACGCAGATGGCCAGATCCAGCGCGAACCAGAGGAAGTTCGCCACGTCAAAATCGATGAGGACCAGCCGGCCGCCGTCCCGCAGGATGTTTTGGGGATGGGCGTCGTTGTGGATTAGGCCGTGGTTGGCGCGGTTGACGGGCAAGGTGTCCAGAGTTTCTCTCATTGTGGTCCAGGCGGCTTTGACCTCGGCGTCCTGGATCCAATTGAAAAAAACCTGCCATTCCGCTTCCCGGCTGATCAGGGGCTTCCCGTTTTTGTCAAGGCAAGCGGAGTGGAGCCAGTCGGGCCAGTTTTTGGCAAGGCGGTGCATTTTGCCGAGCATCCGGCCCCATTTTTGATAGAAATCACGGCAGCGGCGCGGATCGCCCAGTTGGACGTGTCCGCCGGGGACGTAGAGCCAACAGTAGGCGATGTAGTCCTTTCCGTTGTGGTTGAAGGCTTCCGCCAGATTTCCCTTTGGGGAGCGCAGCGGAAGGGTCGTATCCACGCCGTGCAGATTCAAATGTTCCATCCAGGCCTGGCGCTCGCGTACCATGGCGATGGCGTTTTCCGACCTGGCGGGCATGACTTTGACCAGCCGGTCAGCACCCTGATATTTACAGCGGTAAACGGTCCCGTCGGACCAATCGTGGCCGCCGGCAAAGTACTCGTGATCAGTATCGCAAGGGTAATACTCCCTCAAAGTTGGGAAAATATCGTTATCCATCATCCTGAGGCCAAATGAGGGGAATTGGTTTCCGTCAAGGAAAACTTGCCGGCCTGAAGGAGAATCTGTATTGGAAGCTGTTTGATTTTATTGCTGGGATCGGTCTTTTTCGCCGTGGCAGGGAAAATCGATCCAGCCTGGCCAGCCCTGAAGACCATTCCCTCCACTTCCAGCACACTATCCGCAGAGTACCCGCTGGCGTGGCGGGAACTCGGGGGGAAATCTGGGAGGGGCAACCGCGTCGGTTTTTAAGAGGAGAAAAGGCCCCAACATCCAGCCAGGGAAAATTAGCTTGACAGAACTCCCAGAGAAGAATCAAGTTATATTTGGAATATGGAATAAATAATGCATGAGGTTGCCAATATGAAAAAACTGGTTTCAACGCTGATCCTTGCCGCCCTCGCCGTCATTCTGGCGGCTGTCCCGTTGAGTCCGAAATCCGGAAACGGAACTTATCCGCTGGGAAAAAAAGACCAGGTTTGGCCGGAATATCCAGCTTCGCAGCGCATCTGGCTGCTCGACCAGAGCACGAGATACAATTTCGACGGGACCTGGCAACCCTACACACGCTATGAGTACACTTACGACGACTTGAACCAGCTGGTGCTGTATGAAACAAGCCGTTATATCGGCGGAAACTGGTCCGACATGGGCGCCAAGGAGTATTACTACACGCCTTCCGGGCAGATCTACGAAACGCTCTACAGGATCGTGGTTGACGGCGTCTGGCAAAAAAACGAGAAAGAACATTACCTGTATATCTGCAGCGGACTGCTGACCCAGAAAGACGACTATTGGTTTTACAATGACGACTGGCATAACGCTTTCGTGACCAGTTACGAATACAGCGGCACATTACTGACCAACGAAAACACCTATGCCTACGACACAACCGGATTCACCCATGATTACCTGTTCAATGTGTATGAGTATAACGGCGCCGGGCAGAGGATCCTGTGGTTTCAGCGCTACGTTCAGGGAGATTGGGAGTTTGTTTTCGACTCGAGATCCCTATATACCTACAACGAGGATGGCAGCCTGGCCATGGTCGTCCACCAGGATCCATCCGGCCCAGGTTCTACTTGGGTGGATGTAAGCCGCCAAATATACAGTTACGACGCCAATGGCTTCCTGACCGAAGTGCTTGCTCAAAGCAATTACGGATCCTCAGGCTGGCAGGATTACTACAGATACCTGTACACCAACGACGCTCACGGCAACGAAGTGCAGGTCCTGTATCAAACGGTGTCCGATTCGATCTGGACCAACGTTTACAAATTGGTGAACCTCTATTCCGACACAGCCAATGAAGACGAAAACGTCCCCGGAACAGAAAATTCTCTGGCATGTTATCCCAATCCCTTCCGTGAATCCGTGCAGATCGATACCAAAGGCCAACGGGGCGAGCTGTCGGTTTACAATTTGAAAGGGCAGTTGCTGCGCAGTTTTCCCGTAGCCAAAGGTGAAAAGCCGGCCTGGAACGGGACCGACGCCCAGGGCCGCGCTCTGTCCAACGGCGTGTATCTCGTCAGGTTCGAATCCGGAAATACCTCCTCCAGCCGCAAAGTCATCCTCCTCAAGTAACATTGCCGGGCTCTGCCGGGATTTCTTGAAACCGGCTCTGCCAGCCAGAGCTGCGGGAGAAACCGGATCCAGGCGGAGTCAAGTTTTTATTGACAATTAGGCTTGGCATGGCATTATGGATTAACGAGTGGAAAATTATGACAGAAATTATCCGTACTGCCAACCTGGTCAAGGATTACAGTCTGGGCAAAGTGAAAGTGCGCGCGTTGAACGGAGTGGACCTGACAATCGGTGAGGGCGAATTTGTGGCGATCATGGGACCCTCCGGCAGCGGGAAAAGCACTTTGATGCATATCATCGGCTGCCTGGACACCCCCACTTCCGGCGAATACCATTTGGATGGGGTGTTGGTCAGCGAGATGGAGAAGAACCAACTGGCCATGGTCCGCAACCGCAAGATCGGCTTTGTATTCCAGTCCTTTAACCTCCTCCCGCACCTGAACGTGTTAAAAAACGTCGAACTGCCGCTGATGTACGCCGGCGCCGGCCAAAAAGAACGCAACCTCAAAGCCCGGCAGATCATCGACAGCGTGGGTCTCAGCGAAAGGCTCCGGCACAAACCGGCGGAGCTTTCCGGCGGACAGCGCCAAAGAGTGGCAATCGCCCGCGCCATCGTCAACGATCCGGCCATCCTGCTGGCCGACGAGCCCACCGGAAACCTCGATTCACAAGCCGGGGGCGACATCCTGGAAATATTTTCCCGCCTGCATTCCGAGGGCAACACCGTGATCATCGTCACCCACGACAAAGCAGTGGCAAACCGCGCCGGCCGGATCATCCGCATCATGGACGGCAGGATCGAAAATGGCGATATCGCTGGCTGAATCGCTGTCCGTGGGCCTGGCGGACATTCTCACCCGCAAAGTCCGCAGCGCCGTAACGGTCATCGGCATCATCCTCGGCGTGATGAGCATCATGGTCGTTCTGGCGATTGTGAACGGCATGAACAAATCCACTTTGGAATGGATGGGCGAACGCGGCGGGCTTTCCAAGATCGAGGTGCACCAGAATTGGGCCTACGATTTCAGCAAAGGCGGCGATGCCAGCTTCGACCTGCGCGAGATCAATTACATCCGCCAGCAGGTGCCCGAGGCTGCGGCTTTCAATCCGCAAACGCAACTGAATCCGCGGGAAATGCAATACGGCGAACTCGGCTACACATGCAGCTTGCTGGGCGTATTTCCGGATATGGTCAAAGTCGAGGACTGGCCTGTTAAAACCGGGCGTTTCATCAACCAACTGGACATCGACAACCACAACAACGTGGTGGTGTTGGGTTCCACCACCGCGACGGAGCTCTTTTCCTCGCGCTCCCCACTCGGCCAATATGTCACTTATACCGGAAACAGATTGCTGGTGGTGGGCGTCATGGAGCCCAAGTTTTTGCAAAACCAGGGTGGTGGTGAGAGTTTTGGCGGCGAAAACGCCCTGGAATACATGAACCAGCGGGCTTTCGTGCCCCTCTCGACCCTATTGAGCAAAATCGATCCCAACCAGAGGATCAACAGCCTGAGTTTGCAAGCCGCCGATCCCGAATCCGCCAAGCAGCTGCGGCGCAAAGTGGAGGACATCGTGCTTGACCTGAAGCGGGGCAAGAGGCTGTTCATGGTCGATTCCGCTCAGGAACAGATGGAACAGATGAAGCGCAACTCGCAGATCTTTTCCACCATTTTCGTGTTGATCGCCGTGATCTCGCTGCTGGTGGGCGGGATCGTGATCATGAACATCATGCTCGCCTCAGTAAAGGAACGCACCCGCGAGATCGGAGTGCGGATCGCTGTTGGAGCAAGGCGCCGGGATGTCTTTTTGCAGTTTTTGGTGCAGACCGTCCTGATCACCGGTTTGGGTGGGGTTTTGGGCATCATTCTGGGTTATGGCGTCTTAGGCGGCGTGGGGAAATATCTGAAGCTGCAGGTGATCGCGTCGGCGCAGATGATCTGGGTGGCGTTGCTGGTCTCCGTCGGAGTGGGCCTGCTTTTTGGAACGCTGCCGGCTTTGCGGGCCAGCACGCTCGATCCCGTCGAGGCGCTGAGGGAGGAATAGATGCCGGATGAAGTGAAAAGGGGATTTTTCAAGAATGTGTGGAGCATGGTGGCCACGCTTGTCTCCACCGTGATCAATGACCTCACCGGCCTCTGGGACTACGCGCGCAAGCCGGAACTGCGGAAAAAAGTGCTGAGCGACCTGTGGGCTTTCCTCCGGGAACTTGCCTTCAAGATTAAAAAGGAACGGGTGCTGCGCGAGGCCGCGTCGCTGACCTACACCACCATCCTGGGCTTTGTGCCCTTTGTCCTGTTTCTGGTGCTGATCGTGCCGGATCTGCCTTTTTTCAACGTGAGGGAAAAGATCTACATGACCATCGCCAACAACTTTATGCCCACTTCCGCGTTGGCGATCAACAACATGATCGGGCAGATGCTCACCAAGCGCGCCGGATTCAACATCATCAACCTCGTCGTGCTGATCGTGTCTTCCTATTCGCTGTTCCGCCTGATCCGCAACACCTTCGACCGCATCCTGAATATGGAATACGCCGAAAAGCAGGACGTGGTGAGCCAATTGGTCAAGTTCTTCGGCACCATCATCCTGGGCATCATGCTCATGGTCCTTATGTTCTCCAGCAGTTCGCTGCCGCTGATATCGAGCCTGCTCAAGATGCCGCTGCTGCAATGGATCAATTACGTGATCCCGTTTTTGGTTCAGTTCGTGGGCCTGATCTTCCTCTACATGCTGATGCCCTCGATCAAGGTGCGGCGCAGTTCGCTGATCCGCGGAGCTTTTTGGATGGCCGTGATTTGGGGCTTGGTGAAGAGCGTGTTCGATTTTTACATCTACAACCTCACAAGTTACCAGGCCGTTTACGGAGTGCTGGCCGCCGTGCCCATCTTCCTGCTCTGGATCTATCTGAACTGGGTCATCATTCTGGGCGGGATCGTGATGGTGGCGGTTTTCGACAGCCGCAAAAATCCCAATCACTACCCCAAGGAACCGAACAGGCTGGTGCGGCTCACTCTGGAACTCTACTCGGATAAAAAACTCAGCCGGCGCCTGGAAGATTACATTTCCCGCAAAGAACTGAAAGATTTGGCCGACTCGCTGGATGACGGGGAAGAGAAATGAAACGCTGCGCGCTCATCACGGTATCGGACAAGACTGGCGTCGAGGCCTTGGCTAAAGAACTGGCCACGCTTGGCTTTACCATCATCTCCACCGCTGGCACTGCCAACTACCTAAGAAGCCATGGCCTGCAGATCGTCGAGGTGGAGGAATTGACCGGCTTTCCCGAGATTTTGGACGGAAGGGTGAAAACCTTGCATCCGGCCATCCACGCTGGGATTTTGGCCGACCGCGGCAAAGCGGAGCATCTGCAAACCCTTGCTGAAAAAGGGATCTCCCGCATCGACCTGGTGGCCGTCAACCTCTATCCCTTTTCCCAAACCATCAGCAGGGAAAACGTGACCGAGGAAGAGGCCATCGAAAACATCGACATCGGCGGCCCGGCCTTGATTCGCGCGGCTGCCAAAAACCACCGCGGAGTCATCGTACTCACCGATCCCGCGGATTACCCAAGCGTCTTGGACACGCTTCGCGAACAGGGCGACATCGGTCTTGAACAGCGCCGGGAACTGGCCCGCAAGGCCTTTGCCCTGGTTTCCGGGTATGACGCCCGCATCGCCATTTATTTTGCCAGCAAGGCACAAAAACCTTTGCCAGTTGGCGTTATGCCACCTTCCTACAACTTGGGCGGACAGCTCATCCAGCCTTTGCGTTACGGGGAAAACCCCCATCAGGCCGGAGGATTTTACGCTTCCGGTGTGTTTGGCTGGAAAGTGCTGCATGGCAAGGAAATGTCCTTCAACAACATCCAGGACACCGACGCCGCCTTGCGCGCCCTGCGTTTGTTTGAACAGCCCACCGCCGTGATCGTCAAACACTGCAATCCCTGCGGCATCGCCTGCGCCGGCAGTTTGGCGGAGGCCTATGTCAAAGCCTTCGCGGCTGATCCGCTGTCGCCGTTTGGCGGCATCGTCGCCTTCAACCGTCCTCTGGACCTGGACACCGCCCAACAGGTCAACAAGATCTTTACGGAAATCGTCATCGCGCCTGATTTTGAAGCTGGCGTGGTGGACTTTTTACGCAAGAAAAAGAACCGCCGCCTGGTCTGCTACGATCCCGGGATCACTGCCCAGCCGGATGCGCCCTGGGAACTGAAACAGCTGCAGCGCGGCTTTCTGCTCCAGACCTGGGATCCGCTGGCCGACGATCCCACCAGTTGGAAAATCGTCACCCGCCGCCAACCCACCCGTGAAGAACTGGCTGCCATGCAATTTGCCTGGAAAGCGGTATCGCTGCTGCGTTCCAACGCCATCGCCCTCACCGGCGCGGACTGCGTCTTCGGCTTGGGTTCGGGGCAGACGAGCCGCATCGATTCCACTTTGCTGGCCATCCAGAAAGCCCAAAAGTTTGGGCATGACCTGAGCGCCGCGGTCTGCGCCTCAGACGGTTATTTCCCCATGACGGACTCCGTGGCGGAGCTGCACAAATGCGGAGTGCAAGCCGTCGTCCAACCTGGCGGCTCGCAGGCCGACGCTGAAGTCACGGCCGCTTGCGACGAATACGGCATGGCCATGGTGCACACTGGCTTCCGGCACTTCCGCCATTGATTTGATTTGACAGATTATGAGCCCTAAAAATTATGACTTTCCCAGACGCGGAGATGTGTCCGAGTTGGCTGAAGGAGCACGATTGGAAATCGTGTATATGTGCAAAACGCGTATCCTGGGTTCGAATCCCAGCATCTCCGCCATCCTTCACTCTTTGAAACAATCATCAAAGGATAAATTTTTACAGGAGTTATCATGAAAACCAGATCTGCCCTATTGCTTGGTTGCCTGGTCTTTGTTGTGGCGATCTTCGCCGCTTTTTACCTGGGCTACCGTTTTGTTTCCCGCTCCGCTGTCACCACCGTGAGTAACGACAGCTGGCTCGTCCTCGACCTCAACGGCGAGGTTACCGACTACAATGAAATTGAGGCACCGGAATTTTGGGGTCTCAACAATCCCGGCATCCGCGAGATTTGCCAGAGGATCCGCCACGCCGCAGACGACGGCAGGATCAAGGGGATCGTCATCAAGCCCGGAGCCGCGATGATCGGCTATGCCAATCTGAACGAGATCGCCGCGGCCCTCAAAGACTTCAAGGCGTCCAAAAAACCGGTTCTCGCCCACGGCGAGATCCTCACCCAAAGGGATTATCTGCTTTGCGCGATGGCTGATAAGGTCAATATGGATCCCACCGCCAGCGGAGGCCTGATCCTGGAAGGCGTGGCCGCCAACGTTCTATTCTACAAGGAAGCCCTGGACAAACTGGGCATCAAGATGCACGTAATGCAGGCCGGAGAATTCAAAGGCTCCGGCGAACCCTACATCCAGACTTCGCTGAGCAAGGGCACCGAAGACAACTTGCGCAAGGTACTCAAGAGCCGCTACGACCTCATCCAGGCCGACATCGCGAAGTACCGCCACCTGGATTCCACGGCTGTGAAGGGCGTCTTTGAAAACCGCCCCGATTACATCATCAACGCCAAAGAAGCCCTGCGTTATGGGCTGATCGACCAGGTTTCGACCTGGGACGAGTTTGCTTTCGCCAACAAGATCGACCAGGACAATTGCGTCTCCGTCCGGCACTACGGTTCCGAACCCAGCATCAGCGGCTCCCCGGCCAAGATCGCCGTCCTGAACCTGACGGGTAACATCGCCCCCTCGGAAGGTTTTGAATCCCAGGGAGTCATCAGTTACAAAAAAGTCGATAAAGTACTGGACGACCTCGCGAAAGATCCGACCCTGAAAGCCCTGGTGCTGCGCGTGAACAGCCCCGGCGGCTCGGCCACGGAGTCGGAACTAATCTACCAAAGGTTGCAGGAACTGAAAGTTCCGGTTGTCGTCTCGATGGGCGGCATGGCGGCGTCCGGCGGATATTACATCAGCTGTGCCGGGGATTACATCTTTGCCGATCCGCAGTGCATCACCGGCTCGATCGGGGTGCTGATGGCGCTGCCCGAGGCAGTGGGACTGGGCAACAAGCTGGGCCTGGATTCCCAGACCCTTTCCTATGGCAAGTACGCCAGTTTCGGCAGCATCCTCGAGCCCTACGATCCGGAATTGCTGAACTCCCTCAAACGCAATTCCGAAGCGGTTTACACAGAATTCAAACAGCGGGTGGCGGACGCCCGTAAATTTAAACCAGAGCAGCTGGCACAGGTCACGGAAGGCCGTGTTTTCAGCGCCGCGGATGCCAAAACCAACGGTCTCATCGACGAGGTCGGAGGCTTGGACGCAGCCGTGAAGAAAGCCGCCGCCCTGGCCGGGGTCACCAAGTATTCCACGCAGCAATATCCGAAAAAGATATCTTTCTTCGAGCTCATGCGTGAAGGTGGATTCTTCCGTATGGCGAGCAATCTGCTGACGGCACGCAAACTCTCACCCGAAGAGCGTTTACGCGAGTATCTGGAGCGCACATTCGTTACGCGGCAGTGGCTCTTTTTCTGCCCCTTTAAGTTGGATTGACAGCGTGAAGGAAAAGAAACAGCAACCCAAACAGGAAGCTCCGCGACAGCGTAAGGACAAGTTCAACACCGAGATCATCGTCAACGTCCATCCGCTGGAGAAGCGGGTCGCCGTGCTGGAAGACAACCGCCTGGTCGAGCTCTTCGTCGAGCGCAAGGACAAACAGAACATCGTCGGCAACATCTACAAAGGCTTTGTCAAAGATGTCCTTCCCGGCATGGGCGCGGCCTTCATCGAGATCGGGCTCGAGCGCACGGCTTTTCTGCATTATTCAGATATCGTCACAGATTTCCTGGACATCTTCGAGGACGAAAAACAGCGTCCCCGCCTCAATCCCAAGGATTCTTCACAGATCGGCAGTCTGCTCAAATCGGGCCAGGAGATCGTCGTGCAGGTCCACAAAGGCCCGATTGGCAGCAAGGGTGCCCGGTTGACCGGCCAGATCAGCATTCCGGGCAAGTACCTGGTCCTTTTTCCCAACAAACACAAGATCGCCATCTCGCGCAAGATCTACAGCCAGAACGAGCGCTCCCGCATCCGCAACATCCTCACTTCTTTGAAAGATCCGGATTTCGGGCTTATCGTCCGCACCGAGGCCGAAGGCTGTGACGAAGACGATTTCCGCAACGAGTACAACGCCCTGGCCAAAACCTGGAAACTCACGGAAAAGCAGATCAGGCACGCCAAAGGGCCGGTCTGCGTCTTTGAGGAAAACGCCCTGGAAAACTACCTCATCCGCGACCTCTTCGGCGAGAATGTGGACCGCCTGGTGATCGACGACAAAGCCTTTGCCCACCGCATTATCTCGCATCTGGAGGATTTTTCCCCGGAATTGCTGCCCAACGTGGAGATCTACAAAGAGGATTCGCCCATCTTCGATGCCTGGGGCATCGAAAAGAAGATCGAAACAGTTTTCCATTCCCGCATTTATTTGCCCAGCGGCGGCAACATCCGCATCGAACAGACTGAGGCGCTGGTCGCCATTGACATCAACACGGGATCCTTCACCGGTAAGACGCATTACGAGGAAACGATCAAGAAGACCAATGTCGAAGCCGCGGCCGAGGCGGCACGCCAGATCAGGCTGCGTGACCTTTCCGGCGTCATCATCATCGACTTCATCGACATGGTCAACGAACAGAACAAACAGGAAGTCCTGGACACCCTCCGCAAGGGCCTCAAGCGCGACCGCGCTAAAAATAAGGTCTATGGCTACACCGAGCTTGGACTCGTGGAAGTTACGCGGAAACGCATGCGTTCCACGCTGATCGCCAATTTTTCCGATCCCTGCCCGCTTTGCAACGGCAGCGGCCGCGTTGTCTCCAAAGACACGATGCTCATGCGCATCCATCGCTGGCTCAACCGCTCGGACTACTTTGTCGGCAACCGCCGCATGCGGATAGTGGTCAATCCGGAACTCGCCGCCCACATCCACACGCACGAAAGTTATTTCAGCGCCTACAAGGGACAGGTGGACATCGAAACCGCCGCGGACATGCGGGCCGACCAATTCAAGGTTTTGCTGCTTCCCGGCCAGGAGGACATCACGTCCCGCTTCAGCTGAGCCCTGGCATTGGCCTGACACAGCTTTTACTAACCACAAATCCCGGGACTGAAATCCCGGGATTTTTTCTTTTCTACAGGACAGTCCGTCCTTTCAGCCCGGTCGATCGCCTCTCTATGACATCCCCCAGACAACCCGTACAATGGACGGGAAGTCTACGGCAAGTGGGAATGAAGCGGACAGGTTGGGCTAAAGGAGGACAATAGGAATGAAAGTTTGCCCTTGCAAGCCGAAAAATGCCGTCAAATCCCCCGCACCTGGCCAGTCCGGCATCTATTGGAGGTAGCCACAAACAAAAAGGACCGGCTGGAAACCGGTCCCTTGGGGGTTGAAATAAACTATCCCTGCTCAGTTGATGACGGCGATCTTGCCGCGGGCGTGGTCGTCGCCCATCTCCACCGAGTAGTAATAGATGCCGGAAGAGATCCGGTTGCCGTTGTTGTTCTTGAGTTCCCAGCTCCAGGAATTCTTGTTGATCTCAGGATTGAAGGGGCCGATTGAGGAACTGTAAACCAGGTTTCCGGAACTGTCGAAGATCTTGATCTGGCCTTTCTTGTAGGGCGGAAAGTTGATCAGTTTGCAGTAGGACTGGTGCTTGCTCATGCGGACGGGATTGGGAAACACGGTCACATTTTTCAGGTCGGTGATGTCGCTGAGCATAAAGCGGGCCGTGTTGTTTTGCAAGGAAACCGAATTGCCGGCGAGGTCGCGGATGTTGTTGACCGTCAGCAGGTAAGCCGCTGAGCTGTGTTTCAGGGCCTGCGCGAGGTAGAATCTGATCTTGTTGTCGAGGTGTTCCACTGAAACGATGTAATTATCGGGATCGTTGGAGGGGCAGTAAAGCTTGTAGTTGAGCGGGTTTTCAGGATTGGGGGTGGGGGAGATGGATTCGTTGAAAACAATGTTCAGCGTTTTCTTGTCGGGCAAAACCTCCACATCCTCAATATGCGGGGGTTCGGTGTCTTCAAGATAGACAAACGCCACATTTTCGTCCTGGAGGGCGATCCCGCTGGCGCTGAGGATGTTGTTCAGTGAGAGGATAAAAAGCTCTTCGGTGACCGGAAATTGCTGTCCGAAGAGCAACTGGACGCCATGGTGGCTGGCGACGCTATTTACCGAGGTGGGCCGGCCCATGCCCTGGCTGACCGAGTACAGGGTGGGATTGACAATGGTGCCGGACATCGGCTGGTCAAACATGACGCGCAGCACGTTGCGGCTGATCATGGTCACGCTGACGATGTTTGGTTTATGGTAGGGCGTGGCGCTTTGCCAGATCGTCGGCGTGCTTTCCGAGGGCGTGAATGCAGAGTTATAAGCCGTAATCGCGTATGAGTAGGTGGTTCCTTCGGTGAGGCCTGTGTCCAGGAAAGAGCCCCCGGTGACGTTGTCCAGGATTTGCACCTCTCCCTCCGGATCGCGGCGATAGATCTTGTAAGATTGGCTTCCGTTGGGGATCCAGGTCAGATTGACGGAATCCTCGTTCTGGGGCAGAGCCAGGAAATTTACTGGAGTGGGCGGGCCTGTGTAGGGATCGTCAGATGTCCATTCCACGGCAAAGACGGAATCCGCCACTTCGGAATAGTTGGTCAGGAAATAGGGCCGGTTGTTCGCGTCCTTATAAGCCAGGATGGAATAAGTGCGGTAACTGTTGCCGTAGAACTGCGGTTTGAACTGGCCGTTGATGTATTTTAGGATGTAGAGGTTGGGTGAAATGGCGAGGATGATCTCCGCCTTGCCGTCGGAATCGAGATCAGCCGCCTGGATGGAGTTTTGCGACGCCACCTCATTGAACATGATCGATCCCATGCTTCCGTAGTTGTTGTTGGAAAGGTTCTTGAACCCTTCAAAGTACCAGAAGTTGAGGTTGACGTCGAGTTCGTCGCGATAGTAGCCGCCGATGAAGAAATCCTGGGAGCCGTTGCCGTCGAAGTCGCCGCTGGCGATGCTGTAAGTGTTTCCGATCGACATCCGGTAGGACCAGGAAAGCTCTGCCAGATTGTCGTTGTGGATCTCGTAGATCATGACATCGCCGTCTGTATCGGCAGTGAGGATGTCGCGGTAGTTGTCATTGTCAAAGTTTTTGACAGTGATGGTGGGGACGAAAGTGTTGCGGAGGTTGGTTTGGCTGGTGTTGTGGAGCGTGTTTTTGGCGGTGAACGTGGTGCCGGAGCGTTTGTAGGCCTGGATGACACGTTCCGTGGGCAGGTTCTTGACCAAGAGCACATCGTCCGTGCCGTCGTTGGAGTAATCTGCCAAAACACCTCCTGTGATGGACGAGGCATTCCAAAGCGGGAAATTAGGATAATCGCTGTTCTGGCACTCCATCAGAGTCGCAGTGTCGGATTTTAAGAGCAGGATCTCCTGGTCGGTAGTATTTGTGTTGCCCGCGCTGAGCAGCCAGAAGGAATCGTCAAAATCATGCGTCACAATGTGTCCCGCCGCAGTCGGCTGGTAAACGTAAACCTTGCCGTATCCCGAGCTGGGAAGATCCATGGCCATATATTCCTGATAGCCGTCGCCGTTGTAGTCGTAGGTCTCGTTTAGCGGGACGCGCGCCTGGCCAAGCCTTTGCCAGGTGTAGCCGTAGCTGGGCACGATCTCGTATTCGACATCCATGAAATTTTCATAAACGTCTGTGGTCAGGGTCAGGTTGCTGGTATTGGTGGCCAGGATCTGGATGTCGATATCTCCCTGCGGCAGGTATTGGGGCAGCGCCCAGACGTGCAGCGAGTCCAGGAGCGTGCCGTAACACTTTTCCAGCAAACCGGTGGAGGCGGTGATCAGCAACTGGGTCCGCACTTTTTCGTCGAACACGGCGGAGATGTAGTAGCGCAGGTTTTGCCCGTCATAGCGCTTGAATCCCTGTAATGATTCCTGCACCAGGGTGGGCGGCGTGCGGTCGTAATGGACGGTGCGGAAAACGTTGAACTTGCCGCCCTGGCGGTCCTCATATTGCAGGCGGATGGTATAACTGGATTCGGGAAAGGCCTCGGGAATATCGAAGTGCGCCAGAATTCCGTTGGAGATCTGCTGACTGTAGTAGGAGGGATAATTCTGGTGTGTGGTGACGTCGTACCAGTCAAGGATGGTCGGGACTTCGGCCGAAGTGTACATCACAGAATAACGGAAAAAATCCTCGCCGATGACCGTGCCGGTAATGTCCACGCTGCCCATGATGCCGCATTGTTCGATGGGAGTGTCTATCTCGAGCAAGGGCGGGGCGGTGTTTTCCAGCAACTTTTTCGTATTAAGCAGGCCGTGGCCGTAATACATGTCAAAGCCCGGCGCGCCGCGGTCGTCAGTTGCCGTGAGCAAACGGGCCCGCACGTCGTCTGGACTCAAGCCGGGATGGAGCGATAACAGGAGCGCGGCGGCCCCGGCCACGAAAGGCGACGACATCGAGGTCCCGCTTTGCTCGTAATAGAGTTCGCCGGGATCCGTTTTATAGGTGCTGAGCACAAGTTCGCCCGGCGCTACGAGATCCATGTCCATGCCGTAGCTGGAGAAACCCGCTATATTGCCGCTGCGGTTGACCGCGCCGACGGAGATAACGTTGGAAAGTTTGGCCGGATAACTGAGATAGGGGCCGGGATCGTTTCCGGCCGACGCGACCAAAGTCACTCCACGCGAGTAGGCATATTCGCAGGCGTCACCGATGATCGGAGAATAATCGGGATCGCCCCAGCTCATGTTGACCACGTGGCAGCCGTTGTCGGCGGCGTAGATGATGGCCGCGGCGGCATCGTCGTCTTGCAGGAAACCAGTACCGGTCGTGGTGCGGAATCCCGCGCGGATGGGCATGATCTTGATATTCCAGGCCACGCCGCAGACGCCGATGTTGTTGTTGCCCACCGCTCCGATGATCCCAGCCACGTGGGTGCCGTGAAAGTTTTCGTCAATAGGCTCATTGTCTTGCTGGAGGTAGTCGCCCACGGCTATGTCTGACAGCTCCGGCGCATCGGAAAAGTCCCATCCGTTGCAGTCGTCGATGTAGCCGTTACCGTCGTTATCGATGCCGTCGTCGGGGATCTCGTCCGCGTTCACCCAAATATTGGCCTGGAGGTCGGGATGGTCGATCAGGACGCCGGAATCGACTATGCCCACAATAACGAGCGGACTGCCGGTGGAGTAGTTCCAGGCCTGGGGATTGGAGACCACATAATGGAACTGTTGCGGAAAGAGCGGGTCGTTGGGCTCGATGTGGAGTTTGGAAAGGCGGTTCGGTTGAACATATTCGATGCCGGGGAAAGACAGGTTGCCCGTTTTCAGCGCTTCCCAATCCGGATCAGCGGCAACATCGGCCAGAAAGTAGTTTGGGATGTGCATTCCCCGCAACTGGCGCACATTTGAAGCGCCGAGCTGATTCAGGTAAGAATCGAAGGCGGCCAGGCCGGTGCGGCCGGACTTGATCTCCAGCGGGGCTTTGGTTTTGAAGATCAGTTGATGTGGAGTAACCGGATTGGAGCCAAAGGCAAGGGTGCACCCAATTAGGAAGAGGAGGCAGGCTGCGAGTCTTTTGAGCATAGGTATCTGTACCGTTAAAAGTTGTAGGACAGGCCAAACGAATGGACATCGTTCAGCCGGCTGGAGTAAGCGGCCCAGCCGTAGTCTATCGCGAAGCGATTCCAGCGGACACCCAGTCCGGCAGTGAGGTCCTCGGCGTCGTAACCGACTTTGTAACCCAGGCGCACCAGGATCAGATCATAGAGTGACAGTTCGCCGCTGAGGGCGCCTTTCCAGTTTTCGTCCACGGCCTTGATGCCACTGAGTTCCAGATTGAGTTTGGTGGTATTGAAGTCAAATTGCTTGCTCAGGTCCAGTTCGACGCTGGGAGCGAAGAGCGTGCTTTCTTCATCCATGGCGGAGGAAAGGCCAAGATTGCGCAACGCCAGCGAGAACATCGAATTTTCCAGCGGAGGCAGCCAACTGAGGCCAAGATCGCCATGGGCTCCCACGCTGGAGTCAGTATCCAATTTTTCGTAAGCAATGCCCAAGTTCGCCCCGGCGTAGAAAGAGGGAGTGAGGCGCAGGGCGAAGTTGCCGGTCAGATCTACGTTCAGGGGACGGTACTGGCCTATCAGGTAGCCATTGTCGTCGCGGATCTCAAGTTCGCCGTAATCGAGGTTGCGCAAGGCCAGTCCGAAATGGCTGCGGCGATTGGAAAAGGAGTAATTCAAGTTCGTGAATTTGGTATCGGCCAGCCAGAAGGTGTGGCTGGCTCCCAGACTGCGGTGGCTTTCCCGAACGGCGGAGGCAGGTTGGCGGATAAATGAGGCTATAGTTGAACCGCTACCGATACCGCGTCCAGCCAGGGCCATGGCAACCGGATTGGTGCTGATGTCCAGAAACTGGTAACCGTATTCTCCGGCGTTATCGTGTATCTGGGCCGCAAGTGGGGCCAGGGCCAGCAGGAAGGCCGTCAGGATCAGGCCAAATCTCTTTATCATGATAATCTCCTTCACTTTTCCACCGCGAATTTAAGACGGCGGGATGCCGTGTCTGCGGAAACCACCGCGATGTAAACACCTGTATGGAATTTTTCCCCGGGGATGCTGATCAGATCCCGGTTGCGCAGATAAGCCCGGGCGTGGCCTTTTTGCTTGAAAACCAGGGAGCCGTTGATATCGAAGATCTTCACCGTAAAATCAGTGTCGCGGGCGGTCATTACATTCAGCGTCAACCGGTCCCCATAGATGGATTTGAGGGGGTTGGGATAGATGTATACTTCGCCGGGAACAAAGAGCCCGTCGCTTGAATAAGAATTGGACAGCGAGACCGTATCGCGGCTGGCGTGGCGTTCCAGGGTGCCGTATTCGCAATACCAGAAAGGATCGCGGTCAGCGAGATCGGCTCCGGGCAGGGCTTTGCGGAAGATCTTCCCATTGTCGGAAGCGATCCAGGCGTAGATTTGTCCGTCCGAGCCTTTGCCAATGACCGGCAGGTTGCGGCTACGTCCCGCGAACGAGACGGGAAAGCCACTCTGGGCGTGCCAGTCACGATCCCAGCAATTGAGGCGGTTGTATCCGAAATTCCCCATCAATTCCTTGCTGCCATCATGATCCATATCCCAGGCCAGGGCGCCGGAATTGAACGAGAGGCTGTCCGCTGCCGGTTTGTTCAGATCTGGCGGGCTCATGCAAGCTCCGGAATAATCTACGACCGCCACACCCTGATCAGATGTGAGGATCAGATCCAAACTGCCGTTGCCGTCCCAGTCCGCTATAGTGAGTGGAGCGGTCGTCTGCATATCGTAATGTAGGGAAATCCCGGCAGGATCTGGTT
>ENA-UOWO01003266-UOWO01003266.1-activated-sludge-metagenome-genome-assembly--contig:-NODE-3266-length-19007-cov-20.259498_pt1 | contig 19007 bp, 16 predicted proteins | sample MGYA00238148_ERZ761564 | MGnify/ENA primary metagenome ERZ761564 (study PRJEB28885, sample SAMN05720194) | activated sludge metagenome | isolation source: Anaerobic digester | place: USA...
CCTTCGAACGTCGCCTTGAGGCCTTTCTTCTCGGCCTCGATTCTTGCGACCTTCACCTTGAGATGGATACCGGCGTAACGCTTGGCCAGGCGTTGCTGCAGCGGACGCACGAGATCCGGATCGGCGCCAGGCATGAGCTGGTCGAGCAGTTCGACAACGGTGACTTCGCTGCCCAGCGCGTCGTACACGCAGGCCATTTCGAGACCGATGATGCCGCCACCGACGACGAGAAGTTTCTTCGGGATATCGGCGAGATCGAGCGCATCGGTGGAATCCATCATGCGCTTGTCGTCCCACGGGAAACCCGGCAGTTTCACCGCCTGCGAGCCGGCCGCGATGATCGCCTTCTCGAAGCGCACGAGCTTCTTGCCGCCGGTCCCGTCGACTTCGATCTCGTTGGCCGAGATGAACTTGCCGGTTCCGCTGACGACGTTGACCTTGCGCTGCTTGGCCATGCCGGAGAGGCCGCCGGTCAGCTGCTTGACGACCTTGTCCTTGCTCGCGCGCAACTTGTCGAGATCGATCTTCGGCTTGCCGAAGCTGAGGCCGATTTCTTCGGCGTGCGCGGCTTCCTCGATCACGCGCCCGGCATGCAGCAGCGCCTTCGATGGAATGCAGCCGACATTGAGGCAGACGCCGCCGAGCGTCGCAAAACGCTCGATCAACACCGTGTCCTGGCCGAGGTCGGCGGCGCGGAAAGCGGCCGTATAGCCGCCCGGCCCGGACCCGAGCACGACGACCTGGCATTCGATGTCGGCCTTGCGTCCACTCGCTGCGGCGGCCTGCGGCGCCGCTTTTCCCTCTCCTCCCGGGAGAGGGTGCCCCGCAGCGGCGGGTGACGACTGCATGGATGCAGGAGGTAGAACCGCGCCGGGAACAGCGGTCGAGGGTACGGACTGGTCAGGCACTTCGGCCTTCCGGGATTCGGCCTTCGCTGCGGACACTTCGCTCTTTGCGGGCGCGCCGGCAGCGGACGTCGCCGCAGTTTCCAGGATCGCCACGACCTTGCCTTCGCTCGCCGTATCGTCGACCTTGACCTTCACTTCCCGGATCACGCCAGCGGCCGGCGAGGGCACTTCCATGGTCGCCTTGTCCGATTCGAGCGTGACGATGCCCTGGTCCTTGCTGACCGTATCGCCCGCTTTCACGAGCACTTCGATGACCGGGATATCGCTGTAATTGCCGATATCGGGGACCTTGATCTCGATCGTGGTTGCCATCTCAGTCTCTCCGGTTCAAAGCAGCACGCGGCGCATGTCGGCCAGCACCTGGCCGAGATACGCGGTAAAGCGCGCCGCCGAGGCACCGTCGATGACCCGGTGGTCGTAGCTGAGGCTCAAGGGCAGGATCAGTCGTGGCTTGAATTTCTCGCCATTCCAGACCGGCTTCATCGCCGATTTCGACACGCCGAGGATCGCCACTTCCGGCGCATTGACGATCGGCGTGAACGCGGTGCCGCCGATGCCGCCGAGGCTCGAGATCGAGAAGCAGCCGCCGGACATGTCGGCCGGGCCAAGCTTGCCGTCGCGTGCCTTCTTCGCGAGTTCACCGGTTTCGTTGGCGATCTCGATGACGCCTTTCCTGTCCGCGTCACGGACCACCGGAACAACAAGACCGTTTGGCGTATCGGCGGCAAAGCCGACATGGAAGTATTTCTTCAGAATCAGATTTTCGCCGCCGGCATCGAGCGATGCATTGAAATCCGGGAACTTCTTCAGGGCCGCAACGACAGCCCTGATCAGGAACGCGAGCATGGTCAGCTTGATGCCGGCTTTCTCGTTCTCCTTGTTGAGGCCGACGCGCAGCGCCTCGAGGTCGGTGATGTCGGCATCGTCGAACTGGGTGACGTGCGGGATCATGACCCAGTTGCGCGCGAGATTGGCGCCCGAGATCTTCTTGATCTTCGACAGCGGCTTCGATTCGATCTCGCCGAACCTGGAGAAGTCGATCTGCGGCCACGGCAGCAGGTTCAGTCCTGCGCCGCCACCGCTCGACGCCGCGCGCGGCGCGGCGCCGCCGGCCAGCGCCTGCTTGACGAAATTCTGCACATCCTCGCGTGTGATGCGGCCCTTGCGTTCGCTGCCGCTGACCTTGAACAGGTCGACGCCGAGTTCGCGCGCGAACAGGCGCACGGCAGGACTCGCATGCGGCACCTTTTCGGGCATTACCGTCTCGGCGCCGAATGCGACCGGTGGCGATTGCGGGCCCATCCGCTCGGGATCGACGTCAGGCGCGAGCGCGGCGATCTCGATTTCGCTCAGGCGCATCGGATTGCTGGTGTCGATGGTGGCCTTGGCGGCAGCTTTTGCATCCGCCGCAGGCGGCACCGGGGTCGGCTCCGACCTGGCCGGGACAGGTGCCGCGGCAGGGGGTGGCGGCGCAGCGTTCTTCGCCACGGAACTGTCGGTAGCGTCCGCCTCGATGATCGCCACGACAGTGCCTTCGGAGATCTCGTCGCCGAGCTTGACCTTGAGTTCCTTGACCACACCGGCGACCGACGAGGGGACTTCCATCGTCGCCTTGTCCGATTCGAGTGTGACCAGGCCCTGGTCCTTGCTCACGGTATCGCCGGGCTTGACCAGGACCTCGATGACCGGGATGCCCGTGTAGTTGCCGATATCGGGGACTTTCACTTCGTGGCTGGCCATCAAACTGCTCCGGTGCATGGGGTCGACGCGGATCGCGAACGGCCATTGTCGCCTCGATGGGCGATTCCGCCAACCGCGGGCGGGATCGGCATCGATTCGGTGCGTGCGCCGTGCTCGATCAGCGCGGGCGCGGGTCGCTCCAGATCAATGACTCCTCGCTGCGCTGGTCGTGAAAGTCCGCGCAACGCCCGTCGCCGCGACCGGTCATTCCACCGTCCGGGGCACACAGCACACCGCCATTCGCGTCGTAGAGGACGCTCGGCCGGTCGCAGCAAGTCGCCGGCACGTAGTAGACCCGCTGATCCCGATACCGATAGTGCACGATGCGCCGTGGCGGATTGGCCACCGGCGCCGCCTGGAATGTCGCGATCAGGGTGTCGACCCAGGCCGGCTGCGCGGCTGGTCTTGCGACGCATGCAGCCGGACCACCCAAGGCAATGCCGATCAGACCCACGATCATCGCGAATTTCATGACAGCTCATCGGAACGGACAGGGAAGCCAAGTATCGCGTCTGCGGGCTGAATGCGCCTCCTCGCCGGAACCGACCGGGCACTGCGGGCATCCGCCATTCCTGCGCGCAGAACCAGTACGACGCCAGCCCGTTGCCGATCCGGATCCACGAGGCTGATCCGCGCCGGCGCTTCCCGTACAATGCGCGGCTGCAATGCAGTCTGTGCGGCTTGCGCGACGCGTCGCAGCCGCCGCTCCCACGTCACCCCCGGACCACCGCCCGATGATTTCCTTTCGCAATTTCGCCCTGCGGCGCGGCGAACGCCTGTTGCTGTCCAAGGTCGACATCGCCCTGCATGCCGGCTGGCGTGTCGGCGTGGTCGGCCGCAATGGCTGCGGCAAGACCAGTCTGTTCGCCGCGATCCTCGGTGAGGTCGAGGCCGATTCAGGCGATCTCGAGAAGTCGCCGAAGCTGCGTATCGCCAATGTCGCCCAGGAAACACCGTCGCTGCCCGATGCGGCGATCGATTTCGTGATCTCGGGCGATACCGAGGTGCACGCGGTGCTGCAGGCCGAAGCCGCCGCGATGGCCATCGAGGACTGGGACGCGGTCGCCGCCGCCCACCAGCGGATGGCCGAGATCAATGGTTACGATGCCGGCGCACGTGCCGGCAAGCTGCTGCACGGCCTCGGCTTTCCGGCCGAGACCCATCAGCGTGCCGTGGCGGAGTTCTCGGGCGGCTGGCGCGTGCGGCTCAACCTCGCGCGCGCGCTGATGATGCCGAGCGACCTGCTCCTGCTCGACGAACCGACCAACCATCTCGACCTCGATGCGGTGCTCTGGCTCGAGCAATGGCTGCTGAAGTATCCGGGCATGCTGATGATGATCTCGCATGACCGCGAGTTCCTCGATGGCGTCGGCACGCACATGCTGCATCTGCATGACGGCACGGCCAAGCTCTACTCGGGCGACTACACGAGTTTCGAGCGCCAGCGCTCCGAACAGTTGCGCCAGCAGCAGATCGCATTCGAGAAGGAGCAGGCCGAGCGTGCTCATCTGCAGTCCTTCATCGATCGCTTCAAGGCTTCCGCCGCCAAGGCCAAGCAGGCGCAGTCACGCGTCAAGCGCCTGGCCAAGCTCAGCGGCACCGAGGCCGTGCGTGCGGAACGCCAGATCCAGATCAACTTCGCCGAGCCGGTCAAGCTGCCGAATTCGCTGACCCGGCTCAACCATGTCGATGCGGGCTACGGCGATGTGCGCATCCTGGCGAAGGTCGGGTTCGGCCTCGAAGCGGGCGACCGCATCGGCCTGCTCGGACCGAATGGCGCCGGCAAGTCGACCCTGGTCAAGACCCTGGTCGGCGAGCTGCCGCTGCTGGCCGGCGAACGCAGCGTCCATCCGGACATGGAACTCGGCTATTTCGCCCAGCACACGGTCGAATCGCTGCACGAGGGCCAGTCACCGATCGATCATCTGCGCGACATCGCGCCGGGCACCGGCGTGCAGGAATTCCGCGATTTCCTCGGGCGCTGGAACTTCGCCGGCAATCGCGCGTTTGAAGTCGTCGATGGTTTCTCGGGAGGCGAGCGCGCACGCCTTGCGCTGGCGTTGATCGCGTGGCGAAAACCGAACGTGCTCCTGCTCGACGAGCCGACCAACCATCTCGATCTGGAAATGCGCGAGGCACTGGCCGAGGCGCTCAGCATCTTCCCGGGGGCGATTGTCATGGTCTCGCACGATCGTCATCTGATCGGCCTGGTCTGCGAAACCTTCTGGCGCGTCGCCGACGGCAAGGTCGAGGAGTTCAAGGGCGATCTCGACGAATACGCGGCGTGGTTGAAATCGCGCGCCGGCAAGGCATAGCAACCGCAATCCGAATCCGGGCGCAGCGGCAACGCTGATCCGGCACACGATCGGCGATCGGTCACCGACCTGCCCGATGCCAAGGCAAGCCATGGCGATCGACCGGTCGCGCGACAGGCCCGGCGCAGCTGCGGCAAGGCGAGCGCGGAAGATCCGCCGAAGCGCCAGGTCAATCCTCGGAAGTGTCGGTGACGATGTCCCTGCCCCTGGCCGCGTCGACCACGGCATCGGTCATTTCCCGGGCCGGCAGCCAGGCTGCTGCCGGGTATCAGGATTGTTGCGCGAATCTTGACCATGACGAATTCCTCCCATGGCTTGCGGAAACACCACGATAGGCCGAGCATCTGGCGCACTTGTTGATCTTCGCTGTTGGCGGTTGCGACATGAAAAGCCCTGAACCCTGCCCGTGATCCAGCGCAAGGGATCCCGTGTTGCCGCTCCTACCGGAGCCGCGCATCGCGATCGTTCGTTTGTATTTTTACTTTTTCGACATTGATGCACGCCACTCCCATCGCCAATCAGCACAGGCCCGCCCCGCGGCAATGCTTCCCAACCGTTGTTCCCACTTCCCAATCCAGACCATGTATACCCTCTACTACTCCCCCGGCACGGCCAGCATGGTCGTGCACCTCGCGCTGCTCGAACTTGGCGTTGCGCACGAGTTGCGCCTGATCGATCTGGATGCCAAGGCGCAGAAGGATCCCGAGTACCTGCGCCTGAATCCGAGCGGCGTGGTGCCGACCCTGATCGTCGACGGCGCACCGTATTACGAATGCGCAGCACTGATGCTGATGCTCGGCGAGCGTCACGCCGACACCGGCCTCGCGCCGATGCCCGGCGCAGCCGGCCGCAATCGGTTCCTGCAGTGGACCCTGCATTTCGCCAACACGCTGCAGCCGGCTTTCCGCCAATGGTTCTACCCTGCCGATTTCGGTCCGCCCGACCAGGCCGATGCCATGCGCGAATTCGCGCGACGTCGCATCGAGGCGGTCTGGGAGCGTCTCGAAGCGCATCTGGCGGCGAACGGTCCTTACCTGCTCGGCGATGCATTCAGCCTGCTCGACCTTTACGCGACGATGCTGATGCGCTGGTCGCGCAACATGCCGAAACCGGCAGACCGCTGGCCAACGATCGCCACCCTGGCCCAGCGGATCAAGGCACGCGCCTCATGGAAGCGCGTCTACGAGATCGAAGGCCTGGGCGAATGGGCATGATCCCGGGCCGATCGCCGATACCGTCGACATAAGGAGAACCTGCGTGCAATTCCTGCATGGCATGGTCCGGGTGCGCGATCTCGATGCCTCGCTGGATTTCTATTGCGGGCTGCTCGGGCTCGTCGAGATCTCGCGCCGCGTCAACGAAAAAGCGCGTTACACCCTGGTCTTCCTCGCCGCGCCGGGCGACGAATCACGTGGGCAGATCGAACTGACTTTCAACTGGGATGCCGAGGACTACGGCAGCGCGCGCAATTTCGGCCACTTTGCGTTTGCCGTTGATGACATCTACCAGACCTGCCAACGCCTGATGGACGCAGGTGTGACGATCAACCGCCCACCCCGCGATGGCCACATGGCCTTCGTCCGCTCGCCGGACCTCATCTCGATCGAACTGCTGCAAAAAGGCGGCTCGCTCGAACCGCGCGAACCGTGGGCGTCGATGCCGAATACCGGTGTATGGTAGCGGGGCCGGGCGCAGCGGCCAGGCAGGGCTGATCGCTGCGGAATCGGGAAACGTGAACGAATTGCAGCGCAAGCCGCATCACAGGCAAGCCATGGACATTCGTCGCGTCCGTGTTTTTTCCGCTGCCGATTCCCGATACCCTGCTTTCTTTCGTGCACCATGATTGAATCGATCTGAGCTCATCAGGGGGGGCTTCGGATGAATCAAGGCAAGGATCCTTCGACCACTGCCGCGACCGAATTCGACGGCTTGCCGTGCGATGCCGGCGATGCAAGCGCGCTTGCGCCAGGCACCCGACTCGGCGCGTATCGGATCCGACGGCCGCTTGGCGAAGGCGGCATGGGTCAGGTTTATCTGGCCGAACAGACCGCACCGGTGCATCGCGATGTCGCGCTCAAGCTGATTCGCCAGCAGATCGCCAGTCCGCTCGCGCTGGCCTGGTTCGAGGTCGAGCGGCAGGCGCTGGCACAGATGCAGCATCCGGCCATCGCCCAGATCTTCGATGCCGGAACCAGCGCCGAGGGGCATGCCTTCATCGCGATGGAATATGTCGAGGGCACGCCGGTAACCGACTATTGCAGATCACATGCGCTGTCGCGCGACCAGCGCATCGGGTTGTTCGTGCGCATCTGCCAGGGTGTCCAGCACGCCCACCAGAAAGGCGTCATCCACCGCGACCTCAAACCCGCCAACGTTCTGGTCAGGGACATCGATGGCATGCCGATGCCGAAGATCATCGATTTCGGCATCGCTATCGGTGGTAACGCGGAGGAGGGCGGTCCGGTGGTGTCGAACGCGACCAGCGGCCACGCCGGTACCGCGATCTACATGAGCCCGGAGCAGTCAGGTCTGCAGCAACGCGACATCGATACGCGCAGCGACGTCTACGCCCTCGGCGTCATGCTTTGCGAGATCCTGACGAATTCGGACGCCAGCGCGCTCACCTCGCACGCCCATCGATCGGCCCGCGCACCGCACGAGACGCTGTTGACTGCACTGGCCAGCGATCCCGATTTCGCACCCGTGACGCCGAGTTCCCAGGCGCTGCTGTCCGCCGCGCGCAAATTGCCCGACGAACTGCGCGCGATCCTGCGCAAGGCGCTCGCGCACGACCGCGCGGATCGCTACGAATCCGCGGCCGCCCTTGCCGACGATCTCGAGCGTTTCCGCGCACTGCGGCCGGTTCATGCAATGCCGGCCAGCCGTGCCTATGCGACGCGCAAGTTCGTTTCCCGGCATCGGCTCGGACTCGTCGCTGCCAGCGTCGCCGTGCTCGCCTTGCTGACCGGAACGGTGATGGCCGTACAGGGGCAGCGGCGTGCCGAGGCCGCTGCCGATCAGGCACGCATCGAAGCCAGCAAGGCCGAGCAGGTGGCCGGATTCGTCCAGCAGATGATTGCCGGCATCGATCCCGATCGTGCCAAGGGTCTCGATCGCGGATTGATGCGCCTGATGCTCGATTCCGCGGCGGGCCGCGCGGGCACCGAGCTTGCCGGTCAGCCCGAAGTGCGCACGACCATCGAACGCACGATCGCGCAAAGCTATGCGGCGATCGGCGAGTACGCCCTGGCGGCAGAGCACTTCGGCGCGGCGCGCGCGGCATCCGAGGCCGCCGGGCAGTCGGTCGTCGAGAAAGCCCGGCTGCTGCTCTCGCAAGCCGACTCGAACGGAAACCTGGGCCGCTTCGACGAGGGACGCAAGCTCGCCGAGCAGGCACTCGGCGAAGTATCCGGCCTGCCCGAGAATGATCGCGACCGGCTTTATGTCGAAAGCCGGCTGGCCTGGCACGAGCAGGGCTCGGGCCAGTTCGACGCGAGCATCAAGCGCTACCAGCGCGTGTTGTCGTTGCAGCAGGCAGCCTTCGGCATCGACGACGATGACACCCTGGAAACCCAACGCGGCCTTGCCGCCGACTACTCGCGCGTGGATCGCTACGCCGAAGCCGAGCCGCTGCTCAGTGATGTCCTTGCCAAGTACCGGAAACGCTACGGACCGGACAATACGAAGACACTCGACGTCACCACCGGACTCGGCGTCAGCTTCCTCGAACAGGAAAAGTACGCGCAGGCGGAAGCCCTGTTGCGGCCCGCTCTCGAAGTCACGGAAAAAATGCTGGGTCCGACCCATCCGAACACGATGATCCTCGTGTCCAACCTTGGCAGCGCGATCCGCCAGCAGGGACGCGTCGCGGAATCGCGGCCGTACTACGAGCGCGTGCTGGAGACGAACCTCAAGCTCAACGGGCCGGATCACTTCCTCAGCGTATCGGCCGAGAGCAACCTCTCCCAGTTGTTGCGCGAGGTTGGCGACATCGCGGGCGCGGAAAGGCATGCGCGCAACAGCATCGCCCATCTCGAAAAAGCATTTCCGCCCGGGCACCCGGCACGCGCGATCTTCATCGACGCACTGGCCAGGGTACTGATCAGCGCGGCCAAGTACGCCGAGGCCGAAACCGCGCTCGACCAGGCCTATGCCTTGTTCATTGCCAGCCCCGGCTTCGGACCGAACCACTCGAGGACGCGCGAAGTCGTCGAAGACTACGTCAAGCTGTACAAGGCATGGAACAAGCCCGAATCCGAGGCGAAGTGGCAGAAGACCCTGGGCGCGATCCCCGCTTCACGCTAGGACAACACCGGTCAAGCGGCGCCCTCGTCACGCCACAGGAAATGCCGGGGTAGCAGTTTCACGCCTGCTCGCGCTGGCGGCACCCGCTTCCGGCCATCCCTGTTTCGAGGTTTGCCGCATGCCATCGAAGCAGGTGCCGCGGACCCGCGCTGCCGCAGGCTTCAGCGCTTTACCTGGACCAGGTCGATCGACGAGCCGTCTGGCAGGCGGGCACTGATCCGCGACTCGATGCGATCGAGCTCACGCGCGCGTTCGCACAGCGCATCCGCGCGCCGCTCGAGTTCCTTGGCGTGCTTCTCGACGGCCTTCTCGACGTTCTTCTCGATCGACTCCGCGCGCGCCTCGAGTTCGGCGACCGCCGCCTCATCGCCGCTCAGTGCGACCTTGATCGCCTGTGCCGTGATGTTGCCGACCATCTCGCCGATCAGCGAACCGACCGAACCCTCGATCAGGCGGCCGATCTCCTGCTCCGAGCGCGGACCCCAGTCGTCACGCGCGTTGATCGAGCGCTTCAGTTCTTCCGCCGTGCGTGCGATGCGTTCGGCGCTTTCGCGCGCCTGGTGGCCATCGGTCGCGAACGCGGTTGAAACATGGCCAACCGCCTCGAAGGCAACCGCCACGGCATCCACAGCGAGCGCCTTGGCCTCCGGGACGATCGCGCGAATCGCGTGTTCGAGCTCGGCGGCGTGCGCGCGATCCGACGCGCCGAGCGCCAGGGCCCGACCGTCGACCTCGAGCATGCCGCCGGGGAGCAGGCTGACGACACTGTGCGTCTTGTCATTGGTGAAGGTGATGCGCTGCGCATCGATCTTCGTCGCATAGTTGCTGTCGACATCGCATTGATCGCCGTCGATCTGGATCCTTGCGAATGCGGGATCGATGGCCAGTGCAAGCGCGAGGACGATGAAGCTGGGGAGCGGACGGAGTTTCATGACGCGACCTCGGGGTGATGGAATCAAGGCTTCGATGCCGACCCTGCAGCGAGGGTTTAACGCATGCAGGCGGGATCGTGGCCTCGTCTTGCGGCGTCCCTGCCGGAAGTCATGTCTCGCCGGACCTGGCGCAGAGGATCACATCCGCGCTCGTCAGGGCTTTTCGGGCGTTTCGAGCAGGAACTTGTAGAGCAGCCCGCCGATTGCACCGCCCAGCAGCGGGGCCAGCCAGAACAACCAGAGCTGGCTGATCGCCCAACTGCCCTGGAACAATGCGACACCGGTACTGCGCGCCGGATTGACCGACGTGTTGGTGACCGGAATGCTGATCAGGTGAATCAGGGTGAGGGCAAGACCAATCGCGATCGGCGCGAATCCGGCGGGCGCGCGGCGGTCGGTTGCACCCATGATGATCAGAACGAAGAACGCGGTCAGGACCACTTCGGCGATCAGCGCGGCCTGCATCGAATAGCCGTCCGGCGAATGCTCGCCAAAGCCATTCGAAGCGAAACCGGTCGAGGCATCGAAACCGGCCTTGCCGCTGGCGATCAGATAGAGGATCCCCGCTGCCGCGATCGCTCCGATGACCTGCGCGACCACGTAAGGAATCAGATCCCTCGCCGCAAAGCGACCGCCGAACACCAGTCCGATCGAGACGGCTGGATTGAAATGTCCGCCCGAAACATGGCCGACGGCATAAGCCATGGTCAGCACCGTCAATCCGAAGGCCAGCGCAACGCCGACGAATCCTATGCCGAGCTCGGGAAACCCCGCCGCAAGCACGGCGCTCCCGCAACCGCCGAAAACCAGCCAGAACGTACCGAAAAACTCCGCGATCAATCGCTTGCTCATGCTCAAGCCCTCTTCCGAATGCCCGTGTTGCGCCGATGGCGCGTTCACCAGGCCCGGCGAGTTCCGCGTGCCGCGCGCTTCACGCCTGGCAGGAAAATGGTAGCGCCAAATGCATCGCGCGCGGCGATCGGGATCAATTCGTTACAGTTCAGGGTTTCGCGTTCGCTGTCGGGTTGTCCTGGTGTTCCTTGAGCCAAGTCATCGAGCGATGCACGCGCGCGTAACCGCTCGGATGGTCATAGAAAATGATTTCCTCCAGCGGACCCGGGTTGATCTTGCGATAGGTCGACAGGCGCATCGCCGCCATCGCGAAACCGTTCGGCTCCTGCGCGGCATTGAGGCCATAGGCATCGGCTTCGGCTTCGGCCTGGCGGACCACGGAATTGGTCAGCGGAGTGGCGAAGAAGAAGAACAACGAGAGGATAGCCAGGGCCAATGGCAGCGCGGCCGGATCGGCGCGACCCTCGAGACCGAAACGCGGACCCCAGCGCAACAGCGCGCGATCGAACAGGCGATGCACGACCCAGAAGCCGAGGCCGAGGATCAAGGTCATGTAGATGACCAGCCTGAGACCGTGATTGAGCACGTAGTGACCCATCTCGTGGCCAAGGACGGCCTTGATTTCAGGCGCCGAGGTGCGATCGAGAAGATTGTCGTTCATCGCAACGCGCGTCGTACCGAGGAAACCTGACACATTCGCGCTGATCCGGGTCGTCTGCTTCGAAGCATCGAACTCGACGACATTGTTGTCGGGTATCAGGTTCGCTCGCGCCAGTGACAACACCTGTTCGCGCACCTCGCCTTGGCGCAACGGCTTGTAGTCGTTGAACACAGGATCGAGAAACACCGGCGATATCATCATGAAGAACAGGATCAGGACGAAGGCACCGCCCGTGGCCCAGATCCACCAGCGCGCTCCGGCCTTGCGCACGGCGGCATACAAGAGGACAACCACCGGCGGCAGGATGATCAGGCCGATCACGAGTCCTTTCAGCTGATCGAACGACCAGTCGGCAAAGGTCTGCGTGGCGAGGCCATACGCATGCTCGCGAAAAAACCCCTGGTAGATCGTCAACGGCAGAGCGAGCAAGGTGCCGATCAGCAGCCACTGGACGGCATAGATCATCGTGTAGAGCCAGGGTCGCTGACTGACGCGTCGGCCGACTTCGCGCATCTTGCGTGACAACCCGCTGCGCAACAGGATCCAGGCGACGACAAGCCCGTACAGCAGGCCCCAGAGCTGCAGCCAGTAGCCGCCTTGAAAATAGGCGTCCGACTGCGCGCGCTGCTCGGGCGAGAGCAGGTTGAGATAGGCCTCAGTGGCGCGATCGACATCGAAACCCGGGCCTGGCCGCGCTGCATCGGGAATCTGCAGGCCGGGCGGCAACTCGGTGGCCGGTGCGGCCACGGCGAACAACGGGCCGAACCATAGAACGCCCAGCACGACCAGCACCAGCAGTCGGCAACATCTTTTCATGCGGCAATCCCCTCGCAACGGAGAGCAGACACTACATCACCGCCGCATCCCTGAATATCGCCCAAGGTAATGGCGCAGCAAAAAGCCGCGGCATCAACAATGCCGCGGCTCGGTTGACGCAACGCGCAGGGGGCTTACTTGGCCTTGCTGATCGTGAAGCCACCGAAGCTGATGCCGAGGTTGACGCCTTCACCGGTGCCGGCAAGAGCCAGCGAAACCGTACCCTTGGTCAATACCTGTGCGGTGGCGCTCTTGCCGGCCGCTGCGGTCGCTTCGCCCTGGGCATAGGTGCCGAGGACGTCGCTGATCTTGTGCACGTCGGTGAATTCACCCTTGCCGTCATCGATATGCGCCTTGCCGACGGTCAGGCCCGCTCCCTTCGCCGAAATCTCCACGTTCATCGACTGGCCGTTCTCGCAGGTGACCACGCCGCGGCCTTCCGCGTGCTTGTAGATGGCCGACCAGCCGGTCAGGCTGAACCGCATCGTGCAATCGAGGTTCGCCTCCGCGGCCTGCGCTTGCGGAGCCGCTGCAGCTGCAATGGCCAAGGCCAGACCGACGCTGGCAAAAGCTGTCTTGATCGCTGTCATGGTGAAACTCCTCTCGTTGGGGTGGTCGGAGTCTCTACCGGATTTGCTGAACGAGAAGGGACCGATGAACGTGTGCTGGCGATTTTCTGAATGGCAGCGTTCAGCTCAGGAAATCCAGCAACACACGCCACTGTTCGCGCTTGCGTTCGCGCGATAGCGATGCATTGGCCGGACTGGTCGAGGGCAGGTCGAGCAAGGCAAGCGACGCCCGCCGCCCGGGATCGACATGAGGCAGCACGAGTCGACGGAACGAACGCTGCGCGTGGCCACCGTTCAAGGCAATCGCCGCGATCGACGCATGCGTACCGAGCAAGCCCGGAATGTCGTTCGCCACTTCGCTCGCACGCACGATCGCGCTGTCGAGGCTGCCGACCCGCTCGCAGCGTTCGAGCACATCCCAGATGCCGACGCCACGCGCATGCAGTCGCTTTATCCGCTCGGCATAAGGCAGTTCCGGCGCCGCATCGAACATCTCGCCCATCAGCGGCCAGAACAGGTTCTGTGGATGCGCGTAGGACTGCCCCAGGGTCAGCGAACGCACACTCGGCGCGGTACCGAGGATGAGCACGCGGCAGGCGCGGCCGATCTGCGGCGGAAAGCTCTGCACATGTCCGTGCGGGTCGGTCTTGCCCATCTCGCGAGCTTAGCCGATCGCACATGCGGCGGATTCATCTCGATGAATCGCTGCCAACCTGTAACGACCTGATAACCGCAAGCTACGAAAATTTTTTCATGCCCTTGCGTAGGGTGGGTCCCGCGACGATGACTGCCTCTGAACGCTTCATCAGGCATCGCCGCAACACTCCCCAAGCAACGAGGTGAACCCATGAACCAGGACATCATCCAGGGCAAGTGGAAGCAATTGAAAGGCTCGCTCAAGACCCAGTGGGGCAAGCTGACCGACGACGATCTCGATCGCCTTGACGGCAATCAGCAGTACCTCTCCGGCAAACTGCAGGAGCGCTACGGCTGGGCCAAGGAAAAGGCCGATGAGGAAATCAAGCGCTTCGAGAAAACCCTGCACTGATCCCGATCGCCCAACCTGACTCCGCACGCGATGCGGAATAGACGAACCGCGCCTCGCCGGGCGCGGTTCTGCTTTTCCGGGTCAGTCTCCGCAATCAGGTCTCGCCGACCTTGATCATCGTTTGCCGAGCGGAAGGAATTTCTCCGCCTCGTATCCGCCGACGTCGAAATGCAGGGTGCGCGGTGGCTTGCCTTTCTCGGCGACTTCGATCGCGACCTTCTTCGCCTTGCCGACCTTGGCGATGAATGCCTTGTCTTCCTCGATGAAGATCGCCGGCTCGCCGGTGGGTGGAATGCTGCCTTCCATGCTCATCGGCGCCGCGTCGTCGAACGTCATCGTCACCCGGCAGTTCTTCGCGCAGGTGAATCCGGGCTCGCTGCCGTAGAGGAAGACGCTCTGCCCCCATTCGGTGTGGCGACGGAACACGAGGCGCACCTTGTCGCCGGCAGCTGCGGAATCGTCGTTGCTGTAGATCGTCGCCGTGCTTTGCGTGCCGCCCGCCATCGGCGAGGTCTGGTAGGTCCACAAGCGGGCCATGCGGCGAGACTCTCCCTCGCTGGTTGCCTTTTCGCGCAGGGCTTCGATACCAGGCCGCACGCGCGTTGCCGCGGCGCTGTCCGGATACAGCTTGAGCAGCTCCTCGCCGAGCGGCAGCGCCAGCTCGGCGTTGTCGGCCTTGAGCATCTGCTCATACATTGCGTAGTGCTGTTCGGCTTTCGCTTCCAGCTGCGCTTTTGCCGCCGCCAGCGTTTCGGCGGACGGGGCGGCAGGTTGCTCCTGGTTCGTGCAGGCAGTCAGGCCGGCGAGCAGCAGAAGCGGGACCAGGAGGCGGGGCAAATGGCGCATGGGCAGTCCGAGGATCGAATGGGTCCATGAATATAGCGCCGATCCGCAACGATCGCGTTGCCGCGCACTCAATATCGACGGCACGGGTCGCGACCGAGGTTGCGGTCGTAGGTCGAAACGACATCGTCGAATTCGCGTCCGTCGCGTCCGACCGAGCGCATGCCGCGACAGGCCTCGAGGCGCGGCATGCGGCGAGCTTGCACGGATTCGCGCGCGCCGCTGCGCGGTCCTCCGTTCGAGCTTCGCCGATCGATCGAGGCCGGACAGCGATCATGCCGATAGAACAAGGCGCCGCTGCGCGTGCGGCATTCGTAGGACTGGATGACAGCCTGTCGCGGCGTCGATCTGGCCGCGCGCCCGGTGTTGCCCTCGCCCTGCGTCGGGCGCGAATACTCGGGTGAAGCCGACGGCGGTGGCGCGGGCGCAATCGCGATCACCTGCTCGCGCGAACCGGACTTGCATGCAACCGCCTGGTAGGCGATGCCTCCGACCGGATCGATGCACTTGAAGACGGTTTGCCGTTCGGCGCAGGCAGCCGATGACGACAGGCTGATCATGCCGATCAAGGCAATGGCTGAAAGCGAAATTCGAAACATGCCGGTCTCCTGCGCTGGACAAGCCATGGTCAGGCAATCTCCGCCGGGTCGCGAGAGGATTCCGGCGCATCGGCGCGTAGGAAATTTGCCACTTCGGTCGTGTCGCCAGCCGCCGTCTCCGGCACGGGCTTGCTAAAGTTGCCCGGTTCACGCCCTGCGCGTGATCGCGTTGTCCCGCGCGTCATGAAACCCCGCCATCACGCTGTTTCGCCGAACCGCATGCGCAAGATCATCCACGTCGACATGGACGCCTTCTATGCCTCGGTCGAGCAGCGCGACGATCCGGCCTTGCGCGGTCGACCGGTCGTGGTTGCATGGCGCGGCTCACGCTCGGTCGTCTGCGCGGCTTCGTACGAAGCGCGCAAATTCGGAGTGCGTTCGGCGATGCCGGCGGTGCGCGCCGAAAGGCTCTGTCCCGATGCGGTATTCGTGCCTCCGGATTTCACGCGCTACCGGGCGGTGTCGCGCCAGGTGCGCGAGATCTTCCTGCGCCACACCGATCTCGTTGAACCGCTCTCGCTCGACGAGGCCTATCTCGATGTCACCGTGAATCATGGCCATCTGCCGTCCGCCACCGCGGTGGCCCAGGCGATCCGGGCGCAGATCCGCGAAGAAACCGCGCTCACCGCATCGGCGGGGGTGGCGCCGAACAAGTTTCTCGCCAAGATCGCCTCGGACTGGAACAAGCCCGATGGCCTGTTCGTGATCAAGCCCGATGCGGTTGCGGACTTCCTCACGCCCTTGCCTGTCGGGCGCATCCATGGGGTCGGCAAGGTCATGGACGGCAAGCTCGCAGCGCTCGGCATCCGCAGCGTCGGCGATCTGCGCGCGCGCGACGTGCGCGAGCTCGAAAACCTGTTCGGCCGCTACGGGCGACGTCTGCATGAATTGAGTCTTGGCATCGACGACAACGCGGTGACACCGGACCGCCCGGTGCAATCGATCTCGGCCGAGGATACGTTTGCCGACGACCTGCCGTTGGCCGATCTCGAACCGATGATCCGCGAACTGTCGGCCAAGGTCTGGGCATCCACGCGCAAGGTCGAGCGCCTCGGTCGCACCGTGGTGCTCAAGCTCAAGACCCGCGAGTTCCGCATCGTCACGCGCAGCCTGACACCGGCAGCGATGCCCGGATCGGCCGAGCAGCTTGTCGAACTCGTGCTCGCCCTGCGCGACCGCGTTCAACTGGATGCCGCCACGCGCTATCGTCTGGTCGGCGTCGGCATCAGCAATTTCCGTGCGGCCGATGATCTCGGCGCGCAGGCCGGGCTCTTCGCGCCTTGAGACGCGATCAACGGGCGCGGCGTGCACGCCACCTGCGGTAGCTGCGCGAAATGCGCAGGTCGATCCAGTCGAGCGAGCGCGCCACGAACAGCGATTGCTGGGCCACGATTGCCGCGCCCAGCACGAGTACGAGCAGGCCCGGTCCGGGCAACACGAGCATGGCGGCTCCAACCAGCATGACGAGCAGACCTACGGCGCTGAAGAACATCCTGCCGGCAATCCCGCCCGAGCGAGCGCGCCGCAGGCGGTAGCGGGTCTCGAAGCGACGCCCGCTCGGCAGCGCCTTGAAATGTTGCCACTGCCTGCGCGCGCTGACGGACATCGGTTTCCTGTTCGGTTGGGTGCACGGATGCGATCGCCCGCATCGGCGATCCGTCCGATATCGAGGCGCAGCACGCGCGATGCAATGCCTGGCGACGATCGCGGTACCTGCACTACGCGCGCTCAACCGCTTCGTGCCGACCGCGTATGCTTGGCCCATCCGATTTGCCGGGAGTCGTCATGTTCCGCTTCAGCCTTGCCCTGATCGCCGCGCTGTCGACGTGCAGCGCCTTCGCTGCGGATCGCATTACCGGTCGCGCGTTCGCGACGCGCTCGGAAGTATTCGCCCAACACGGCATGGTCGCGACCTCGCAGCCGCTGGCCACCCAGATCGGACTCGACATCCTCAAGCGCGGCGGGACCGCAGTCGATGCGGCGATCGCGGCAAACGCGGCGCTGGGCCTGATGGAGCCGACCGGAAACGGCATGGGTGGCGACCTGTTCGCGATCGTGTGGGATGCGAAGACCGCGAAGCTTTACGGCTACAACGGATCCGGCCGCTCGCCGAAGAGCCTGAGCCTCGCCTGGTTCAAGCAGAACGGCCACGCGAAGATTCCATCGTATGGTCCGTTGCCGGTCACGACCCCGGGCGCGGTCGACGGCTGGTTCGCCCTGCACGACCGTTTCGGCAGGCTGCCGATGAAGGACGTGCTCGCCCCGGCGATCGGCTATGCGCGCGAAGGATTTCCGCTCAGTGAGCTGATCGCGTACTACTGGCAGCTCTCGGTCCCGCGCCTCGGCAAGTATCCGGGCTTCAGCGAACAGTTCACGATCGACGGCCATGCGCCGGCCAAGGGCGAGATATGGAAGAACCCGAATCTCGCCCGCACGCTCGAGACGATCGCCAAAGGCGGGCGTGATGCGTTCTACAAGGGCGCGATCGCGCACACGATCGCCGACTACATGAAAGCGAACGGCGGTTTTCTTTCCTACGAGGATCTGGCCACGCATCAGGGTCAGTGGGTCGAGCCCGTTTCGACGAACTACCGCGGCTACGATGTCTGGGAACTGCCCCCGAATGGCCAGGGCATCGCCGCGCTGCAGATGCTCAACATCCTCGAAGGCTATGACCTCCGGAGTTACGGATTCGGCAGCGCCGAGCACATCCATCTGTTCGTCGAGGCGAAGAAACTCGCCTTTGCCGATCGCGCGAAGTTCTATGCCGACCCGGATTTCGTCAGGGCGCCGGTGGCGCAACTGATCTCGAAGGAATATGCGAACGAGCGACGCAAGCTGATCGCGATGGACAAGGCCGCGGACCAGGTCGCGGCCGGCGGACTCAAGCTCGGCGGCGACACGATCTACCTGACCACGGCGGACCGCTGGGGCAACATGGTCTCGTTGATCCAGTCCAACTATCGCGGCATGGGCTCGGGCATGACGCCGCCGGGACTCGGCTTCATCCTGCAGGACCGCGGCGAGATGTTCGTGCTGAAGGAAGGTCACGCCAATACCTTCGCGCCCGGCAAACGACCGTTCCACACGATCATCCCGGCCTTCGTCACGAAGGACGGCAAGCCGTGGCTGAGCTTCGGCGTCATGGGCGGCGATACCCAGCCGCAGGCGCATGCGCTGATCGTGAGCAACCTGATCGACTTCGGCATGAACCTGCAGGAAGCCGGGGATGCACCACGCATCCTGCACGACGGCTCGACCTCGCCCGAAGGCCAGGTCGAGGAGATGACCGACGGCGGCGCGATCCAGCTCGAAACCGGTTTCGACTACGCGACCGTGCGCGCCCTCATGCGCATGGGCCACAAGGTGGAATTTGCCAACGGCATCTACGGCGGCTATCAGGCCATCGGCTGGGACGA
>ENA-UOWO01003268-UOWO01003268.1-activated-sludge-metagenome-genome-assembly--contig:-NODE-3268-length-19002-cov-13.012878_pt1 | contig 19002 bp, 15 predicted proteins | sample MGYA00238148_ERZ761564 | MGnify/ENA primary metagenome ERZ761564 (study PRJEB28885, sample SAMN05720194) | activated sludge metagenome | isolation source: Anaerobic digester | place: USA...
ACGTAGGAATCAAGATCAGCCAGGATTTCGCGCCGGTGGTCAGAGCGGGACAAACAGCGCCGGTCCAGTTTCTTGTTGACGGTTCCATGAGCAACATGACGGCTGTCCGGGTGGCTTATATCGCGTCGGTTCTGGATAAATTCAACCGCGAAGAACTGCGCCGGCTCTACCCCATGCATATGAGTTACGGCAGGGTGGATGCACGCATCCGAACCTGGTACAATCCAAATCTTGACAGTCAGTATTTTTTTGTTCCCGGCATCGTCGCTTTTCTGATCATGTTGACGAGTTTTATCTTTACGTCCATCGCCATCATCCGGGAGAAGGAAGACGGCACCATGGAGCAATTGATTGTGACCCCCATAAAATCACACGAATTTATTATCGGCAAAACCATTCCCTATACGATCATTGCGCTTTTTCAGTTGTTTGCCGTAACCGGTGTCGCCGTTTACTGGTTTGAGATTCCCTTTAAAGGAAGTTTCCTGCTTCTTTTGCTGGCCGCCTGTTTGTTTTTGCTGAGCACGCTGGGCATCGGACTCTTCATCTCCACCATATCCTCGACCAAACAGCAGGCCATGATGACGGCTTTCTTTTTCGTGCTGCCGTTCTTCATGCTCAGCGGTTTCGTCTTTCCCATTTCCAACATGCCTGACGTCGTACAGTGGCTTACGTATCTTAATCCGCTGAGATTTTTTCTGGTCATCATCAGGGATATTTTTCTGAAAGGCGTTGGCTTTGATGTGCTCTGGCCGCAATACCTCGCCCTGACCATCCTGGGGGCAGTTGTTTTTACCGGCGCCATCGCCCGGTCTAAAAAACGGCTGGATTAGTGAAGCGTTCTCATATATTATTAAAATATAACATCTCAGGAAATGGACACATGCTCAAGGTCGTAGCGGATCAAAAAGCCATCAAAAAATATGCCGGACTTTTCAATAAAAAGTTCAAACCGTTTGCTGAAGAAAATATAAAGGTCAAACTCGGGCATCAGGGTGCCAGTTTTTCCGCCAAAGTTCTTTGGTGCGAAGAACTGGGCATCTGGAAATTTTCCCGGGCCGTCAACGATATCCGCTACTGGAACGCTTTCGGCATCGGCAAACCCGGAACCGCCGGCGTTCTTTCCATCGCCTCCGAAATCAATTTCCCCTGGGCGCAGATCGACAGGAAAACCGGAGGCGCTTTTGCCGAGGATGCCTGGGGCAATCTGTTTGTCATTCACCGCGGGAAGATCGGCGGCGGGAAAAAAGGCGTCGGCAAATCGCTGTTCGAACAAAATTACCGCGGCGTCTGGTCCTTCATGGAAGATGGTGACAGCCTGAGTGAAGTGGCGGTGATCGGCAATCTCAAATCAGAGCGTTTCGCTGCGCAGACGGCTCTGTTCGTTAAAAAAATAGAAATGATGAAATTGTCCGCCGCCGAGTCGGCGCAAACGGAAATGGATTTTGCGGAAATCAGTTTTCGGGAAGACCTGATCGGAAACGAGAGCCCTCTGCCGGAAGATGAAATCGCTGACGCCTGCGATCACGACCTCGTTGTCAGCAAACTTGCCGTCCACCTGCAGCGGCAGAAAATAAAGATCGGCAATGATACGGAAAGTGAACTTTTTGCCGTTGATGTATCGGGAAACAGAATTTCTCATATTTTCGAAATTGTCGCCGACGCCAAAGAAAAAAACGTGATGGCAGCCGCCGGTCAATTAATGTTGCAGACATCGACAGGCGCGTCGAATCCTCTTCCCGTTCTGGTGTTGCCGGACGATATCATGAATCATTATAAATCGGATTTGAGACGAATCAACATTTGCGTTATCGGTTTTCACTGGCAGGGCGCAAAGGTTGTTTTCCATGGCCTGGAGCAGATTAGGTTTACTTGATTGTGGATGAAAAAACAGGACTGTTGCCAATAGTTCTCTATATGGCATTATTCTTTATTTTTTTCAGCGGCATGTTTTGTTTCAGGATTTCAATATTCGCTTTATATGACTCACCTTGTTTAACGATTAATTCCAACTTCTCCAGTTCCAGTAAATCTCTTTTTAAAGTCATGGGCGAATAATTCGCATATGCCCTGATAAAAGCCGGGTTATTATTTAATAAGGATTCTATCTTTTCAAAGGAATCTGTCGGGAAATTGAGTGCGATATTCCTTCTTCTTTTTACAATAGTTTTGGTTTTTCCGGCGGCTTTCTTGCTATCCAGAACTTCATAGATGTAATTATGCCATGCTGTTTTTAATACATCCTTTTGCACAACATCCAAAACCTCGTTCAGGCCGTCACGGAAACCTAATACCGCATAAGCAATGAATCGAGACAGGTTTTTTTCTTTCCCCGCCTGTTCTAACTGTCGGTAATATTCTTCGCGCGTATTATTATAATGGTTGGAGAGAATGTGCGAGGCGATATTGGGCAAACCGGCTCTCAACAAAAGATAAAACTCGATTAACCGAGCGGTTCTTCCGTTGCCGTCATCAAAGGGATGGATCCATGCAATATAAACATGCGTGACGATAGCCTGCAAAACTTGATCAACAAAATTTTGTTGGCCGTCCTCATAATGAAATGTCTCCTTCAGCCAACCACACAACTGAACAACCAGAGAAACAACATCTTTTCCTAACGGAGGCTTATAAGAACCGACAATCACATCATGTCCGGCAGTGCGAAACTGTCCCGGAACTGCCTTAAAATGTTCGCCCAAATCTTTTCCAACATAAGAATGAAATGATTTTATTAAATCCGGTGTAATCAGATGATCTTTGCCGTCAATGACGACTTCGCTTAATATTTTATTCAATGCGCTAATCACATTCTGAACTTCTTTTTGAAGATATTCTTTGCTCGGCGGCAAATTTCCGCCCTCGTCAATTTTGAGTATTTCTTCTTCCGATAAAGTATTGCCTTCAATTGCCGTGGTGGCTTGAGCGCCTTTGCGCATGGAAACCTGCAATAACTTTTTGCGGTTTTCCGGCTCTAGCGGAGCGGCAGAAATGATTCTGATGATTGACTCACACTGTCCAAGCATGAACAAAATATTGTCATCAAGGCGCCAGTTTCTTTCAAAAGAAATATGAGGATGTGATGATAGAGTATTTGTCATATTTTCACATACCTATATTATTGATATTAATAATAAATACATATTCTATATGGTATTTGTTCTACAAAATGAATAGGATTTTGTCAAGAGTTAAAAATAAATGGGAACCAGCATAGGAGTGTCTATACCATTACCTGTTTTTTTGTAATGCCGTTAAAGCCTTTTGCCGGATGGCTTCGAAGTCCTTGCCTTTGGGCATGATGAAGAAGCACTTGCCATTACTGCGTTTTTCCCAGAGTTCGCCGATCTGACGCTTTTCTATATTTTCCGGCAAATCCCAGTCGCGGCTGTTCTTGTATTCCACCGCAAGGATAGTGCCGTTTTCAATCTGGCAGAGGAAATCTGGATAAAAGCGGTCGCTTGCCGTTTGCAATGAAAAAGATGATTTTTTGCGTTCCACATTACGCACCCAGCATTTCACACCTTCGAGTTTGGTTGCCAGAAAGAGCGCGCATTCAAATTCTTCGCCTTTTCCATCTAAATTGCCGATTTGCGGGAAAAAGTGTTTGGGCAATTCCGTAAATCCGCAATAAGTTGAATCATACGCATAGTGCCCCTGCTCGAAAATAACCTGAAGTTTGTCGGTTACTGTAAAATCTTCGGGATTGATCAGCAATGCTTGATGCACTTTTTTCAGAGCCAGATGTTTTGCGTCGCTTATTTTTTCTTCCAGAGCATTGCGCAAACGGAATTGTTCATAATTCAATTCATCCAGCGAAAAACCATTGGCCAGAAGCCAGTCAATGGCTTTATTTAGATAAGCATCTTTTTCATCAGGCAAGATATTGTCATCTTGTATATTTTTTGCCAACCACGCAACGAGATCAACTTGTGAACGATTCGTATGATAGTCAAAGTTAATTTGATCGCTTATAGGCTTATCTAAAAATTTAAACTTAATTTTTTCGTCTTCCTTATCCACATACATCATACCGCCTTCAACCGTTTTATAGCTTTTGGTAAACGAAGGCAGTTCGCATGGATAATCCAGAAGATTCCATTCGCCCTGCAACAGATGCGTTTCCCCAAACTGTTCCCACAAGCTGCCCTGCCGATATTGCAGCACGGGAACGCTGAACAATTCGCCCTGTTCAGAAGGCGTGGGCGGCAGCACTTTACGCGGCTGACGCAATCTCGTCACAGCTTCGTGCAGCGCATTCTTTCCTTCCTGCGTTTCAAATGCGCTTTCCAAAGCCTTGACCTGATTTTCGGTAAACGAACCTTTCAAGGTAATCGCGCCGTTTTCCGGCGTGATCTCTATTTTCTTCACAAGATTATTCGGGATATTTTCAGCTTTCGGCAATTCCGGCGTGCTGTAGGTCAGATTCATCGGAAAGCTGAGCAGATCGTCATCTGGTGGCGTATCCGCGATATTGATCAAATCCTTGGTTTCCTGCCGTTCAAAACCATTGCGCACCAGCCCGTCTTTCAAGCTTTCCACCGTGGCAACAAAATTGCGTGACGTCAGATAAGCGTAAGCCATATTCAACGCATCATGATTTTTTCTTTGCGCATAAGGTTGTCGCAGAATGCGTCCCAATATCTGCTCTGCCGCCGTGGCTGAACTGGTGTTGCGCAACGAGCACAGCACATAAGCAAAGGGACAATCCCAGCCTTCGCGCAGCTTGTCCACCGTGATGATGAATCGTAGCGGACAGTGCTCAGAAAGAATATTTACGTCAGCGATTTCATCATTCGCGCCCGTAGCAATGGCTACTTCCCGTTCCGGAATACCGAAATCTTCCAGTAATGCTTTCTTCACCCGTTCAGGCGTCAGCGTTTCATGCTCGGCATCCTTGCGTTCCGCCTGAATCAACATGATAGGACGCAGATAATTTGCGCCTGCGGCATGTTCAGATTTGGCCGCTTCGTTCAGTGTATTGAGACAGGCAATCGCGTCGCGCAGAGCGTCCATCCAGTTGGGACGCTGCACCAGCGTGAGTGGCATCTTAATCATGTCTTCATTATGTAATACTGATGCGGAAACACTATACAGGACGTTACTGGGTTGGTATGTGCGGTCTGGTGTAGCGGTCAGTTCCAGAATGGCGCACGGTTCGAAACGCGCCAGCGTTTCAAAAGCAAGCGGCGTTCCCTGATTATGGGCTTCATCCACGATGACAAACGGATGACGCATCCGTAACACATCAACCAGTGACCCATCACCGCAAACTTCAGGATCGTTTACACCCTCAAAATGTTCCATCAAACTGCCGTTTTGTTTGTAAACATTCAGGCGTCCCGTGTCTTCCTGCTTGAAAGCCTGCATCGTGGCAACAAGAATGACATTCGACCCGTTCAATACATGAGGCTTTAAACGCAACGCTTCTTCAATATCCAGCACCGTCAATTCACCCAGCGCTGAGGAAACAAACCGGCAAAGAATAGATGATGAATCGCGTAGAGCTTTCAATGTCTGTTCGCGAATCGGCTCGGAAGGCACCAGCCATAATGTCAGACTGAAAGGCTTCTGCAAAAGACTTCGGTTGACCCGTTCGATGGCCATTCCTGCGACGAGCGTTTTGCCGCCGCCGGTGGGAATGCGCACACACACGTAGGGAACCCCGCCGAAATTTTTTAATGGATTGTATCGCAGCGCAATGCCGCGCCATTCTTCTGTTGTTCTGGCGTAGCTCTCACGGGGTGATTCACTTTCGCGGCAGCGTTTGAGAAACTTTTCATACCAATTCAAGGCGTCGGACTGATACGTTTTGAGAATCATACAACCCCCACTTTCAGCTTGTACGGCAACTGTTTGAAGACGATGCCTTCGCGCCGTAGACGGTCGGCATCCATGCGGCAGGCCGTGCCGTAAATGACCTTGTTGCCTTCATGAACGGGAAGCGCGGCTAAAATGTTTGTTGTTAAGACATTGCCGCCTTTCACGCTTTTGTCTTTCAAGATGCCGTTGTAGAGAAGATAAACTGCTGTATCGTTGTGGACGCCCAGAAGCGGACTTTTTATTTCCTTCATCGCGGGCAGCGGTTCGCCTGTTTCGGTAAAATAAACATGACGCGCCAAATCGGCAAAACTGACGGTAGCACGGATATTGCCGCGTTCGTCAAAAAGCGGTTCCCCTAATTCGCAATACCTAAAGCCGCCGCCGAGGGCGGGAACATCTTTATATCCTTGCGAAACACGCGCCAGACGTTGTGTTGTGATATTGCGGCAGATGTGATTTTCCATTTCCACAAGAATAAAACGGCGGTTGCCGCCGTCAGCAGCATTTTGCGCTAAAACAGCATGTCCTGTCGTCCCTGATCCTGCAAATGAATCAAGGACAATGGAGCCTTTATCAGTTGATTGATCAATTATTAGTTGAACCAAATCCGGTGCTTTTGGAAAAGCAAAAATCTGAGTTCCAAAAATATTTCTTATTGTTTGTGAACCGTCAGCTGTGAATATACCGTCAATGATGCTTGGGAAACCAGCGGATGTTGTTTGCAATTCATTCAAAAATACTTTTTCACGTGGACGACCATTTGGTTTTTTTGGAAATATAATTCTGCCTTCTTTTATTTTTAGAGCCATTGTTTCCCTATTATAACGCCAACCAGTATTGACGGCACATGGGTAACTGAGACCAGTTGTTGGATCTACAAGTTCGTAATGAAGGTTTGGTCTATCTTTGGCATTAGCTAATCCAAGAATACTACGACTCATCCATCGCCCTCGAGGATCATTGTCAGGATTGCTATATTTAGATTCGTCTCTTGATTTTCCCTTTAGTTTACATCCGTAAGCAGTGCGGGAATAAACAAATATATATTCATGATCTGTTGATATTCCATTTAATGAACGACTATCAAGATGTTGGCGTGCTTTCCAAACCAGTTGCGCCATAAAGTTTGATGATCCAAATATCTCATCCATCATCATTCGCAGATGACTAACTTCATTGTCGTCGATACTAACAAAGATTGCACCATCATCACGTAAAAATTCTCTCAATAAAGAAAGACGCGGATACATCATACACAGCCATTTATCGTGGCGGGATAAGTCTTCCGATTCCTTGCCCACAACGCGACCCAGCCATTCCTTCATTTCCGGACTGGTGACGTTGTCGTTATAAACCCAGTTTTCATTGCCGGTATTGTAAGGCGGATCGATGTAGATGCACTTGACCTGACCCGCGTAGTAGGGCAGCAGGGCTTTGAGCGCAATCAGATTATCGCCCTGCACCAGCAGATTGCCGCTGCCGGGATCGCCCACGGAAAGGTCATCATTATTTTTCAGTAAGTGAAAGGGAACCTCGCGGTGATGATTGACAACTGCCTTTTTGCCGAGCCAGTCCAGTTTGGGCATTAATCCGTTAACTCCTGTTCCTCATTAAACATTGCGATTAGACTATAAAAAGAGATTTTGCTCCGTGAGTATAAGTACACGCGACTCTTGTGTCAAATAAATTTTCTATTGACAAAAACCATTGAAATAATTAGTATGCAATAAAATTAAGTGATCACAGGACATGATGACAAAAGACATTCGCGCCATTATTATTATCAACATTATAATTAGCTTCTGCATAGGAGGCCGGGGCGCGGTATAGTATCAACTCTCAAGAAACGAAATCAGAATCCGCTGCCAGGCAATCCCGGCAGCGGATTTTTTTTAAGGAGAAAAGGGCAAATGAAAAATAAAGTAATGGTTTACGACACCACCTTGCGGGACGGCACGCAGGGCGAGCAGACAAATTTTTCCGCGGAGGAGAAACTGCGCATCGCCCAGCGCCTCGACGATGTTCATTTCCACTACATCGAGGGAGGCTGGCCGGGGTCCAATCCAAAGGACATGCGTTTTTTCGAAATGGCAAAAAACGCCGCATTTAAGAATTCGCGGCTGACCGCCTTCGGCAGCACGCGCCGCGCCAAAACCAAAACGGAATCCTGCCCGAATTTGAAAGCGCTGATCAAGGCGGGAACACCTGCGGCCGCCATTGTCGGCAAATCATGGGATCTGCATGTCACCGATATTTTAAAAACAGACCTCAACGAAAATCTGGCCATGATTGCCGATTCCATCGCCTATCTGAAATCCATGGGCAAAGAAGTTTTTTTTGATGCCGAACATTTTTTCGACGGTTATAAACATAATTCCCGCTATGCCTCCCGGGTGGTGAAAACAGCGCTGGCCGCCGGAGCCGATTTTATCGTTCTGTGCGACACCAACGGCGGCTCCCTTCCCCATGAAATCTGCACCATGGTCAAGAGAATTTCCGCCCATATTCCTCTGGAAAAACTGGCGATTCACGCACACAACGACGGAGGACTGGCGGTGGCGAATTCCCTTGCCGCCGTCCAAAAGGGCGTCATGATGGTTCAGGGAACCGTCAACGGTTACGGTGAACGATGCGGCAACGCTGATTTGATTTCTGTGGTGGCCAATCTGCAGTTGAAAATGGGCAAAAAGTGCCTGCCGCCGGAGTCCATCAAACAACTGACGAATCTGTCTCATTATATCAGCGACGTGGCCAACATTCCGCCGCTGAATTCCCGGCCGTTTGTCGGACGCAGCGCGTTCGCGCACAAAGGCGGCGTGCATGTCAGCGCCGTGGTAAAAAATTCCGTCGCCTATGAACACATTGAGCCGGAACTGGTCGGCAATCACCGGCGCGTGCTGGTGTCCGACCTGGCGGGAAAAAGCAACGTGGAATATAAAGCGAAAGAACTGGGCATTGATCTGGAGAAAAACGACGCCGTCGCCAAAAAGGTCGTTCATGAAGTCAAGCTCATGGAAGACCGCGGGTTCCAGTTCGATGCCGCCGACGGTTCGCTTTCTCTGCTGATCAAGAAAACCATCGGCGAATTTGTCGCGCCGTTCAATCTGGAAACCTTCAGCGTGATTACGTCGCGTAAGGAAAACAATCCCTGTCTGTCTCAGGCGACCATCAAGATCTCGGTGGCCGGCGAAGAGGAGTTGACGGCCGCGGAAGGAAACGGCCCGGTCAATGCGCTGGATCACGCCCTGCGCAAGGCGCTGACGAAATTTTATCCGCAAATCAAAAATATGCGCCTGGTGGATTTCAAGGTGCGCACGCTGGAAGGGTCGGAAGGCACCGGCGCGGGTGTCCGGGTGCTCGTGGATTCAACCGATGGCGAAGACGTCTGGAGCACCATCGGCGTCTCCGAAAATATTATCGAGGCCAGCTGGCAGGCGCTGGTGGACAGCATTCAATACAAGCTGAGCAAGGAGGACAATCTCAACAGAAGATGATGCTCACCCGTCTTTGGGCTTTCGTGTCGGGCGCGGTGCCGCTCGAAACAGACAACCGGGGATGATCACAGATCCTGCATGGCGGACGTCCCGTGAAGCTTCCGTTGCGCAAGAACCTTTTTTGGTATATGAGTTTCTTCAAGGTTCTAAAGGGACGGACAGAGAATGCTTTTTTCCATCAACAGCCAGAATCCGCAAATGCGCCTGATCAAGAAGGCCGCGGATATTCTGCGCGACGGCGGCATCGTCATTTATCCTACCGACACGGTTTACGGTCTGGGCTGCGATTTGTCCAACAAAAAAGGGATTGAAAAAATTTACGAACTGAAACGGAGAAACCGAAAGCAACCGTTAAGCTTTGTCTGTTCCGATCTGAAACACATCAGCGAATACGCCAAAGTAACCGATTACGCCTATAAAACCATGAAGCGGCTTTTGCCGGGCGCCTATACCTTCATTCTGGAGGCATCGCGTCTGGTGCCAAAAATTATTTTGCCTAAACGGTCAACAACGGGTATAAGGGTACCCGACAATCAGATTTGTCTGGCGCTGGTCCGGGAACTCGGACAGCCCATTATCAGCACCAGCGTGAAAACGGAAAAGGGAGAAACTCTGGGCGACCCTGCTGTCATTAAGGAATATTTCGGTAAAACAGTCGATCTGATTATTGACGGCGGCATCATTGTGCCGGAACCGTCAAGCGTCATCAGCTTGGTGGATGACAATATCGACATCATAAGAAAAGGAAAAGGCGATATAAGCGCTTTTCTCTAAATATAAAACGCGGAACGGAATTTTAACCGGCAGACGTTTAAATGCGCTGCCGGAGCACGGGTGCGCGCAAAAAAGCCGCCGCCAAAAAGGACATTTATGAAACATATTATGCTCGTTAACGCTGTTCATAAAGAACAGAGACGGATGGCTACGGTTAACGAAAAGGGAATTCTGGTCGATTTCAATATTGAAATGCCGACCAAGGAACCGATCACCGGCAACATTTACAAAGGCAAGGTTCTGAAAGTTGAACGCGGCCTGCAGGCCGCCTTTGTGGATTACGGCGGCAGCAAAGACGGTTTTCTTCCCCTCAAGGACGTCAGTCACGACTATTTCACCGAACCGGAAAAAGGACAATCCAACGGCAAACCGGCTTTAAAAGTCGGACAGGAAATTATTGTGCAGGCCGTCCGGGAAGCCATCGGCAACAAGGGAGCGCTGCTCACGTCCTATATTTCCCTGCCCGGACGATATCTGGTCTTGCTGCCGAACAAACCCGGCAGCGGTATATCGCGCAAAGTGGAAGATGAGGAAGACCGCCAGAAAATCAAAAATATGATGAAGCAGATAAAAATCCCCGAAACGATGGGATTTATCGTCCGGACGGCGGGCTACAACCGGACCAAGCAGGAGATCTCCCGCGACTATCAGCATCTGGTTCGTCTCTGGAAGGAAATCAACAAAAAGGCGAAAAGCATCGGCAAGACCTCCATGATTTATCAGGAAACGGATTTCGGCGTGCGCAGTATCCGCGATTACCTCACATCCGAAATCGAAGAAATCTGGGTGGATGATCTGGAGACGTTCCGTAAAATGCGCGCCTACCTGAGGGCCATCTCGCCGCGTTACATCAAACTGCTCAAGCATTACAAGGAGAAGACGCCGCTTTTCGACCGTCACAATCTGGAAGATCAAATCCGCGTCATCTATCAGGAACGCGTCGAGCTGAAATCCGGCGGGCACATCGTCATCAACCCGACGGAGGCCATGATCACAATTGATGTCAATTCCGGCCGCGGCTCCAACAAGAAAAATATCGAAGAAACCGCTTTTAAAACGAATATTGAAGCCTGTGAAGAAATTGCCCGGCAGCTCAGGCTACGCGACCTCGGCGGGCTGATCGCCATCGATTTTATCGATATGATGGATAAAAAACATATCGCCGAGGTGGAAAAATCCTTCAAGAAGGCGCTGAGCATCGATAAAGCCCGTATTCAGCTTTCCCGGATTTCCAAATTCGGAATCCTCGAATTATCCCGGCAGAAAAAACAATCAACCATTCAGGAAATCAGCTACATGAAGTGCCCGTATTGCAAAGGGAGCGGCTTGCGTCCTTCTCTGGAATACGCCGCGCTGGGGGCCTTCCGGAAAGTCGAATCGGAAGCCGTCAAAGGCCTCTGCTGCGAATTGAAAATAAACCTTCCCCATGAGATCGCCGATTACCTGCTCAATCGCAAGAGAAGCGAACTGCTTGATCTGGAATCGTCATTTGATGTCACGCTGACGATTTGCGGGAATTCTGAAATTCCCTGGGATCGGGTGGACATTCAGCAGATCGCGAAGGAGCACATTGACAGCGCCGACCATCCGCAAGAGGCGGATGAGCCCAAGGGACAGGAGGCTCCGGCAACCGCCGAGGAGGAAAAGGCTGTGCCCGGCGGGGAAAAACCCGCCAGAAAAAGAGGACGGCGCAGACCGCGTCATAAAAAAAGGAAGCCCGCTGAATCAGCACCTGCCGGTGTTTTGCCGGATAACGTCTCCGATGGCGCCGCCGAGGACGGGTTATCAAACCTGCTGATCATACAGCCGGCGGAAAACCAAAAAGACGCCGCTTCTGAAAAGAAAGCCTCTCCGGACGACCCTGCGGCCGCGCCGGAGGACCATAAATAACAAACTTGCGAAGATTACGTTCCTTTAGACAGTTCTCTGGAGCGCCGGGTGGCTGCCGTCACGGTCGCGGCAAGAATCGCGTGAATATTTTTCGATTCCATCACGTTCAATCCGGCGAATGTCGTGCCGTTGGGCGATGTCACCATGGCCCTGAGCTCCGCCGGTTCCTTATCGCTTTCGATGCACAGACGCGCAGCTCCCAGCATGGTTCGCGTCGCCAGTTTTTTCGCCAGATCCCGGGATAATCCGTTTCGGACCCCGGCGTCAATCAACGCCTCGATGATCAGAAAAAAATAGGCGGGGCCGCTGCCGCTCAAGCCGGTCACCGCGTCCATGAGTTTTTCCTGCACTTCCACGCTGATGCCCACGGCATTGAAGATCGTGCGCGCGATCCGGAGGTCACCCGCTTTGGCATGGCGGCCGGCGGCCACTGCCGCGGCTCCTTCACCGATAAGCGCCGGCGTATTGGGCATCACTCTGACCACACGAATTCCTTTGCCCAGATGCGTCTCGATAAACTTTGTCGTGATACCGGCGGCAATCGAAATCACCACCTTCGACTTATCCATAGACGATTTAATGTCCGCCAGCGTCGCGGCCATATTTTGCGGTTTGACGGCAAGAATAACAATGTCGGATTCGCCCGCCGCCCGCGGATTGTCGGACGAGGTCTTGATCTTCAGGGACGACCGCAGAACCTTGAGTCTCGAGGCATCGATATCGGTAACGTGAATGTTTTTGGCGGAAATGATTTGACGGCTCACCAGGCTCCGGGCGATGATACCGCCCATTTTACCGCCGCCGATGATCACCGCTTTTTTATCCTTCAACATACGCTCAATGCCTCCATGCCTTGGTATGCCGTTCATTATCCTGCTTACGCCGGTCAGGTCAAGCGGTTTATCATGATAGCCAAACTTCAGAAATGGAGTGTGCCGAAGTTTGTCCCTACCGCCTGAAGGTGGCGGGATAGTGAACCTGTGGATCCCGAATGGGATCCCAAAGAGAACTATCCCCGAAGCTGAGCTGAGCGGGATAGTTCGCGCTAAGATTTTCCGGGCACTTCGTTTCGGCGCAGTGCCCTTCAGGGTAAAAATCAAGGCTCATTAAATTATCCCGCGCAGCGGAGGGCGGCAAATCCATGATTCTTCCGTTGCATTCGATTTTGTTTTTGTGATAGTTAACGGGTGAAAGGGTGACGGCATGCTCAAATATTTTTATATCGAATCAACGAAGATTTCCTGCTGGACCAATACGGAGAATGTTGACGCGCAAAAAAATAATCTGGTTTTTATTCATGGCTCCGGCGGCAATCACAGCATCTGGTCTCATCAGTACGGCAAACTGCACAAACGATATAACATCGCCGCTGTCAATCTTCCGGGGCATGGTCCTTCCGAAGGTGACGGCGAGCAGACGATTCAAAACTACTGCGACTGGATGAGAAAAATCCTTGCGGCGCTCGGTCTGACAAAACCGGTGCTGGTGGGACATTCGCTGGGCGCGGCCATCGCGCTGGATTTTGCCCTGCGCTATCCTTCGGATATTGCCGGCATTGTCTGTATCGGCGCGGGATTGAAGATGCCGGTGAATGCTTTCTTCCTGGAGTACCTGCAGACCCATCCGCCGGATATACCGGCTGAAATCATCGACCTGATCTGCAAATTTTCACTGGCCAAAGAAAATCGCGAAAGGCTTTCCGGGCCTCTGCGCAAAAGCCTTGCGCTTTCCCGGGTGGATGTTTTATACGGCGACCTGCTGGCCTGCAACACGCTGGACTTATCGCACGACGCAGCCAGGATCAGCGTTCCCGTATTCATCGTTTGCGGTGCGGAAGACAAAATGACGCCGCCGGATTTATCGCGGGCGCTTGCCCGACAGATCGGCGGGGCGAAACTGTCCATGATTGAAGGCGCCGGTCATACGGTGATGATTGAAAAACCTGTGGAATTCAACAATGCTCTGGAAAAATTTGCCGAATCCGTTTTCCCGGCTTCGACGCCGTTAAAAAATTAAATGACAGGAGACGCGTTATGTTTGTTTTGAGCAATTTTATCATCGCTGTGGCCAAAGTCGCCGATATTGTTTTGACGGTTTACATGTGGATCATTATCTTCCGTGCCCTGATCTCCTGGGTCAATCCCGATCCCTACAACCAGATCGTGATCTTCCTGTATCGCATCACGGAACCCGTTCTGGCGCCGATACGACGACTGATTCCCATGCGCAATCTCGGGATGGATTTTTCACCCGTTATTGTTTTACTGATCATCATGTTTCTGAAATATTTTCTGGTCGAAGTACTGATTCAAGCGGCACAGCGAATGTAATTTTTTTGAAACACTATTTATGAAGGCACCATGATCCATCTGACGAAATCAAAAAAAGGGCTGACATTCGATATTCATGTGACGCCGCACGCCTCCCGCGCAGAAATCACAAGCATTCAGGACGGTGCTTTTAAAGTCCGGGTGACGGCGCCTCCCGTGGAGGGCGCGGCCAATGAGGCCTGTATCAAGCTGCTGGCCCAGGAACTGGGGCTGAAAAAAAGTCAGATGGAAATTGTGGCCGGCGCTAAATCAAGAAAAAAAACCGTGACGGTTAAAAACATCAGCAAGACCGATCTGGAGTCAAAGATCAACGGTTTTCTGAAAGCAAACAAAATCTGCGAGCAGAAAAGTCTTTTGGAAAACCTGTAAAGGATCAAACAACAAACAAATCTCTATGACAAAAACAAATCGTTCGGAAAATTCCCAGGTCGCCAGGGCTGCCGGCATTGTCGGCGCCGCCACCATGGTCAGCCGCGTTTTCGGACTGGCACGCGATATGGTCATTGCCGCATTTTTCGGCGCCAGCTGGATGACGGACGCCTTCTGGGTCGCCTTCCGCATCCCCAACATGCTCAGGCGCCTTCTGGGTGAAGGATCGCTGACGGTTTCGTTTGTTCCTGTCTTTACCGAATATCTGGAGAAGAAAACAAAAGAACAAGCCCTCGAACTGGCTTATAACGCTATTACCCTTCTTTCCATCATTCTCGCGGTCATTTCGGTGTTGGGAATTATTCTGTCGCCGCTGATTGTCGGGCTCATCGCGCCCGGTTTCATTTCCGAACCGAAACAGTTCGCGCTCGCGGTTTTCTTAAACCGTCTGATGTTTCCCTATATATTTTTTATCGCCCTGGTGGCCTTATGCATGGGAATTCTGAATTCCTTCCGGCATTTTACGGCTCCCGCGCTGTCTCCGGTATTGCTTAACATCGCCATGATCGGGGCGGCCTTTTTTTTGCGGCCTTTTTTTGCCGAACCGATCACATCGCTGGCGATCGGTGTTTTGATCGGCGGCGTGTTGCAGTTGGCCATGCAATGGCCTTTTTTAAGGAAATTCGGCGTCAAATTAAAGTTCCGTTTCAATCCGAAACACCCCGGCATTAAACAGATAGGCGTGCTGATGATACCGGCCATTCTCGGCGCCGGAGTATCCACCATTAATGTTTTCGTGGGAACGATTCTGGCTTCTCTGCTGCCCGGCGGCTCCGTAACGTACCTATTTTACGCCGACCGGATTATGGAACTTCCGCTGGGAATTTTCGCCATTGCCATCGGAACGGCGACGCTGCCCAGTTTTTCCAAACATGTCGCCGCGGGAAACATGGACGAATTAAAATCCGGTATTTCCTTTTCCCTGCGGCTGATGCTTTTTCTGACCATTCCGGCAATGGCCGCCCTGATGGCGCTGAATCTGCCGATCATTTCTGTTTTGTTTCAGCGCGGCGCTTTTGATGTGACCTCCGCTGTTTATACGGGACAGGCACTGTTTTGTTACGCTCTGGGGCTGTGGGCTTTTTCCGTTCTGCGTGTTTTTGTTTCCTCTTTCTATTCCCTGCAGGATTCCAAGTGGCCGATGAAAGCGGCCGTGATCGCGCTGATTGTCAATGTCGTGGCCAGTCTGATCTTGATGTATCCTTTGAAACACAATGGCATCGCGCTGGCCAGTTCCATCGCTGCAACCGTCAACGTTCTGGTTCTGACGATTGTTCTGAAAAGAAAAATCGGGAAATTTCTGGACCGCGCTTTTTATTATTCTGTTTTCAAAATCATCCTGTCCTCCGTGTTGATGCTTTTCGCGATCGGGGTGATGGAGTATGTCATCCCCTGGAACACCCATGCCGGCTTCAAGGCAAGACTGCTTTATCTCTCGGTTGCGGTCACGGCCGGAGCGGCAACATTTTTCATCAGCGCCTACCTGCTTAAAAGTCCGGAAATGCAGGCCTTCGCCAATATCGTCAAAAAGAGGTTGTCCCGTCCCTGATCTTGAATCCCCTGACAAAATTATTGACTTCAACATCCCAAAGTGATAGGAAATTCAGTCTTTTAAAAGACATGGCAAGTAAAAACGTGCAGGTTTAATTTATGTTAGATATCAAGTATTTAAGACAAAACATCGATTTTGTCCGCGGGAAGATGGATGAGCGGGGCCAAAAAATCGATTTCGACCGTTTTTTGAATCTGGACGCCAAGAGGCGCGATATTCTGCAGGCGGTAGAAACGCTCCGCAACGAACGCAACAGTGTTTCCAAGCAGGTCGGTGAGCTCAAGAAGAAGAAAGAAGATGCTTCCGCGCTGATCGAAAAGATGAGCGAGGTGTCGGCCCGAATAAAAGAATATGACGAGAGCCTGCGCCTGACGGAGGAGGAACTCAACGCCTTCGTCATGATTGTGCCCAATGTTCAGCACGAATCGGTTCCGCAGGGTCAGGGCTCCGAAGACAACACCGTCGTGAGGACCTGGGGTGAAAAAACAGCATTCAACTTCGAGCCGAAGCAGCATTTCGATCTCGGGGAAAATTTAAATATTCTCGATTTCGCGCGCGGCGCAAAAATCACCGGAGCGCGTTTTACGCTTTACCGCGGGGCGGGTGCCCAGCTGGAACGGGCGATTTTTAATTTCATGCTCGATCTGCACACCGAGCAGCACGGCTACACGGAAGTACTGACACCATTCATGGTCAACGCCGAAAGCATGACCGGAACCGGCCAGCTGCCGAAGTTCAAAGAAGATCTTTTTAAAATTGAAGGCATGGAATATTACCTGATTCCGACCGCCGAGGTTCCGGTCACCAATATTCACCGGGATGAGATTCTGGAAGAAGACATGCTGCCGATTTATCTGGTAGCTTATTCGCCCTGCTTCCGGGCGGAAGCCGGGTCATACGGCAAGGACACGCGCGGACTGATCCGCCAGCATCAGTTCAATAAAGTGGAGATGGTCAAGTTTTCCAAACCGGAAACATCCTATGACGAGCTGGAGAAACTGACGGCCAACGCGGAAGAAGTGCTCAAGAGGCTGGGCATTCCCTTCCGGACCGTTTGTCTGTGCACGGCGGATCTGGGTTTTTCATCGGCGAAAACGTACGATGTGGAAGCATGGCTGCCCGGACAAAATACGTATCGGGAAATTTCATCGTGCAGCAATTTTGAAGACTTTCAGGCGCGCCGCGCATCAATCCGCTTTCGCCGGAAGGAAAGCGGCAAGGTGGAATTTGTCCACACATTGAATGGTTCGGGACTGGCGGTGGGCAGAACGGTCGTAGCAGTCATGGAAAATTATCAGCAGGCAGACGGCAGCATTGTCATACCGGACACCCTGCGCCCCTATATGAGAGGTCTTGAACGCATTGTTCCTTAAGATGGTCTGAAGGATAATCGAAGGAATTTTTTAAAATCCGGAGGGATGGCCGAGTGGTCGATGGCGGCGGTCTTGAAAACCGTTGACCGAAAGGTTCGCGGGTTCGAATCCTGCTCCCTCCGCCAGAAAAAATGAAACACGCGGTAAATTTTTATCGCCGTTTTTTTAAGATAGGCCGGCAACAAAGCGGAGAGATGGCTGAGTGGTCGAAAGCGATCGCCTGCTAAGCGATTGTACGCCCTTTAAAGGTGTACCGCGGGTTCAAATCCCGCTCTCTCCGCCATTTTTTGTGAAACTCCAATGCTGAAAGCGCAGCGCAGCAGAATTGGTAAGTTAATGAGACCCAGGTTTCAGAAACAAAGTGCTCTGAAACCTGTAGGTTGAACAATCCCACATCGTGGAGGGAAATGAGGCCCAATCTTCAGAAACGAAGCGAACTGAAGATTGATGAGAATTACCCCTGACGCGTAAGCGAAATGGGGTTGTGACAGGGCCGTCGTTGATGAACGGCCTCTTGACGACCGTCTTTTAAAAATTATAAAAGCGCCCATGGCTCAGCTGGATAGAGCGCCAGACTACGAATCTGGATGTCGGAGGTTCGAATCCTCCTGGGCGCGCCAGATAAAAAGAGGGCCCCTGCCATCAGGAGCCCTCTTTTATTTTTCTTCAAAAATGCTCTCTGTAAATTAGGGGGTCACTCCTCTTTTCTTCAATTCCATCAGCGCATCAATTCTTCGCGCCCTCAAATCATGAGCCGTGTAGCGCGTTCCTCCGGCGCCGACTTCCGCACCGCCGCCGATGGATCCGCCGAAACCGCCGATGCCGACACTGAATTGCGGACCGGATCTTTTCTCCTGACGCTCGATTTCATCATTGAGCCTGTAGTAATAACGGAGAAGATTTTCGTTATCCATGGCTTTGTAATCTTCGGCCAGCAACGCCTGAGAACCTGCGGCGCACCCCGCAATCCAGCCTAGTGCCGCCAGCAGCATGACTATAAATGCGATTTTCCTCAACCCGTCCGACATATCAACACTCCATTTTTTGATAATTTACATAAATTATAAACCGATCGCATGATTTGTCCATCGGGATTTTTTGAAGAAATTATTATCATCGGCTATGGCACCATTCAACACGGGCCTTGCTATCGGGTCACACGGTGCCGCTATACCGACGTTTCTTTGATCTAGTATTTACGAAAAAAACCCTCAAGGCCCGAGGGCCTTGAGGGGATTGGACTATCGTTAACAGATCATGTTTTTCAGATGCTGTTAATTTTTTAGCTGACGATGGTTTTGACCGTTTCGATGACCGGGTTGGTGAACAGCGCCATC
>ENA-UOWO01003269-UOWO01003269.1-activated-sludge-metagenome-genome-assembly--contig:-NODE-3269-length-18998-cov-24.397456_pt1 | contig 18998 bp, 13 predicted proteins | sample MGYA00238148_ERZ761564 | MGnify/ENA primary metagenome ERZ761564 (study PRJEB28885, sample SAMN05720194) | activated sludge metagenome | isolation source: Anaerobic digester | place: USA...
CGGTGTACACGCGCTGCCCGAGCGTCTCCAGATACAGGGCCGCATCCTTCGAGTCGCGGGCGAGCGCGCCCTGGCCGAGCTCGGCGAACTTCTCGCTGAGCGTACTGGCGCCGCCCCAGTTGTCGTTGCTCGTCAGCAGCGCAAAAGCGCCCGACTGCATCTCAAACAGTTTGAGCTGCGGGTCGGCGAGCTCGCGGCCCGCCAGCGTGGGGTCGCCATTGAGCAGGCCGGGGCCGACGCCACGCACCATCGCCGCCTTGCCGCCTCCGGCAAACACGAACCCGAGCGTCAACGTCTGCTCGCCAGTGCCCGCCGCCGCGCGTGCCGAGAGCGCCGAAAACTGGCTCCATGGCACCGTGAGTGCCGCCGCCGCACTGGCCAGCGCCGGGTTGACCCCATCGGAGACCACGCACCGGAACTGCCGGCCGCGCATCTCCGGACGTGCGGTAAACGCGAGCTCGTCGCTCCGGGCTCCAGAGTAGATCGGACCGTCGGCCACATCGATCCAGGTCGTGCCGCCATCGGTCGAGACCTGCCATTGATAAGTGAGTGTCCGGGCACTGGTGACTGTCACGCCAAACACCGCGCGGCCGCCGGCGGCGACCGTGGCCGGTTGTGGCGCCCGCGCGTACTGGGGCGCATCGATGCCCAGCACCGTGAGCATGCCGTCGCGCAACGTAAACGCATAGTCGGCGTCGCTGCCGCCGCTCAGCGTGATCGCATACTGGCCCGCCGTGCTTTCCGACGTCGCCGTCGTGCTCGCAGTCGGAAGCGTGTCGAGATCCTCAACCGTGTCGCCGTTGACGAAGCCCGAATAAGAGATGTCGAGCGCCGGATTGGCGGCACCCATGGTGCGCTGCTGGTCGCTGGCCTGCGCGACGAGCGGCGCCTTCGCCACGGAGAGCGTCACCGACTTCGTCGCCGTCGCGTAGTTCACCTTGTCGGTCGGCGTAAACGTCGCTTGCAACGTCTGCCCGCTACCCGCGTGCAGCACCGTGCCCGCTGCCGGCGTGTACGTGAACGTGCCGGGCACGCTCGCTGTCGCGTTGAGCTGCGTGGATGAAAGCGCCGTCCCGTACGTGATCCCAGCCGGAGCCGACCAGGTGATCGTAGGCACCGCTTTGCTCGTCACCGTGAGCGTGCCGTTTTGCAACGTGAGCACATAGTCGGCGTCGCTGCCGCCGCTGAGCGTGATCGGGTACTGGCCCGGCGAGCTCGCCGTCGTCGCCGTCGTGCTCGCAGTCGGAAGCGTGTCGAGATCCTCAACCGTGTCGCCGTTGACGAAGCCCGAATAAGAGATGTCGAGCGCCGGATTGGCGGCACCCATGGTGCGCTGCTGGTCGCTGGCCTGCGCGACGAGCGGCGCCTTCGCCACGGAGAGCGTCACCGACTTCGTCGCCGTCGCGTAGTTCACCTTGTCGGTCGGCGTAAACGTCGCTTGCAACGTCTGCGCATTGCCCGCGTGCAACACCGTGCCCGCCGCCGGCGTGTACGTGAACGTGCCGGGCACGCTCGCCGTCGCATTGAGCTGCGTCGACGACAGCGCCGTCCCGTAGGTGATCCCCGCCGGCGCCGTCCACGTGATCGTGGACGAGGCCTTGGCGACGTTGAGTGTGCCGCTGGTGCTGCCTTCGTAGCTCGGGTCGGCGACGGTGGCGACTACCGAGTAGCTGCCGGCGTTGACCGGCACCGTGGCGCTGCCCGAGTACGTCACGTTGACCGTGAGCCCGGACGGCACAGTCGTCACCGTGACCGGTCGCGCCGAGCCGTTGTACGTCTGGCTGAGTCCGCCGAGCGTCACCGTCGCGGTCGTCGGCGCGGAAACGGTGCAGGCGACCTTGATGCTGTCGCGCACACCCTGCGCGTTGGTCACTTGTACGATGAACGTATCGAGGCCGCTGTAGCCAGCGGCCGGTGTGTAGCGGACCAGACCGGTGGAGTTGACTGTGGCGGTGCCATGGACCGGGCCACCTGTGGCCGCGATGGCCGGGATGCTCCAAGTCAGCGCGCCGCCGGTGGTGGCCAGTTGCAATGTGCCTTCGTGGTCGCGCGTGCAGGTCAGTGCAGCGGGCCGCGCCGTCGTGATGATCATGGCATTCGAGGGCGGGGCATTGGGGTCCCAGTGGAAAACCATGACCTTGCCGGCACCGTCGTCCTCTTCGCAGATCAGGCGACTGCCATCGGCGAGCGTGGTGACCTGGAGCCCGACGACGAGGTCGACCGTCCCGCAGAACCAGTTGGTGTCGGCATCGGGGCGGAGCCAGCCTATCTGGTGTCCGTCCGTGGCACTGTAAATGGTGACCTCACCCCGGCTCAGCGTGTTGCGCCCACCGGTGAGGTAGCCGACATAGACGTACTCGTTATCCGCCGCGAAGGAGAAAGGCAGGACCATAGTGACCGTGCCCTGGTCAAGGTGGACCTCGGTCTCGTTGTTGTTGTCATAACCCGTATCGATCATGCAGCGCAAAGTCGGGTTCCCGGAGTGACGGTAGCCGTCGATCACGTAGATGCGTCGTGTGCGCCAGGAATCCTGGCTGACGCCGAGGAAGAGCGTATCGGTCTCCGGCAGGTAGCGCATGCGCGTCGGCGAGCGGGAAATCTCATAGTCCTCTGGACGGAGGAGGGACTGCGGCACATCGAGCTTCTCGATGGCATTGAGGTCGTACATCGGCACGCCATGGGCATCGACCCCGGTACTCGGGATCACCCAGATGCCGCCGGCGTCGAAGTACTCGCTGTACTCGGCCTGGCCGCCACCCATCCAGATGTTGCCGTCGGCATCGACGTCGTAGCTCTGGGACAATGAGTTGGGGACCGTGTAGATGCCAAACTCACTGGCATCGACCTGGCCGTCGCCATTGGAGTCGCGCCACATGTAGCGGCGCCGGCCTGATGGGTCATCGGTCCAGGTCGGGTATTTGCCTTTTGCCCATTCCGCACCCTGCCCGTTGGTGCCGTAGCAGTAGAAGAACGCGCACGGAATCGCGATCTCGCTGTCCTCCTCAAAGCGGAAGACGGCGATGTAGCGGTAATACATGTCGGTGCAGTAAAGGAACTTTTTCCCGCCGATCTGCTTGATATAGGTGGTGCCGAAAGGCATCTGCGCGCGCGGATCGTCGGGGTACCGGAAGGGATCGAGCGTGACCGCGGAGAAGGCCCAGCTCTCACCCGGTTTCTTGCTGTAATCCATGGTGTAGCGGACGGACTCCGTGTGCAGCTCGGTGCCGTCGGTGCCCGGCGCAAAATCGCCGACGTGCAGGAACATGCCGCGCGCCTGGTGCTGCAGGGTCGCGGTCGCGAGCCGCTGTGCGAGCGAGCTGGTATCCGTGGGCATAAACCAGCGCACATCGGTGCCGCCCTGCACCTGGCCGGGGATGCCGCTGCAACCGACGATGATCTCGCCGTTGTCGCCGAAGCCCACACCGCGCGGCCCCCAGAAGCGCAGCGGTCCGGCCCGGCCGGATACCGGCCCGGCAAACACACCGCCGGTTTCGCCAAAGGTCGCCACGACGGTCGGAGCGCCGGTGGCCGGCACGGAGAAGATTTTGAAATTCTGCTCCGGGCCATTGTCCGCCACCCAGAGATAGCCGTCGCGGTCAAACGCAACGCTCGTCGGATAGGCGATCGAGGTGATCTTGCGGCCATCGCTCAGCGCGACGTACGGCAGGTTGTCCGAGTATTTTGCCAGGGAGATGCCCTGATTCTCGGCCCCCAGTTGAGCCATGTCGGTCCGCTGCTGCGGCGTCAGGTTCGGATCGTCGGGCGAATGATTCGTATCGAGGACATGTGGATGTGCGATCGTCGCCGTGATGCCTCCGAAGGTGGACGAGTCGAAGGTGATGTCCTTGTAGAAAAACTCGCCCTTGGAAACGCGTTTGCCGGCGGAGTACGCACCATCGGCCCAGTTGGTTTCATCCCAGTAGCTCTTCGTGATGACGAGCGGAGCGTACTTCGCGAATTGATCGTTGAGGTCGCCGGCGTTGAGCACCGCCATGTCGCAGATCATGTTGCTGATCACGTCGGCGTTGGCATCGATGCCGCCTTTGCCCCCGGTGTTGCCCGCCCAGTGGTTGACCTGTGGCAGCCACACCGGCGCACCACTCGCGCCTCGCGCCACAGGCAGCACGCCGGAGAGCAGGCCGAGCCAAAACAGGCACGTGAACAGACCTCTCAATCGAGAGGCGACGTTCATGCGCGAACCGAGGGAGACGAGCAGCGAGAGCACGCGGGACATGGCAGACTATGGGTCGGGGGATCGTGAGTGCGTCCGGCTCCTGAGTGGGGAGCCGCAGACAGGTATCTCCCGTCGGACAGACAACCATTCGCACCACCCGCCAACCCCAAAACAGAGCCGTTTGCCGTTTTAGCCGTTCTTTACAGACATAAATCAACCAGTGATTTGCGCAATTAACAGACTCTTCAAAGTCGCCCTCACTCGTGTTTAGCAAATCGCTTACCGATGAGGCCTCCGCATAAACCGATTTAACGTAACACCAAAACAGGGCGACGCGCCCGCTGCGCTTGAGGCGCCGAGGCGCGCGGGCGACACGCCCTCCGTGTCGCGTCACGCGTGAGCGTTTCACCGCCGGCCCCACGGGCTTCTTCGGGCCGCCGCTTGCGAAGCGGCGCTCCGGTCCCGATTACGCCCCATCGACGGCCTCGGGGCTGGCGAGATAGACTTCCCTCAAGCCCAGCCAAAAGAAAACGCCGACCATCAATGCCACGCCCGAAAACACGAGCGTCTGCAACGGCACGGCCGCGGGATACCTCGCCAGAGAGATCAGCTGCGGGATGATCACCAACCCGCGCAAGGTGTAGATACACGCGATCACCCGCAGCACTCCACGCAGCGCCGGAAGACGCCGCCGGATGACGCCCGCCGCCGAAAGCGCATAGGCCCCGAACAATCCGAAAACACCCAGAATCACCGCCACCACCAGCCAGAGCCACGGACTATGCTCGCGTATCATCGCCCGGACATAGGGAGGCGCCGAAAAGAACCGTGCCGCCTCCTCGCCGAGGAAAAGGAACGGGACATGAAAAAGCCCGAAGAAGAGGCTGAAATAGCCGGAGAGTTTGAGAAATCGTTTTGAGTTCATGGGAAACGCCGAGGCGTACGCCTCGCCCTCTTTGCAAGCCACGTGCCACAAAACTCAAAAATCTGCCCATTAAACTCTTAAAAAACAAACAAGGATCACCGCGCTCCGATTCTGTCCCGAAGATGAAACCGGCCCGTCTCGAAAATGGAAACGGCCTGCGCACGCGTCACGTTTGAGGCGCCAATCCGCCCCCAATCCCCAGCCGCCCCCCAACCGACTCCTTCGGGCCGCCGCTTGCCAAGCGGCGCTCCGGCCCCGATCCGCGCCCACTTCGCAGAGCTTCATCCCCGTTTTCTCCGCGCCTCGGCGCCTCCGCGCGAGATCCAAGGTTCGTGCCCACCCGCCAGCCCACCCGTGGGCGCAAACGCCCAGCCCCAACGGTTTGCCCCGCCATTTTTAGCCCGTCCCTTGTACGGACCATATACTTAGGTGTGGGTGTCTGGTTGATCATTCACTCCCATCCTTGAGCGCGCCGTTCTTTGGTAATGGATGCTCGTGGAGCACTGCGACGATCACGTTTAAGTCCTCTTCTGGAACGTTTCCGTAATACGCTACGGTAAGCTTATCTTTGCGGTGATCGTCGTAATTGTAGAAAAAGAGCAGCTGTAAGCTATAGTCTTTCTTTTTTAACCGCGCATAGCCGTCATCAGGTCCCCATCTTGGCCCATCGACATCATCCTCGGAAGTAATTCCAAGTGCATTACGAAGAAGAGTAAGTGCGATTTCTAACGCACGACTACTCACACCTCGAACACTGAAAACATGAACTGCTGCGTGGCTCATCTTTTTACCCGATCAGTGATTACTCGCCCCCACGGCGTTTCACGGTCCGAACTGGGAGAGTAAACGCGGGCATGGGGTTGCGGTTTTCTGAGGAGGAATTTCCAGATTCGCATCGGAGCGATACGTGGGGCGGCTGAGCGGCGTCGATCAAGTCGCCGAATCCGCTAAAGTCGAGCCTGTTGCCGCAAAGATTCCCACCGCCAGAGCCGCTCCGTCTCGGGCACGCGACCTGCACCGGGCTCGCCACGTACCGTATAATCGCCCTTTGCATCCATGAACACCGCCCACGACGGCACCGAGAAACACGATCCTTACGCGCCTCTTCGCGTCCCCGCCTACCGCACCTATCTGGCGGGCTGGATCTTCGCGCTGCTCGGCACGCAGATCCAGAGCGTGGCCATCGGCTGGGAGCTCTTCCAACGCACCCACGATGCCCTCGCCCTCGGCTGGGTCGGCCTCGCCCAGGCGCTCCCCGTCATCCTTCTCGCCATCCCCGGCGGGCAACTCTCCGACCGCTTCGACCGCCGAAAAATCATCATGTGGACGATGTTCGTCGCCGCCGGTTGTTCGCTCGGGCTGACCGCGCTTTCCTGGTTCCAAGGTCCGGTCTGGGCCTACTACTGCGTGCTGACGGTCGGCGCCACGGCGACGGCCATCGGCTGGCCCGCGCGCTCCGCCCTGCTCCCGCAACTGGTCCCGCCCGCCCTACTCCCCGCCGCCATCACCTGGAACAGCTCCACCTACCAGCTCGCCTGCATCGTCGGCCCCGGCCTCGGCGGCCTGATCGTCGCCATCAGCCCCACGGTGGGCTTCGCGGTCGATGCGTGTTGCATGCTCAGCTTCGGCGTGGCGCTCGCGTTCATGTCGATCGCCACCTCGGCGCGCACCCGCGAACCGCTCTCCGTCGAGTCGCTGATGGCCGGCGTGAAGTTCGTTTACCGGCAAAAGGTCATCTTCGCCACGATCACGCTCGATCTGGTCGCGGTGCTGCTCGGCGGCGCCACGTACCTGCTGCCCGTCTTTGCGCAGGACATCCTGCACGTCGGCGCGCGCGAGTTCGGCTGGTTGCGCGCCGCGCCCGCCGTGGGCTCGCTCGCGATGGCCATGTACCTCACGCACCGCCCGCCCATGCGCCACGCCGGACGCGCCATGCTCTGGGCCGTCGCCGGCTTCGGCGTGGCCGTCGTGGTCTTCGGCCTCTCGCGCAACCTCTGGTTGTCGCTCTTCGCCCTCTTCATCACCGGACTGGTGGACAATATCTCCGTCGTCGTGCGCCAGACGCTCGTCCAGGTGCTCACGCCCGACCACATGCGTGGACGCGTCTCGGCGGTCAACACGGTCTTCATCGGCGCCTCCAACGAGCTCGGCGGCTTCGAGTCCGGCCTCACCGCGCGCCTCTTCGGCCCGATCATTTCCGTGGTCGCCGGCGGCCTCGGCTCCGTGCTCACCACGGCCTTCGTCGCCTGGAAATGGCCACAGGTCCGCGCCATCGGCGCGCTCCACGAGGTGAAGCCCGACGAGTCCGAGCCTGCCCCGGAGCGCGAAGCCGCCTAGTCCAGAGCGCGCGGCACCTGCCGCTGCGGATCGGCCGCGATGCGCACCGTGCGCACACTCGTGGTCCACGCATCCCAGAGCAACAGGCGCCCGCTCGCCGGCTCGCCGATCCCGGCGAGCAGCTTCACGGCCTCCGCGGCCTGCGCCGTGCCGATCAATCCGGGCAACACGCCGAGCACCGCGCCATCCCCGCGCTCCGGCGCCGACTCAGGCGGCTCGGGGTACAGGCAGCGGTACGTCGGCCCGCCGCACCAGTTAAACACACTCATCTGGCCCGTGAAGCCCTGCACCGAGCCGTGCACAAACGGGCGCCCGGCCTGCACGCAGACATCGTTCACCAGGTAGCGCGTGGCAAAATTGTCCGAGCAGTCGAGCACCACATCGCAGTCGCCCACCAGCGCGAGGGCATTACCGCGCTCGAAACGCTCCACGCGCGGCACCACCTCGACGCAGCCGTTTAGCGCCCGGAGTCGGCGCGCCGCCGCCTCCGCCTTCGGCTCACCCACCTCGGCCGATGCGTACAACACCTGCCGCTGCAAATTCGAGAGCGCGACGCAGTCCGCATCGACGATCGTGATCCGCCCCACGCCCGCCGCCGCGAGGTAGAGCAGCGCCGGGCTGCCCAGCCCGCCCGCGCCGATCACCAGCACGCGCCCGGCCCGCAGCCGCTCCTGCGCGCGCTCGCCGAAGCCGGGCAACGCAAGGTGCCGCGCGTAGCGTTCCCGTTCCTGTGGCGTCAGGCTCATGGCTCAGGCCGAGGCGGCCAGCGCCGCGCCGTCGTAGCTCGCGTCCCAGTCTTTCCAGACCGGCTCGAAACCCTGACTGCGCAGGTGCGCGGTCACCTCCTCGCAGGAGCGCCCGTCGTTGATGGCAAACTGCTCCAGCGATTCGGCGCCCGCCGCGTAGCCGCCCGGATTGGTGCGCGCGCCCGCGCTCATCGAGTTGACGCCGAGCCGGATCGCATGGTTGCGAAACGCCGGACTCTCGCGCGTGGAGAGCGTGAGCTCCACCTCCCGGCTGAAAAGCCGGTATGCGCAAAACGCCTGCACGAGGTCGCGCTCGCTCGTCGGCACGATCTCGATCTCCGCGCCGGCATGCGGGCGCAGCCGGGGAAATGAGATGCTGTAGCGCGTGCGCCAGTGGCGGCGCTCAAGGTGCCGCAGGTGCAGGCCCACAAACCACGCGTCGGTGCGCCAGTCGCTCAACCCGTAGAGCACGCCCAGTCCCACCTTCTTCACGCCGGCCGCGCCGATCCGGTCCGGCGTCTCCAGGCGCCACGGCATGTCGGCCTTGCGCCCCGAGAGGTGAAACCGCCGGTACGCCGCCGGATCGTAGGTCTCCTGGAAAACCGTCACGCCGCTCAGTCCCTCGCCGGCCAGCGCCGCGTAGTCGTCCTGCGACAGCGGCTGCACCTCCATCGAGAGATTCGCAAAGTCCGGCCGCAGCAGCCGCAGCGCGTTGGCGAAATAATCGCGCCCCACCTTCGCCGACTCGCCCGTGACGATCAGCACGTGCTGGATGCCGCGCGCGTGCAGCACCGCCGCCTCCGCGCGGATCTCGTCGTCGCCCAGGATGCGCCGCGGGATGCGGTTGTGCGCGTTGAAACCGCAGTACGCGCAGACATTGCTGCACACGTTGGTGAGATACAGCGGCGCGAAGAGCTGCATCGTACGCCCGAAGCGCTCCACCGTGCGCCGGTGGCTCAGCTGCGCCATCTCTTCGAGAAACGGCACCGCGGCCGGCGAGAGCAGCGCCTGCAGATCGTCGAGCCCCAGCCCCGAGCCCACCCGCCCGAGCGCGCGGCGCACGTCCGCCGCCGTCCGCGCGTGCAGCGCCTGCCGCGTCTGCTCGAAATCGTGCGCCTGCCAGACTTCGGTGAAGTTCATGCGCCGGCCTCCGTCAGAAACGCCGTGAGCGGCGAGGTCGCCTGCGCCACCGGTTTCGCCGAGCACGACGCCAACCCGGCTTCGTAGGCCAGCCGCCCCGCCTCGACTCCGAGCTTAAACGCCCGGCCCATCGCCGTCGGGTCGGCGGCAGCGGCCACCGCCGTGTTGACCAAGACCGCATCCGCACCCAGCTCCATCGCCTCGGCCGCGTGCGACGGCGAGCCGAGCCCCGCGTCGATCACGACGGGCACGCCGCTCTGCGCGATGATGATTTCCAGAAACGCGCGCGACTCGAGTCCACGGTTGCTCCCGATGGGCGCGCCCAGCGGCATGACCGCCGCGCAGCCCGCCTCCTCCAGCCGTTTGCACAGGACCGGATCGGCATGCACGTAGGGCAGCACCACGAAGCCGCGCTTCACCAGCGCCTGCGCCGCCGCGAGCGTCTCGACCGGGTCGGGCATCAGGTATTTCGGGTCGGGATGGATCTCCAGCTTCACCCAGTTCGTCTCCAGCGCCTCGCGCGCCAGCTCGGCGGCGAGCACGGCCTCCTTCGCGTCGCGCACACCCGACGTGTTTGGCATGAGCAGGTAGCGGGCGCGGTCCAGATGCGAGAGGATCGCGTCGTCCGTGCCATCGGTGTGCACGCGGCGCAACGCCACCGTGACGAGCTGCGTGCCCGAGGCGTCGAGGCTTTCGGCCATCGCCGCGCCCGAGCTGTATTTGCCCGTGCCGAGGAACAGCCGGGAGGAAAATTCGACGCCGGCAATGACGAGGGGATTTGCTTTCATGGTTTGGAAAAGAAGGGAGCCGCGCCGGCCCAGGCGCAGGCGTAGCGCGCGTGGTTGGACTCCACCGCACCGTCGCGAAACAGGCCGGACGACACCGCCACGCCGGCCGCGCCACTCGCGCGCACCGCCGGCAGGTCGTCGGGCTCGATGCCACCGATCACCCACGCGGGCAGGCCGTGCAGCGCCCCGATCAGCGCGCGCACGCCAGCCGCGCCGAGCACCGGCGAGAGGTTGGCCTTCGTCGTGGTAAAACGCCACGGGCCCACACCCGCGTAGTCGAGGCAACCGCAGGCGACCGCACGGGCCGCCGCCGCGGCATCGTTGACCGTGCCGCCGAGCAACCGCCCCGGCCCGAGCCGGCGCCGCGCCTCGACCCAGTCGCCATCGAGGCGCCCCAGGTGCGCGCCATCGGCGCCCGAGGCCAGCGCGATCTCCACGGAGTCGTTGACGATGCAGTGCGCACCATGCGCCCGGCAGAGCGCAGCCACCGCCGTCGCCGTCTTCAGACGCTCGGCCTCCCCGGCGCGTTTCATGCGGACCTGCACCCACTGCGCCCCGGCGCGGCAAAGCCGCTCCGCCTGCTCCTCGTGCGAAAGCGAAATTCCGTCCTGCGTGATGCACATCACCGGACGCCTGCGCAGCGCGCCGCGCCACGGCTCCGCCGCCACGCACAGATCGTGGAAAACGCGCACCGGCTCCGGCGCCTGCCAGAGCGCCCCGAGCGCCGCCGCCCCGTCGAAGCCCAGATCGGCGCAGCGCGCCACCCGCTCGGGCACGATGCCGCCAAGCGCAAACACCTCCGTGCGGCGCTCCGCCGAGGTCCGCCGCGCCAGCCGCTCCGCCACCCGTCGAAAATCGAACGTGGGCCGGTGGCCCGACTTGGAGATCGAGGGAAACACCGGGCTGAAAAAGACCGCGTCGTGCCGCCCGAGCGCCGCCTCCAGCGAGGCCAGATCGTGGCAGGCGCGGCTGCGCAACAGGCCGTGCGGCACCGGCGACTCCGGCTGGCCGTCCTTAAAATGCACCCCGCAGCAGCCGAACTCCGCCGCGAGCGCGTGGTGCTGGTGGAGCACCAGGCGCGGGCGACAGTGCTCTGGCACGCGCGCCAGCCAGCCCGCGAGCGCCTCGCGCGACCAGCCCGGCTTGCGCACGTGATAACGCGGCAGGCCGGCCTCGCACAGTGCCGCCAGCACCACATGTTCGCGCGGCTCCTCGCCCTCGGGGGAAATGACGACCGTCTTCATCCGCCCTGGGTGGCCCGAATCACCAGCACGCGGTCGCCCTCGGCGAGCGTCTGCTCGCCCCAGCGCGCGCGCGGCACCACGGAGTCGTTGACCGCCACAGCCAGCCCGCCGCGCCCAGCCAGGCCGAGCTCCGCGATCAGCGTTTCAAGCGTCGCCGCCTCGGGTAGCGTGCGCGGCTCGTCGTTTACGGAGATGTTCATCGGGCAGCCTTTCCTTCGAGGTAAAGCTCGCCACCGGCGGCGCGAAACTCGTCTGCCTTGGCGCCGAGTGCGTCGTCGAGCGCCTGCACCTCCGCGATGCCCTGCTCCGCGGCGTAGCGGCGCACGTCCTCGGTGATTTTCATCGAGCAAAACTGAGGGCCGCACATCGAGCAGAAGTGCGAGGTCTTCGCGCTCTCCTGCGGCAGCGTGGAGTCGTGGAAACTGCGCGCCTTTTCGGGATCGAGCGAGAGGTTGAACTGATCCTCCCAGCGAAATTCGAAACGCGCCTTCGAGAGGGCGTTGTCGCGGTACTGCGCCGCGGGGTGGCCCTTGGCGAGGTCGGCGGCGTGCGCGGCGATCTTGTAGGCGATCACGCCGGCACGCACGTCCTCCTTGTCCGGCAGGCCGAGGTGCTCCTTGGGCGTCACGTAGCAGAGCATGGCGCAGCCGTGCCAGCCGATCATCGTCGCGCCGATGGCGCTGGTGATGTGGTCGTAGCCGGGCGCGATGTCGGTGGTGAGCGGCCCGAGCGTGTAGAACGGCGCCTCCGCGCACCACTCCAGCTGCTTCTTCATGTTGTCCTCGATCAGGTGCATCGGCACATGGCCGGGGCCCTCGTTCATCACCTGCACGTCGTGCTTCCACGCGCGCTGCGTGAGCTCGCCCTGCGTGAGCAACTCGCCGAACTGCGCATCGTCGTTGGCGTCGGCGATCGAGCCGGGGCGCAGGCCGTCACCGATGGAGAAGGCGACGTCGTAGGCCGCCATGATTTCGCAGATCTCATCCCAGTGCGTGTAGAGGAAATTCTCGCGGTGGTGCGCGAGGCACCACTTCGCCATGATCGAGCCGCCGCGGGAGACGATGCCCGTCATGCGCTGCGCGGTCAGCGGCACATGGCGCAGGAGCACGGCCGCGTGGATCGTGAAATAGTCCACGCCCTGCTCGGCCTGCTCGATCAACGTGTCGCGAAAAAGATCCCAGGTGAGCTCCTCGGCGCGGCCGCCGACCTTCTCCAACGCCTGGTAGATCGGCACCGTGCCGACGGGCACCGGACAGTTGCGCAACAGCCACTCACGCGTCTGGTGGATGTTTCGCCCGGTGGAGAGGTCCATGAGCGTGTCGCCGCCCCACTTCACCGACCAGCGCATCTTCTCGACCTCCTCCTCGATCGAGGAGGCCACCGCGCTGTTGCCGATGTTGGTGTTGATCTTCACGAGGAAATTCCGGCCGATGATCATCGGCTCCGCCTCGGGGTGATTGATGTTGGCCGGGATGATCGCACGGCCGCGCGCCACCTCGGCACGCACAAACTCCGGCGTGATCTCGCGCGGGATCGCCGCCCCGAAGCTCCGCCCGACATGCTGGCGGAAAAGCGAATTGCGCGGCCCGTCCGCCTGCATCTCCAGCGCCGCGCGCACGCCGTGCAGGCGCATGTTCTCCCGCAGCGCCACAAACTCCATCTCCGGCGTCACGATGCCGCGCCGCGCATAGTGCATCTGCGTGACGCACGCGCCGGGCTTCGCGCGCAGCACGGTGCGGCCCGCCCGGTCGAAGGGTTTGAGCGGATTTCGCCGGCCGTCGCTCTCGGCCTGCTCGCGGTGTTTCGCAGAGAGGTAGCCATCGTCCACCGGTTGCACGGCGCGCCCGGCGACCGCCTCCGTGTCCGCACGCTCCGCGATCCAGCCCGCGCGGATCGTCGGCACGCCGCGGGTGACGTCGCCATGAAACGCCGGGTCGCCCCAAGCGCCCGAGGTGTCGTACACGCGCACCGGCGCATTGGGTCTCTCCACGCCGTGCGCATCGCGGGTCGGCGTGAGCGCGATCTCACGCATCGGCACGCGCAGGTCGGGACGGGAGCCTGTGAGGTACACCCGCTGCGAGGCGTTGAAACAACGGTGGCTGGAGTTGGGGGTCGTGTCGGACATGGGAGAATTAGTCGGTGGGCCAGAGTGCATGAAAGGGGTTCACCGGTCCGGGGCCGTGGCCGACGTCGAGCCGGTCGGCCCCCGCGATGGCCGCGGTCAACCAGCGCTTCGCCTCGCGCACGGCGTCGAGGGGCTGGGCATGCCGCGGCAGCAGCGCCGCGATGGCCGACGAGAGCGCGCAACCCGTGCCGTGGACGTTGCGCGTCGCCAGGCGCGGCGCGGCGAGCTCCACCTGGGTTTGCCCGTCGTCGAAGAGGTCAACGCTCTCGGCGCCGTCGAGGTGCCCGCCTTTGAGCAACACGTACCGCGGGCCGAGCGCCCACAGCGCCCGCGCCGCCACGCGCATCTCCGCCAGCGAGCGCGGCTCGGGAGCGCCCAGCAGCACGCCCGCCTCGGGCAGGTTGGGCGTGACGATCTCCACCAGCGGCAAAAGCTCGCGCCGCAGCACCGCGACCGCGTCGGGCGTCAACAGCGCCCGGCCGCTGGTCGACACCATCACCGGGTCCAGCACGCAATGCGCCGGGCGATGGCGGCGCAGCGCATCGGCCACCGCGGCGACCACGTCGGCGGTCCCGAGCATGCCGAGCTTCACGCTGTCGATGCGCACATCCGCAAAAAGCGTGTCGATCTGCTGCGCGACGAACTCCGCCGGCACCGCCTGCACGCCCGCGACGCCCACCGTGCTCTGCGCCGTCAACGCCGCCACCACGCCCATGCCGTACGCCTGGAGCGCCGAAAAGGTTTTCAGATCCGCCAGCAGCCCCGCGCCGCCCGAAGGATCGACTCCCGCGATACTGAGCACGTGCGGGATCATGCGGCGGAGCACCCGACGGCACGCCGCCCACAGGCCGCCGTGGAAAAGACGGCGTGCCGGAGATCGGCGGGAGCGGAGCGGGAGTTGGGCATGAGGCTTGGATTGGAACGGCGGAAGCCTCGCCCTGACGGTCTCCGCCTGCGCGGAGGACCGAGGTGACGATTCCTTCGCCGGGACTAACCGGATCAGGTTCGACGGGTGTTATCTCAGCCCCGCGAGGGGCACCCCGTGTCACACTAGCAGGCCCGGAGATTCATCCGGGCCGGGTCTGTGTCAATACTCCAAAGCCTGCGGCCCGCCGCTCAGAGCGCGTCTTCCTCGGCCAACTGTTCGTCCTCGCGATCCGTGAGCCGGTGCTTCGCCGCGTGCGCGTGGCGCACGTAGAGCTGCATCGCGACCGACACCGCCAGCGCCAGGATGAAGATGCCCGCAAACACGCGCATCATCGTCGAGTAGCTGCTGGTCTTTTCGCGCAAGAACGACGCCAGGCTCGACCCCGCCAGCCCGGCCATCGCCCACGAGGTCAGCACGTACCCGTGGATCGCCGCGATCTGCTTCGTGCCAAAAAGGTCGCCGATGTACGCCGGCAGCGTGGCAAACCCGCCGCCGTAGCACGTCATGATCGCGCACAGCACCACCTGAAACGCCAGCACGATGGACAGCGTGGGCAGAAACCAGAACGCCACGATCTGGATCAGGAAAAATGCGATGAACGTGTACGGCCGGCCGAGGTAGTCCGAGAGCGTGGCCCAGCCGATGCGCCCGGCACCGTTGAACACTCCGATCACGCCCACGATCGCGCCCGCCGCCAGCGCGCTCATCCCCGTCACCTCCTGCGCCAGCGGCGAGGCCACCGAGATCACCGCGATGCCGCACGTGATGTTGATGAACATCATCAGCCACAGCCCGTAGAAAGGCCACGTGCGCACCGCCTCGTTGGCCGTGAGATTGGAGATGTCCTGCACCGCCTTCTTCGAGCCAGCCTTCGCGCCGTCCCAGCCCGCCGGGCGCCAGCCAGCCGGCGGCGGCTCCAGGTAACGCGCCGAGAGCGCCATGATCACCAGATAGACCGCGCCCATCGTGTAAAACGTCGGCGCCACGCCGAACGACTCGATGAGTTTCGCCATCACCGGCGCCGCGATCATCGAGGCAAAACCGAAGCCCATGATCGCCAGTCCGGTCGCCATGCCGCGCCGGTCGGGAAACCATTTCACGAGCGTGGAGACCGGCGTCACATAGCCGATGCCCAGCCCCACGCCGCCGATCACGCCGTAGCTCAGGTATAGCATCCAGAGGCTGCCGAGCTTCGTCGCCAGACCGGCGCCGACCAGCCCGAGCCCCCACAGAATCGCCGAGATCGTGCCGGCCGCGCGCGGGCCGAAACGCTCGACGAAGTGCCCGCCCACCGCCGCCGACATGCCGAGAAAAAAGATCGCGATGCCAAACGTCAGGTTGGCCTGCTTCAGGCTCCAACCGAATGCGCTTTGCAGCGGCTTTGAAAACACGCTCCACGAGTACGCCGAACCGATGCAGATGTGGATGCCGACTGCCGCGAGCGCGATGAGCCACCGATTTTTCATGGGTAAAGTGGCTTGCTGCGCGATGCGCCGGCCGACGGCGACAAAAAACGCCGGGCGACCCGATTCCCCGCCGGGATACGCAAAGTCCGCCGACCGGGCCACAGCAGTTGACTTTCGTTGGCGAATGGCCGTTTCTGCCCCCGTTCCCATGGTGCTCCGCCGCTCAATTTTCCTTTCCCCGATGCATGGCCTGAAGGCCAGCATCATCTGTCCGGATTATTCCGGCGCGGCTCCTTAAGCGTAGATCGATCAGACTGCGCACGCGAGGGCGGCCGCCGCCGGAGGCCATGAGCCGCCCCTCGCCCGATCCCACCGAACCATCCGGTGCCACCAGCACCACCCCTGCGGAAGCCCGTCATCGGGTCTCCTCATTCACCCCAACCAAGCGCCCGCACAGACTGCGGCGCCCGACACCAACCGCGGTGGCACGCCCCCGCACATCCCAAATCCGCCATGTTGCACATCCCTGCTGAAGATTACGAAAAACTCCGCCTGCTCGCCTCCGCCGCCGCCAACACCACCGGCTCGGCCCGGCAGCGCATCCAAGCCCTCCGCGACGAACTCGACAAAGCCCTCGTCCTGCCCAGGGAGAGCCTGCCCTCCGGCGTCGTCATGCTCGGCTCCTCCGTCACCGTCCTCGACTTGGACCTCGACGAAAAGGAGTGCTACACGCTCGCGCTGCCGCAACACGCCGACATCGACCAGCAACGCATCTCCGTGCTCTCGCCGCTGGGCACCGCGCTCATCGGCTACCGCGAGGGCGACGAGTTGACCTGGCCGACGCCCGGCGGTCAACGCCACCTGAAAATCGTGAAGGTCGTCAACTCCGCCGCCTGACCCCGCGCCGTGCGCGTGCCGGTCGGGAGGCCGGGGCGCGGCGCCGGGAGGCGTCACCGCAGGCAGGCCTCAGACCTGCGTGCGGAAATACTCGATCGTGCGCCGAAGGCCCTCTTCGAGTGCCACCTTTGGCTCCCAGCCCAGCACCGAGCGCGCCTGCGAAATTTCCGGCCGGCGCTGCTTCGGGTCGTCGGCCGGCAGCGGCTGGTGCACGATCTTCGAGCGGCCGCCGACGAGCTTCAGCGTGAGCTCCGCCAGTTGCAGCATCGTGAACTCGCCTGGGTTGCCCAGATTCATCGGGCCGACGGTCTCGGTCTGATTCATGAAGCGCACGAAGCCCTCGATCAGGTCGTCCACGTAGCAGAAGGAGCGCGTCTGCGAGCCGTCGCCGTACACAGTGAGGTCTTCGCCGCGCAGCGCCTGCACGATGAAGTTGGAGACCACGCGCCCGTCGTTGGCCAGCATGCGCGGACCGTACGTGTTGAAGATGCGGATCACGCGGATATCGACCTTGTTCTCGCGGTGGTAGTCGAAGAACAGCGTCTCGGCGCAGCGCTTCCCCTCGTCGTAGCAGGCGCGTTTGCCGATGGGGTTGACGTGGCCCCAATACGACTCGGGCTGCGGGTGGACCTGCGGGTCGCCGTACACCTCGCTCGTGCTCGCCTGAAACACCCGCGCGCGCACGCGTTTCGCCAGCCCGAGGCTGTTGATCGCGCCCATCACGGAGGTCTTCGTCGTCTTGATCGGGTTGTACTGGTAGTGCGGCGGCGACGCCGGACACGCCAGATTGTAGATCTGGTCCACCTCGAACTTGAACGGATCGATCACGTCGTGCCGCACCAGCTCGAACTTCGGATGGCCGATAAACGCGGCGAGGTTCTCCTTCCGCCCCGTGAAGAAATTATCGAGGCAGATGACCTCGTGGCCGTCGCGAATCAGACGTTCGCACAGATGACTGCCCAAAAAACCTGCACCGCCGGTGACGAGAATACGCATGGGTGAAAAAAGCTCCGCCCATGCGACTTGCGGCAACGCCAAAACGCAAGCCCGCGACCAACGTGCTTCCACGTTAAATCACAGGATTTTCCGCACAAAACCCGGCTCCGCAGGCAGGCGATCCGTGCATCGGCCACAGCGCGGGCGGCGAAGACCAACGCCTCTACCCACAAGCTCGACTTTCGGGGATTTCCTGATCTAGCTCAGGGCCTCGCAGCCGCGCACGCATCACCCCGATGCGAACCGCCCCCCCTCTCGCAGAAACCCACCACCCCATGCCCGCACGTCTCAGCCCAATTCAGGTCATGAAACGCCAAAAGGGACAGTCCCTTAAAAAACCCTCAATCGAACAGAGAGAATCGACCTGTGGGAAAATGTCAAAAATACAGACACAGAAGATCTATACATAATTGCACAACTACATCTATTCTGCTTTTGTTTTTCGCACGCCACAACCGAACTCATCAACGCACAGAAGCGGCCTTAAAAGAAATAGTCACCCGAACAAGCACAACAGGTAACCAGTTAATTTTAAGAAGGCAAAGAACCATGAAAAAGATATTACAATTATTCATAGCTCACTGGAAGAAACTTCTTGTAGTTGGATTCATGACTTTTGCCGGATACCAATTAATCGCGATTCGATCAGAACTCAGATCCATCAATCAGCGCGTCAGCTCCATCGAGTCGGACGTCAGCTCTATCGAGTCAGACGTCGGCGACATCCAGCTTAACATCAGCTCCATCGAGTCGGACGTCAGCTCTATCGAGTCAGACGTCGGCGACATCCAGCTTAACATCAGCTCTATCGAGTCAGACGTCGGCGACATCCAGCTTAACATCATCTCTATCGAGTCGGATGTCAGCGATATCAAGTTGGGCGTCAAGTTTGGCGCCCTCGAAATCAAGTCCGCCGTCGGATCGGCCGTCAGCGACATCAAGTTGGACGTCAGCTTCATCGAGACGGACGTCCGCTCCATCAAGTCAGACGTCCGCTCCATCAAGACGGACGTCAGCTCCATCGAGACGGACGTCCGCTCCATCAAGTTTAAGGTCCATTGAAGAAGGGGCCGTTCAAGCTTAGACCAAGGCGAGAGCCAATGGCGAGGGTCAGGTTTTAGGTTTTAACATCTGGGGGCCCAAAGCGAGGGTCAGGTTTTAGGTTTTAACATCTGACGGCCTGCGCAGACGGAGAAACGCTCACGCGTTCCTCTACGCGAAGCCGCCGCCGGCGGACATCTCACGACGGGCGCACCGCAGGGCACAGGCGCCTCCTGCGGAAGCCCGGTCCC
>ENA-UOWO01003277-UOWO01003277.1-activated-sludge-metagenome-genome-assembly--contig:-NODE-3277-length-18966-cov-6.998942_pt1 | contig 18966 bp, 21 predicted proteins | sample MGYA00238148_ERZ761564 | MGnify/ENA primary metagenome ERZ761564 (study PRJEB28885, sample SAMN05720194) | activated sludge metagenome | isolation source: Anaerobic digester | place: USA...
AACCCCACTCGGGCAATGCGGCGTTATTGCCGAATATCCGGTCATGCAGCAATGACCGTTTTGTTTTACCGGTCACCAGGTTCAATTCCCAGTTACCAATTCGCGAAACTTCATAGGCAAATTTCAGTTGCTCGCTCGACTGCGCAAGCTCGGCCGCAACATGGTCGCTGTAGGCAAGCTGCCGAAGCAATGCAAAGGCACAAGCGCCCAGCAATACGATAGCGAGCCCGATACCGCCGAACAGCATCCACTGGAATTGATCCCGGCGCACTTCATAGGCTTTAAGTCGTTCGGTCAGCTGCCGATTTTCTTCCAGTCTTACCGAAGCCAGTATTTTCCGTACCGGCTCGATGGAGCCCTCGCCGCTGGCATGAAATCGGGCACGAGCTTCCGTAAGGTTTCCGTTAGCCGCAAAACTCGAATTTGCGCGCATGATGGCATAGCGTTTATCCAAACCCTTCGCGCATGCCTTCAGGCGCTCATATTGGATTTTGTTGTCGCCGACCAGACCAATCAGGACATTGGCCAGGCGACTTGCTTCGACATAGCCGGCATCACGACTGGTCAGTTGCGCTGGCTGACCCGATATCAAAAAGCCGCGCTGACCCGCTTCCATACCAAGTGCACTATTCTCGAGCTCGATTGCCTGTTTCAGGACCAGTAAGGTATGCGTGACCATGTTGCGGGCCTGAGCTTCGCGCCTGCTCTGCAGCCAAACCATCACCGTTGCAGCGAATAGCAAGGCCAGGGCGAGACAGAAAACGACAAGCAGCTGTTTACGAGTCAATCGCGGTGCACTCTTGATTGGCTGCACAGTCTCGATCACGTGGGGCAATCCTTGTTCGTTGGTGATAAAAACAGAAAATGCTCAACTGAATCTTGAGCTATTTCATCAGTGCCCAACGCATATTAAACCGAATGACGGCCATGTATAGATGGAGACTCAACAACGACCATAGCACCGTCGCAAGCTTGATTGCAGAATGCACGAAAGTCGGCGGAATGCATTCGCAATACATCTTCCGGAACACGTGAAATTGAATTATCTGCCTGCCATGGCTTCGGCACTCAAATGTCCGAATTCGCGTTTCAGCAATTTGCGTAACCGCTTTTGATTTTCTTCCGACATGGCCGTATGTTGTCTGAAAAAATCACGCAGGATGGAAATATCCTGCGCTTCTCCCAGCAAAGTACCGAGCTTGCGGTCTGGGGCTGCAATCGACGGCAATTCGATATGGCAATGCTCCAGTGCCGTATGTTGCTGGATGAGCCGACGACGGCGGCGACGCAACCGATGCCAATCCTTTTCCCTGCCGCTGTTCAAGGCGATTTCGGCAGCTTGCTCGCAGACTTGCATCGAATGCTGCATCGAAAGTGTCAGCATCCCGTCATTGATATGTTGCCAAGGCAAAATCGGCATCGCTGCGAGCACGACTTGCAGGCGTTCGCGCCTTTTCAAAAAATCCTTGTCGACAGCTTGTTCATTACGCATCGCTTCGGCTCTGGCAGCGACAGCCAATCGCTTCGCCGCATTCAGGCACGCATGAATCTCAACATCCGGATGTTTTTCCAGCAAGCGATCCAGGCTTTCCACACGTGCCTGTGCATCCCGCAGATTCGACAGGCTTTCGCAGATTTTTGACAGTTCATCATCAAGCATGCTCGCGCCAGCACCCAGGGCTGATTCACCCAGAGCGAGGCAGGCACGCACGCGCCGCATGGACTTGCGAGCCTGATGCACTCCCTCGTGAGCACGGGAGCCACGCCAGCCGAGGCAGACCATGGCGCGCTGTAGTTGCGCCAAGGCATAGGCCTTAAGTTGATCACCAGCCTGTTGAGGCATTTCTCTGCAGCCCGTCAAGGGAATAATTCAAGTCTATGCCGGAATGGAAGCCGATGATTTGATCGAAGTCATGCGTATGCTGATTATTAACATCCATTCCAGGCGACCGTGATGTGTTTGACTGAAATCAAGGACAGTTTTGCTGCAAGGTTCACACTGTTCTGGCAAACAAACACCTTCAAGGAGCAAGCATGAACCTGGTAGATCACCATCCTCTGATTCTGGAATTTCCGGAATTCCGGGAAAAAATCCACGCATTGAAAATGGCCGACAAGCATTTCTCGAATCTTTTCGAAAATTACGAAGAAGTCGACAAGACGATTGTCCGCATTGAAAACGGGATTGAACCCAATACCGACGAATATCTTGAAGAACAAAAGAAGACGCGCCTGCATCTAAAAGACCAGCTTTACGCCATGTTGAGCGGGACAAGCGCCAGGCATCATTGAAATCGACAAATGGTCGGACAAGAAAAAGGGATGCCGCGGCATCCCTTTTTCATGCATGAACAATGTTCCAGGTTTATCCCTGATGTCGCAACGCTTCGATCGGATCCAGCTGCGATGCTTTGCGCGCCGGATAAAAACCGAAAAACAATCCGGTACTCACCGAGCACACGACGGCCAGCACGACAACTTGCCAGTCGAGCTGCACCGGAAGGTCCTGGCTGAATTTCGATACCGCCAATGCGCCCAGCACGCCAATAGCGGTACCAATGGCACCACCACCAAAAGAAATCAGCATGGCCTCGGCCAGGAATTGTCGCTGGATATCTCCGGGCCCGGCGCCCACCGCCATTCTCAATCCGATTTCACGAATGCGTTCGGTCACCGAGACCAGCATGATATTCATGATGCCGATACCACCAACCAACAATGAAATGCCGGCAACGGCACCGAGCAGATACGACATCACTTTGGTCGCGGCCGTTCGCGTTGCGACGATTTCGGCAATATTGCGAACCGAAAAATCGTCTTCCGCACCCGGTGCAATCTTGTGGCGTTCGCGCATCAGCACTTCCACTTCTTCCTGCACGTAAGCGAGGTCTTCAGCACGCGTTACGCCGATCGCAATCTGTTGCACGGCGCCCGGCGGTCTTGCGGTCGAGCCGGACAAGCGACGGCGCGCGGTTTCCAGTGGAATCATCACAATATCATCCTGATCCTGGCCAAACCCACCCTGTCCCTTCGGCGCCAGAACGCCAACAACCTTGAATGGTACTTTCCCGATGCGGATGCTTTGGCCGATGGCATCTTCTTCGCCGAACAGATTCAGGCGTACGGTTTCACCAATCACCACCGACTTTGCCGCACTGCTGTAATCCTGTGCCTGCAGGTTTTCGCCCTGCGCGATTTTCCAGTTATTGATATCGAAAAAATCCGGTTGCACGCCTTGCCAACTGGTGGACCAGTTGTTTTCCGCATAGACCAATTGACTGCCACCGCGAATACCGGCGGCAACATATTGCACTTCCGGAATCTGCGCACGAATGGCGGCCGCATCATCATCGGTCAATGTCCACTGGCTTCCGGCTCCGGTGCGAATGCCACCCTGATTGCCGGCACCGGAACTGATATCAAGACGGTTCGAACCAAGACCGGAGACTAATTTATTGATTTCCGACTGGGTGCCCTGACCGACCGACACCATGATGATTACCGCTGCAATACCAATAATCACGCCAAGCGAGGTCAGTGCACTGCGAACCCAGTTGCCACGCAATGCGAAGACGGCAGTTCGCAAGGTATCGTTCAGCGTCATGCCGCTTTCTCCCCTTCGAATAACTTGCCATCACGCATTACGCAGATCCGATCGGCGTGTTCGGCAACTTTTGCGTCATGGGTAATCAACACCATCGTATGGCCTTCGTTCTTGAGTCGCTTGAACAAATCCAGAATTTCTTCGCCGGTTTTTGAATCCAGCGCGCCGGTGGGTTCGTCGGCAAGAATGATCGGCGGGTTGTTGATGATGGCGCGCGCAATCGCGACCCGCTGTTGCTGACCACCGGAGAGCTCGCCCGGAAGATGGGTCGCACGACCACTCAAGCCCACGGCATCCAATGCCTTTTGGGCGAGCGACATACGCTCGGCAATCGGGGTATTCGCATACCCGAGCGGCATCATCACGTTGTGCAGGGCATCCATTCGCGTAAGCAGATTAAAGCCCTGGAAGATGAAGCCCAATTTGCTCAGACGCAGCTTTGCAAGTTCTTCCCGATCAAGTGTCGAGACATCCACGCCATCACACAGATAGCGGCCCGAGCTTGGTTTGTCGAGACAGCCGACCAGATTCATCAAGGTCGATTTTCCCGATCCCGATGCACCCATGATCGCAACAAACTCGCCTGCCGCAATTTTCAAATCGACTGCATTCAATGCAACCACCTCGGCCTGTGTGCCGGGATGGTATACCTTGCTCAAGGCCTGCGTTTCAATCACGAAATTATTATTCATTTGCTGTCGGTCGGGCGTGCGCTGCCGATGATGATCAAGTCGCCTTCGGCCAATGCTTCACCCATGATTTCGGTGCGGGTGCCATCGGATGAACCCAGACGAACGGTAACCTGTTCGGGTTTTCCATCGACCAATTTATAGACCGGCGCACGTTTGGCGGTCGCCAAAACCGCCAATTCCGCATCCCAGGTGTTTTGCTGCGCGGGTGACAACATCGAACGAAAAGGCGCGAACGATTGCTTCATGCGTTCGGCCATGCGGCGTGCGCCATCGCCACCATTGCCGTTTCCACCTTGCCGTTGACCGCCACCTGCCGGCCCACCAAAAGTACGGGAACCTGCGGCCTGTCCTTCGGCTCTTGCCGCTGCCGCCTTGCGCATCGCGTCGGCGCGTTCGCGCATCGCCGTGGCGGCGGTATCGAATGCGGCACGCTGGTTGGCATCCAGCTTCAGGCCATCAGCGACCTTGGCCAGACTTTCGGAAATCATCACGCCATTGCGCGCCTGTGCGCCGGCACCTGCGGTCGCTGTCTGGCTGGCCGCATCAGTTGGTTTGAAACGCAACGCGGCATTGGCAATACTCAATACGTTGTCGCGATTGCTGATTTCGATCTCGGCATTCGCGGTCATGCCCGGCAATAACGTCTGATCGCCATTTTCAACTTCGACCACGACCGGATAGGTAATGACATTCGAAGTATTCGTAGCGGCAAGACGAATCTGCTTTACCTTGCCGCGAAAATTACGGTCAGGGAAAGCATCAACGCTGAATTTTACCGATTGGCCGTTACGCACCTGTCCTATATCGGCTTCATCGATCGCCAACACAATTTCCATTTGCCGCAAATCACCGGCGATCTTGAACAGCACCGGCGTTTGCAGACTCGCGGCTACGGTTTGCCCGGGCTCAACCGCACGCGAGAGCACCACGCCATCCACCGGTGAACGAATCACGGTTTTTTCCAGATCCAGTCGTGCACTATCGACATTCGCCTGTTGTTGCTTCACCTGAGCATTGGCCGAAACAATTCGTGCACGTGCCTGATCTCGTACCGACAAGGCGAGATCGGCGTCGGTGCGCGATACCAGTTGCCGCTTTGCCAGATCCGCTTTACGCGAATAATCGGCTTCCGCGTTGCGGGCACTTGCTTGCGCTTCGTTCAATCCGGCACGGGCACTGGCAAGCGAAGCATTGGCCTGATCCAGACGAGCCTGGTAAGTACTCGGATCGATTCGGGCTATCACCTGATCTTTCTTCACGGCATCGTTGTAGTCAACGTCAACGGATTGCAATATGCCCGACACTTGTGTGCCGACATCCACGGTTGCGGTTGCACTTAAAGTGCCCGTTGCGGAAATCGCCGTGCGAATTTCACCGCGCGTAACGGCATCGGTTCGATACCCTTGCTCGGCCTTGTCAGCACGAGAACCAAGAAACCAATATGCGGCGGCGGCCAGAACACAGACGATGACGACGGGCCAGAGCCAGCGACGACGGGCCGGGGATTGCACGCGCGGAAGTGACGACATTCAATATCCTTGAAACGGGTTGGATTGGATTGGATTTTAGCGGGTTGCGACTGAACAGTCGTGAAGAATTGACCACATGCCGGTCATGTCATGCTGCCAAATTCGATGATGCACTCACAGGGCAAAGGGTCGCAACCGGAATCCCGCAACTGGATATGTCGCTCTTGATAGCGTTTTCCCATCTGTGTGTTGGCGTACCGACCATGCCATTGAATCGGGGTAGATTTTTTCCGGAAAAGTTGACTCTGCGCCGGAGCAACGTCAATTCGAGGCTGGCACCATGGGACGGAATCATCTATTTTTGGCATCAATAGTATTTTTTGTCGCGTTGATGCCAGGGTGTGCGTCGATGCGCGGCCCTGTCGACAAACCGGCCAGCACCGCACTCAGCCCTGCCACCGACACGCCCTCGGCACGCTATATCCAATCAGAACTCGAAAAACACCCGTCGGATATTTCAGGATTCCGGCTCTTGAGTTTGAGCACCAATGCCCTGCTCAGTCGAATCACGCTGGCCGACCATGCCGAGAAATCCATTGATCTGCAGTATTACATTTTCAAGAATGATGCTACCGGCCGACTGGTCGCACAACATCTGCTGATCGCTGCGGATCGTGGTGTACGTGTCCGTTTGTTGCTCGACGATTTGAATCTGGAAGAACAGCGCTCGATGCTGGATGCATTCGATTCGCATCCTAATATTGAAGTGCGGCTATTCAATCCGTTCAAGACCCGCGAACCCTCGATACCCTCCAAAATCGTACAAGTGATGCTGGAAGCTTCGCGCCTGAATCGCCGCATGCATAATAAATCCTTCATCGTCGACAACAAGATTGCCGTCATTGGCGGCAGGAATATCGGCGACGATTATTTCGATGCCAGCGTCGATACCAATTTCCGCGATCTCGATCTGGTCGCCATCGGCCCGGTCGTCATCGATGCATCGCGAAGTTTCGATGATTACTGGAACAGCGATGCCGCGTTTCCGGTAAGCGCCTACCCCGGCTCGGATAACAAACACGAAGACCTGAAACAGCAGCGTCTGTCCTTGGCAAAGGATGCACGCAGATTTGCCGAATCCGATTATGCCGAAGCCGCCTTCAACGAACTGCCCGATGGCGCGACGGCAGACCGGCGCGGTCAATGGTTCTGGGGAAAAGCCATTCTAGTCGCCGATGCACCGGAGAAAGTCGAAGGCGAAAAACCATCGGAATCACTGGTTCTGGTGCCCACGCTGGACTCCATGATCAGTGCATCCAAAAGCGATCTCTTGCTGATGTCGCCCTACTTTATTCCCAGCGACAGTAATGTTGAACATCTTGCGGCGCTTTCGAAGCGAGGTGTTTCCGTCAATATCCTGACCAACTCTCTGGCAGCGACGGATGAATTGGCGGTCTATGCAAAATACGCACCACACCGCAAACCCTTGCTGGAGGCTGGCGTCAATATTTTTGAACTGCGTCCGGCGCCGGGAAGTGGCATTCCTCAAAGCCATCCCGGCCAATCCTCCGGTGTCAGCCTGCATGCAAAAGCGTTCGTGATAGATGGCCGCTTTACCTATGTGGGCTCGATGAATCTGGACCCCAGATCCAAACTGCTGAATACCGAAATGGGACTCGTCGTCGACAATGAAGGATTGGCAAAAGCAGTCAAGGCGTTTTTCGACACGGCAGTACTTCCGGCCAACTCCTACCGGCTGTTGCTCAGTACGGATGCAAAGCCGGGCAAGCAACGTCTTTTGTGGTCCACCACCAATAAGGGCGTGGAAACATTGATGGATGATGAACCCGACACCACTGCGGGCCAAAGGCTTAAAATGCGTCTGATGAAATTATTGCCGGTTGATGGACTGCTATGATTTTTTTTCGAACGGACTCCGCATGAAATGCCGATTTGCTCTTTTGGTACTGATGCTTTTTTTCATGCATTCCGCCCATGCACGTGATTCGCACGAGCAGGAAAAAATCGACTATCTGATCAGCTCGATCGCCCATTTGAATGGCGCGACCTTCATTCGTAACGGCAGCGAATACAATGCCGAAAAAGCCGCCGAGCATTTACGCCAAAAACTGGATTATGCCGGCGAAAAAATCAACACCGCGCGGGAGTTTATCGACAATTGTGCGACGGCATCCTGGCTGAGCCACCGCAAATACCGCATCCGTTTCAGCGATGGCCACACGCAAGATTCAGCGACCTACCTGTATGGCCGATTGAAAGAATACGAGCTATCCAGACCGCCAGAAAAACCTAGGGTGCGCGTTGCGCATCCATTGTCGTCGCCATGAAATCCAATCCGACACCACATCATCGGTTCGTGACTGCCATCATCCATGACGGCATCGCAGTAAAACTGTCATAAAGCTGGCATAAACTGCGCGATCAGGCAGGATTCGCCATGTCGCCGTGGCAGTACAAAACCAGGATCGGGAAACCCATGTCCACGACACGAAGCATTGCGGTATTGCTGCTACTCTTTTTCTCCGCATTTGCCGTGCTTGCGGGGCAGACCTATATCAATATCGAGCAAAGGCTGAGCAGCGAACAGTTGCGCGAAACCGGCCTGGATACGCTCTCGCCCGCCCAGCTTGAACGCCTGAACCAATTGCTGCGGGAAGACACGGCGAAAGCAGTGGAAATAGAAAAAGCCCAGCACAGGGATCAGCCAGTTCGCGATTCCTATATCGGGCTCGATGACAAACCGATTAAAAGTCGCCTGACCGGTTCGATAGACGGCTGGGATGTCGACACCATCTTCGAACTCGAAAACGGTCAGAAATGGAAAGTGCTCAAGGGCAGCATGAAACTTCGCAAGCCGATGCAGACGCCGGAAGTATTGGTCGTTCCCGGTATTGCCGGACGCTGGTTTTTGCAGGTGGATGAAGACTTGCCGAAGGCGCGTGTCTACCGCATTGACTGATACCGGCAAGACCTGCACGTCATCAAAATGACATTGTCTATTTTCGTACCCGGGCATTCACAACACCGTGAATGCCTTCCTTCAAGTGCTCCATTTCCTCGTGCGTGATCAATTGCGCCGGCACCCCGCCCCATGTTTCATGCGGGCCCACTCGCGAGCCCGGCAGTAAAACCGAATGCGGCAATAACGTCGCCCCTTCTCCGATAATCACATCGCCCATGACGGTGGCATTCTGTCCGATAGTGGCGCGTGCGCCTATGACTGTTGGCGCAATATTCAAATGGCCGCCACCGCCGTAATGCGCGAACAGATGCACGCTGCCGCCAATCACGGCATCATCGCCGACGGTAAGCAGGCAGGGGTCTGAAATGAATTCGGTATTGATGAAGGCCCGGCGTCCAATCTTCATGCCCATCGCACGCAGAAACGCATCGCCGAACGGAGTCAATGTCACGTAAGGCAGGAAGGTGTATCGCACCAGATAAAACAATCCGTTGTGGATATACCAAGGTAAGGCGGCATAGGTGTAATAACTGCCCTTGAAGGGTTTCACGCGCGTCGGCAACAGAAAATTGAATACCGGTATCACCAGCAACAAAGTAAAACCCGCAACGAAAAACGCAAGCCCGCAGGCAAATCCGAATACCGGCCATTTCAGCCAGGGATTGATATTGTCCAACCACCACCAGCTTCTGCCAAGAAACCAGAGCGCAGGTGCCAGAGCCAATCCGATCGCAAGACTGGCCACTGCATACAGCACCAGAATCGCCGCAGCATGGGAGAACACGCCAAAGCGTCGAATGAAACGATCGAGCATGCCGGTCGGTGGCGGATTTCTGATATGCGGAAATACGGATGCAGAGTGGGCGACTTCAGACGAATCCTCGGCTTTTGGCAAATCCATATTCACTCCTGATCAAACATAGGTCGACTGATGCAAGACCTGGCCGGTCATTTCACGATGCGCCCATTCCGGTTTCAGTTCAACCGCTTTAGAGCGAAAGATTTTTTCACGGGATTCGGAGCATGGCTCGATATTCAAATACCCCGCATCTGGATGACTTTGGCCACCAGCATCAAAAAAACGAAGATGCCAAGCATGAAATACGCCACTCGGCGACTGCTCTTTCCGGTCTTCATCTGCCACACACCGTATAGCAAGGTGGTCAATGAAAATGCCATCACCAGCATGAAAATACCCAGCACGATGAGTGCCTGGCCCGGACTGCCAGAAAATCGGGTTCCGTCGACCTCGACTCCAGGATGCAACAACATCGGCACCGTGTAATAACAAACCGCGCCCATTAATCCGCTCAGAAAAATCCCACAGACGAGCAGACCAAGACCGAATCGTCGCGACCAGCGTCGCGATTGCAAGCCGGCACCGCATTGAGGGCAGCGCGATTTGAATTGATGCGTCTCGAAGCCGCAAGACCCGCAGCGACTCAGATCTTCCGGATCACTGCCATCGCCACGGCCATGAAAAAAATCCGGCTCGCCGGGCAATAAGCCGCCGAAATGCGCGGTAATTTTTCTCGCCTCCCGCCATGCCGTCCCCGGCACGGGGAAACGCAATGCGGTTCGCGTGGGCGAATGTGGCACGCCCGAAGCACCTTGCCCGCCGCCGGGATAATAAAGCGACAACTCGATATACGACGGACCGCTTCCGCCATCATGCAATTCCGAATGGGTTATCTCAGGCGTTCCATGCGTCGGAATTCGGTGAATGCTGCCGTCAATCTGGATAGCTGTTTTTCCGACGATGATCTCGATTCCTTCCGCTGGAACTTCATCGCGGAGCGATAATTCATTCAAAAACACGCCCGGTTGCCGATGGATTTCATCATTCAATAATTTGAATTTCTGCCAGCTCTCTGCGTCAATGCGCCAGCGTCCTAGAACACCCTCCCCACGATCGAGTGCTTCCGTAGCGCGCTGATCCCGATGCCATATCACGGCGAACAAGCCGCCAAAAATAATGGCTGTGATTCCGTAGAATGAAAGCAGGGCCCTGGCGGTATCGCCGACAAATGACTCGGGCAAAAGAAAAGCGACGGGTGTGGCAATCATCCCACTGGCAAAAACGAACAGGGCACGATTGCGCCAAGGCCCGGCATTCCGCATAAAGTCATTCTCCGATCCGCTACGCCGCCATGGTCACCGGCATTTCCGGCAGTCACATTTCAAACGCCGATTCGTGGCGAATGCGGACAATCACATCCCCGGAAAATATGAATGGATGTCCACACTTTGCTGCGATGAAAATGCCTTGCGGCGATAAGCTATCGAGCCGTGACCGGTATCAGAATTTCATTGCGGCGCATGAACCAGGGTTTGAATGGCGGATCATAACGGGCCCAGCTTGCTGCACCAACAATCGCAAGCTTGTTCTTCGCAATCCATGCTTCCAGCTGCGATTTATGGTCCTGATATCGCTGCTCGCTCCATAACCCGGAATACCGGATGGCGGCAACGCGCTGCATCGGCACAAGCCGCAGCGTGACATTGGCGTCACTCGGTTTTGGCAACGTCGCCAGAGTATAGGAAGCCGGCATCATGAAACTTACCACCCATTGGTTACTGCCGGGATTACCGCTGGCTTGCTGGCCTACCGGTGCGGTCATACTTATTTTTTCGGATGCCGGCGATTGCGACACCGGCGCCGTCATCGCCACTTTGTTGCGCGATTGATTATTGCCTGAGATATATTTGAAGAGCCGGTTGAATGCCTTGCCCGAAGCATCTTCGAGACTTCCCTCGACACGTGTCTCGGCAAGGATGTGCGCATCATAATCGCGAATTTCAAAGACTCCCTCTTTCCTGACGAGGGTATATTTTGCTTCTTCGGTTGCCATGGCGGATGTCACTCCCAAAAGAGACAAAATAAGTGCGGAAACAATCAAGACTGTACGGTTCATGCTGCCACCCTGCGACTTCGGTAGTGCATAGTGGCTGAATATCCGTGAATGGGCCGAGAAACAGGACGAGCCTGCAAAAACAGCCGACAGACAATGCCCAGAGGCGTGGATTTTCAGTACCGAAAGACGGAATTTTCTCGTAAGATCAAACCATCTGTTTCGTCACATTCATGCTTTGATACAAGGAGACGCTATGAAGACTCAGGTACAGCCCTATCTTTTCTTCGGTGGTCGCTGCGAGGAAGCACTCGAATTTTATCGCTCGGCCGTAGGAGCGGAAATACAGATGCTGATGCGATTCGACGAAAGCCCGAAACCGATGCCGCCCGGCGTGCTTCAGCCCGGATTCGAAAGCAAGGTAATGCACAGCAGTTTCCGCATCGGTGAAACCGAATTGCTGGCATCGGATGGCTGCGATGACAAATCCAGTTTTCGCGGCTTCTCGCTTGCCCTTGGCATGCCGACAGAGGAAGAAGCCCATCGCGTATTCAATCTTCTTTCCGATGGCGGACAGGTGCAGATGCCGCTGGGAAAAACTTTTTGGTCTCCTTGCTACGGCATGTTGACCGACCGTTTCGGTATCGGCTGGATGGTGATGGTGCCTGCCGAACAATAGTTAACACAGACTGGCAAGACCAGAGAGGCCATGCATATCGAATGTGCATGGCTTTTTCTTTATCTGTGTGTTTTCGCACGGAACTCCTGCATCGCGGAATGCAGAATGGAAATCACGATATGAGCAGCTTTCCGCTGCCCGTTCATTCCTCAGGAAGAAATCCATGACCGTTGCCAGCGTAATGACCGACACACCCGTTTGCTGCACCCCGAAATCGACATTGACCGAAGTGGCAAAAATGATGGTGGACAATGATTGCGGACAAATACCCGTGGTTGAAAACATGGCCACGCGCAAACTGGCTGGCGTGATCACCGATCGCGACATCACGACAAGAATCGTTGCGGAAGGGAAAAATTCCTCCGAAGCTTTTGCCTCCGACTGCATGAGCTCGCCCTGCATTACGGTCAAGCCGGAAGACAGCATCCAGAGCTGCTGTGCCTTGATGGAAGCCAACAAGATTCGCCGGGTACCGGTCGTCAATGCCGATGATGAAGTGGTCGGGATCGTCTCGCTTGCCGATGTTGCACGTCATGAAAATGCGTCCACCACGGCTTCAGTCGTGAAAGAAGTGTCCAGCGTTGCCTGATGCGTTTGAATGGCTATCCATTTCGATAGCCATATCGATATTCGATTCACGGCTAACAATGCATTGATTTCACCCTCACGATTGTATTGATTTTCGTGATGGTGAAAATCATGTATCCAAAAAATTCTTTTTTCGCATCCGCTTCACATTGATGCGAATGGCGCGTGATTTTTTTGCGTTTGATGTAGAAAAACAGCCGTATTTTTTCACCACGCGCCGACTGCACGACATTTATTGTGAGAACGCGAATAAGCATCCCTGCAAACTCGCAGATCTATTCGTCCCCCCCCCCCCAATCCAATGGAGTCATCGCATGAAGATTCGTACAATCGCTTCCGCTATTGCCATCACCCTCGCTTTATCCACCACGGCAATTGCCGGTTCGATGCAGACAAAAGATCCGATGGTCGGCGGCGCCGCCATGTATCCGAGCAAGGACATCATCGACAATGCCGTAAATTCAAAAGACCACACGACGCTGGTGGCAGCCGTCAAGGCAGCTGGCCTGGTGGATACTCTGAAAAGCGCGGGTCCTTTCACCGTATTCGCACCTACCAACGAAGCATTCGCCGCATTGCCTGCCGGCACCGTTGATACGCTTCTCAAACCGGAAAACAAAGAAACGTTGACCGGCATACTGACCTATCACGTGGTGGCCGGTACGCTGGACAGCAAGGCACTCGACAAACAAATCAAGGCCGGTGGCGGCAAGGCGTCGCTGACAACCGTGCAAGGCGAACAAGTCACTGTCTCCGGCAGCGGCAATAAACTAAAAGTTACCGATGCGAAAGGCAACGTCGCCAATATCACGATCAACAATGTGTATCAGAAAAACGGCGTGATCCTGGTCATCGACAAAGTACTTCTGCCGAACTAGATTTTTTTCGGCATGTGTGTTGAAAGGCGGCTTCGGCCGCCTTTTTGTTGAGAACCTTATCGTCTGATCATGTTGATGTCGCTATCAATCCAGGTTTATTCCTGTTTCTCCGGACGCCGTTTCCTGCCAAGCAGACCTGCGGTCACCAGAGTAAAGATAATGCCGACTGGCAGCGGTTCGATAAACGTGATGGCAATATTGAACAGCGGGTTCTTGTACATCTGCATGAACTCGTTCATTTCCTTTTGTTGCGCTGCGATCTGCATTTCGCTTGCTCCGGATGCCCTGGCCTGCTCCATGGCGTAGGCGGCATATTTTTCGCCGAAATCCGGTGCGAGCTTGTAGTAAATCAATTCCCAGGTAGCGACATAGCAAACGCAAATGATCGCGGTAATCAGGATGCCGACTATAAACGCGCGTCCAAAACCGACAGTGCCGCCGGCGACATTGTCCCGATAGGACCTGACGCCAAAAAACACCATCAGGAAGGCGAGCACCATGGTGGTGTAGCCGATGATGGCGCCCTTGTCGAAACCGATTTGATCCTGAAACGGCAGGGTGCCGAGCATCATCACCGATAAAATGGCGCCGCCGATGAGGCCAAAGCTCAATACTATTTTTCGCATAAAAACTCCTGATTGATCACGAGGTTCCATTCAACCTGCCGGACTGGTCCGGCGCATCACCCAAATGGGTGATTTTGAATACTCTATCGCCAAATCATGCAAAAGCATGAGGCGATGACGGAAAAAAGCCCGGTTCATGGGATCAAGCGGAGTTGTCTTGCCAGTTGCACTGCCTGTGTCCGCCGTTTCACGCCCAGCTTGTCGAACACATGGCTCGAATGTGTTTTGACGGTGTTCTCGCTGACGAAGACATGGGCGGCGATTTCCTTGTTGCTCATGCCTTCTGCCATCAGCTGTAAAATCTCCAGCTCGCGCGGCGTAATCGCCAGGGACTCGAGCTTGATCTGGTCTCGCTCGAAAATGACCGGCGCCGGCACCTCGATCTTCTGTACCACGATTGTGCTTTTATTCCGCGTCAACCTGAGGCCCAGCCAGATACCGAGACCGGCAAACACAGCGGCCACCAAACCACCGTAGATTTCGATCGAATGTTCCACCACAAGCCAACGATATTCGATGAGCTTGAGTCCGGCGATCAAGATGCCGCCGAGCATTCCATAGATGAGCACTTCTTTGCGCATGGCCCATTCTACAAGCGAAAATCCCGGACACATAAGCTAGAAAGCCGCGAATCAACGCGGCTTCCGGAACGAGGCATTTTGCAATTACAGACTGTTGAGCATCGGAATCTGTGTCCCGGGATGATCAGCCGCCGCGTTCGGCCCGTACTGCAGCCAGCGATACGCGACCAATGAACCGAGCCATACTATCGGGGCCGCAAGGATCAAGCCCACGCCGCACAATAATACGCCTGCCAGGATGATCAGAAAATTAAGCAACGCCAGCAAAAACAGGTTGAGACGATTATTCGTGGTAACCGAAGAGCTGTATTCGAAGGCTTCGAAGATACCCAGATCGCGATCAACCATGGCGGTAAGGAAATAGCCGTAGCGCATGGCAATGTAGATGCCGGGAACAATCAGCAACAGCAAGCCGATTATCATCGCGATTCCAAACAGGATCGAAGCGCCGATGGCCGGCAATAATTTGGAACCTCCGCCGAACAACATACCGATCGATACTTCCCTTCCCGAAACGAAATTCAGGCCAACCCGCACCATCCCGAGTTGCATGAAGATCGACAATACCTGCTGGAAAACCTGCCCCACTCCCTGCACCAGTAACGCTAGCGTACCGAAATCATTCGGCGCCCCACCATCGCGGGATGAAACGACCAGTACCACTTGCTGCACGATGCCGATGATGAAAGATAAACCCATCACAAGGGCAAAATAGACAAGCCCCACAAGAAAGACATTGGCAAATTGCCTGCGGGTAATTTCATAACCGCGACTGATACAGGCCATCGGTTCCAACTGCTCGCTGCCGTGTTCGATCTCCGCCAATGCAGGCCCAGTCGAATTGAAAGACTCGCTCCAATTGCTCTCGGGTGCCGCATACGGATTCGCTGCATTCGACACCGGCATTGCCGGAGCGGAAGTCACAGCGAATATACCGGGCACCTGACCGGCTGGCGTCCAGCCCTGCATGGATGAATTCCAGACACTGTCCTTGATCGCATCGAGGCCTCCGGTTCTGGCAAGCTCGACCAGTTGCTCAAAAGTAACAGGACCATTTTGCCGACCGTCGCGCGCATAAAACCATTCCGTCATGTGTCACCCTTGATATGAGCATTGCAAAAATATGGCGTCCTGATAAATCGGACGGAAGAGCTGATTTACTTTTGTCTGATGCTACGCGGCATCAATGCCTTGTCAAGCTTTCCCTATCGCGTTTTACGCCGGCGCCTGACATCCCGTTCGAGCGACTCCGGCCAGTAACCGAACCAGCTGCTGCCTTCCGACAGAGATCGATAGCGACGCATTACGCCGTGCACCAAGGCAAAAAAACCGACGGCAAAACCGAATGCAAAACCGGCACCGTGGGCGACGAAGTTGACTTGCACCGCATCCATCACCCCACGGCCCTCGAAGGTCATGAACACGTCCATGCCAAACCAGAGAAGCAGCATCCAGAAAGCTTTCAGGCGTATCGTCGTGAGGGTAAAGACCAGGAACATCACACGCACGGCAATTGGCTGGCTGAAAAACATGACCGCGCAGGCTCCGGCGATCGTCGCGATGCAACCGGATGCACCTACCGACGGAATCATGGTCTCGGGATTGGCCGACACGAACCACAGATCCCCGGCAAGACCGCCAAGAAAATAAAGCAGCAGGAATCCCATCGGACCGAGTGCATCTTCCACGCTGTCACCAATCAACCACAAGAAAAGCATATTGCCAAGCAGATGCAGCAAGTCACCATGGATGAAATTAGCCGTGATGAATTGATACCAATGCCAATGACTTGGCGTTAATCCATATTGATCAAACCAGTTGTTCTGGCCATCTGCCGACGCTTTCCACATCACGATGAAGACCGCGATATTCAAAAATATCAGCGTATAAACGGCCCATGGCGTGTGCTTGGCGGTATCTTCCTCTTTCCAGGGCAGTAGCCAGATCATGGCAGATTCAAGCCAAGGATCGGCATCGATTTTTTATCGCGATTTTGCTGGGACAAATGAAATTCCAGAAGTCAGACGGGCAGCCGCAATTTTATCCCGAATGGCATCGTGGATTTTGATGTTTCCACTTCATGTGATAAAAAACTTCAGTCTGACGATCTTGCTTCCGCCAAGAGCTGGCGCACCAGATTCTGCTGAGCGCTGAGGAATTCGACTCCGGCTCGGCCTTCGGCAATACGCACGATACGGCCGTCAATCTCGATGCTCTGTTCACCGGCCAGCAGGAAACGCAAACGGACCGTTGCCCCTATTGCGATATCGGCCGGCAAATTCCACTCCAGAGCGGCGCCGCCTTCGGAAAGATCGATTACCGCCGTTGCCGGCGCACTGGGCGCGACGACTGCCGTCAGATTCACGCGACGGCGCGGATATTGCCTTTTGTCGAAACGGCTCATGTCGTCATGGTGCCGCATGTCATGACCCTTCGCAATGGGCTGACGATACCGGGAAATATCGGGAAAAACAGGGGGAAAGACATGGGCACCCGGCAATCGCATGCATGACACCCATAGACATGTTTAGGCGAACCGAAGCCAGGCATGCACCGGCTCTTGCGCATGCCATATTTTCGGTGCCTATAATCGACTGCCAGCCTGTCATTTCGATTCTTTCTCCGGATTTATTTCGAGGTGTTTTATGCGAATCGCTCAATCCCTGATTTTGGTAAGCGTCCTTTTCACTTTCTCTTCCCTCGCCGTCTGCGAAACGAATGGTCCGCAAGGCAGCTTGAAATCCGACTCAAGCAAGAACGGCAAGGCACTCGCCGGCCCGAGAATAAATGTCGCGCAACAGGATCTTGGCGGCCAGATATCAGCCATCAAGAAAGCGATTGAAGAAGGAGTAATGTTCAGCGAACTGCCGCAAGCCGACTTGAACAAAATCAATACTGATCTGTCGTTTTTTTCCGAGCTGGCATCGAAAACGAATGCAGACACCTCCAATGCCAGTCTCGCCAGCAACGATGTGCTTGCCAGACAAACCAGACTCAACGCATTGCTCGATCGCATACAGGAAGACAGCCGTCTGATCTGCAAACGCGAGCAACTGACCGGAAGCCATCGCATGACCCGCACCTGCAGTACCGTTGCCGAAATCAACCGGGTCTCGGAACAATCCAGATCTGCCTGGAAGGGACGCAACGAAGCAAAACTGGATGCTCCTCGCATCGTTCAATAGTTCATTGAACATGGTTTAAAAAAATCGGATTCGTTCCTAAAAGGCTTCCGGCCATGGAATGAATCCGGTTTTTATTTTTCGTTTCAGTGCCTCGCCGGCTATTTGACCATCACACCAGATGAATCAATAACCACGCGGGCACGCCAAGATAGAAAAATGCGCGGCCCAGATGCTCAAGTACTTGTCTCACGGCAATCGAACGCTCATTGCCCAAAGCCATCGAAAATGCCGTGACCGTCTCGATCACGATCCGTAAAAAGGCGGCAAACAGCACCATACCCATAGCCCATGAGGCCCACCATATCGCGAACGCAATCAAGTAAGCCTTCAAGCCAAACGTGTAGTACTCGCCGAAAGTTCCACCGAAAGCAATGTGCTGATGCAGGCGAAAAGCCGGCACCGCCGGTACCAGCGGAAACAGCACGAACTTCAGAAAGGCATGATCGATGCGCCAGCGTGGAATGGCCTGACGCAGCCGCGCATAGTTTGCAGCACTGGCCGACATGGGATCCGCATACGCAAGTTGTCCACCGGCGAAAACCAGGCTTGCCAGCAGAGCCGCAGGATCAGGCACCGTAATCGCACGCGACCAGCGCTTGCCCGACGCCAGTCGCAAACACACGCCGGTGCGAGGCAGTGGCAATTTCCAGACTTCCAAGGCCGTGATTTCTTTTACCGGAATTTCGATACGCCGTTCGCGCTGCTCCAGCACGAACATGCCGTTTTCAATACGCGCGCTGGCAGCAAAGGCGCGCATGATGGCCCAGGCCGCAAGCTCGGGCGTCAGCACCAGTGCGGCAAACATTCTTATTTGCACCAGGGTATTGGT
>ENA-UOWO01003278-UOWO01003278.1-activated-sludge-metagenome-genome-assembly--contig:-NODE-3278-length-18964-cov-7.221323_pt1 | contig 18964 bp, 22 predicted proteins | sample MGYA00238148_ERZ761564 | MGnify/ENA primary metagenome ERZ761564 (study PRJEB28885, sample SAMN05720194) | activated sludge metagenome | isolation source: Anaerobic digester | place: USA...
CAGGCTCCCCTGCCATCCGCGCTCCCCGTGCGCGAACCGGTAGAGCCCGTGCGTCGGGTCGGACCCGTATGCCGCGACGTACAGATCGCGAGGGTTCTCCCCCACGACCTAGTCTGCTTCGGGGATGAACAGGATGGCGTCGATCTCCACGTCGAAGCCGCGCAGGGCCACGGGAATCGTGGTGCGCACCGGGTATGGGTCGGTCACGTACTCGGCCATGACGCGGTTGAACTCGTCGAGTAGGGCCCGCCCGATGTGGGAACCGTCGCGGGCTGGTGTTGATTGATCACGGTGTTGTCCTTTGCTGGGAGAGGGCGGGAGTTGTGCCGCGGCGAAGTCCGCGCCCGGCGAACTCACCGGAGCGCTCCAGTTGCTCAGAAGAATGTCTCAACGAGATCGATGACCTCAGGATCGGATGCATCCGCGCTATCGATCACGGGCACCAGCCGCCACTTGTCCATCGCCGTACACGGATGCGAGAGGTCGAGTCGAAGGACATCCCCCACACTCACGTCGGCCGTCGGGGCGAGCGGAAGAAACCCGTGCTGATCATTCATCTTCGATAGCGGGCCGTGTACGGATCGCGGCATGTCGAGATCGTAGGGGAAGTCGCGCTTTCCCCCGTCCAGCAGGGCGAGCTCTGGCTCGGGCCGGGACAGCACGCGGGACCATCCGTGTATCGCTGATCGCAGACCGGGCAGCGGAGTGATGCCCCGGTAGAAGCCGGCATCGTGCAGTTGATATGCCCCGGATCGCACGATCACGGTGGCCGCACCCACGAGAGGCGTCAGCGCCTCGGCGACGAGGTCGAAGAACGCGCTACCACCGGCGGTCACGATGGGTTGCTGTCGCCAGTGAATGGCTGCGCTCAGTTCCACGAGGTCGGAGAGGTACTGCTGCACAGCCGCAAGGTCCTTCGCTGACCGTGACCCGCCCATCGCACCCTCGTAGCCGCCGACGCCGACCAACCTGAGTTCGGGCGCGGCCTCTGCGGCGGCGGCAACGGCGAGCGCTTCGCGAATGCTGCGCGCACCGGTACGCACTCCGCCCAGTTCCACGACGACGTCGACGGGACGCGCGGCGCGACGGAGGCCAGCCCGCATTGCATCAACGGCCTCGATGCTGTCCACCCAGCAGAGGAACTCGAAGTCACGATCGGCGAGTTCGGCGCCCAACCAGCCCAGTGCTACGGGATCCACGAACTCGTTCGCCAGTAGCACTCGCTTGATACCCACTGAACGCGCCACCTGCACCTGCCATGGCGTGGCGAGAGTGATCCCCCACGCGCCGGCGTCGAGCACCTGCTGCCACAGCTTGGGAGCCATGGTCGTCTTGCCGTGGGGGGCGAGTTCGAATCCGCGCTCGCTCATCCACCTTGCCATCAGTGCGACGTTCGACGTGGCTGCGGCGGAGTCGATCGACAGCACGGGCGTGGAGAAGTGCGAGAGGCGAGGGGAGGTGCTCAGAAACTCTTCGTGGCTCAGCCCCCAGCTCGCCGCCGGAAATGATTTGGCCCAGGGCCCAAGATTCGCGTTCACTCCGCTCACGATAGTCTGTGGCATAATTTCGAATAGTAGTACTGCGTTCAAACAGATGGAATATTGCGTGAACTCGCCTCGCACAGGACAGGACCATGGCTGAATTCGACTCCCTCGTCGCCATCGTGACGGGCGGTGCATCCGGAATCGGGGCTGCCGTAGCGCGCCGACTCGCCGACGGCGGCGCCACCGTGGCCGTCTTCGACCTGAAGCCCGGCGGTGCCGACCGGCACTTCGCCGTCGACGTGTCGGACGACGTGTCGGTGGTCAGCGCGGTAGCGGCGGTCGTCGAGACATTCGGGCGAATCGACATCGTCGTCAACAACGCGGGCGTCGGGGCTCAGGGCGACCTCACTGCGAACGACGACAGCGAGTGGCACCGGGTGTGGGACATCAATGTCGTCGGCATGGCCCGCGTCACTCGCGCAGCACTGCCCCACCTTCGTGTCTCGCCGAGCGCGGCGGTGGTGAACGTGGCCTCGATCGTCGCCACCGCTGGAGTGCCGCAGCGAGTGCTCTACTCGGCAACAAAGGGGGCCGTGCTGTCGATGACACGGGCCATGGCCGCTGACCATGTGCGGGAAGGCATCCGCTTCAACGCAGTCAACCCCGGAACCGCTGACACCCCCTGGATCAATGCCCTGCTGGCCACTGCCGAGCATCCCGCGGCTGAACGTGCGGCCCTCGAAGCGCGTCAGCCCCACGGGCGACTTGTTGCTCCCGAGGAGATCGCCGACGCTGTTGCCTACCTGGCGAGCCCACGCTCCGGTTCGACGACCGGAACATCCATTGCCGTCGACGGGGGAATGCAGGAACTGCGCCTGCGTCCGGCATGACGTCATCCTCTACGAGCCACTAGCACCACTAGCCACCAGAAGGAGCACGTCATGAGACTTGTCCGCATCGGCGCCGCCGGTTCAGAGAGCCCCGGAGTGCTCGTCGACGACGACACGGTCGTCGACCTGTCCGATGTCGTGGGGGACTACGACGAGAACTTCTTCGCCTCCGGAGCCCTCGCGAACCTCGGTGACGTCGTCGCCGACCGCGTGCGCGCCGGACGCACCGAGCCCGTCGCGGGTCGACGATTCGGCGCCCCGATCGCCCGGCCGCACCAGATTCTCTGCATCGGACTCAACTACAGCGACCACGCCGCCGAGACCGGCCAGGCTGTACCGACCGAACCCATCCTGTTCACCAAGTCGCCGAACACCCTGATCGGGCCCGACGACGACTTGCTCATCCCGCGCGGGTCCACCAAGACCGACTGGGAAGTCGAGCTGGGCATCGTCATCGGCCGGCACAGCTCGTACCTTGCCGATGAGGCGGAGGCCGCTGCATCCATCGCCGGCTACGTTCTCGTCAACGACGTGAGCGAACGCGCGTGGCAGATGGAGCGCAACGGACAGTGGTCGAAGGGCAAGTCGGCGCCCACATTCAACCCCGCCGGACCCTACCTCGTCACTCCTGACGAAGTGGGTGATGTTCTCGACCTCAGGATGACACTCGACGTCGATGGCAGGCGGCGGCAGGACGGGTCGACCGCGACGATGATCTTCAGTCCGGCGTTCATCGTGCACTACCTCAGCCAGTTCATGGCTCTCGAGCCCGGCGACCTCATCAACACCGGCACTCCCCCCGGTGTGGGCATGGGTCAGAAGCCGCCCACCTATCTGCACGGCGGCGAGGTCATGACTCTCAGCATCACGCGACTGGGCACGCAGACCCAGCGCGTCATCGCTGCCTCGGCGAGCTGATGTCGGGCGCCCTCAGGGAGGGCTAGCGACCGTCGCGCTTCGCCTGACGCTTCGCGCCCTGCGCGCGACTCGAGGCGTCGCGCTTCACGCCGCCGGTCGTCTTGCTGTGCGAGCGGACGCGTCCGGCACCCACCGTGCCATCCTGGGTGCCCGCCGATTCCGGGCCGGTCGACTTGCCGGCCCGGGCCCGCGCAAGCCGCTCATCCTTGAGGGCCTCTGCGGCGTCGTGCGCCACTCGAGCCAGTTCGCCACTGACGATGGACAGCGCCTCCTCGAACACGTACGCGCGTGCCCGTGACTTGTCGGACTTGGATGCGGCAGTACCGCGCGCGCCGACCTCGGTGACACCGGATGCTGCGCCCCGTCGGTAGTTCTTCGAGTGCTTGTTGCGCGCCCGCCGCACGCGCTTGTGGAGTTCCATGAGACCGTCTTCGTCGAGCAGGGCAAGGCGCTCGGGCTCAAGCTCGCGGATGAGGTCGCGCTCGGTGCTCTTCAGCACCCACAAGTACTGTTCCATGAGGCAATCCTGCCCACAGACCTCGGATGCGGTCTAGCCCAAACGGTAGACGCGTGCCGCGGTCCCACCGAGGATCGCGGCGCGAACCGAGGCGGGTTGCGAGTCGAGGATGCCGGTGACCGCATCCCATGTGCGCGCGTAGCCGCCGGCGAGCTCGGAGATCGGCCAGTCGCCCCCGTACAGGAGGCGGTCCGCGCCGAGGAGGTCGAGCGCGTCCTCGATGAAGGGACGCACGGCATCCACGGTCCAGGAGTCGAGCGGGCCCACCGAGGCGTACAGGCCTGAGACCTTCGCGACTGTGCGAGGGTTGTCGGCGCACTCGGCGAGCAACGCGCGCCACTCGACGTGCGCTGCCTCGTCACGGCCGATGGGCGGTTTGCCCAGGTGATCGATCACGATGGTGAGCGACGGATGCCGTTCACCGAGCGTCGCGATGTCGGCGAGCGCCGCGTAATCCGCCGTGGGGAAGTCGAGCGGCACACCGGCTGCGGCCAGCAGCTCGAGGCTGTCACCCACGGCGGGCTGCAGCACCCACTCGCGTTCGCGCTCGTGCACCAGGTTGCGCACGCCGACCACGATCGCCTCGAAGCGCTGAACGTCGAGTGCCACCTGCTCAGGCCGGTCGAGCGGAGTCCAGGCCACCACCCCGAGGACCGCGGGCTGCCGGGCGGCAACCGCCAGCATCACGTCGGTGTCCTCGGCGTTGTCTGACGCCTGCACGAGCACCGCTCCGCCGATGCCCCGCTCGGCGAGCGCCGGCGCGATCTCGTCGAACGAGATCGTGCGGTTCACGGATCCCAACCCGTCGTCGAGCCAGGGGTAGTTCGCTCGGGACGGGTCCCAGACGTGCAGGTGCGAGTCAATGATCATGGCGGGCTCCCCGTTCATGCCAGCGACGGGATGAATCCGGCGGCCTCGAGGTCGCTCCAAAGGGCATCCGGAATCGGTGCCGAGTCCCGGTCGAGTCCACCTTGCATCTGCTCTCCGTTGCGCGCGCCCAGAACGGCAGACACGACCGCCGGATGACGCAGCGGAAACTGCACGGCGGCATCCGGAAGTGTGACGCCGTGAGCCCCGCAGAGCTCGGCGATAGCGCGGGCGCGCGCGAGCAGCTCGGCGGGGGCGGCCTGGTACTCGTAGTGCGCGTCATCCGGAACGACGGCCCGCCCGAGCAGCCCCGAGTTGTAGACGCCCGCGGCGACGACGCCGACGCCGCGCTCGAGGGCGATCGGAAGCAGGTCGTCGAGCGCGCCCTGATCCAGAAGGGTGAAGCGCCCGGCCAGCATCACCAGGTCGACGTCGCACTCGCGCACGAACCGGGCGAGCATCGCCGACTGGTTCATGCCGGCGCCGATCGCCCGCACGACGCCCTGGTCGCGCAGTTCGATGAGGGTCGCGATGCCCTCGGTGGATGCCTGCTCCCAGTGGTGATCGGGATCGTGCAGGTACAGCACATCCACCCGGTCCATCCCGAGGCGGGTCAGGCTCTGCTCGAGCGAGCGCAGGATGCCGTCGCGGCTGAAGTCCCATTCGCGACGGTACTCGGCGGGCACGTGGAATCCGTCATCGTCGAGCTGATGCGCGTTCTCCGGTGTTGGCACGAGGGCGCGACCGACCTTGGTGGAGACGACGAACTCGTCGCGCGGTCGGCCGGCGAGCGCGGCACCGAGCCGGCGCTCGGCCAGTCCCAGCCCGTAGTGCGGTGCGGTGTCGAAGTAGCGAACGCCGCCCGCCCACGCGACATCGACGGCGTCGACCGTCTCGGCGTCGGTGGTCTCGCGGTAGAGGTTGCCGAAGGTGGAGGTGCCGAGGCCGATCTCACTCAGCGCGGGCGCTCTGCCCAGTGTGGTGCTGCGAATGTCACGACCTCCTCGTCACGTCGGTTTCATCGTACAATCTGATTGATGCTACGTCGAACGTGTGATGTATGCTGTTTGAAGCGACTGAATGCCGCAACTGTCTAAACGTCAAGGGCGATGATGAAGATCACCGGGTACCGCTGCCTTCGCAGCTTCCACGATTGGGGACGTCCCGTCGGTGATGTCAACGGATTCATCGAGTCCGGTGTCACCGAGGTGCCGATCGTCATTCTCGAAACCGACGAGGGCGTCACTGGAGTCGCGACCGGCTCGCACCATGACCTCGAGCGACTCTTCCCGGCCATCGAGGGCCAGGACCCTCGCGCCGTCTCCGCCCTGTACGACCGGATGCTCGCCCGCGTCTTCAAGACCGGTCACGGTGGCGCCACCTACAGTGGCATCGGAACTCTCGACACCGCCCTCTGGGACATCAAGGCCAAGCTCGCCGGCGAACCGCTGTGGCGCCTGCTCGGCGGCGGCGACCGCTTCGTCGCGGGCTACGCCTCGGGACTGGACATCGCACTCGACGACGACCAACTCGCCAGCTTCTACCGCACGATGGCCGAACGGGGCTTCACCGCCGGCAAACTGAAGGGCGGCCGGGTGGTCGCCGACGACATCCGTCGGCTGCACATCATCGCCGACGAGTTGCGCGGCAACGCGGACCACCCCGCCCTCATGCTGGACGCCAACGAATCCTGGAATCTCAAGCAGGCCGTGCGTCACGTGACCGCCGTCGAGGCGGTGCACGACCTCACCTGGATCGAGGAGCCGCTGCGGCGCTGGGATGCCGCGGGGCACGCCCGCCTCTCCCGCTCGATCAAAGCTGCGGTCGCGACCGGCGAGAACCTGACCGGACTCGACCAGTACCTTCCGCTCTTCGAGGCCGGAGCGGTCGACGTCGCTCAGGTGGGAAGCCCGGCCGGTGTTACCCACTTCCTGCGGGTCGCCTACGCCGCCCACAGCCGTGACCTTCCCATCAGTCCGGTGGGCCTCACAGCCAACGCGTCGGTCGCCCACGCTGCCGCAGCGGTGCCCAACCACCTCTCCGCCGAGGTGCAGGACCTGGGCGGCCCTTTCGGTATCGACATCGACATGGAGTACGCCGACGGCGGCATCGTTCTTGGGGATCGGCCCGGAGCCGGGCTCACGATCGACGAAGACGCGATCGCTGCCCGCGGTACCGCCGGTGGCGCGTGGCTCGTGCAGGGTGGACCCCACGTTCGCCCCAAGCGCGCTGGCCTGCGCATGGTCGCAGAGGACCCCTCGTCCCTGCCCGGCTGAGCGGGGACCGGGCCTTACACTGGGACGCATGACCGACCACGCTGCTGACGTTCCCGTGCGGAACTCGGTTCTCGGAGGTTCGGCGACTCGCACTCCGCCCGCCCGGCTGGGCGTCGCGGTTGTGTCCGACCTGGTGGCCGCGATCGTGACCGGCGAGCTCGCCCCGGGCGATGCGCTTCCGCCCGAGAGCACCCTCAGCCAGCGCTTCGGCGTGAGTCGCACCGTCATCCGCGAGTCGGTCAAGCGGGTCGAGGAGAAGGGTCTCGTCACGGTCGCCCAGGGCCGCGGAACGACAGTCAACGCGCCCACCGCCTGGAACGTGCTCGACCCGATCGTGCTGTCGGCCCTCGTCGATCACGACGACACCCTGGGCGTGCTCGACGAGCTCTCGATCGTGCGCGGAAGCCTCGAGTCATCGATGGCGGCCGCCGCCGCCGCTCGTCAGAACCCGCAGCGCAGCGCCGACCTCACTCGCGCGTTCGAGGAGACCGAGCGCACGATGAACGACATCGAGGCCTACGCCGATGCGGACGCCCGCTTCCACTACCTGGTGATGGAGCAGTCGGGCAACCGGTTGGCTGCGAACATCACGCAGATCCTGTTCCAGCGCGCCCGAGTGAGCCGACGGTTCACCGGCACCGCGAGCCCCGAGGCGGTGCAGCTCACCCTCGAAGAGCACCGAGCGATTCTGGATGCGATCACCGCCGGTGACTCAGAGGCCGCGTCGCGTGCCATGCACGACCACATCGCGCGAGCCTGGGAGCGGCGCCGACCCACCGACCGCCGCCCGACCGACTAGACCACCGGGGTGCAGTCCGGCGCCCGGGCTCAGTCCTGGTGCCAGATCTCGTCCAGCTCCTGCCAGCGCGCGCCCTCGGGGGCGTCATCGTCGAAGCCGAACTGGCAGGGATCCGTGCGAGACCACCACTGCTGCGACACCGGGTCGGCCGCCATGCGGGCCTGGTCGGCCTCGTAGTCGTCGCCGACGTACTCGTAGTAGCCGAACAGCACGTCGCCGCGCACGAAGATCGTGAAGTTGCGGATGCCGCACTCCGTGATCATCGCCTCGACCCCCGGCCACACCGCCGAATGCAGCTCGAGGTACTCGGCCCGCTTGTCGGGATGGAGGCGGCACACCATTCCGAACCGCCGGGTCACTCCTTGGTACCGCCGGCGGTCATCCCCGAGACGAGGAAGCGCTGGGAGAACAGGAAGATCAGCAGCACCGGGGCGACGCTCACCACCGTGGCCAGGGCTAGCGTCGGCAGGTCGATCGTGGTGGATGCGGCGTTCGTCGGGTTGAACTGGGGCACGTTCGACAGCAGCTCGGCCAGACCCACCTGCACGGGCGCCTTACGGCCCGGCACCATCACGTAGGGCAGGAAGTAGTTGTTCCAGTTGCCCACGAAGCTGAAGAAGCTCACGCTGTGCGAGAACGCAGAGGTCGTCGCTGTGTGCTCGAGGAGTTCCGACTCAGCCGCCCGGTTCGCAACGGAACACGGCATCCCGCGCCACTACGGGGACTTCGCCGCCCTTTGCGCGGATCCGGAGGTGGACGCGATCTACCTGGGCACGCCGCACGGCACGCACTTCGCCTACGCCAGTGAGGCGATCAAGGCGGGCAAGAACGTGCTCAGCGAGAAGCCGCTCACGATGACGGCCGACGAGGCGCGCGAACTCCAGCGCCTGTCCCTGGAGCACGGAGTGCTGGTCATGGAAGCCATGTGGATGAAGTTCAGCCCGAGCATCCGCAAGGCCCAGGAGCTCGTCGCGGCCGGCGCCATCGGAACTCCGATGATCGTGCAGGCGGGACTCGGCTACCCGGTGCCGACGAACGGACCGAAGCGTTTCTGGGTGCCCGAACTCGGCGGCGGTGCGCTGTACGACATGGGCGTCTACACGATCGCGCTCGCACAACTCTTCCTCGGCATCCCGGAGTCGATCAGCTGCGTCGGCCACACCCGTGCCGATGGCGTCGACTACTTCGAGGGCATCACGCTGACGTTCGCGAACGGCGCGATCGCCCAGCTGACGACATCCATCACCTACTCGATTCCCCCTCGCGGCTACCTCGGCGGCACGACCGGCAGCATCGACTTCGCCGAGCCGCTGTTCTCGCCGCCCGCGTTCCGACACATGGCGGCCGACCCGCCCCGGCCGCCCGTGATCGAGGAGTACACCTTCGAGAAGGAGGGCGCCGGGTACGTGCCCATGTTCCGGGCCGCCGGTGAGGCGATCCTGGCTGGCGAGGTGGAACATGCGATCCATCCCATGTCGGCGACGATCGCCGTGCTGGAGACCATGGAGACAGTGCGCGCCCAGTTGCTCGCGCAACGGGACCACAACCTCCCCTGGACCGGACCGGTCGGTCCCGCCGAGTAGGCCGCGTCAGTACGTGGCGCGACCCCCACTGATGTCGTAGACCGCGCCGGTCGAGAAGCTGACCTCGTCGGAGCACAGCCAGCTCACGAGCGCGGCAACCTCCTCGGCCCTGCCGACCCTGCCCATCGGAATGAGCGAGGTGATGTGGGCAAGCACCTCGGGGGAGGTCGTCGCGTTCATGGGCGTCTCGATCACGGCGGGTGCGATCGCGTTGGCGATGACTCCGGTCTTGGCCAGCTCCTTGCCGAGCGACTTCGTGAGCCCGATCACGGCGGCCTTGCTCGCGGAGTAGGCCGACAGGTTGGGGTTGCCGTCCTTGCCTGCCATGCTCGCCATGCTGACGATGCGACCCCACCCCCGCTCGATCATCCCGGGAATCACGGCCTTGGTCACCGCGAAGAGGCCCGCGACGTTGACGTCGAACGTGCGCTTCCAGTCGTCGACGTCGACCTCCCACAGGGGCTTGTTGGGGCCCACTATGCCGGCGCTGTTGACGAGGATGTCGATGGGTCCGGCCGCCGAGACGGCCTGCTGCACCGCGACCGTGTCGGTGATGTCGACCCGGATGTCCGCCTCGCGCGAGACGTCCAGCGTGAGCACCTCGATGCCGTCGGCACGCAGTCGCGTCACGCACGCGGCGCCGAGGCCGCTGCATCCGCCCGTCACGATCGCCCGCTTGGGCGCGGCCTCAGTGGGATTCACGGCTCACCCGATCTCCGCTGCCGCCCACGAGGAAGTCGAGGTCGGCACCGGTGTCGGCCTGCATCACGTGATCGACGTAGAGCTTGGCCCAGCCGCGCGTGGGAGCGGCGTAGGCGGCCCGCGTCGCCGCCGACTCCTGGCGGGCGGCGAGCTCGTCGTCGGGCACAGCCATGGACAGGGTGCGGTTCTCGAGATCCACCGTGATCAGGTCACCGGTGCGCACCACCCCGAGCGGTCCGCCCGCGGCGGCCTCGGGGGAGACGTGGAGGATCACCGTTCCGTAGGCGGTGCCGCTCATGCGGGCGTCGCTGATGCGCACCATGTCGCGCACCCCGGCCTCCAGCAGCTTGCGCGGCAGCGGCATGTTGCCGACCTCCGGCATGCCGGGGTAGCCCTTGGGGCCGCAGCCCCGCAGCACGAGTACGGAGTCGGCCGTGACCTCCAGGTCGGGCTCATCGATGCGGGCTCGCATGTCTTCGATCGAATCGAAGACGACGGCGGGACCGGTGTGCTGCAGCAGCTCGGCGGTGGCGGCGGCGGGCTTCACGAGAGCGCCGCGCGGGGCGAGGTTGCCCCGCAGCACCGCGATGCCCGCGTTGGCCATGAGGGGAGCATCGCGGGGCATGATCACGGTGTCGTCGTACACGGGTCGGTCGGCGAGGTAGTCGACCAGGGGCGACCCCGTGACGGTGATCGGTTCGGGATGCAGGAGCTCCCCCACCTGCGCGAGCACCGCCAGCACCCCGCCGGCCCGGAACAGGTCGTCCATCAGGTACGTGCCGCTCGGCTGCAGATTGGCCATCACGGGAACACCCGCGCCCGCGGCATCGAAGTCGTCGAGAGTGAGGTCGATGCCGAGGCGACCGGCGATGGCCAGCAGGTGCACGACCGAGTTGGTCGAGCCGCCGACGGCGGCCACCGCGATGATCGCGTTGAGGAACGAGTCGCGCGTCATGATCTCGCTGGGCTTGCGATCGGCGGCGACCATGTCGACGATCAGGCGTCCGGTCTCGTGCGAGAGCGAGAGCAGGCGCGCGTCGGGGGCGGGCGTTCCCGCGAAGCCGGGGATGGTCATCCCGAGTGCCTCGGCGACGACGGCCATGGTCGAGGCCGTGCCCATGGTGTTGCAATGCCCCTTGGAGCGGATCATCGACTGCTCGGATGCCAGGAACTGCCCGTTGGTGATGGTGCCCGCCCTCGCCTCCTCGCTGAGACGCCACACGTCGGTGCCGCAGCCCAGTGCCTCGCCACGGAAGTGACCGGTGAGCATCGGTCCGCCCGGCACGACCACGGCCGGCAGGTCGACGGATGCCGCGGCCATCAGCAGCGCGGGAATCGTCTTGTCACAGCCGCCCAACAACACCAGCCCATCGATCGGGTTGGCGCGGAACATCTCCTCCATGGCCATCGCGGCCATGTTGCGCCACAGCATCGCGGTGGGCTTGACCTGGGTCTCGCCGAGCGAGACCACGGGCAGGTTATAGGGCACCCCGCCGGCCTCCCAGATGCCGGCCTTGACCGACTCGGCGACCTCGTTGAGGTGCTTGTTGCAGGGGGTCAGATCGGACGCGGTGTTCGCGATGGCGATCTGGGGTTTCGAGCCGTCGAGGGAGTCCTCGGGATTGCCGCGGCGCATCCAGGCCCGGTGGATGTAGGCATTGCGATCGGATCCGGCGTACCACTCGGCGCTTCTCAGGGTCATCCTTGACCTTTTCCATTAGTTTGAATACTGAGCTAACATGCTGAATTATCGCATACGCGTCCTGACGGCATCGAGGCACGGGAGCCATGACCGAGTACCCCGCACAAGCAGCGACTCCGCCCACCTACGAGCTCGCCGAGGGCATCATCTGGGACGACCGGGCGGGCCTCGTGCGCTGGGTCGATCTCTGGGAGGGGCGAGTGCTCGCTGGCACCCTCACGGATGACACGTTCACCGTGACCGAGACGATCGTGCTGGGTCAGGCGGCCGCCGCCGTCGGGCTCGCCCACGACGGGGGTCTGGTGGTCGCCGCCGCACGGGGACTTGCGGTCATCTCCCCCGACGGCGCCGTCTCCTTCGGGCCCGATCTCATCGGCGAGCGCACCGGGGTGAGGCTCAACGACGGTCGCGCCGACCCGCAGGGCCGGTTCCTGACCGGCACGCTCACGTTCGAGGGCAAGGGCGCTCGCGACGTCGGCAACGAGGTGCTCCTGCGGGTCTCGCCCGACGGCGGCACCGAGGTGTTGCGCGAGGGCGTGCGGCTGTCGAACGGCATCGGCTTCTCGCCCGACGGCGGCACGATCTACCACGCCGACACGTTCGCGAAGACGGTGTCCACCCACTCCTACGGGCCGGGGGCGTTCGACCACACTGAGCCGTGGGTGCCGCTGATCACCGCGTTCGACGGGCATCCCGACGGCCTCACGGTCGATGCCGCAGGAACCCTGTGGATCGCCGAGTGGGGCGGCCATCGGGTGGGCCGATACTCCCCCACCGGTGAGCTCCTCGCGACGGTGAGCGTGGATGCCGCGCAGGTGTCGTGCCCGGGCTTCGTGCGACCCGGCCTCACCACTCTCGCGATCACGACCGCCCAGGAGGGGCTCACCGAGTTCGACGACCAGGCCGGCGCCATCTTCGTCGCCGACGTCGACGCGGTGGGCCAGTCGGCGTACCGCTGGGCCGGGAGCACCAGCGAGCCGTACTGGGCGGGGATCTGATGCGCGCGCTCGTCGTCACGGCCCCCCGTCAAGCCGCGGTCGTGGAGGTCGACGATCCGGTCGCCTCCCCCGGCGAGCTGTTGGTGGAGGTCGAGCGGGTGGGCATCTGCGGCACCGACGTGGAGCTGTACACCGGCGAGATGGCGTACCACGACCAGGGTGTGACCCACTTCCCGCTTCAATTGGGCCACGAGTGGACCGGACGGGTCGTTGCTGTCGGTTCGGCGGAGGATGAGTCGTGGCTCGGCCGTCGCGTGACCGGCGACACGATGCTCGGGTGCGGCCACTGCGACTACTGCCTGTCGGGACATCACCACGTGTGCCCGGATCGGTTCGAGGTGGGAATCCGCGACGGATGGCCTGGCGCGCTTGCCGAGCGCGTGCTCATCCCGACACGCTACGCCTACGCGATACCCGAGTCAGTGAGCCTGGCGGCGGCCGCACTCGTGGAACCGGGCGGCAACTCGCTGCGCGCCGCCCGGGCCGCGGCAATCGAACCCGGACACCGCGTGCTCGTGCTGGGGTCGGGCACGATCGGACTGCTCGCGGCGCTGTTCGCGCGCGCCGAGGGGGCGGAGGTGCACATCGCCGGCGTGCGCGAGGGATCGCTCGAGCTCGCCCGATCGCTCGGCGTGCACAGCACCCTGCGACTCGACGAGATCGGCGATCGTGAGAACGAGTACGACTCGGTGATCGAGGCGACCTCGGTCGAAACCATGCCGAGTCTGGCGGTGCGTCTGGCCAAGCCGGCCGGGCGCGTGGTCTACATCGGGCTGTCATCGACACCGAGCCTCGTCGACTCCCGGCACATCGCCCTCAAGGACATCACCGCTGTGGGAATCCTGTCGGCGTCACCCGGGCTCGCCGGCGCCATCCAGAGCTTCGCCGCCGGTGCCGTGACACCGGATGCCCTGGTCAGCGAGGTCATCCCGCTCGAGGATGTGCCCAGCCGCCTCGAAGGCCGCCGCGGGGCCACCGCCGGACCCGGCCCCAAAGTGCATGTCGACCCCCGGATGCGATCGTGAACGACAACGAGGAACGCCTGGTCGGAGCCGACCGCGTGATAGCCGTGCTAACCGAACTCGCGGAGCACCCGCTCGGGGTGACGCTCGACGAGCTGGCGGGCATCCTGAACAGTTCGAAGCCGACGGTGCACCGCGCGCTGGCCACGCTGCGACGTGCCGGGCTTGCCGACCTCATGGGTCGCGGCGTCTACGTGTTGGGGGACGAGTTCGTGCGATTGGCGCTGCGCAACCTCGACGGTCGGCCCGAGACCATCCGCATCCAGCCGTTGTTGGAAGAGCTCGCCGAGGTGACCGGCGAGACGTCGCACTACGCGATCCTCGCCGGCACCGAGATCGTCTACCGGGCGAAGGCCGATCCGCCCCGCGGCGCGGTGCGGCTGACCTCGGTCGTCGGCGGTCGCAATCCCGCGCACAGCACGTCGGTGGGCAAGGCCCTCCTCAGCCAGCGACCGCATTCGGTGAGCGAGCTCACCGACTACTTCGGCCCCGACCCGCTTGAGGCGCGCACGCCGAACACGCTCACGAGCATCCCCGACCTCGCGGCCGACCTCGACGCAATCGCGCGCCGGGGGTACGCGATCGACGACGAGGAGAACGAGCTCGGCATCACCTGCGTCGCCGTGCCCGTGTACACGGATTCCTCCCCCACCCCCGTGGGCGCGATCAGCATCAGCGCGGTCACGTTCCGCTGCCCGAAGGAGCAACTCGTCGGCTTGGTGCCCACGCTGCGCGCGACGATCCAGCGCCACTTGGGGCCGGGGTCACTCGGGCCCGGAGTTGCCGGGCCCGAGACGAACTAGCCCAGAAGCGACTTCATCTGGTCGGCGATCAGGAGGGTCGCGCGACGCGGGTTGAGCCGCGCGAAGCGGTCCATGAACTTCGCGTCACCGCCGATGACGACACGGAAGCTGCCCTTCTCGACGCCCTCGATGATCTGGCGCGCGGCATCCGGTGCGCTCGTGGTCTTGGGCGCCTTGGCGTCACCCATCGCGGCCATCATCTTCGACGTGTCGACACCCGAGTTCTCGGTGATGTGCGTGGCAACACCGCCGGGGAACACGACGGTCACCGCGAGGCCGGTGCCCTGCGACTCCGCGTAGAGCGCCTCGGTGAACAGCTTGACGGCCGCCTTGCTCGCACCGTAGGCCGCCTGGCCGGGAACCGGCAGGAATCCGCCCATGCTGGAGACGTTGAGCAGCGCTGCGGACGGGCGTTCGAGCAGCAACGGCAGGAATGCCTTCGACGTGTTGACGACGCCCCAGAAGTTGACGTTCATCACCCGCTCGATCACCTCGAAGTCAAGGTCCTTGATCTTGACGAAGGGCTGGATGATTCCCGCCACGTTCAGCAGGCCGTCCACCTGACCGTGCGCCTTGACGACGGCCGCCGGAAGCGCGAGAACCGCCTTGCGGTCGGTGACATTGAGCGGATGCGTCGTGAGGTGCCCCTCGGGCGCGTTCGCCAACTGCGCGGTCTCGGCAAGCCCCGCCTCGTTGAGGTCGACGGCGGCGACGCGGGCGCCGCGCTTGATCAGTCCGAGCACGACCTCACGGCCCATGCCGTTTCCTCCGCCGGTGACGACGAATACTTTGCCGGTGATCTCCATGGTGAATCCTTTCGATTGCTGGTGCGCTGGTCGTGAGTCGAGGAGAGCAGCGAGCCTGTATGGGGCCCAAGCTACGCCGGGTCGCATCCTCGAGTCAGGGCCGAAAGGCCCACGACCCGGCGGCGCTCGACACTGGGCGCCACTTGCGACACGATAGTCACTAAATCGAATTAGTAACAGGAGGGTCCGTGGTCGTGCGCATCACCCTCAAGGACGTCGCTCGCGCCAGCGGGGTCTCGCCCACCACGGTGAGTTTCGTGCTCAACAACACCCCGGGTCAGACCATCCCGGAGCTCACGCGCCAGCGGGTGCGCCAATCGGCGACCGAGCTCGGCTACCTGCCCCACAGCATCGCGAGGGCCCTCAGGGAGGGGAGGTCGAGAGTGGTCCTCCTGACCACAGGCCGGTGGCGAGGCGGGCAGAGCCTCGACAGCTTCATCGCGGGCGTGAGCGGCGAGCTGCGTGCCCGGGGCCACAATCTCGTCGTGCACTACGGGGAGCAGAGCGACGAATCCCTGGCCGAGCTCCTCGAGGCGGTCTCGCCCCGCGCCGTTCTCGACCTCGCCGGCGCCGACCTCGGCCAGGAGGGGTCCGACTGGACCGACGGGCTCGCCCCGGCGACGGCGACCCAGCTGCGGCACCTCGTCGACCGCGGACACACCGCCATAGCCCTGGCCCTGCCGAGCGGCGACTACGGCGCGCTCGTGGAGATCAGGCTCTCCCAGTCGCAGCGTGCAGCAGAGGCACTGGGCATCCCGCCGGTCACCCCGGTGGTCGTGGGGCAGTCGCGCGCCGAGGCCCGCGAGGCCATGCGGTGGTTGCGGCACGAGCATCCGGGCATCACGGCCGTCGCGGGCTTCGACGATGACACTGCGCTTCTCGCCATGGGCGCCCTGGCCGATGCCGGCGTCGCGATTCCGGAGACGATGGCCGTGATCGGCTTCGACGACGCCCGGCACGGCGCGATCTGGACGCCTGCGCTGACGAGCGTGCACATCGACGCCGAGGCGTACGGTCGGCGCGCGGCCTGCGCGGCGCTGGGCATCGAGCCCGAGGAGTGGACGGGCGACCCCTCCTACATCGTGCTGCGCGAGTCGACCTAGGCTGGCCTCATGATGCCCCGCTGCCCGCACTGCCAGAGCTTCGCGTTCCTCGACTGGACGGCGTGCGGCAGCTGCGGCGTCGAGCTGGGTTACCGGTACACGACGCTGAGCTTTCTGCAGGTGCATCCGGAGGGCACCGTGGCCGACGGCGACACCTGGCGCACTTGCTCCAACCGCGACTGGGGGTGCAACTGGCTGGTCGCAGACAGCGAGGAGTCAGGCCGCTGCTTCTCGTGCCGCCTCAGTCGCCGACTGCCCGACCGGGATGACACGATCGCCTGGGAGAAACTCAAGGACACGGGCATCGCCAAGCGCCGCCTGCTCGTGCAGCTGTTCGAGCTGGGACTGCCCGTCACCCCGTACTACGAGAAGGAGGGCGGACTCGGCTTCGACCTGCTCTCGAGCCTCAGCGGCGAGCGCGTCACGATCGGGCACGCGAACGGGATCATCACGCTCGACCTCGCGGAGACCCTCGACGCTTACCGGGAGAACCTGCGCGTGCGTTTGGGGGAGCCGTACCGCACGATGCTCGGGCACTTCAGGCACGAGATCGGGCACTACTACCAGTGGGTGCTCGTCACTTCAGACGAGCAGTGGGCCGCCTGCCGTGCACTGTTCGGTGACGAGCGCGCCAGCTACCAGGACGCGATCCAGCGCCACTACCGCGAGGGCGCCCCGGTGGACTGGGCCGACTCGTTCATCTCCGAATACGCGACCATGCATCCGTGGGAGGACTTCGCCGAGAGCTTCGCGCACTACCTGCACATCACGGGCACCCTGGCGACCGCCGCCGCCGCGGGAGTGATCCTCAGCGTGGACCGGGTGCAGGGCATCATCGACCACGACGTCGTGCCCGAGAGCGACTACAGCGCTCTCGGAATCGATCGGATGCTCGACGACTGGCACTGGCTCAGCCTCATGTTCAACCGGGTGAACCGGTCGATGGGCCAGAGCGACCTGTACCCGTTCACTCTCACGGAGCCGGTCATCGCGAAGCTGCGGTTCGTGCACGAGCTCGTCGCAGGCTCCTGACCACTACCGGCCGACGCGCGCCCGCACCTCGCTCGCGACCGTGCGCAGGGCGGCGGTGAACTGCTCGAGCTCCGCCGGTGACAGTGCCGAGGTGGATGCCGCGATCATCTCGTTGAAGTCGCGGTGAATCTGAGCCATCTGCTCATGGCCGTGGGGCGAGAGCTCCAGGTAGAGACTGCGCCGATCACCGGGATGGTCGACTCGGGTGAGCAGGTCGGCATCCACCAGCGAGCGCGCAATAGCGGTGACGGCACCGGTGGTCATGCCGAGGTAGGCGGCGAGCTCCTTCGGGGTGATGCTCACCACCTGGGCGACGTGGAACATCGCGCGGAGCTCTGTCGCGGTGAGACCGGCATCTTCGGCGATCTTGCGCCGGTTGCTGTCTAGGGCACTGACGAACTCGGTTGCCGCCGCGGGGAAGCCGGTGAGCGTGTGCGAGGCGCCATCCGGGGTCATGGAAGACAACTGTACAGAAGACGATCGATAGGTTACTGAGAAACTCATTTACTTATTCATTGACTTAGCGAGTAAGTTAAGTAGCAGCCGCCGAACCGGGGGCACCCACTCAGCCGTTGGAGAACTTCAGTGATTCCAGACACCCTGTCCGCCGGACAGTACAACACCGTGTACAACTTCCTCTCGCTGGTGATCGCATCGCAGCTGTTCGCAGCCCTGTTCATGCTGATCGCCCTGCCGCGCATCCTGCCCCGCTACCGGCAGGCGATCACCATCGCGATCATCGTGTGTGGCATCGCCGCGTATCACTACTTCCGTATCTTCGACTCGTTCAAGGCCGCGTTCGTCACCGACTCCATCGGCGGCACCGGCACCTACACGCAGGCCGTCGGCGAAGGGTTCAACGAGGGCTACCGCTACGTCGACTGGTTCCTCACCGTGCCCCTGCTGCTCGTCGAGCTCATCGCGGTGCTGGCACTAGCCCGATCGGTATCGCGCAGGCTGATGATGCAGCTCGTACCCGCAGCAGCACTCATGATCGCGCTCGGCTACCCGGGTGAGATCAGTGGCGACAACGGCATCCGTGCCATCTTCGGCCTCCTGTCGACCATCCCGTTCCTGTTCATCCTGTACGTGCTCTTCGTGCAGTTGGGCAAGTCGCTCGAGCGTCAGCCGGTGAGTGTGCGCAAGACGCTGTCGCGCCTGCGTTTCCTGCTGCTGCTGAGCTGGGGTGTCTACCCGATCGCCTACCTGCTGCCGCTGCTCAACATCGCAGGATCGGATGCCTGGGTCTTCAAGCAGGTCGGCTACTCGGTTGCCGACATCCTCGCGAAGGCCGTCTACGGTCTCATCATCTTCTACGTCGCCCGCAGGAAGTCGTTCGAAGACGACGCCGCCTTCGCAGCGATCGAGGAGTCGAAGGACGAAGCTCCCGCTCTGCGCTAGCAGTGCGGGTTGGAGGGCGGGAACCAATGAAATCGGCTCCCGGTTCCCGCCCTCATCTCTG
>ENA-UOWO01003279-UOWO01003279.1-activated-sludge-metagenome-genome-assembly--contig:-NODE-3279-length-18955-cov-4.735344_pt1 | contig 18955 bp, 17 predicted proteins | sample MGYA00238148_ERZ761564 | MGnify/ENA primary metagenome ERZ761564 (study PRJEB28885, sample SAMN05720194) | activated sludge metagenome | isolation source: Anaerobic digester | place: USA...
ATGGACACTGCAGCGATGCCGTGATTGGGCGCCTTTGCACCGTACAGGTCAAGCCGGGCGCCGGTGAAGCGGACCTGGTAAAAAGCCTGCGCCCGGTCGGTCCAGTGGTTGTCGTGGAGATAGGCGCCTGCCTCCGAGCCCCAGTAGCTCCAAGGTCCCGTGTAACTGAATTGTCCCAAGCCCGAACCGACGGTGTTGTCATTGAGCATGGTTGCGGGCAGACGGTAGAGCCGGCAGTAATCCACCTCGAATGAGTTTGGGAACGGCGTCGAGGCGTCGGCGTCCCAGCGCATCCCGCTGTTGAGGATGACGTACATAGGCACCGCGGGCACGTATGGGGCGGTGATGTTCTTGCGGGCGACGCCGTCCTTGTACCAAACCGCGTAGCCCGGACCCCATTCGAGTCCGTAGCTGTGCCATTGGCCGGCGGCAGCGCCGTAGAAGTTCGAGCTGGCCCATTGGACGTCCTGCCACGAACTCCCGTAGGCCAGGCCCATGTGGAGGCGGTCGTCGCTGCCAAAATACTCCGCGATGTCAAATTCCGGCGGCCATCCTTGGGACAGCGTCCAGAAAGCCGGCCAGACGCCACGTCCGGCGGGAAAGCGGGCGCGCATCTCGACGTAACCGTAGGTGTCGTTCTTCTTGCCGTTCGTATGGACGAAGCCTTCGCTGTAGGGATAGCCTCCGAACTCGTTGCCTGCGGCCTTTCGACAGCGCAGCACGAGCGTGCCGTTCTCGAGGAAGGCGTCCTCGGGCATGATGTAACTGGCGTACTGGTCGTTGTGGTGGCGTCCGCCCCACGGCAACGCGCCTGCGCTCCAGATCCCTGCATCGAGCCGGGCGCCGTTGAACTCATCGGCCCATGCCGTAACCCACGCCGAACTGGGCGGCGCGGCCAAGCCCGCCCAGGGAAGCATTGCGGCCAGCAAAGACAGGCTCCTCCGGACGCGGCGCCCTCGGCGCCTGCTGCATCGCCGCACCGCCGCTCCGAGCACGCGTCCGACTGTCGGGGGGAAAGTCATCGTTTAGAACAGTCGCACTGCTGAAGGCCGGGACCACCGACGATCGGGCTTCCAATTGTGCACGCTCTGTTTCCGTGACTTCTACGGCACCCTCCGCCGCTTGGCGAGCAGCATCGAAGCGGTTGTCAGATCAATGGCATTCCCATCGACCTGCCGTGTTCGTGCTCGCCACTCGCGAGGTCAGCGGCGTGGTCAACAACAGCGCCACAATCGACGCCTCGCAAGGCGTCCGGTTCTACCGGCTCCGGCAGCCGTAGCCAGTTGTTCACCTCCGCACACATCCATGTGTCAACTGTATAGATGCGACCCCATTTCTTCGTAATCCCTGGACCTCCTTTACCCATGCTTGCCGGCGCGAGGCATCCGTGGTTGTCTCTCCCGCATGATTACCTCGATTGCCTTCACGGTTTATCCGGTCAAGGACATGGCCGCCGCCCGCCGGTTCTACGAAAACGCACTCGGCCTCAAGGTCGAGATGAACTTCCAGGACGTCTGGGTCGAGTACGACATCGCCGGCGGCACCTTTGCCATCACCACCATGGACGAGCGCCATCGGCCCGGAGCGAACGGGGCGGTGGTGGCCCTCGAGGTGGACGACCTCGACGCCTGTGTCGCCGCCCTCAAGTCCAAGGGCGTGGCCTTTGTCCAGGAACCGATGGCCACCCCCGTCTGCCGGCTCGCCGTCATCAGCGATCCCGACGGCAACGACGTGATCATCCACCGCCGCAACGCGGGGTGACGGGGCGAGAACGGGCGTGAGGGTGTCTCCGGCAAGTCGGGCGTCCGGGGAGTTGGACGCCGGCCGGGTGCTGCCGTCGTCAACCCTGGAAGTACCGAAGCTGTTCTGCGCGTTCGCCCGGGTCTTCCGCGGCAAAGGCGCGATCACTCGCCCCAACAAGCGCGAACGGGTCCCGTCCCGCTCGTTGCGCGACCTTGTTCCGACCCGACCCGATCGTGAACTCGAGGCCAGCTTCATCACGTGCGATCCGCATTTCCGCCCGACAACGGCCGGCTTCGGCAATGTCGTCTCGCAATAACTCGATCGGATGCGGCAATTCATCCGGCCAGCGGCTTCGTAGTCCAAAGGTCTGATTGAGCGACGCGACGCGTTGGAGGAGCGTCACCTCCTCATTGAAAACGTCTGTCAATGCGATGCTCGTGTGCGTCGCCACCACCACCTGCGCCCGAGTCTCCTTCAGGACGTTGTCGTCCACCAAATCGACGATCTCGCGCTTCCAAACGTCGTTGAAATGCGTCTCCGGCTCGTCGAGGAGCAGCAAACCACCATCCATGCCCCGCAGCAGGAACAACAGCGCCATCCGCCCGAGCAGCATCTGCTCGCCGCCCGACTTGGCCGGCGCGGAACGGGCCTTGAGCAGAGTCTGGCGAAGCGGCTCGAGGTCAGCCTCCGTGCCCGCGGGTTTGAGCTCCTCCGCAGTGTGCCAAAGCGCCAGGGCCAGGGTGGCGAACTTCGTTTCCTCGGGCCGGAGCAACACGTCGCGTGGCAGAGCGGTTGGTAGCCGCGGTTGCACCCGCTCGCGGCGGGCCGCCTCTTTCCAGTCCGTCTCGCCGGCGTCAGGCATCGCCAACTCGCGGGCCGCAGTCCAACGTCGCGGTCGCTCGCGGACCTCGTTGTGGCCCGTCGTCTCGAGAGTCTCCGGATCGACGAACCGCTCGACCTCCTGTTCTCACGGCTCGAGATCGCCCGAGGTGTAGCCCAGCACTTGCCGCGGCAGGTGTTCCCGCAGATCGCCGCTCCCCAGAAACCGCTCGCCTGAAGGGTCGCTTGCCCTGGGCTAACTTGTCGTGGCCCTTCAGGCCACCCCGAGATCCGTGCTGGCGAGTGGCGAAAGGCGGACCACACCGCACACCACGCTCAGTTCAAGCCCAAGCCAAAGCGGTGCTGAAGCACGCGCACTCCAGGCGCTTCGCGACTGCGGACGCGGCGCGCGGAAGCGCGGAGCCTTGGGAGTGCGTCCGCTTCAGCGGCGCTTTTCGCAAGCGGTAGCCGCTGCCAGCCCAAACTGAACTCGGCGCTCATCCTACTCCACGGGATACGGGTCAATACGGGTCGAACCAGATCGGAACCTGATCGGGCCGCTGGATTTTGAGCACCATCTCGTGCTTCATGGTCTCGACGTGGCCGTCAACCAAACCGATGTTGATGCGGCCGTTATGCGTGGTAAAAACCCCGTGGCCGGCCGTGCCCTCGGGGTAGAACGATGCGTTGCGCATGGTGGCCGGATCTTCGTCCACCAGGAGCAGTTTCGCCGACGGATTCTGCACCATGGTCTGAACCACGCCGCGCGGGCCGGTGCGTTGGCCGCTGGTCAGGGTGTGGTCGGGCTCCATCCGCGAGTTCATGCTGTAGTTGACGCGCAACGCCCTGCCCTGCCGTCCGCTGCTCGGGCACAAGTAGACCGGCGCGATGATCTCCCGGTGAGCGCTCTCGTAGGCGGTCACCGAACCACCTTGGTAGTATTCGTCGCGCGTGACCCGGCGCATCCCGGAGGTGTACGCGTAGATCGAGCCGGCTTCCGGATGAAACCCGTAGCTCGATCCACGCCAGGCCTGCGGATTATCCACCGCGGTATCATTCTGTCCGCCCCACACCCAATCCGGGTCGAGGTTCCGGTTGACGTCTCCGGGCCACGGAAAGCAGTCATGGTCGTCAACATACAGCATCATCCCGAGCATCAACTGGCGCATGTTGTTCCGGCAGACAGTCGCGCGCCCGGCCTCCTTCGCCTTCGTCAGTGCGGGCAGGAGCATGGCGGCAAGAATGGCGATAATGGCGATGACAACGAGCAACTCAATGAGGGTGAAACCGAAGGCGCGCATCCGCCGGCGAGCGGCTTCAGGCGGCGATCCTGTCTGAGCGTCAACTGCGCTGGCGCGGTTGCGTGCAGGGCTCATGACCACAACGTGGAGCAAGTGCGGCCTGATTTCAATATTCGAGTCGCCGCGCCGGTCACACCGGGAGAACAATGGGGTCGCATTGGAATCCTTGACCGGTGAAACATGTTGCAGACAAGTCAAGTTTCTGTGCTGCGTTAAACGGGTCAAGGATTCTACTGAGCGAGGCGCGGGAGAGAAGGGCGGGGAGACACGGGGACTCCTCATGGGAAGGGGAGGACTGGATTGGGTCTGAGGCGCGCCTCGCTTGATGTTGACATATCGCTCTTGAGCATCCCGGCCAAGCGCCGGGGCTCGGGGTCAGCGGCCAGCGTCTGCGCGAAACGTCAAGAAACACTGGATCAGGCGCCGTACGTCCTCCGGATGGCCGGGGTGTCTCTCATCCTCCACCCGGGATCTCACCTCGAGCCTCGAGTCGCCGACGCTCCTCGAGCAACGCCTCCAGCTCCGCGATCGGTTCCAAGTCCTTGGGGCGGCCCGCCGCCCGCTTCAAGTGAATCAGGGTCATCAGATCGACGACGTGGAATCGGTGGCCAAAGGCCTCGACCTGCTCGCTCCTGGGCAGGAGGTTCTCATAGCTGCCCCCACCAGGCACCTCGCCCAGCAAGTCGAGGTTCCCCAACTCGCTGCTCAGCGTGAAATTGAGCCCCATGCGAACGGTTCGTTCGTCGAATAGAAACGGCAAACCCAGCGGCGCACCGCGAAGATAGGGTTTATGGGATCGCAGAGCGGCAACCAGAGCCCGGATGTTGTCATGCGACCGTGCATACACCAAATCCACATCCATCGTCGATCGTGCGGACCCGTGCAGCGCCGCCGCCCAGCCGCCGATCAAGATGAACCGAACGCCACCGGGAACCAGAACCCCAACGACGCGCTCCAGATCCGCAGACATGGTCAAGTCGGTTCGGCCCCGGCCGAACCCTCTCGCGCATTGCGCAACACCTGGCGCGCACGGATGAACTCGCTCATGCGCCTCGCCCGCTGATCGAATGTCCGGCGCAGGTTTTCTACAAGCAGGGTTCGGTCCACGTCCTTCTTGAACAGGGCGATGAGCGGGTCGGTGTCGTCCTTCGAGGCTGGTTCAGCCGATTCCCGCCGGTGCAGGATGACATTCGCGTTGGCCAGAGTCTCGTCACTGTCACTCACAAGCAGAAGCTAGTCCATGGTTCAAGGGCAGGCGAGCCCGGATTTCTCAACACCGGAGAAAGACAATGTTGGGGTGGACGGACGTTCCGCCGTCGCGGTCGCGCACGAGGGCGGCTTCGGCGACGAGCAACACGTTGTTGTGCTCCTCGATCACGATTTCGGCATTGGCGCTCATGGCGTGCGCCTTCTGCGCCTCGATGTTCTCCTTGTCGAGTTCCGCCAGGACCTGGTTCCATCCAGAATCGCGGATCATCGCGCCTCGTGCCGGTAGATGAGCACAATCGCTCCGGGGCTCTGACGCATCCGCACGGGCAGGCCACGCGTCATGAGTTCCTGGCCGGTGAAGGTTTGCGGTCCCTCAGACGAATCGACATCCGTTATCCGATACTGGGCGTCGGGCTCCAATCCGCGGAGCGGGAAGCGCGCTGACTCGAAGGGGCTCTGTTCGCGGCGAAAGGCCTGGACCATCCCCTCGTTCGTGTCGGGCAGATGGAATTGCCAGGCCAACCACACGTTGCGGGCCTTCGAGTAGGACGTGAGCGGGTAGTAGTCGCCCAGGAAATAGCGCTGCAACTCGCGGCACTGCGCCAACACCGCCTTGGCCCGTGTGAATGGAAAATCGGATGCTGGGGGGCCGCTCTGGGGCCCATCGCCGTTGCCGAACAAGCCGAAGGCCAGCGTGCTCGAGAGGCTGCTGCGCATGGCGTAATCACTGTCGTGCGCGGGGTTGACGGCTCCGGTTCCGTTGAGCGGCACCCAGAAGGAGAGGCCGTAGGTGTGGCATTGCTTGCCGAGCGGATCGCCCGGGAAGTCGGTGCGCCACAGGGGCACGCTCCGCGACATGGTCTCGAGATCGATCCGGCGTCCGCCACTGGCGCAGTTGTCAATGAGCAGGTGCGGATGGCGGCGGAGCAACTCATCCCAAAAGGCGTACAGCCCCTCGACCCAGCGAATCTCGGCGAGGCCCTGGCGGTCCGGCGCGTCGGCGGCTCGCCAGAACTCGAGGGGCGCGATGTTGGCGTCATGCCGGTAGCAGTCCAGACCCCACGCCCGAATCCGCTCCGAGATGAAGTCGGTGAGAAATCCGAGGGCTTCGGGGTTGCCCAGGTCGAAGAGGCGATCGTTCTCCTTGATCTGGTTGCGCAGGCTCTCGGATTTCACCCAATCGGGAAAGGTCTGCTTCTCCCACCGATAGACGCGGCGCTCCGGCGGGACCGCCAGCAGCCAGCGCCCGAACTCCCGGTCCCAACGCGTGCCTTCGCAGACGCGTTCCGGCTCGAACCAGAGCAGCAGTCTGCGTCCGGAGGCATGCAAGGCGTCGCTCAACGGCTTGAAGCCGTCGGGGTAAAGCCGCGGCTTCGCCTCCCAGTTGCCGGGATTGACAAACCACGGGCCCTCGCCGAACCACTCAGCATCGATCCAGTAGACGTCCACGGGCAGATCGTGACGGGCAAGAGCCTGGATGTTGCCCAGGTGATGCTCGGCGCTGGTCCCGCCCCAGTTCCCATTGAACAGCGGCAACTCGACGGGTCGGCCATCGATCGTTGGCCGGTGATGATCGAGCACGAACCGCCGCCAGAGATTCTGCCCGCGCACCCAGTCACCTTCGTACCACAGGAGCGCGATGCGCGGTGAGCGGATCGCCTCACCCGGTCGCAGCTTCAACCGGGTCAAGGCCTGCCCGACTGCGGCACGGATTTCTCCGGACGCCTCGGTGTGGAATGCCGCCGCCCACTCACCGGACCAACCGATCCCGATGATCAAACCGCCGGAACCGCGGTCGAGGTTGAAGAACGGCAGATAGTCGCTCGACGAGCGCCCGCCCCCGGCCTGCACATCGACCCGCGTGCCGGGCTTGAGCGGTTCGGTGAGGGGTTGGAAATCGTCGAACGAGCACGTCGCCCCGCGGGCGTAACGCAATGTCGGCGCGTTCGTGCTCGCAGGCAGACCGATGTCCAAGGCCCTGATCGCTTCGAGAAGCGGCGTGTCCCGCGAGCCCCGGTTCTCAAAGTGGAGTACCCACTCGACCGCGGCGTGCCCCACAAACTCCGTGATCTCGCAGCGGCCTTGCAGACCGGTTGCGGGGTCACGGAAGGTCAGCGTCGATTGCGCTCGCCCGGTCCCAGCAGGTCGAGCAGCGCGGTCCCACGTCCACGCGCGCAGAAACTCGGATGAAGGCCGCTGATCGCAGACGAAGGAGAACGGCCACGCAGCAGCATGTTTGCTCAGACTCTGTCCGAGCCACGCGGTCTTCGCGTCATGTTCACGCGAGGTCGCTTGGACCGCGTGAGACCGGACGGCGAACAGGAGTGCGGGCAGCAGCAACCAGTTTGTCAGAATGGGCATTTTCATCTGGGGCTGCCGCTCTTATACCCGCCAGACTTTCGACTGAACAGCGCGCAGTGTGGGCGGTGTCGGGACGCAGCAGACTCATTTTTGTAGACATGGTCAACCCGGTTCGGCGGTGGACCCTCTCGCGCCCGTGACGGCGGTGTCGTGGTACGACTGTGTGAAGTGGTGCAACGCGCGGAGCGAGAAGAACGGGTTGGTCCCCGTGTACTATCTCAACGCAGGTCGGACCAACGAGGCTTATGATCTCGGTCCCACCCGAGGCTATCACCCGGCCTTTCAGGGCAAGCCAGCGCCGGTGGGCATCTTCCCCCCCAACGGCTACGGTCTCTATGACGCCGCCGGGAACGTCTGGGAATGGTGCTGGGACTGGTTCTCGCACACCTACTATGCGTCATCGCCGGCCGACAATCCTCGAGGCCCCGCCGCGGGCTCGGTCCGGGTGGCCCGCGGGAGTAGCTACTACAACGTCGGTTTCTACGCCCGCTGCGCTTACCGGAACTTCTGGGCCCCCACCAATCGCTTCGACGATTTCGGCTTCCGGTGTGTCCGCACCCAGCCCTGAACAACCGCAGCCCGAGGATTGGTGTCCTCGTTCGGGCGCTTTCCGACTTGTTTTTGGAGGTTCCGTTGGATAGCAGGAGCCATGCTCAATCGGATGCCTCAGGTCGGGGTTGCCCTCTGTCTGTTGATGGCGGGAGTGTCGTGTTTCCCCGTTTTCTCGGCGCATGCAGAATCGAAAACCTGGACCGGTGGCAACAGCACATGGTCGAATCCGACCGGCTGGACTCCTGTGGGCGTGCCGGCAGCCGCGGACGAAATCCAAATCGAGAGCGGCTCGATCCACCTGGACATGGAAGTGACGATCGGCGCCCGGCTGACCTGGAGCGGCGGTTCACTTCACAGCGGCTCGATTTTGATCGCCCCGGGCGCCCTGGCCGAACTGGTCGGCGAAGGTGACAAGGAAATCCAGAATGCCACGTTCGTGAACGCAGGCACGCTGCAGATTGCCGCCGGCCGGCTCGTGTGCCGGTTCACTGGCTGGAGCCAGTCCGTGCGGATCACAAACCAAGCCACCGGCCTGTTCGAGCTGGCCGACACCGCACAGGTGGCCCAAGTGAACCCCGGGAGTTGGCCCCCGGCGGCGCTCGTCCTTGCCAACGAGGGCGTGGTTCGCAAGACCGGCGCCGGGAGCGGCGCCCTGGCGCTGATGCCGCTGGCCAACCAGGGCCGCGTCGAGGTCGTCGGCGGCCACCTCGAGTGGACGGGCGGTGGCACTTCACCGGGCACGTTCCAGGTATTGGCCGGGTGTGGATTGGACCTGCATACAGGCACGTTCGATCTCGGCGGGTCGCGCTGGGACGGTCCCGGGCCCGTCCGGATCCGGAACAGTGCCACGGTGCAGGGGACGTTCCAGGCCGAGAACTTCGGTATCGCCGGCGGCGACGTCACCGGCCATTTCGATGTGAGTGGCGGGTTCGAGTGGACAGGAGGACACTTGGTCAGTGCTGCGATCCGGCTGGGCGAGGGCCAGCACCGGATCGCCGGCGATGGCGGACAGATTCTCCAGAACACAGCCCTGGTCAATGCCGGGCACCTGGTGACCGATGCGGCGGTGGTCGGACTCCTGTTCACCGGATACAGCCAGTTCGCCACCCTCACAAACGAGCCGGCGGGTGTCATCGAGTTGCGGGCCGACAGCCGGATTCAGCAGGTCAATGCCGGTGGCTGGTCTCCTGCGCTCCTGGCCTGGGTGAACCAGGGCCAACTCATCAGCAGCACCGCGGGCACCAACTGGATCGAGTCGATTCCACTCCATAACGAGGGCGGCATCGACGTCGCTGAAGGCCTTCTGCGACACACTGGCGGCGGGGTTTGCCCGGGTCAGGTCCGGATTTCCCCCGGGGCTCGCATTCAGATCAGCGGCGGAACCTACAACCTGGGCGGCAGCCGTTGGACGGGCGCGGGCGAGGCGCGGATTGTGTCCAGCACCCGATTGCTGGGCGCTTTCGAGGCTGAGAACTTCGGCCTGGGTGGCGGCGATTTGGAGGGCGAATTTGACGTTTCCGGAGGATTCGAATGGACCGCTGGCCGAGTGGTGGGTGCTCGGGCACGTCTGGGTCGAGGCGGGCACTCGATCCGGGGCGAAGCCGACAAGGTGCTGCACAACGCCACGCTTGCGAATGCGGGGCACCTGCGAATCGACAACTCGAGCCTGGCCTTGCTCTTCACAGGCTACAGCCAGACCGCGCTGCTGACCAACGAGGCGGGCGGGATTCTCGAGTGGATCGGGGCCGCCGCTCTCGAGCAGCGCAATATGGGCGGTTGGACGCCCGCCGCGATTGGCGTCGTCAACGAGGGCACTGTGCGTGCCTCCGGCCCAGGACCCAAGTCCATTGCCGGTGTCCCGCTTCACAACCGCGGCTTGGTGGAGGTTGCGGAGGGCACGCTTCTGCACACCGGAGGCGGGACCTCTCCCGGCACGTTCAGTGTCGCGGCCGCGGGCCGATTCGAGTTTTCGAATGGCACCTATCAATACGAAGGCAGCCGGTGGTTTGGGACCGGGCCCGCGGCGATGGTCGCCACCGCGACCGTCCAGGGGGCGTTCGACGCCGACAACTTCCGACTCGAACGTGGCGACCTTTCGGGCACGTGCACGATTGGCGGCGGCTTCCATTGGCTCGGCGGCAACCTTGTCGGCGCCCAGTTGCGCCTGGGGCCCGGCGAGCACCGGATTTCCGGGCCAGATTCCAAAGTTCTCTTGGCATCGTCACTCGCCAATGCTGGGCACTTGGTTTTCGAGGAGGCGACCGTCGGGCTGCTTTTCACCGGTTACAGCCAGGTGGCGTTCTTCACCAACGAGGCGGGCGGTCAAATGGACATCGAGGGAGGCGCCCGAATCGAACAGCGCAACGGAGGCGGATGGTCGCCGGCCAAGATCGGCGTGTTCAACGAAGGCACAGTGCGGAATGTTGGCGGAGGGGTCGCCGTGCTGGCCGCGGTTCCGCTGGTCAACCAAGGCGTTTGCGAGGTGATCGACGGGATTCTGCGCGTCGAGGGCAATGCCACCTTCGATTCCAGCGGCCAGTTGACCGTCCGTTTGGGATTCGAACCCTCGCTCCAGGTGACCGGCACGGCGACTCTCGGCGGGGCGTTGGAGGCTGCAACGCCTCCCGGCTTCGAGGCGACATCCGGCGCGGCGTTCACACCGATGAGCGCCGGGACCATCAGCGGTCGATTCGCAAACGACATCGCGCTGAGCCCAGGCCACCTTTACCAGTATCTGGCCAGCTACTCCGGAAATGTCCTCACCCTGACGTCGCAGAGCAGCCTCGAACAGCCGCTGCAGTTGTCCAAGCCGACGCTCCTCGAGGGCCTCGCCGCGTTCGACATCTCGGGCCGGTTCGGGCTCATTTATCTGATCGAGTCCTCGACCAACCTGGTCGCCTGGCAGATCGATTTCACCACGAACGCCCCGGCTGATACGCTGACGTTCGTCGATCCCCGGACCCCGTTGGACCCCGCACGGTTCTACCGTGTCGGTGTGTTGCCATGACTTTTAGCGAGGCTCCGCCTCAAACCGACGAGGCATGTTGCCAGTGCGACTCCGGCGATGGAATACGCCCTGTTCCTGGAGGAAATGCTTCGGTTGAAGGCTGTGGGGTCGCATCTAAATAGTTGACATATGCCTGCGTGCCGCGTTGTCTTGCGGGCCTGTGGTGGTACGCGAAGTCAGAAAGTCTTTGTTATCAACCCGGGCACCCGATCGAACTCGTCCCCGTTATCCGTGACCACGCCGAAGCCGTGGGCAAGAGCGGCGGCGGCAATCCACATGTCGTTGGCATCGATGAGTTGGCCGCGATCAGCCAGATTCCGGTAGATCTCACCGTAACGCCAGGCTATCTCGGTCGTCCACGGGAGGATGGGATAGGGGCGGCAAAGGCGTTCCCAGTCGCTCCGGACACTGGCGGATCGGCCACACGCGAGCTCGCCGGCGATGGTGAAGGTGATGAAGAACGTCTCGTGTTCATGCCGGGCAAGAAAGGCGTCCGCAGGCCCACGGCTGCGCCGTCGGGCTTCACGCTCAGCCGAGACGATGAAGCTGGTGTCCAGGATCATCCCCATGGCTGGTCAGGCACGGGGTCATGCTTGGAGGCTTGTTCGACGGCTTCGAGATAATCGTCGCCGATACCGCTGCCACCGGATTGAAAGTAGGCTTGCAGTCTGGCACCGGATGGCGGGGTGTTTGGGAACACGGCACGGCGGACCAGTTCAGAGAAGGACTCGCCCGGTGTTTTAGCGGCGCGGAGCTTCTCGTAAGCATCGAGTTCGAGGGTGATGGTCTTTGTTGCTATGCACGAAACATAGACGAAGTAACACCCCATCGTCAAACGTTCACCGTGAACGCGAGGTGACCTCGTCGCCGTAGATCATTGAAACCGTCGCCCGGCGTGCACTAGGGTTCGCCCGTCAGAAAACAACGCGTGATTTAACGAGAACGAAAACATTTTGATTTCGCGTAGCTTCGGCTGCTGTCCGTCTCGAAACTGGCAATTTCATCCAAGGACGGCGTTCGAAGGCACGCCTACTCGGGCGTGCCTGAAGACGTTCCTTGGAGGGCATGCCAGTGTCTGAGACGGGGCGTGAGTAGGTCACGCCCCTTCGCTTTTCAGGCACTCGCACCCTCGACAGGAGCAAGCTATCCCGACAGGGCTGATTCGGACGCGAGCGAGTTCAGCCCATGCCGCGCAACGAACATCTGACGCGCATCGAGTTGATCAACCCCGCGCAATTCGCCCGTGGTTGGCCGATGCATATATCCGGGAGGAGAAGCCTCCCGGCGGGGTGGGCATCATTGATGGAAAGCCGCGCAAGCGGAGAGGCCGCACGGATTACTTGCTTTGCCTGCCCCTCATTCCCGGCAAACCGCCTCTTGCTGTGGCTGTTCTCGAAGCCAAGGCCGAGGATAAACTGGCCTCGCTCGGTATTCAGCAGTCGCGCGACTACGGTCGTCGCTTCAACACGCCGTTCGTTTTTTCCACCAACGGTCACCTCTTTGCCGAGTTCGCCGAAGACACCCAGCACATCCGCGATGCCCTCCCGCTCGTTCAGTTTCCAACGCCCGACGAACTTCGCCAGCGATACGAAGCGCTCAAGAAGATTTCCCTCACCAGCGACGCGGACCTGCGAATCCACAACCAACTCGTCGACGCCGCGCGGATCCTGGGTCTGCGCGTTGTCGACCCGATCATCGTCACCAAGAAAGGCGATTGCAGCTTTCAGCAAGTCGTCTCCGATGTGACGTAAGCGATTGGCGCCCTGGGCTGGCTTGGGCGCTTACAGGGGGTGACGGGTTTCCGGTGTGGCTCTTGGACCAAGCGCGGCGCCTGGGCACTTCTGAGATCGAGTTGCTGCGCGTCTACCCGACCCTCCGTGCGGAAGATCCCGGCAACGCATGGGCGTAGGCGCGGTCGCACCGCGATGAATGCACCCGCCAGATCGAAGCGAACGAGGGCGCTTGATGGCGCGATTGTACTCCAACGAAGATCTCCCCTTGTCCGTCGTCGAGCGATTCCGGGCGCTCGGCCACGACGTGCTAACGGTCCAGGAGGCACCCGGACAGGACAGGACCTCAGAGCGCAAGGAGGGCGGCATCCATACCCTGGACGCCGCGCGCGAAGTGACGGGTCTTATCGGGTCAGACTTCGCAATAGGACTGCTATGCGGATTGGGAGTTGCATTGGGCGCGCCCCTGGTGGATGAAATGCGCCTCGATGAGACCGACGCACCTGCCGGCGGTCGTGCTCGCAGTGACCTTGGCGCTGTCGGCCAGGACGCTGGCCGAGGGCGCCTCACCCGTCACACGCGATATCACCTTCCTCGTCCTCTCGGACGTGTTGTCCTTGCGTAGGGTCCATTTCGTCTTGAACGGCTTTTCCGGGGCGGGCACGCTTCAGCCGCGTCGATTCAGGTCAGCGCCCGGTGCGGTGCTCTGATTCGACATCCTGTGGCGCGGCTTATGAAATGCCCCAAGTGTGAGGACCAACAACTGGCCGGCGCGGCGGTGCGCGGCATCGAGGTGGATCGCTGCCCGCGCTGCGGCGGCATTTGGTTTGACGTGAAGGAACTCGGCGCACTCATGGCCTCGCATCCCAGCGACCTCAAGCCGCTGGCCCGCGGCAAGAACGACGATTCCACAGATGCCCGGGCTGGCCTGTGCCCCCGTGATCAGTCCCGGATGATCCGCGTCCGCAGCGCCCGCAAACCGACCGTGATCGTCGAGACCTGCCCCACCTGCCGCGGACTCTGGCTCGACGGGGGAGAACTGGGCGAATTGCTGCGGCCCTGACGTTCCCGACCGGGCTAACCCGCATAGCAGTCCTCTTTCGGAGTCTGACCGCCCTGTGCACTCACGGGGTATGAAATGTGCGAGTTAGGATGCGGTCGATTCTCAACCTGGTGGTTGCTCTGGCGAGCGCGGTCATCAACCTCGCCGCCGCCGCCTTGGGCCTGTTGATCCTCATCATCCTCCACGCCCTGGTCCCCATCGGCTTGTTCTGCTGGTCGGGCGCGTTTTGACCTGCCAGCCAGGTCATCGAGGCTAGGTGAGCGCTTACCGTCTGTCTGGCGCCACTCTCCTCCGAGACCTTTGCCAAGGGCATTTTGCATCCGCTCTGACGGGGTTTGTTGTGGCTGCGAGATCAGCGCCTATTCAGTCGCCGTTGACGGTTACGGAGGCGCTGCCGGACAAATCGTCCTCAACTGGTCCTTCGACGCCCCTGTGTTTGGTTCAACGGCGGTTCAGGATGGGGTTGTCCGGTTGCAGGTGGGTGCGCCAATACGGTCGGTTGTGGTTATCAAGTGCTCGCCCAAACTCACCACGAAGAGCACGAATAGCACGAAGGCGAGGTCCGAGATCAGGATGGGCGTTTCGGCTATTCACTGCAGAACGGCTTTGGGCCCGCGCATCGCCGTTCCTTCGTGTTCTTCGGTTCTTCGTGGTGAATTCCGGTCATTCCCGAACACCGGAGGCGATGATCGGGGCGGTGGGCAGGCTCGCAATGTGTGTCGGCAAACTCGATGAGGTCGCCCGCCGCGGTGGGTGGGCCGCGCTGTTTCCTGCGATGACGCCAGCCTCTCCCCGGGGTGAACCAGGTGCCAGCCTGGTGGAGGGGTGGAGGAGCTGTCCTGGAACCGAACGCGTGGCACCGCTTCGTTCGCGAGGGATTCCACAGTCTATCGCCATTGGTAAGCGCTGTTGGTAAGCGCTTGCCCGGGGAGGGCAGCGACTGGATAATGAGGGCATGTCAACCATGCCGGGTCGCTTGTGAAGGTGAAAAACCACGGCGCGGTCGAGCAACAACCAATGGCCGAAGGGCCGATCCCATTGTTGCCTGAGTGGCCTTGGCCCGAGACAACTGGCGTTATGGATCCGGGCCGCGTGGAACTGGGCCCGCCAAGATTCCGACCGGACCGCGCGGAATTGAGGCCACTGCGACAAAAGGGAATGAACGACAAAACAGTCTCAGCAAACAGCACTACGATGAACACCACGACATTGCATCTTCCCGCTCCTGCGTCGCTGGAAAATGCGGCCCCGCCGCACGGTGCTCGAGCGGGAACGGCGGAATCTTCTCTTTGTTGCACAGACAAGAGGTCAGCCAAGCAGGCCCTTCGAGTGATTGTTCAGACGCTCGCCGTCCTGCTCGTCGCGATGCCGGCGCGTGCGGGTGAGCCAGGTTCGACGCGACTTTGGGAGATTGGCGAGCCGGATCGGGGCAATGCCGAGTTTGCCCTCGCGCCTCGAGACTACGGGCGTTACGGCGAAGACGGTTTCTTCGTCGTAGGGGCTTCAGAACCGCAACGCGACTGGCCGTATGTGCATCCGGGTCCGGCCGACACTTGGGCGGGGAGCCGGCGGCACACGTTCCTGGTGGTGTTTGGTTTGAGCGCCCTGCCTGCCGAGGGCGACTGCCGGCTGCGGTTCAACCTTCTGGACACCCAGAGCGGCGTGCCGCCGGCATGGCGGGTCGAGATCAATGGCACCGCCTTCGAACGCGCCTGGCCGGCCGGCGCGGGCGACGCCTCTGTGTTCGGACGTCCGGGGGAGGGAAAGGCGGCCGACTGGGAGATTGTCTTTCCGGCGTCGGCGTTGCGGCTGGGCGACAACGAAATCGCCATCACCTCGCAGTCGGGGAGTTGGGCGCTTTACGACGCAGTGACTCTCGAGACACCAGCGGGCGCCGCGCTTGGCAAGGTCGAGCAAGGCCTGCGGATCAGTGCGTTCGAGGCGCCGCCAGTCTGGGTGAAGGCGGAAGGCGAAGCGCGGCAGCCGGTGAGTGTGAGTCTGCGGTCGAGGGGGGAACTTGGGGATGTAGGTTTCGTGTATGGAGGAAAGGAAGTCGGACGGGCGGCTGTGCGCGGGGGAGTGCAGACAGTCGAGTTGACGCTGCCGGCAGTGACTGCAACGACAACCGGGCGGCTCGAAGTGAGGCAGGGCGATCGGGTCGTGGCGGCGCGGGATGTGATGTTGTGTCCGCCGCGATTGCGCGAGTTGTGGTTGCTGCCGCATTCGCATGTGGACATTGGCTACACCCATGTCCAGGACGAGGTGGTCGGCATTCAGATCACGAATCTGCTGAAAGGGATGGAACTGGCCCGGGCCAGCGCGGGGAATCCGGATGGGATGCGGTTCAAGTGGAATCCGGAGGCGGTGTGGGTGATCGAGCACTTCCTCGATCGGGCGACGCCGGCGCAGCGGGCGGAGTTCGTCGAGGCGGTGCGGCGTGGGGACGTCGGTGTGGACGGTCTTTTCGGGAACATGCTGACGGGGTTGTGCCGGCCGGAGGAGTTGGCGCAGTGCCTGAGGTACGGGGCGCGCGTGGCGGACGTGACGGGGGTGCCGGTCGAGACGGCTGCGATCTGCGACGTGCCGGGATGGACGTGGGGGTTGACGACCATGATGGGGCAAGCGGGCGTCAAGTACTTCATGATCGGACCGAACTATTCGGCGCGGATTGGCACGATACACCAGTGGGCCAACCGTCCGTTCTATTGGCGGTCGCCTTCGGGGCGCGAGAAGGTGCTCTGCTACGTGGTCGACAACTACCATTTCCTGGGCGATCTCGAGTCGAATGTGCGGCAGCACAGCGAACGGCTCGAACGCGCGAGCTATGCCTACGACCTGGCGCCGATGTTTTGGGTGGGGACCTGGCCGGGCGGCGGGGTCGACAATGCGCCGCCCGACGAGCAGGTGGCGGCGAAGGTGCAGGCCTGGAACGACAAGTATGCCGCGCCACGGGTGATCATCAGCCTGGCGGGGGAGTTTTTCCGCGAATTCGAACGCCGGTATGGCGCGGAACTCGAAGAGCACGCCGGCGACCTGACGCCCTACTGGGAGGATGGCGCCGGGTCAACCTCGATCGAGACGGCGATCAATCGCGCGTCGGCGGAGCGGTTGGTCCAGGCCGAGATGCTGCAGGCCCTGCTTGCGCCAAAGGAGCGCAACGCCAGCGAGATCGAGGCGGCGTGGAAGAATGTGCTGCTCTACAGCGAGCACACCTGGGGCGCGCACAACAGCATCTCGGAGCCGGATGCCCCGTTTGTGACCGCCCAATGGAAGGTGAAGCAGGCGTTTGCGCTCGATGCAGACCGTCAGTCGCGCGCCCTGCTCGAGGCGGCGCTGCGCCCGCATCGCGCGCCGGCGGACGGCGTCGAGGAGAAGACGATCGATGTCTTCAACACCACGCAATGGACGCGCACGGACCTGGTCGTTCTTGCGTCGGCGACCAGTGCGGGGTTTGACGGGGTGGCGACCGAGCGCGGCCGGGCGGTGCGGGCCCAGCGGCTTGGTTCGGGCGAATTGGCGTTCCTGGCGGAGGATGTGCCCGCATTTGGAGCGCGGCGATTCCACCTGGTGAAACAAGCCGACCCAACGCGCGGAAAGGCGCGCGTGGAAGGCCTGACGTTGCGGACCGGCATGCTCGAAGTCGAGATGGACGGTGTGACGGGCGCGATCAGGAGTCTGCGGCGGAAGGGGGTCGGGGGGGATTTCGTGGATGAGCGGTCGCCTGTCGGGTTGAACGATTATCGGTACGTGCTGGGCGCCGACGCGGCGGGTGCGCGGGTCAACGGCCCGGTCAGTTGGCAAGTGCTCGATGCCGGCCCGATGGTCGCCAGTGTGCGGTTCGAATCGGAGGCGCCCGGTTGTCGACGTCTGGTGCGCGAGGTCCGGGTGATTGACGGGCTGGATCGGATCGAGTTGGTCAATCATGTCGATCGGCTGGCGGTGCGCGAGAAGGACAGCGTCCATTTCGGGTTTGGATTCGATGTCCCGGGCGGCACAGTGCGGATGGAGACCCCGTGGGCCGTGGTGCGTCCGAATGCGGACCAGTTGCCGGGGGCGTGTCGGAACTGGTTCACCGTGCAACGCTGGGTCGATGTGTCGAACGGCAAACGCGGGATCACATTGGCTCCGTTGGATGCGCCGTTGCTGCAGGTGGGCGGGATCACGGCGAAGCTGCTCGGTCCGGTGGCGCGCGAGGAATGGCTTCCCGAGGCGATCGAGTCGACGACGCTCTATTCCTGGGCGCAGAACAATCATTGGTTTACGAACTACAAGGCCGATCAACCGGGCGTCACCACGTTCCGCTACTGCCTGCAACCGCGCCGGGGGCCATACCGGGCGATGGCGTCGGCCCGATTCGGAATCGAGACATCGCGCCCGCTGATTGCGGTGCCTGCCGATCCCGCGCGCGCGGTTCCGGAGCGGCTGCTTGCAGTCGATTCGCAGGACGTGCTGGTCGAAACCGTGAAAGTCAGCGAGGACGGCAAGGGGCTGGTGCTCCGGCTTTTCGGGGTGTCGGGGCGGACGACCAGCGTGCGGATCGACTGGAAGGGGATGCGTCCGGCGGCGGTCCATGGAACCGATCTGCGGGAACAGGTGCTGGGCCGGTGCGATGGCAAGGTCGAGGTGCCGGGCTACGGCGTGGCCATGATGCGCGCGGAGTTTTAGCGAGGCGCCGCTGCACGGCGCCAAGCTCCAGATGCACTGCGGAGATGTCGAGAGGGCGCAACTCAAGGCTTCCAGGGTGGCGGTATGTAGGGCATGGGGCACGAGATCAAGGCGGCTGGTTGTTGGCCACGGCCCACAGGTAGGCTTCTTCCCTCACGACGGGCTCAGCCTGCAATTCTCGCCATTTTGATTCACGCGAGGTTCGGGGCCTGCAGAGGTGGTACCTTTGAAGGCTGACCCGAACGGTGCCACCACACTTCGCGGCGGGAGGGGCGAGGTCTCGATCATGAGTGCGCGTCGCGCCTCCAGGCATGGATGCGGTCCGTCCCCGACTTATCCCAATCTCAACTGACCGGCACGAGGGAGACGCGTTCTCCCTGGTCATTGCGGGTGATGCCCTGGGCGCGCGGGTCGAGGGTCAACTGCCCATCGACCCAGAAGGCGTAGCGATGATGGCCGTGGCGCAGTTCGACCATGATCAGCCAGGCCCCGTCGGGTTGTTGGC
>ENA-UOWO01003280-UOWO01003280.1-activated-sludge-metagenome-genome-assembly--contig:-NODE-3280-length-18952-cov-5.571625_pt1 | contig 18952 bp, 14 predicted proteins | sample MGYA00238148_ERZ761564 | MGnify/ENA primary metagenome ERZ761564 (study PRJEB28885, sample SAMN05720194) | activated sludge metagenome | isolation source: Anaerobic digester | place: USA...
AAAACTTACCCAATCTTCCCAATCTATTGGTTTGTTTGGTATGATAATTATCCTAAAACTATTGATCCATTAAGCAATGAATAAAAAGACCACCCCATTTCTAATTATCGCCCTATTACTATTACCTATATTTTTTAATCAACCCTCAAACATGAGCACAACAGATAATAATACAGACAATACTATTGCAACTGATACAACAGTAATAATGGAAACCAGCATGGGCAAGATTGAATTGCAGATCTATACAAGCACTATGCCTCTAACAGGTGGAAATTTTGTTAAGTTAGTTAAACAAGGCTTCTATGATGGTGTTATTTTCCATAGAGTTATTCCTGGATTCATGATACAAGGAGGAGATCCTACTGGGACAGGCATGGGAGGTCCGGGATATAAGATTGCTGATGAGTTCACAAAAAGCAATAAAAACTTAAAAGGAACCATTTCCATGGCCAATGCTGGGCCTAATACAGGAGGCAGTCAATTCTTCATAAATGTTGAAGATAATAATTTCCTTGATACAAAGCACCCTGTGTTTGGTAAAGTTACTAAAGGCTATGAAATAGTAGAGGCAATCGCCAATGCTGAAAGGGATGAAAATGATAAACCCTTAGAGGACGTATCAATGATCAAAGTATATATCCCTTGATCATTTTGTAATAGTAACAATTTCTTGTTGAGGCAGGATAAGTTTTCTTGGGGTTGTTAAAATTAGTGTTAAGGAAACAATGATTGCAATTATTCCTAAAACTCCGAAACTCATTCCATATCCGAAAAATTGTCCTAAAAACCCAGCAAATACAGGTCCAATTAGATATGCTATTGAATAGCTCATTTTCTTGATCCCAACTAGATGCTCCATATTTTTACCAAGTCTTTGTAAGAGATTAGAGTAAGCAGCATCATTTAAAGGACCTGCCAAAGCTAGGAATAGACTCGAGATTATTATCAAGAGAATCGAGCCTATACTATTATGATCAATAAAAAAGAATATGCTCATAACTAATCCTGCTATAAAAAGCATTAATTGCGATATCTTTTTTTTGTATTTTTTTAGATTGATCTTAGCAATAATTAATCCCCCAAAGATAAAAGGAATTGAATAGATCACTATTGGCACAAAAGTAAGATCTTCTCTTTGAAATAGATCTTCTGCAAAAAGGGCTCCTATTGTCCAATAAAATGAATCGATCATCCCAATTACTATTGAGAATACAAACAGAGGTAAAACTTTGGGTATCAAAAGTTCCCAGATCTTTAATTCTTTCATCAGATCAATTGTTTGTTTTAACTTACTTTTATGAACTTCTTCTTCAGCCTTAGGAGAGATAAGGCCCAGAAATACAATGCCAATTAAAGCCATAAGTTCAAATCCCAGTAAGAACACGAAGAAATCATTGGCGATAAAACTGGCGAGTATGGGCCCAATAATACTAGTAATATTGTAAACAACAGAGATTAAGCCCCAATCGTAACTAAAATTATTGCCCTTTTCAGATACTGCTAAAAAGTTATTTACTGCAAAAGCGCAGAATTCATAATAGAGGCTCCAAAGTAGTCCTGAGAGTATAAGCAGGTAAACATCTGAAGTATTTAATGAGTGGTAAAGTGTGGTGTTTAAGAGAATTGCAATTAGGATCCCAATAACAAACTGTTGTTTCCAATTTGACGCTTTTAGGATTTGGGGGAAAATAAAATCACATAATATGGAGATAATAGTGGTTCCGGATATTATTGCTCCAATAAGAAGTGCACTATTGACTATCCTTTCTGAAACCAAAGGGAATAATAATGAGATCATATTCTCATTCATATAGAAAAAGAAAAGAGGGATCAGAAAGGATAGGATCCTGTATTTAGCTGGTGAACCTGAAAATTTGAATCTATTAAATATCATAGTAAATGAACTATGTCCTATTATGGAATATTTCCAAGACGAAGTGAAGAGTATCAACTGGTGAGTCGGGCGGGACTCGAACCCGCAACCACCGGCTTAAAAGGCCGCTGCTCTACCATTGAGCTACCGACCCAGTGATATACGGTGCAATTATATCTATTTCCAATGGATTTGGGTAGTCTTTAACAGTTTTTTTCTATTATTTCCTTTACTGGTTTGAATGATGCTCTATGTAACCTACAGGGTCCATACCTAAGTAATGATTCATAATGAGCCTTTGTCCCATAGCCCTTGTTTATATCAAATTTATATTGAGGGAACTCTTTAGCTATTTCAGCCATTAATCTGTCTCTATAGACCTTAGCAACAATTGAAGCACAAGAAATTGAATAATGAAGTCTATCTCCTTTGATTAAACTCCTATATTGCACATCTAAATCGAGTTTATAGTTACCGTCTATTAAAAAAATTGAGCTAATTGGATCAAACTTGGAAATTAATTGCTGAATTCCAATATATATAGCAGTAGACAACCCTTCTTTATCTATTGAGTCATTATCAATAAAAACGTATTCATATCTTGAGGTCGGGAGTTTTGATAATAAACCCTCTCTTTTTGAGGCACTTAGTAATTTAGAATCTTTTATATTTGTGTTAACACTATCTTGAAGATCATATGAATAAGCAGCAAAAGCAATTGGGCCTGCCCAGGAACCTCGTCCAGCCTCATCGATACCAATGATTCTTTTGAAACCTGATTCTAATAAGGAATTTTCTAGCTTTGTAGTGGGATTATTCTGCTGCCTCTTGTTCTGCATCTACAACTTCTTCAACCTTAGTCTCAGTTGCAGGTACAAAAACACCTTCTTTTACCTTTAAGGCCTTTTTACCAATTCTATTTCTCATATAATAGAGCTTGCTTTTTCTAACATTACCTCTTTTGATAACTTTGACCTTACTGATATTGGGGGTATTTAAGGGTATGATTTTTTCAACTCCTACACCATTACTAATCTTTCTGATTGTAAATGTTTTTCTGATGCCGCTGCCTTTTATTGCAATCACTAAACCTTTAAAAAGCTGAGTTCTTTTCTTATCTCCTTCTCTAACAATGGTGCTGACAGCAATAGTATCTCCAACATTGAATTCTGGAAGATCTTTAATGAATTTCTTTTCGTTTGTTTCAATTTCTTTATAGTTCATGGTTCTATCATAATGAATACTGACTTGATGATTTTACCATCAAATAACTTATTAGACAATTATTATTTATCAATTCTGCTTGTTTCTATCCTAATTTTCTTAATTTCACTACTAATCTGCTTTAAATGAGCCTCAAGGGAATTTAATTTTTGATTAATATTCTGTGGAGCAGAGTCATTACCTATTAAATAATTAATGGATACATTCAACATCTTTGAAATTGATTTCAATTTAGATAGAGGTGGTTCTATTCTGCCAGATTCATATCCGGAAATCGTTTTATCTGATACTCCAATCCTTTCTGCCAATTGGATCTGTGACAGTCTGGAATTTATCCTCGCTGTTTTTAGTCTTTGAGCTAGGGTCATAATTAGGTTAATTCCTCTTTAATAAGGTCGTAATTATAACCTTTTCTTAGAAAATACGAAATAATACGTTGCTTCTCCTTTATGGGAAGATTTGAGATATTTTCTAAATTAAATTTCTTTTTTAATAAAGATCTTAATAATTCCTTTTCGATATCAGAATCATAATATTTATTTAGACTAGCTCTAATGGTGTCAGGATCAATCCCATGATCACTAAGTTCTTTATTAAGTTCCATTGAGCTTTTAGGTCGAAAACTATTCCTATTATCGATCCACCATTTACAAAAGGCATCATCATCTAAATACCCTTTTTCAATGAGATAAGATATTATCTTAGTTTCGAAATCAGGTAACAGTTGATCTTTATATTTATTCCTAATATATGTTTTTATTTCATAAATACTTCTGGGACGTCTGGAAATTAGTTCTATAGAAGCAGAGATGATATCACCTTGTAAATCATCCTCAATTAACTCAAGTAAATGAACTTTGTCAATTTCTTTGCCTTGAAAAAGTAAATATTTAGCTAGCGTTGATTCACTAATTCTATATGAGGTATTATCGCTTAGGATCAATTTAACTTTATCCCTACTTTTTATTATCCGTTCAATTACCATACAAGATTATATCATTGCCATCTTCTACTATTAACAATATCAAAGATTAAGGTTATGATTAATAACATGAGAGTGAATGGATTCCCATTAAAACTTCTATTGATTTCAAGTCTTGTGATCGGACTAAGTATGATTTTATTTTCCTTTCTTTTAATCCCTGAGATTAAGAATAATTTCCAGAAAAACTTTGGTGTTTATGAAAAAATATCATTAAGTAAGGGTTTGATTTCAACTGATAATGAGCAAATATCCTATGAACCTTTCATACAATCAGTCTTGAGTTGTACCTTCCCAGATCCCCAAATTGAAGTTCCTGATGAAGAAGAATTAGACTTGATAATTAATAAACAAGTTAAATTACAAGATAATTACGTTCCAAGTGATTTAGTTCCTTTATCACAATACGGAATTCCTACTGATGGGACAATTATGTTGAGAGAAAAGTCAGCCTTAGCGCTTTCACAAATGCATAAAGAGATATCACAAAAAGGCATTCGGATTAGAATAAATTCTGGATATAGAGACTTTGCTACCCAACAAGATGCCTATAATTATTGGGTGAGAGCAGTGGGAAAAGTTAAAGGTGAGACCTTTGCTGCTCCAGTTGGTGGAAGTGAGCATCATCTGGGAACAACGATTGACATTGTTAGTAGTGAGAATAATTACAAATTGCTTCCAACCTATACTTCAACCAAGCTGTATAATTATTTAATAACAAATGCTCATTTATACGGATTTACCATGTCCTATCCCAAGGGGAAAGAATCCATTACTGGCTACAATTTTGAGCCCTGGCATTATAGATATGTGGGTACACCATTAGCTACTTATCTTTATGAGCATAATTTAACACTCACTGAATATATGTACCAGCTTAATAACTATTGCCTATTAAGCTATTAAAGTAATACAATTAGCATCATCTACAAAACAATATGGTAATTGGTATAGATATAACTTTTCTAAAGGATCAATACTCACGAAGGGGTATTGGGACCTATGGAAAATGTTTGATTTCCAAACTACTAGAGGACAAATCAAATTCATATGTTCTTTTTGGTTTTGATGACTTTAATTCAAATTTAAAACTTTTAGAGGTTAAAAAGGATACTAATATTACTTTTGTTAGTTTAGGTAAAGCTAGACCGTCAAATCCCCTAAACCCCTTCTTCTTTAATCTTTTCTATAAACCTAAAATATTAAAAGCCAATCTTGATATCTATTTCGCACCACACTTTGAAAGAGGTCTTCCCATTGGAAAAGTAAAAACTGCAGTAATGATGCATGATGTGATACCTCTTGTTAGTGGTAAATACTCTGCCAGATCAGGTATATTAAATTTTCTTAAAGGACGATTCTATAAAAGAAATTTAAAACAAGCTCAAAAAGCTGATATTGTTTTTACTAACTCAGACTTTTCAAAGAGGGAACTAATTAATAAAGGAGGATTTGATGAATCTAAAGTCCATCGAGTTTATTTAGGTATAAAAGATTCATTCAGACATGAGAATATTGATCAGGATACCAGAGAGATCAGGAGGATCCTCTTACTATATAAAGTATCCAAGCCCTATATCTTAAATTATGGCGGTTTGGAATCCAATAAGAATGTTCCTGCAATTCTACATGCCTATAAGAATATTATTAAAAGATTTCCTGATCTGAAATTAGTTATTGTAGGCAAGGATTTTAAGATCGGTTGGGATAACAAAGTAAAACCATTAACTCCTCAAGCAAGAGAACTGTTAGCTTTATCTGAAGATTTGAAATTAAAACACTCTTTAATATTTACCGGGGAGGTTGATGATATACATTTACCAATAATTCTTAATAATGCTGAAGCCTTGATTCATTTATCTGAATATGAAGGATTTGGGTTTGCGGTTCTAGAAGGCATGGCAGCAAAAATACCCGTGATTGCCTCTCGTAGAAGTTGCTATCCTGAAATCCTTCAAGAAGCTGCCTATTTTGTTGATCCGAAAAATACTGAAAAAATAAGTGAGGCGATGTTACAAGTATTAGAAGATGAGAAACTTAGGAAAGATCTAATTAAAAAAGCTACTCAAGTTGCTGATTCATACTCTTGGACAAAATGTGCTCAAGAAACTCTCAAGCTACTTAATCAGACAATTAATAACATCCCTAAGCACGATATCTCTTATTTAATTACAAATTTTCATCCCATAAAAGGAGGAGCAGAACAGAATGCTTTAATGCTGGCTTTGAAAGAAGCTGAAGCAGGAAATAATGTGAAGATCTTTACATCGAATTCTAATAATAAGGAATTATCTTCTAAAGAGATTTACAATGGATTAGAAATTAATAGATTCAATAAGATTAATAAGTCCTATTACCTTGGTTTCTATCCCAGTCTTTTCTGGCCTTTTATAAAACATAAGGCTGATATTATTCATGTACATGGATTCGGTTTTCTATGGCATGATTTTCTATTAATAATAAAAAAAATCATCAATCCCCGTCTTAAGATTGTCAATACTCCCCATGGGCCTTTTATGGCCCACGGTCAGTATTCTTTAGCTAAGAAAATCCTAAAATCAGTATTTACTTTTATTCAAAGAATTTATCTAAACTCTCTTTATTCCAAAGTCATTGCTGTAAATCCATCTCAAGCAAATTGGATCCATAAAGAATATGGGATCTCCAAAGATAAGATAGTATTGGTTCCTAATGCTATTGCTGATGATTACGATAAGTTTACTGAAGACAAAGATCTAATTGAACAAATTAAGCCAGAAAGGAAATTCATAATTTCTTTTATTGGAAGGTATGAGAAGTATAAAGGGCTCCAGGATCTAATTAAATGCGCTATAGAATTAAAAGCTAAATATAAGAACCTTCATCTTATAGCTATGGGGAATGAGGGGAATTATCTTGAGGAAATACGAAATTTAATTAGTGATGCCAAGGCTGATAAATATATCACTGTATTAATTTCTCCGTCAGACAATGCGATTAAAACTGTATTAAACTTATCTAACATCTATGTGCTTCCTAGTTCCTGGGAGGCTTTTGGAATTAGCATTGTGGAAGCAATGAAACTAAACAATGCAATTGTTTCCACGAGAACTGAGGGAGGAGAATATTTAATTAAGGATGAAGAAAATGGTTATTTATATGATTTTCAAGATACAGTAGATCTATGTTCCAGACTCGATACATTAATTTCAGATAAACAATTATTAAAGCAGATGAAATTTAATAATCAGAAGAAGGCACTCGAATTCTCCATTACAAGTGTATATGATACATATAGAGGAATATTACGTGATCTTTTGAAATGAAGCCACAAAAAAGTAAAATTGATCTAATTCTGGAAAGAGTACCACCCATTATTTCCTGGACTTTAATAACCATGCCCTTTTGGGGAGGTTTTCTATTTCCTGAATTCACTGCAAATATAGTTATCTTTTTTAATGTCTACTTCCTTTATAAATCAATCTCATTAACTCTATTTATCTTTCTTAGTTATTTACAACTTAGAAGCAATGATTCAATTAATTGGCTTAGACGACTTGAAGAACTTGATGATCCTCAAAAAGCATTTGATCTACTTGAAGTTAGATATAATGATGTTAAGAGTAGTAAATATTCAGAGCAATTAATTAAAAAGAGCAGATACTACCCCGATTCTTTTGAAAAGATCTGGCATAGAATTCTTTTCCTATTTGCTAAAAGGAAATCTCTAGGGTTTATTAAATCAGAGCAAAATAGACTCAGTGAAGTAATGAATAATCCTCCAAGTATAGATTGGAAGGAGTTAAGACATATCGTTATCATCCCCCATTGGAAGGAGCCATTAACTGTACTTGAAGATACAATCAAAAGATTAAAAAATCTTAATTATCCTACTCATAAGATATCAGTTGTATTAGCTGCTGAAGCTAGAGATCCCGAAGGAATTGAAAAATCACATTTGTTAAAGCAGAAATATTCTGAATATTTTGAGCATATTTGGATAACAGAACATGAGATGCAAGAAGGGGACCTGATAGGTAAATCTTCTAATATGGCTTTTGCCAGCAAAGAGCTTAATAGATTAATTAACGAATTAAATTGGGATCCAAAATTAGTTACTATAACAAGCTGTGATGCTGACTCCCAATTACCCTCCGACTATTTTGCCAATTTAACTTATTACTACATTTTTGACCAAGATAGTATTTATAAATTTTATACTGGAGCTGTTCAACTATATGCCAATATCTGGAGATTGCCTTTCTTTGCTAGGGTAAAAAATTCAATGTCCACTATATATAATGTCGGGAGGTTAATAAGAACTGATAAGCTTGTTCCATTTTCAACATACACTACTTCCTTCTGGTTAATAAAAGAGATTGGATTCTGGTCTCCTGATATTGTGCCTGAAGATTTCCATACCTTCTGTAAGGCTTTATTTAAATTTCCAGCCAAGGTAGCTACAGTCCCTCTATTTCAAAAGATAATGTCCGATGCTGCCGAAGGGGAGGGTTCAATTGACACAATCAAGAATAACTATTTCCAGGAGAGAAGATGGTCTTGGGGTATTTCGGATGATGGTTGGATCATTAAAAACATGATCAAATCAGTACTAACTGGTAAGGCTACATTACGATCATTGTATATTAGTGGGCATATTGTATTTGATCATATTTCTGGAGTGGGATTGGCTCTCTTAGTATCTTTAGGAGGTAATATACCGCTTTTAATTAATCCTAGATTTGCTAATACCGTTGTTGGCTTCAATTTACCCATCGTTTCCTCCTTTATTATTCAAATTACTCTTCTATTCTTTGTGTTGATGATAATAGTTGATTCTTTAATGAAACCTACCATTCCAGGGAAAATGACATTTAAAAGAAGAATCCTATTATTACTCGAATGGATTGTGCAGCCAATTACAAGTATCTTTATGGTTACGATACCTGGATTTGAAGCTCATACCCGGCTTTTATTCGGGAAATACCTCGAGTATTATCTTACCAAGAAAAAAGACTGATCCTAACATATCCATAGGGATATTTACCACTTCATTATATATCTGATATAATCTAATTGTTTCCTTTTTAAACTGATATTGATGATTAATAGTAATGTTGATACTGCTCCCCAAACCATAAACAGCCTGGCTAAAGAAACGATGTTTCCCCAGTCACCTTTTACGCTTAGACAAGTCATTGCTGACCCAATAATAGATATACGAAGAGGCTTAATGACTCCAGATTCAAAAGGGAATCCTTTGTTAACAAAACAAGAGCAAGGCAGATTTGATAGGGATATGCCTCAGATTTTTAGAGCTGCAGAAGATTTCCTTATGTCTGGGTTCCAAGATATTAGGAGAATGCAAGCAGAAGAAGGATTTGATCCTGTTGCTTATACTGATTCAATAATTACTGAAATTACTCCTTTATTATCAACAGAGCCAGATAAAAGACAAGTTCAAATAGAACTTGCAACAAGATCAGTAAATGATCTACTGCATCAGGTTCAACTATTGCCAGAACAAGCTTTTGAGAAAAAAGAAATTAGCGATATTCAACAAGAATCTCCATCACCTGTCTCAATTTTGCGACCTGCAAATGCTTTGGTTACCGGTGGTCAGGCTGAAGGCACAAATTTATCCATGTTCTCACTAGGAAGTGGGCCTACTAGACAGGGGGGCGATTCATCAGGAGGTGTTTTTGATAAATTCATCGAATTCTCCAGTTCCAAATTAGGGGGTAAGAGTCTAGGAATATTAACTGCAGTTGTATCGGCTATTAATGTAGGAACAACCGCTGCAGGACTTGGGAACTGGGATTTTACTACACCTGAAGGGAAATTAAGATTAGGTAAATTAGCTCTTGATACTTCTTTGGCAGTAATTTGGAACCTGTCTCAAGCTACAGCTTTAGCATTTGCTGTTGAATATCTCAGGAAAGGAAATTTAGGAAAAATTGCAGGGACATTAAGAAATATAAAAAATGAAAATTTTGGGACCTTCCTAAATTTTGGAGCTGCTGTAGGTTTAGGTATACTAGCCTCAACTTTATTAAAGGGTGATATTCAATTCACTGCTGATGCTTTACAAAGATTTGGAGATGTTAGCAAGGAATGGGGTATTCCTTTAGCAATAACAATTGAAATTGGATCTCAATTCTTTACAGCATATGGTACTCCAGCAAGTCATATTTTTAGAGGCTTCGTAAGAGGAGCTGGAGATACTTTAGGGAAAATTCATTTACCTAAAAAAAAAGTAGATAATCCAATAGAAGAACCTCTACAGCCTGTAGATTTATCAGGATTGAGAACTGAATTACGTTCCCTTGTAGGTCAGATGAATAATCCAACTCTTTCTAATAGATTGTTAGCTGGTATTGAAGATCCTTCAATGACAGAGGAAAAACTAAGAGCTAGAATTGCTCAAGCTAAGCAACTTGGGACATTACCATCAAGACCCGAAGCCAGACCGGTCCAAAGCAGCTCAAACTTATCGCAAATAATTGATATTTCTCAAATTACTAATCCTGATGAGGCTCGTGCTTTATTAGAACATCTATCAATGTTGGGATTAACTGCAGGAATTAGTGCAGATCTACCAGCATTTTTAAGAAATAAGCAAAGTGGAAATAGTCCTGATTTAAGATTAATCTTATCTCAAATTGATACGACCAGAATAAATAGAGCTTTAGAGAGACTGCGTTCCGAATTAGATGGGACGCCATTGGAACAAGTATTACCGAAAGATTTAAATGCATTACCAATTCAGAAGGGGTTTGCTATGTTGGAAACTCTTAGTACAAGATTAGAGTTGAAAAGCTTAATTGAAGATGATGAGGAAGCTGCAAAGGCTCTTGGTATTGTTCCCTCAATATGGTCAGACTTGAATATAAGTGAGGATGAAATTCTAAGTGCGATAGAAAAGATTGCACAATCACAAGAAGAATAATAAGGTGTTGGCGGGATTCGAACCCGCGCATGAGAGTTTTGCAGACTCTTGCCTTAGCCAGCTTGGCCACAACACCTTTGCCTAGTTATTATACCAAAATCTTCTGTTATTGTAGGAATATTTCCATTTAATTATTCCATATATAGCATATTTATTGTAAAATCAATCATATTAATGCCGCGGTGGCGGAACTGGTAGACGCGCTGGACTTAAAATCCAGTATCCTTTACCGGATGTGAGGGTTCGACCCCCTCCCGCGGTATTAATGCTTCATCAAAACCATTTGCATCTAATTATGTCTGAAGAACTAACAGGGTTATCATCCAAGCAGGTAATAAGTAAAAAGGCTCTGGGGCTTCAAAACAGCGTTATAGACACTTACTCTCCTGGTTATTCTCAGATCTTCCTAAGGAATATATTTAGTGTTATTAATATTGTGGTTTTCCCCTTATTAATATTCCTTGCCTACTTCCAGTTATATATGGAAGTAATAGCCTTCGGTTTCTTTATATTGATCAATACCCTTACATCCCTTTTTGATGAGATACGCATTAAAAGAGAAATCGATAAATTAAAAAAGCAGTTCTTAATTAAAGCTACAGTAATTAGAGATGATAAAAAGATCGCAATACAACTTGATCAAATTGTTGAAGATGATCTATGTTACGCCAAAGAAGGCGATCAGATTGTAGCTGAAGGTGAAATACTAAGGTCCGCCTATCTGCAAATCGATGAATCAGTTATTACTGGCGAATCCGACTATATCCAAAAAGATAAAGGCGATAAAGTATACAGCTCCACTTTTGTTGTAACTGGAGAATGCTATTACAAGGTCACCTCTGTAGGTACTGAGAATTACACTAATAAATTAGCTCAGGCTACTACAAAATATCAAAAAGTTAAAAGCCCGTTACAACGCAATGCTGATAAACTGATATCTATTCTAATCTTTGTCTCAATAGCACTTGGAGTGATTAACTTCTTTGTTACGAGTGGACTAGGTGATGAGCAGATCCAAGCAAGAGTCTTAAGTGTAACTGCAATCACTGCTTTAATCATTCCTCAAACCTTAATATTCCTATTTACTCTAACTTTCTCAATTTCTATTACCAAACTTTTTAGTAAAGGTGTTTTAGTTCAAAGAGGTGCTTCAATTGAGAATTTAGCTAATACTAATGTTATATGTTTTGATAAAACAGGAACTATTACGACAAATAAAATGAGCTTAAGTGAGTCTATCTCTTATGGCTTAGATGAATTTGAAGTTGGTAAGTTCTATGCATCCTGTGCTGATAAACTTTTTGGTGTAACTAAAACCCAGTCATTACTATGCGAAAGGTATTGTGATCATAAGAAATTAAAAATCCAAGAATTTGATCAGAAGCCGTTTACATCTAAAGATAAATACAGTTATTTCACTGCTTTATACAAAGGTGATTATCATATGTTCATGCTGGGGGCTTATGATAAGTTATTAACAATAATTCCAAAAAACATCGATCTTGAAGATAAAATCAAAGAATTAGAGAGTCAAGGTAAAAGACTTCTTATCGGTATTCATTTGCAATCTAATTCCCCTATTGACGATCCCTTTAAAGGTTTTAAAAACTCAACTTTTCAAGGCTCAATACTATATATTTTCGATGAAGAATTAAATCTAGGCATTGTTGAGATACTTAATAAATTAAATAACCAGGGAATTGAAGTAAAGATAATCTCAGGTGATAGTTATAGTTCTGTTAAGACTACTGCAAGTAAGATTGGTATTAATACAAATCGAATAATTGATCTATCAAAAAACGATCTGCCCCTAGAGGAAATAGCCTCTGAGTTCCAAATATTTACCCGGGCCACACCCGATGATAAGCTCAAGATAATTTCTGAGCTTAAAAGCCAAGATAATACCGTGGCCATGATTGGAGATGGAGTTAATGATGTATTATCTATGAAGGCTGCAGATGTTAGTATTGCTATGGAAAATGGAGCTTCTGTAACCAGATCAACAGCTGATATGGTCTTACTTAAAAATGATTATGGAAGACTACCCGATATTTTTCATGAAGGTGAGAACATTATCTTTAATCTTAAGTTATCTACTAAATTATTTTTGGCTAAATCGCTATTTGCAATTGTAACTGCACTTGTATTTACTATTTTAAATCAGACCTTCCCAATACATCCTTCTTCAACTTTGATCTTTAGTTTCTATGGTGCCAGTCTACCCAGCTATATTTTAATATTCTCTAGGCAAGATATAAAAAAGCAAAGCAAACGATTCTTTGCCTCTGTATTCTCTTCATCAATCCCGGCTGCCTTGATAATGAGCGTAATGACATTCTTTGTCAGCTATATCATGAATCAATGGACTGTAAGTTTTAGATCATCAAATACAATTCAAGCCATGCAATTATTAGCTGGGAGTCTGATCTACGCTCTATTTGTAATATATAGATCAGGCAAAGTGACTAATTTAAAGATCCTTATTGCTTTCTTTATTATCGGTATGTATCTAGGACTTATTCAAACTTTATTACCTTTAGATTTTAATTCTTCTTTACCAACATTAGTAATATCCTTCCTTCTGATCTTACTTGGTGCTGTTGCCATATTCATTTTAGGATTTAAGAAATTTGTCAAAGGGTCCTTTAATAAATTTATTATTCTAATAATTGCTTGTTTAGCTTGGATTGTTATTCTTAGCTTTTTCCCGTTCAGAGACTATTACAATATCGCTACCTTAACTCAAGATCAAACGATCTTGCTTGCCCTATTAACCCTTGTATATTTAATCTTCTTCACGGTAGAATATGCCCTCTGGAAGGTATTGTTTAATAAGATTTAATCTATTGTTATGGTACCAGAAGTATATCAATCCTTAGATCAAATAGGTCAATTAAGATATGAACAGGTTGGACACTTAGCCCAGGCTGGAATGAGATTAGACCATACACCCAATATCCTTATGCTAAGGCCGAATACAATAAATCCTTATCTGGGGCCTGAAAATATGGGACCTAATTCGCCAGAATTAATTGGTGTTAATCCTCAAGAACTATCTACTCAGGAACAATTCATGTCTCAGCATATAGATCATTATCTAACCAGGGTTTTAAATCGTTCGCCACATGAATTTGCAGGTAAGACAATTGGTATGGCTGTCCCTTTTGTGGGTTGGGGGCATTTGATCCAAGCTGCGGGACTTGCTCAAAAATTAACTAGAGTTGGACATTTTAATGTGGTAATTGGAGATATTGTTGAATCACTACCTAAAGATAGAGCATACCCCTATCAAATGATCCAAAAATTTCTAAAAGTACATCAAACTGGAGAGCATGTTCATGAGTTCTTAACTGGAATAAGGCAATGGGATCCCAATGAACCTTTTGGAGAAAATTTTAATAGACAAGTAGCTTCGTATATCTTCCAGATCGCACTTAGTGGAGGAGGCATTGATAAATCTGAGGCAGGACTTTCAAAATTATCTGCATCTTTAGCAGGAAGATTCAAAGAAAATCCAGCAATAGTATCTGCTTTATTTAAATTAATAAACGGCATAGACTCTTATGCCACTGAAAGACAATTAGCTCAAGGAGTGTCTGAATGGAAGAAAATTTTTGGTTTCAGTGCATTGCTTTCGACTCATACTGCACCAATTCGTTCCGGAGTTTTTATTCCAAAATCAGAAAGATTACCTAGTATGGCATGCATACCTGACGACGGCTATGGCTTAGATCCGGGTGCAGATCCAGATGATCTAATTGCAAATTATCAAGGATTGATAGCTTTTGCTCCTACACCTCTAGAAGGTAAAAATTCAGGAAATGTATATACATATGCTAATCGCACAATTGTTGATACCGTTATCGACTTATTAAACCCCAATGCTAATGCAACTGAAATGGGTACACTTTCATCATCAATAACACCAGAAGCTTTTATTGCTAAATGGCAACAGCCAACTCGTAATATCCTTTTATCATCAAGTGGAACTGGGTCAAATCTTGGAGAAGTAACATCTCAAGTAGAAGAATATTATCAAGCTCTCATATCAGGAAGAGATTTAAGAGGATATAATCTGCAGGTGTTTATTGGTAATAATTTAAATGCTGCCCCGCAACGATTAAAGGATTTAATGGCAAGAGTTAAAAGTGAGGGTGTTAAGGGTATTGAATTCATTCTTACCGAGGATCAAAATTCAACCGCATTTCTAAAAGATGAATATACCAAAGCAGCACATGTTCAGATCAGATCTCCAGGAGAAAATGCTTTAGATAATGGTAATATGGGATGCGCTGCAATTAATACTTTTATTAATGCACCCCATGAAAGATCAAATCTCTATCATATGATGCTGAAAGGAGCTGCATTCCCAGCTGTATATCCACGCTCATCCTTTGAAGGTTGGAAAGATTACTTTGCAAAGATCCCTGAAGGTAAAAGGCCAACTCATAATATGGAATTATTACAAGAACCTCCTGAAGATTTCATTTCCTATCTGGATCAAATTACAGGAAGGAAGGTAGAGGGAGATAGTGTTAGCTTTGATCCAAATAGTTTGATTCAGGATGTGGCTACTAATGGCTTTATTAATTCCGATCCCAATGCCCAATTACATGCCATGTTGATTCTTTACCAACTCCTTATCAATTACGAAGATGGTTTAGCAGATGTATCGCAACAGCAACTAGGCCGAATCCATAGCTATATGACGCATGTCAGAGCTATCTCAAAACAGGAAAGAGAGGAAAAATTAAAGGAAGCAGGATTTATTGCCAGCTATACACCTCCTGTCTAAATTAAATCTCATCCCCTACTCTATCGGTTTTGAAATTTAAGTAAGCAAATACAATAAAGGTTAAGAGCGCTAATAGGATCATTCCAGTTATTTGTTGTATTGAAAAATAACTGGGATCAACATGTATTAATGCTTTGTCCTCCACAGATAGAGTTACAAAAGGCCATACGACCCGAATTGAACCGAGTATCATACCTACTATAGCTGCCATAAATATTCTTCTATTGTTTTTTAATAATCTCTTAATTAATTTCATTGTTAGGATAAATCCAATTAAACAACCTAATACAAAGGTTGCTAAACTAATGAAATGCTCAAATGGCATATTAAAAGATAATAATTCTTTTAAGAGTGACATTATGAAGTAATAGCCACCAAAACTAAGCATAATAAAGGAGCCACTGACTGCTGGTAATAGCATACCAGAGATTGCTAATGCACCAAGTATCAAAAGAGTTATGGGGCTGGCAGACATATCTGTGATTTGAACACCCTCATAACCTAGAAGTGTGTATATAAAAAGGAAAGTTATTATCATTATTATGATTTCATTTAAGCGTGGCTTCCAGATCTCTCTCAAAGGGGTTATGACAATAGCAAACATTAAACCAAATAAAGCTGAATAGAAAAAGTTGGTGTATTTTTCATAAATATATAGAACAAGTCCGGAAAGAACGATCACTGAAGCTGTTACTCCTAATCCCAGTGGAATTATGAACTCATAGTCCATCTTTTTGATATATGCTATTACTTGTTTGAATGACTTCTTCCTAATAAAAGCCTCCAGAATTATCTGAGCCAGATCAATAAAGCTATTTAAAGCATCTATCATACGATCATAATATCCTAAGGCTATGGCTGCTGCAGTAGCGCTCATTCCGGGAATGATCTCACATATTCCTGTTATTAGGCCATAAACGAATCGTTGGGAGAATTTTTTCATTTAATCAATCACACTATATATTTAAGCATCTTAGCATAAATATATTTCATTAAGAAGGAGATTAATATTGGAGCGGGAAACGGGGCTTGAACCCGCAACCCTCAGTTTGGAAAACTGATGCTCTAGCCAATTGAGCTATTCCCGCAACATTTAAATTATATCTTAAAAGATATATAAATCAATAGTTTAAGGTAATCTTGATAACTGCTCTAAAAGATAGATCCCGGAACCACATACAACAGAACCAGCAACTAAAACTGCTCCAATTGTTAAAACAGTTTTTAATGGGATCCGATTTCTAGTTTCGATCATTTGATTTAGATCCGCAATAGATTTAGCCTGCTGTCTTTGGGCTATACCTTTAGGTGTATGAGCAGGTGCCATTGACGGTGGTCCAAAGCTATCGGTTATTGGATTGTATACATCTCCTGGCTTAGGCATTTAATTCTAATTGGATATTACTATCCCTTTTACTAATATTTGAATTAAGAGCCTTTACTATAGCAGATATATCAAGATTTCTCAATTCCTCACCTGATCTATATCTCAATGAAACGACTTTATTCTCTTGCTCTTTTGAACCAATAATTATCATTAATGGTACCTTCATCTCTTGAGCTTTTCTGATCTTGTTCTGCATACGATCTGCATCTTCATCGATTGTGCACCTTATCTTATTTTCTTGTAATTTTGTCATTATCTCTCTTGCGTATTCATTATTTTGTTCCGATATTGGAATGATCCTAACCTGTTCTGGCGCTAACCATAATGGAAAAGCTCCATTGTAATGCTCAATGATAATGGCAATGAACCTTTCTGATCCCACAATAGCTCTATGGATCATAACAGGAGTTTTTAAGGAGCCGTCAACATCCGTGTATTTAAGATCGAATCTTACGGGCATGATCATATCGATTTGAATTGTTGAAATTTGCCATTCTCTACCTAATGAATCAACAGCCATAAAATCCATTTTAGGGCCATAAATGGCCGCTTCACCTTCGGCAAGATAATAATCATATCCTTCTTCATCTGCTAAGTCCTTCAAAGTCTTTTGAGATCTCTCCCAGACACTCGCTTCACCTAAATATTTGCCTTTGTTATTAGGATCCCAGAAAGAAAGTCTGATTTTATAATCAAGACCATATACTGATAAAGCCTGTTTGATCACTTTGGCAACATTTTTAAATTCCTGCTTTATTTGATCCTCTCTACAGAAACAATGTCCGTCATCTTGAGTGAATATTCTAGATCTAAGGATGCCATTTAATTCACCAGGTTTTTCGTCTCTTGCTAGATTAGCAAAATCAGCGATCCTTATGGGCAAGTCTTTATAGGATCTTTGTCTGGAGGCAAAGATCTGTGTATGTTGAGGACAATTCATAGGCTTAAAATACAATTCCTCATCAGAGTATTGGGATACAACTCTCAACATATCATTTTTATACTTTTCATAATGACCACTAACTTTAAAAAGTTCTGCTCTATTTACATTAGGAGTAGCTACTTCTTCATACCCAATACTTTCGTTTAATTCTCTCGAGAAATTATAGACTTGACTTCTAAGGACTGTCCCCCTTGGAGTATACATAGGAAATCCACTTCCAATTAGAGGTGAAAAGACTAATAGATCTAACTCCTTAGCCAGCTTTTTATGATCTCGTTTTTTAGCTTCTTCAAGCATATTAAGATATTTATCAAGTTCTTCCTTTGTTTTAAATGAGGTCCCATAGATCCTCTTAAGCATTATATTCTTCTCATCTCCATGCCAATAAGCTCCTGCCATCTTTAATAGTTTAAAGAAACCTATCTTTGAGGTATCGTCAACATGAGGACCTTTACATAGATCAATAAATTTATCTGCGTATTCGTAAACTGTGACCTTTTCTCCTGCTTCTTTAATTTGTTCCAGCCATTCCATTTTGTAACTATTATTTTTGAACAATTCTTTTGCATGCTCTAAAGATATTTCCTTACGATTAATTATTTGCTTTTCTGCTTTAATTTCTTCCATTCTAGTTTCGATTCTTTCGAAATCAGATTCATTGATCTCTCCTTCTCTTAATTCAAAATCAAAATAGAATCCTTCAGCTGTAGCTGGTCCCATAGCCATTATTACTTTGTCTTTGCCGTATATATCAAGCATGGCTTGAGTAAGCACATGCTCACTCGAATGCCTCATACAATACAATTCAAAATCTTGT
>ENA-UOWO01003281-UOWO01003281.1-activated-sludge-metagenome-genome-assembly--contig:-NODE-3281-length-18937-cov-7.109469_pt1 | contig 18937 bp, 19 predicted proteins | sample MGYA00238148_ERZ761564 | MGnify/ENA primary metagenome ERZ761564 (study PRJEB28885, sample SAMN05720194) | activated sludge metagenome | isolation source: Anaerobic digester | place: USA...
CTCCTGGTGAGGGCGGCAGGGGGGAGGGGACCGGCAGGCGGTGAGACGCGTCGCGTCAGAACAGCCGCCCTTGGCTGTCCGGCACGGCCGCTGCGCGGGGTCGGCGGCTGGGTCGGGCGGTGGACGGCAGGCCGCTTCGCCGCGAGCCGTGGCGCTGCTGGAGGGCGTCGGCCTCGGCACGGGCTGGAGCAGTCTGCCGCAGTTGGTGCAGGCGTGCCTTGATCTCTGCCACGGCTTCGCGCTCGTCCACGATCGGCGCTGGGTAGGCAGGCGTGCCGAACTCCGGCAGCCAGCGGCGCAGGTGGTCGCCGGTCGGGTCCTGGTCACGCGCCTGTTTGGCGGGCGAGTAGATGCGCAGGGTGTTGATGCCGGTGCAGCCGCTTTGCATCTGCATCTGGCTCCAGTGGATGCCGGGCTCGAAGTCCAGGAACTGCCGCGCCAGATGCAGCCCGGGCTCGCGCCAGTGCAGGCCGAGGTGGTAGGCGGCAAAGCTCACCAGCATCGCGCGCATGCGGAAGTTCAGCCAGCCGGTGGCGATCAGCTGGCGCATGCAGGCGTCCACCATCGGGAAGCCGGTGCGGCCCTCGCACCAGGCCTGCAGGCGCTCGCGGTCGATCGGCCGCAGTTCGGTGCCGTCGCCAGGTCGCAGGCCGTCGGCGCTGCGCGCGAAGTTGCGCCACTCGATGGCTGGTTCGTCCTCCAGTTTCTGCATGAAGTGGCAGTGCCAGCGCAGCCGGCTGGCAAAGCCGCGCAAGCCGTGCGCCAGTTCGCCGTCCGGTGTGCTGCGGATGGCGGCCTCGGTGGACTGGTGCACGGTGCGCATCGACAGCGTGCCGAACGCGAGGTGTTCGGACAGGCGACTGCAGCCTGTCTGTGCAGCCAGCGGGCTCGACAGGCGGCGCCGGTAGCCGAGCGCGCGGCCAGAGATGAACGTGTCGAGCGCCGCCTGACCCGCTGCCTCGCCGGCTTGCGACGTTTCCGCTGAAGGTGACACGCCCAGGTCGCGCAGCGTGGGCAATCCGCTGTGTACCGATGAAGGTGTGAAGCCGGGCGCGGCGTTGAATCCCGCAGGCACGGGCACGCACGGCGCGTCCATGCGCTGCTGCCAGCGGCCGGCCCAACCGCGCCGGTCCTTCAGTCGGCGGATAACTCCGGTCTGCGGCCATTCGGTCCAGGCCACGCCCTGTGCGCGACACCAGTGGGCCACGGCCTTTTCGCGTTCGTAGCTCCAGCCGGGGCCGGTCTCTTCGTGGCTGAACAAGTGCGTGAAGCCGAACTCGCTGCGCAGCGTCGCCAGCACCTCGATAGCGTCGCCCGTGCGCACCAGGAGCGCAAGGCCGCGCTTGGCGAGGGCTTCGCGCAGCGGAACCAGGCATTTCAGCAGCCAGGCCACGTGACGCGCGTGGCATTCGGGGCTCGCCAGCCAGGCAGGTTCGATCACGAACAGTGCCAGCGCTGCGTCGCAGTGCATGGCTTCGGCCAGCGGCGCGTGGTCGGCCACGCGCAGGTCGCGCTTGAACCAGACGAGGGCGCCAGACATGGGGGTTCCGACCTTCCGACGCGGCACTATTGCGCCGGCGGCCGCACGGCCGCGAATCCGCCGGCAACCGCGACCACCGGGGCGTTCCTTCGCGCCACCAGCGCGCGGCCCACGCCACCGGGCTTGTCGGTGACGAGGGCGATGTCGTTGAGGATCACGCTGCGCTCTCACGGATGGTGAAAGGTGCGGTCAGATCCGGCGCGCCAGCACCACGGCCGCAGCCGAGCCTGCGGCCACCAGCGTGCACCAGGTGCGCAACGACCAGGGCAGCCGCGCGCCCGCCAGCGCAGCCGCTTCGTCGCGGTGATGTCGTTCGTCGGCCTGGCAGCGTTGCAGCAAAGGCCGCAGACCGTCGATCTCGTGCTGGCCGTCACGGCGCTGCAGGTGATCGATCTGCTGCTGGTAGTGGCGATCGACGAAAGTCTCGACCGCCGCGATCGTGGCGTGGACCGCACGCCTGCCGGCCAGCGCAGGCAATGCCCCCGTCATCCAGCCAGCCAGCCGCCAGGGACCGAGCAGGCGACTGCGCCGCTGCCGTGGCAGCCATTCCTCGACGAGCCTCAGGTGTTCTGCTTCGGTGTCGCCGTGCCGGCGCGCGAATGCAAGCAGCTCCGCGTCGCCGCGCCAGGCGGCGACCGCAGCGATTCCGCGGTAGATGCACACGGCGCCGGTCTCACCGGCGTGGTCCGAGCGCAGTTCGCGCTCCATGTGCAAGGACAGGCCCGCGCCGGTCCTCGCTGAAGGCTCCCAGCGACGGGCCAGCACCTGCAGCGTCGGCCTCACGTGCAGGAAGCCGCTGTAGGCCAGTTCAAGAACGGACAGCATGCCAGGCAGGCGGGCCAGGCGCGCAAGCCAGCGCCAGCCGGGCAGCCGACTCCACATGGCGACGAAGGCGGCTGCGCCGTTCAGGCGTGTGCCGTCGGCGCGCTGGACATGGAAGCGCGCAAGCAGCGCGGCACGCTCGGCAGGGGTGGTGACGTCGTCATCTCGGCTGATGTCGACGAAGCACAGCGCGCTGTTCCCTTTGCGTTGCGCCAGATCCCGGACGTGGGCGATCTCGCGCTGGCAAAGCGGGCACGCGCCGTCGTAGAGCACCGTGAGCGTGTCGTTCCGAGCGGGTGATGTCACTTCAATTCCTTGGTCAGTCAGGATCCGACGACAGCTCGGCAGTAGGGCAGCAGGAGCATGTTCACGCCACCTCGCCGCTGCGTACCGCTGCGGCGCGAGCGAGGATGGCCTTCTTCTGCGTGTCGTCCAGGCGACCCAGGTTCTTCACCTGCAGCGCCATGCGCGGGTTGCCGGCCAGCGCGGTTTCGTGCTTCATCAGGAAGTCCCAGTACAGCGTGGTGAACGGGCAGGCCGTTTCACCGGTGCGCTGTGCAGGGTCGTAGCGGCAGCCCTTGCAGTGCGGGCTCATGCGCTGGATGTACTTGCCTGTGGCCACGTAGGGCTTGCTGGCCATCAGGCCACCATCGGCGTACTGGCTCATGCCCAGGGTGTTCGGCAGTTCCACCCACTCGACGGCATCGACATACATCGCCAGGTACCAGGCATGCACCTGCTGCGGATGCACCCCGTACATCAGGGCGAACAGGCCGGTGACCATCAGTCGCTGGATGTGATGGGCGTAGCCGTGCTGCAGCGTTTGCCCGATCGCGTCACGCAGGCAGGCCATGTGGGTGGCGCCGGTCCAGTACCAGGCGGGCAGATCTTCGTGCGCCTCCAGCGCATTGAGAGCGGCGTAGCCGGGCATGCGCGTCCAGTAGATGCCTCGCACGTACTCGCGCCAACCGAGGATCTGGCGCACGAAGCCTTCCACGCTGGCCAGTGGCGCGGTACCCGCACGGTAGGCGGCCACCGCCGCGTCGACCACTTCGCGCGGATTCAGCAGCTTCAGATTCAGCGCCGCCGCGAGATGCGCGTGGTGCAGCCATGGCTCGCCGGGCCACATCGCGTCCTGGTAACGGCCGAAAAGTGGCAGCCGCTCGGTGACGAAGCGTTGGAGGGCCTCCAGCGCCTGATCGCGCGTCACCGGCCAGGCGAAGTCCTCGAGGCGGCCGGGATGTGCGGCAAAGCGTTCCTCGACCAGCGCGATGACCTCGCGGGTGATCGCATCGGGCTTGAATCGCGCGCGCGACGGCACGGCGCCCGGTCCCTGGGCGCCGAATGCCTCGCGGTTGTCTTCGTCGAAGTTCCACCGGCCGCCCTCCGGACCATCGCCGTCCACCAACACGCCGTGGCGCTTGCGCAGCTCGCGGTAGAAGTACTCCATGCGCAAAGATTTGCGGCCCTTCGCGTGCGCGGCGAATTCGCGCACGGTGCAATAGAAGTGGCGGTCTTCGCGGATGTCCAGCGGCAGACCGTGCGCCTGGGCCGCGCCGTTGATCGCCTGCAGCACCCGCCAGTCGCCGGGCGCTGTCATCACCAGCCCGGTGGGGCGCAGGCGCTCGATGTCGGCATGCAATTGCGCCTGCAGGCCGCCGTGGTTGTCCGGTTCATCGAGTCGCACACAGTGCAAGGGCCGGCCGGCTGCGCGCAGGGCTTGCGCGAAGTGGCGCATGGCTGCCAGGAACATCACCGTGCGCGACTTGCTGGACCAGACGTGCGTCGATTCCTCCGTCACCTCGGCCATCCAGACCGCGTCGTGTGCGCCGTCGAATCCATCGAACGCCGCAGCGTCGAGGTCGAGCTGGTCGCCCAGCACGATCACGAGGTGGCGCAGGTCAGCCATGATCAGCCCGCGCGCGCCTGCAGGCGTCGGAGCAGTACCTGACCTCGTTCCATGTGCGCGCCCATCGGCGGCGCCAGCTCATGGGCCGGCAGCACGTCAGGCAGGGCTTGCTGGGCAGGGCGGCCTTGTTGCCGCGGAAGGCTGGAGGGGTGGCTGGCATGGTCATCGGGACAGACATTTGCCGGCAGGGCGGCTGGAATTTCCATACGGATGCTATACGTTCATGGTCAAAGACGATTCGAAAGTGGATATTAGCCTCTAAATATCGATAAAATGCGAGTCAATATGGAGTCATCTGTTCGGGTTATCGCATGAGCGAACCTGCTCGCCCATCCAAACCGGCTGTTGGAGAAGAACCGTTGGCCTCCCTGCACCGCAGCGGGGCCGTGGCACGCATGCTGAAAATGCCGGTGGCGACGCTGCGGGTGTGGGAACGCAGGTATGCGCTGACGAACACGTCCTTGTCGCCCAGTGGCCAGCGCAGGTATTCGGCCGACGATGTGCGTCGGCTGGCCTTCCTCAAGCAGCTGACCGACCTGGGCCACGCCATCGGCAGCCTGGCTTCGCTGGACCTTGCGCAACTGCAGCGCGTGGCGGCCACGCATGCGCAGGCGCTGGCGGCCGTGCAGCCGCAGCGACAGGCGGCCGACGCCTCCTCGTCAAGGTCCCGGCCGTGGCGGCTGGGGGTGGTCGGCAACGGCCTGGGCGCGCGCCTGCATCGTCAGTCTTTGCTGCGGCAGCTTGGTCGGCCGGTCGAGATCCTGGGGCCGTTCGAAGATGTTCCTCAGGCTGCTGCGGCGCTGGCGACCCGAAGCGATGGCCGGCCGGCAGACGCCTGGCTGCTGCACCAGCCCCAACTGCACGCAGACTGGCTGGCTGAATTCGAGGCCGTGGTTCTCGGGTCGACGAGCCTTCCGGAGCAGGAGCGCGCACCCGTTGCGGTCGCGGTGCTGTTCAGCTACGCCGCTGATGCGGTATGCGATGCCTTGGCGGCCGGCGGCGTCGCCTTGCTGCGCGAGCCGCAGCCCGACGCGGCGCTCGCGCAATGGTTGCGCCTGTGGGTCGAGGCATCGGCGGTGCCGGCGTCGGGGCCGTTCAGCAGCCTCGCGCCCGCCAGCGACAGCGGTGCCGCCGCCGCTCCTCGACGCTGGGACGACGGCGCTCTGGCCGACTTCGCATCCCGGTCGAGCACCGTGGTGTGTGAATGCCCGCGCCACGTGGCCGAGCTGCTGATGCAGCTGTCGCGCTTCGAGGTCTACAGCGCACAGTGCGAGCAGCGCAGCGCGGCCGATGCCGAACTGCATGCCTTCCTGGGCCGCGTGGCAGCCGACGCCCGGGCCAGCTTCGAAGTGGCCCTGGAACAGGTGGCGCTGCGCGAGGGGTTGCTGTTGCCGAGATCGCCGGTGTGAGGGGCGGGTTCCGCCCATCGCTTTCAGTTCATCGCGAAATTGCAGGGGCTGGGCCGTGGCCGAGCGCTCGCCGGGGGGCGACGAGGTACCCAAGTAGCGTGTCCGGTGGCTACCCGGAGCATCACTCGATGTTCTGCACCTGTTCTCGCAGTTGTTCGATCAGCACCTTCATGTCGAGCGAAATGTTGGTGAGTTCGAGCGACGAAGCCTTGGAGCCCAGCGTGTTGGCTTCCCGCAGAAGCTCCTGGATCAGGAAGTCCAGCCGCTTGCCCACCTCGCCGCCGGCCTTGAGCATGCGCGCCATCTCGTCGAGGTGCGATCGCAGTCGGGCCAGTTCCTCGGCCACGTCGATGCGTATCGCAAATGCGGCAGCTTCATTCAGGGCGCGCTCCTGGAGCGCCTCGCGTGAGACGGTTTGCGTGGCTCCGGCTTGTTCGAGCGCTTCACGCCAGCGTTCGAGAAACTTCTGCTGCTGTCGCGCCACCGTTGCCGGCACCAGGGGTTCGGCCCGCGCGGCCAGTTCGCGCAGTCGGTCGACGCGGTCCATCAAGACATCGACCAGCCGCTGGCCCTCGCGTGCCCGTGCTTCGCGCAGCCCATCGATCGCGTTTCGGGCCGCGTCGAGTGCGGCTTCGTCCAGCCGCTCGGTCACCGAACCGGCCTTGCACCAGTTCAACACCTCGTTGATGGACAGCTCCCGGGCGGTCGGCATCCATCCGCGGATGGTGCTCTGCACATGCGACAGGCGGTTCAGCTGTTCGGGCTGCGGCTGCGGCCAGGCGGTATCGGAACTGGTTTGCGCATTCAGCCGCAACTCCACCTTGCCCCGTCGGAGCGACGCCGTCAGCAAGTCCCGCAAGGCGGGTTCGAGTGCCCGCAGTTCGTCGGGCAGCCGCAGACTCAGGTCGAGAAAACGGGCGTTGACCGATCGCAGTTCGACGGTCACGCTGGTTCGCGCCGGGGTGACGGGACGGGCGACGGGATGGTCCGAATTGGCCGTGGAAGCCGGTGCTTCTGGAGTGCCTGCGGTGGCGCTCGCGTAGCCGGTCATGCTGTAGACTGGCATTTAGATTTCACCCTGTGCAAACACCCGATTATGTCAAAGCTGAAGCCTGCTCCGTTGCCGTCAGGCACCGTGGTCGGCGGCTACCAGATCGTCAAGAAGCTGGCGGCTGGTGGATTTGGTGTGGTGTACCTCGCCGAAGACGCGCAGCGGCACATGGTGGCGGTCAAGGAGTACCTTCCATCGTCGCTGGCTGAACGGTCTCAGGGTGAACTGACCCCACGGGTCAAGCCCGAAAAGCAGCCGCTGTACCGCCTCGGTCTGAAGAGCTTCTTCGAGGAAGGCCGGTCGCTCGCGCAGATCTCCCACCCGAGCGTGGTCTCGGTGCTGAACTTCTTTCGCGAGAACGAAACCGTCTACATGGTGATGAACTACCTGCAGGGCGAGACGCTGCAGGATTTCATCGTCACCGCGCGCGACCTGAAGCGCGACAAGGTGTTCCGCGAGTCGACCATCCGGTCGCTGTTCGACGAGATCCTGCGTGGCTTGCGTATCGTGCATCAGCACAAGATGCTGCACCTCGACATCAAGCCCGCCAACATCTTCATCACCAATGACAACCGTGCGGTGATGCTCGACTTCGGCGCGGCGCGCGAGGTGCTGAGCAAGGAGGGCAATTTCATCCGCCCGATGTACACGCCGGGATTCGCTGCGCCCGAGATGTATCGCCGAGACGGCACGCTGGGGCCGTGGACCGACATCTACGCGATCGGCGCGTGCATCTATGCATGCATGCAGGGCTATCCGCCGAACGATTCTCCGCAGCGCATCGAGAAGGACCGCCTGGCGCTCAGTCTGTCGCGCCTGCGCAATGTCTATTCGGACAACCTGCTCGAAGTGACCGAATGGTGCATGTCTCTCGACCCGCTCTCGCGTCCGCAGAGCGTGTTCGCATTGCAGAAGGAACTGGCGCGCGAGACGGAGCGTCGCTACACGAAGTTGACCTTCGGCGAGCGCCTGAAGCTGCAACTGGAGAACCTGACCACCGGCGCGAAAGCGTGAGGTTCCGGTTCCGCGTCTGCATGGCTGAGATTTCCTGATGCGCTTTTCCATTTATCAAGTCAGCCGCAAGGGCGGTCGCGAGAAGAACGAGGACCGGATGGGTTACTCGTACACCCGCGATTCGGGACTGTTCGCCCTGGCTGACGGCATGGGCGGCCACCCCGAAGGCGAGGTGGCGTCGCAACTCGCGCTGCAGACGATGTCTGCCTTGTTCCAGCAAGCGTCCAAGCCGACGATCCCCGACCCGCTGGCATTCCTCAACCAGGCGATCCTGGCCGGTCACCAGCAACTGCTGCGTTACTCGGCGCAGAAGGCCCTGAGCGACACGCCCAGAACCACGGTGGTGGCGTGCCTGCTTCAAGGTGATTCGGTCTACTGGGCGCACTGCGGTGATTCGCGTCTGTACATGGTGCGTGCGGGCAAGCTGATCGCGCGCACGCGTGATCACTCGTATTCCGAACTCCAGGATGCGCTGCATTCGGTGGTGCCGATGCGCGAGCGGCTGAACCGCAATGTGCTTTTCACCTGCCTGGGCAGCCCGGGCAAGCCGGTGATCGACACCGCGGGCCCGTTCACGCTGCAAGGTGGCGACCGGCTGATGCTGTGCTCCGACGGTTTGTGGGGCACCGTGACCGACGAATCGATCACCGAAGAACTGGGCCGCCGCTCGATCGCCGAAGCCGTGCCGGAACTCGTCGAGCAGGCGCTGCGCAACGGCGGACCGAAGTGCGACAACGTCTCGGTGATGGCTGTCGAGTGGGAGTGCTCCGAAGCCGAGCAGGGCGGCTCCGGCGTGTCGACCGAGGAACTCGGCGATGACGTCTTCGCCTCGACCATCCAGGCCAGCGTGCTCGGTCACGACGCGGCCGATGACCTCGATGACGCCGAGATCGAGCGCTCGATCAAGGAAATCAACGACGCCATCCGGCGCTCGTCCCAGAAGAAAAAGAACTGAAGGAGCCCATCATGGGTTTTGAACGCACGCAGGGCCGGAGCGTCGATTCGCTGCGGCCGGTCCGCATTTCGCGGCATTACACGAAGCATGCCGAGGGTTCGGTGCTGGTCGAGTTCGGCGACACGAAGGTGCTGTGCACCGCCTCCGTCGAAGAGAAGGTGCCCCCACACCAGCGGGGCTCGGGTCGCGGCTGGGTCACCGCCGAGTACGGCATGCTTCCCCGAGCCACGCACACCCGCAGCGATCGCGAGGCGGCCAAGGGCAAGCAGAGCGGTCGCACGCAGGAGATTCAGCGCCTCATCGGCCGTTCGTTGCGCTGCGTGTTCGATCTGTCGCTGCTCGGCGAGCGCACGATCTCGCTCGATTGCGATGTGATCCAGGCCGATGGCGGAACGCGTACGGCGGCGATCACCGGAGCATTCGTGGCGGCGCACGATGCCGTGAGCGGGTTGATCGCGCAAAGCAAGCTCGGCGCCTCGCCGATCCGCGATTTCGTCGCGGCGGTGTCGGTCGGGATCGTCGACGGCGTGCCGCTGCTCGACCTCGAATACATCGAGGACTCGGCCTGCGACACCGACATGAACGTGGTGATGACCGGCTCGGGCGGCTTCGTCGAAGTGCAGGGCACCGCCGAGGGCGCATCGTTCTCGCGCGACGAGATGAACAGCCTGCTGCAACTGGCAGATCGCGGCATCCGCGATCTGGTCGCGGCGCAGCGTCGAGCACTCGGGTTGTGAAGCGGTGAAGCCGTGAGGCTGGTCCTGGCGTCCAACAACGCGGGCAAGCTCGCCGAACTTCAGGCGCTGTTCCAGCCGCTGGGACTCGATCTGGTGCGGCAGGGCGAGCTCGGCATTGCCGAGGCCGAGGAGCCGCACCTCACCTTCATCGAGAACGCGCTGGCAAAGGCACGCCATGCGGCTCAGCAGGCGCGCTGTGCCGCGATCGCCGACGATTCGGGGCTCTGCGTCGATGTGCTCGGCGGTGCGCCAGGTGTTCGTTCGGCGCGCTATGCCGAGGACTTCGGGCAACCCAAGGGTGATGCCAGCAACAACCGCGTGCTTCTCGAACAGCTGGCCGGCGTCACGTCCGAGGTCGAACGCGTTGCGCGCTTCGTCTGCGCGCTGGTGGCGGTGCGGTCGGCCGACGATCCGCAGCCGCTGGTTGCCATGGGCCGTTGGTCCGGGGTGATCCTGCCGGCGCCTCGTGGTGAGGCCGGCTTCGGCTACGACCCGCTGATGTTCATGGTCGAGTTGCAGCGCTCGGTGGCCGAACTCAGCCCGTCCGAGAAGAACGGGCGCAGCCACCGTGGTATCGCCTCGCGCGAGATGCTGCGGCAGATGCGCGAGGTCTGGGGCCTTGGCTGACATTCCGATCGTGGCTGCGGGAAGCGCCGAGATCGCATCGGCGGATGTGAACGTGGAGCCGGCGCAGCTGCTGGCCCGCTACCTGCGCCCTGGGACGCTGAACCTCGCCGCGCTGCCACCGATGTCGTTGTATGTGCACCTGCCGTGGTGCCTGAAAAAGTGCCCTTACTGCGACTTCAACTCGCATGAGCACCGTTCCTCGGCAGCCAACGAACTGCCCGAGGCACGCTATCTGGACGCGTTGCGCTGCGACCTCGAGGCGGCGCTGCCCTTCATCTGGGGGCGCCGGATCCACACGGTCTTCATCGGCGGTGGCACGCCGAGCCTGTTCACGCCGGACAGCATCGGGCAGCTGATTGCCGACATCCGTGCCCGGCTGCCTCTGGAACCTGGCTGCGAGATCACGCTGGAGGCCAACCCGGGCACGTTCGAGCGCGATCGGTTTCGTGCCTACCGGGCCGCAGGCGTCACGCGTCTGTCGATCGGCGTGCAGAGCTTCGACGATGCCAAGCTCGCGGCGCTCGGCCGCGTCCACGACAGCGCGCAGGCGAGGGCGGCGGTGGCCGAGGCGAGCGAGGCCTTCGAGACCTTCAACCTCGACCTGATGTACGCGCTGCCCGGCCAGACGCTGCCCGAGCTGGAAGCCGACATCGCGACGGCGCTGTCGTTCAAGCCGCCGCACCTGTCGATCTACCACCTGACGATCGAGCCGAACACGCTGTTCGCCAAGCACCCGCCTGCGGGACGGCTGGCGCTGCCCGACGACGACATCGCGTTCGACATGCTCGACGTCATCACGCAGCGCTCCGAGGACGCCGGGCTGTCCCGCTACGAAGTCTCCGCCTTTGCTCGAGCCGCACACCGCTGCGCGCACAACCTGAACTACTGGCAGTTCGGCGACTACCTGGGGATCGGCGCCGGAGCGCACAGCAAGATCAGCTACCCGCACCGCGTGGTGCGGCAGGTGCGCTTCCGCGATCCGGGCAGCTACATGTCACGTGCCCTAGCAGGCCAGGCGGTGTCGCAGGACGAAGAAGTGCCGCGCAAGCAGCTGCCGTTCGAGTTCATGCTCAACGGCCTGCGTCTGAAGGAAGGCATCGAACTCGCGCGCTACACCGAACGCACCGGGCTGCCGCTCAGTTCGATCGAGCCTCAGTTGGCCGAAGCGACGCAGCGGGGGCTGCTGGTGCGCGAGCCGAACCGGATCCAGCCCACCCCACACGGATACGATTTCCTCAACGACCTGCAGGAGCTGTTCCTGCCGGCCTCTTGAGTACCCGGGGCGGCTGCGCGATCAGACGCGATTCATCGACATGCCCGCGGTGCTGCGCAGCCGTTCGATGAGCTTCGGTGCGATCTGGGTGAGCGGGAGCACTTCGTTGGCAGCGCCCGCGGCGATGGCCTCGCGCGGCATGCCGAACACGACGCAACTGGCTTCGTCCTGCACCAGGTTGTAGCTGCCGGCGTCGCGCATTTCCCTCATCGCGGTGGCGCCGTCGGCGCCCATGCCCGTCAGCATCAGCCCGAGCGCGTTCGGTCCGACCACGCGGGCGGCCGACTTGAACAGCACCTCGACCGACGGCTTGTGCCGGTTGACTGGCTCGCCGTCCTGCACACGGGCGATGTAGTTGGCGCCGCTGCGCTCGACACTCAGGTGAAAGCCGCCGGGCGCGATGTAGGCGTGGCCGGGCAGGATGCGGTCACCGTCGCGTGCCTCGGCCACGCGGACCTTGCACAGTCCGTCGAGGCGCGCGGCGTAGCTCTTGGTGAAGCCGGGCGGCATGTGCTGCGTGATCACGACCGCCGGGCAGTCCGCCGGCAGGTTCACCAGCACTTCCTTGGTGGCTTCGGTGCCGCCGGTGCTCGCGCCGATGAAGATGATCTTTTCGGTCGACAGGCGGCCGATGGCGCTGGGTGGCGAACTGGGTCGCGGCGCCGCTCCCACCGCTGGCGCGGCGGCGGGTCGGCGCAGATGCGCTTTCGCTGCAATGCGTACCTTGTCGGTGATGTCGTGGGCCAGCAGCTTCAGACCGTCGGCGACCCCGATCTTGGGTTTGGCAACGAAGTCGATCGCGCCGAGCTCCAGCGCTCGCAAGGTGACATCGGCGCCGCGCTCGGTCAGCGTCGACACCATGACCACCGGCATCGGTCGCAGCCGCATCAGCTTGCCCAGGAAGTCGATGCCGTCCATGCGCGGCATCTCGACGTCCAGGGTGATCACATCAGGGTTCAGCTCGCGGATCATCTCGCGCGCTATGTAGGGGTCTGCAGCCGCACCGACGCACTCCATGTCGGGCTGCTTGTTGATGATCTCGGTCAACAGCCCGCGCACCAGCGCAGAGTCGTCCACCACCACCACACGGGTCTTTGCCATGGTTTGCGCTGCCGTATCAACAGGTATTCAGAGGTTGTTCAGAAGAGATCCACCGAGCCGCCCGAACTGGTCGACTTGACCGCACGTTCGACAGCCACCTTGTCCTGCGCCATCAGCGCGTCGGTGCTCGTCGGAGCCAGTCGCTTGACCATCGCCTTGCCGCTCGCAGGCAGGAAGCAGACCTTTCGGGGATAGATGTCGAGCACGTCCTTCGACACCACGGTGATGCGTTCGGTCTTCAGGTAATCGAGCACGAAGGTCGTGTTGCGCTCGCCGACATTCAGCGAGCTCATCCCGCTGATCACGGCGCCGCCCCCGAACACCTTGGCTTCCATGCTTGATCTCGAGGCGCCCAGCTTGAGCATCTCGTTGATCAGCAATTCCATCGCGTAGGAACCGTAGCGACCCGAGTCTCCGACCCCGTCGGGCAGCATGAAGTGGTTCATGCCGCCGACCCTGGCGTTGCGGTCCCACAGGCATGCGGCGATGCACGAGCCCAGCGTTGTCATGATGAGCAGGTCTTCGTTGTCGACGTAGTACTCGCCGGGAAGCACCTTCACGGCATCGCTCTTGAAGTGGGCTTCGTAAAAGAAGAAGGACGCCTGGCCGGGCTTCGGGGTCTGCGCACGCAGGCGCGCCAGCCGGGAGCCCGGAGCTGGCTGGCCGATGCCCGGGGTCGAGCTGCCACCCGCAAGCGGCGAGGGTCGCAGCCTCGATGGCGAAGAGGCTGCGAATGTGTTCTGGCCGATCGGCATGTTCATGGGCAGGGTTCTCAGACGCGCTCGTAGATCGTCTTGCCGCGCAGCCGGAACAGATGCCGCGCCTCGGTGAAATTCTCGGAGTGGCCGACGTACAGCAGTCCGTGCGGCTTCATCGTCGCGTGGATCTTCTCGAGCACCTTGCGCTGGGTGGCGGCGTCGAAATAGATCATCACGTTGCGACAGAACACGATGTCGAACGGATCGCCCAGCGACCAGCGCGCGTCCATCAGGTTCTGCACGCGGAACTCGATCATGCGGGCCAGTTCCGGCTTCACGCGGATGAGGCCGGACTGCGCGCCCTTGCCGCGCAGGAAGTGCTGTCGCAGCCGCTCGGGCGACAACCCCCGCGAATCCAGCGGATACACGCCGCTGCCTGCCTTGGCCAGCACGTTGGTGTCGATGTCGCTGGCGATGATCCGCGTGCCGTTGTTCGCGCCCAGGGCCTCGGTCACCGTCATCGCGATGGAGTAGGGCTCCTCGCCGGTCGAAGCCGCGCTGCACCAGATGCGGATGCCGCCGCTGGCGCGCGCTCGCAGGTCATCGACGAGTGCCGTGAAGTGATGGTCCTCGCGGAAGAACGAGGTCAGGTTGGTCGTCAGGCAGTTGATGAATTCCTGCCATTCGGTGTCGGCCGACGGCCCGCTCGCCTGCTCCAGCCACTGGAGATAGCTGACGAACGATGGATGCCCGGTTTCGCGCAGACGGCGGGAGACCCGGCTGTAGACCATCGCCTGCTTGCCGTCGCCGAGGCTGATCCCGGCTCGCTGGTAGATGAGCCGGCGTACCCGATCGAAATCGTTCCTGTCGAAGGGCAGGTCGCGCTCGGTGGGGTCCACGAAGGAGTCGGAACGGGTCTGAACTGTGGCGGTCATCACGGCGGACATCTTCAAACTCTCCGGTCGGTCGGGGCATGCCCAGCCCGAAACCGTGGTCTCGATGCCTGGGTGCATACCGGTGATATCGGCCGATCGGCGTGCGGCTTGAGTTGAAACCGTGCCGGCATCTCGCTGCCGGCCAGCGGAACTGAAGGGTGTTTGGATGTCTTTCGCTCCGACATCGCCTGGTGCCCTCCCGCTAGACTTGGTGCATGTCCGACCTCCGTCTGCACTGACTTGCCCATGTCCACCGTGGAGCTCTCTCCTGCCGACCTGCAGCTTCAGGTGGCCCTGCAGTTGCTGAAGCAGGCGGGTCGCGAGGTCAGCGTCGACGCTCCCGCGGGGTCCACGCCGTGGCTGCAGGCGGTGGTCGATGCGCTGTGCGAACTGTCCAGCCGCGACGCGCTGACGGGGCTCGCCAACCGCCGGCAGTTCGAGGTCACCATCGCCCGGGAGATCGACCGTGTCGCACGTGCCGGTGAACCGGCGCTGGTGCTGATGGCCGACATCGACCATTTCAAGGCGGTCAACGACACCTATGGCCACCCGGCTGGCGATCAGGTCCTGAAAGCCGTGGCGGCTGCGCTGCAGGATTGCGTGCGTCCGATGGACACCGTCGCCCGCTATGGCGGTGAAGAGTTCGCGATCATCCTTCCCAACTGCCCGCCGGCCTTCGGGCATCTGGTGGCCGAGCGGATACGCAGCAAGGTCGGCCGTCGCCCGGTCAATGTGGCGCCCGGCGTCGATGTGCCGGTCACGATCAGCATCGGAGGCGCTTTCGCCCCGCAATGGGTGCGTTCGTCCGCCCCGCTGTGGATCGAGCGCGCCGATCGGCAGCTCTACCGTGCCAAGGCTGAAGGCCGCAACCGCGTCTGTCTGGAGCCGGCTGCGGTGTGTCAGGTCAGCGCCGAGGAGAAGGGCCTGCTTTTCGGCACTTCCCAGTTCCAGGATCTCGAATGACTGCCCCGACATGACTGCCCCAAACGAATCCACCGCCCGACCCAGCCCGCCTGCCGGTGGTCGGTGTGCGCGCACGATGGCAGTGACCAGTGGCAAGGGTGGTGTGGGCAAGACCTTCATCTCCGCCAACCTGGCTGCCGCGCTGTCGCGCCGCGGCGAACGCGTTCTGGTGCTCGATGCCGACCTCGGGCTGGCCAACCTCGATGTGGTGCTGAACCTGCACCCGAAGATCACGCTCCATGACGTGTTCACCGGCAAGGCCGAACTCGAAGAGGCGATCCTGCCCGCGCCGGGTGGCTTTTCGGTGCTGCTGGCGGGCTCGGGCATGGTCGAGTACTCCCGTCTGACCAGCGAGGTCCGGGATCAGCTGCTGGCCATCATCGACAAGGTCAAGCCGCGCTTCGACTACATCCTTCTCGACACCGGCGCCGGCATTTCCGATGTCGTGCTGTTCGCCGTGTCGCTGGCCGATCAGGTGCTGGTTGTCGCCACGCCCGAGCCGACGTCGATGACCGACGCCTACGCCACCATCAAGGTGCTCGCGACGCAGCAGTCGCGGCGCGCGATCAAGCTCGTCGTCAACCAGGTCGGTCGCCTCGGCGAAGGCCGCACGATCCGTGGTCAGCTGCAGCAGGTGGTCGACCGCTACGTGTCGCCGCTGCTCGGCGGGCCGTCCGAAGCGCTGAAGCTCGAACTCGTCGGCGAAGTGCCGACCGATACGGCGGTGCGCGAGGCGATCCTGCGCAGGCAGTTGCTGATGGATATGCTGCCGGGTTGCGCGGCCGCCAAGGCCATCGGCCTGCTGGCCGACAAGCTGCTCGCGTGAGCGCTGATTCAGGCGACGCCGCGGCGTCAACGCCATTCGAACTGCTGGGCGGAGAACCTGCGGTGCGACAGCTTGTCGACCGCTTCTACGACCTGATGGACCTGGAGCCTGCGTACGCCACGGTGCGTGCGCTGCATCCCGAGGTGCTCGACGGCTCCCGCGATAAGCTGTACTGGTTCCTTTGCGGCTGGCTCGGTGGGCCGCAGCTCTATGTCGAGAAATTCGGGCATCCGCGGCTGCGGGCGCGGCACATGCCGTACTCGATCGGCATCGCCGAGCGCGATCAGTGGATGGATTGCATGAAACAGGCGATGCGTGAATCGCGCATCGACGAGACGATGGCGGCGCGGCTGACCGAATCGTTCTTCGGCACGGCCGACTGGATGCGAAACCGAGGCGTCTGAAGGCTCTGCCTCAGCCCTTCCTGGCGCGCGACGATCGGTGTGGCCCAGGGTCGTTTGCCGCGGGGGGCATCGGCTGCAGGGTGGGGCCCGTCGGTCGCAGCAGCACCAGCAGGGCGCCGTGCCCACCATCGGCAGCTCGGGCCTGCGCAAAGGCGATGACCTCGCTTTTCTGCACCAGCCAGGTCTTGACCTTCGACTTCAAGACGGGTTCGCGGCCCGGCGAACCGTTGCCCTTGCCGTGGATCACCCGAACGCAGCGCAGTCCGTGTCGCACCGCTTCGCGCAGAAAGGCCGCCAGGCTCTCGCGAGCCTCGTCCCGCCTGAGGCCGTGCAGGTCGAGTTGCGCCTGGATCGACCACACACCGCGCCGCAGCTTGCGCACGACCTCCGGGCCGATACCCTCACCACGCCAGGACAGAGCATCGTCGGTCTCGAGCAGAGACTCGACATCGAACTCGTCCGAGATCGCCTCGCGCAGCACCGCCGCCTCGTCGCGGGCCCGCTGGCGCGGCAGCGGTTCGGCGCGTGGCCGCTCGAGCGGAATCACGACTCCGCGACGCAGCGGCTGAACCGGCCCGACGGTGAGCGCGAACAGATCGCGCTCGCGCTGCACGCGTGCCGCCTCGGCGCGGGCTTCCGCAACACGGCGTGCCGACTCGGCCATGGCCTTCTTCAGTGCAGTCAGGTCCTGCAGACTGCGCAGCTTGCGGGGCGGCCTCACAACAGCCCCCGTTCCGCGAACGACACCACAGCGGCACGGCCGACGATCAGATGATCGAGCACCCGCACGTCGACCAGCCGCAGCGCGCTCTGCAGCGTCTGTGTCAGGAATTCGTCGGCACGCGACGGTTCGGCCACGCCCGACGGGTGGTTGTGCGCGAGGATCACGGCGCTGGCCTGCAGATCGAGCGCGCGCTTGACCACTTCGCGCGGGTAGACGCTGGTCTGGGTCAGCGTGCCGCGGAACATTTCCTCGAGGCGGATCAACCGGTTCTGCACGTCGAGGAACAGGACCGCAAACACCTCGTGGCCGATGTGCGACAGCTGCAACTGCAAGTAGTCCTTGACCTGCTGCGGCGACGACAGCACCGTTCGCTGCGCCAGTTCCTGCGAAAGCGATCGGCGGGCGAGTTCGATCACGGCGCTGATCTCGGCTCGTTTGGCGGGGCCCAGGCCCTTGACCCGCTTCAGGTCCAGCGGGCTGGCCTGCAGCAGGCCGGTCACGCCGCCGAACGCGTCGAGCAGTTGCTGCGCCAGTTGCAATACCGAAGTGCCGCGCAGGCCGGTGCGCAGCAGCAGCGCGATCAACTCGGCATCCGCCAGCGCGGCCGGGCCGAGCGTGAGCAGCTTTTCTCGGGGTCGCGCTGCAGCCGGAATGTCTTTGAGCACGATGAAGACCTGCTGTGTTGTGTCGCCGCCAGCCCGCAAGCAGGCCCTGCGTGCCTACGACGTTGTGCCGGCTCGTAAAATTGAGTCCAGTCTATCCAACCGGGCGCGCCCTTGAACTCTGTCATTCCGGGGTCTTTCCTCACTCTGCACTACCGCCTGGCCGGGCCCGATGGTGCGGACATCATCAACACCTTCGCCGACAAGGCTGCCACTTTGTCGCTGGGAACGGGTGAACTGGCGCCAGCGATGGAAGCCCGGCTGATCGGCATGGCCGAAGGCACGCGCGCCACCTTCGAACTGGCTGCGGGCGAGGCCTTTGGCGAGCGCAATCCAGAGCTGATGCAACGCGTCAAGCGCGCGCTGCTCGACGAGCTCGGCGACCCCGACGAGCAATACAGCATCGGCGACGTGGTGCAGTTCCCGACCCCGGACGGCCAGGGTGCCTACGCGGGCGTCGTGCGCGAGGTCGGCGGCGACTGGGTGCTTTTCGACTTCAACCACCCGCTTGCCAGCCAGCCGGTGACTTTCGAGGTGCACGTGATCGGAGTGCTGTGATGACCAAGCCCGTCCATGTCGAGGAAGTGTTGCTGGCCGAGCCGCGAGGCTTCTGCGCCGGTGTCGATCGCGCCATCGAGATCGTGGAGCGAGCGTTGACGAAGTTCGGCGCGCCGATCTACGTGCGCCACGAGATCGTGCACAACACCTACGTGGTGAACGACCTGCGCGCCAAGGGCGCCATCTTCATCGAGGAGCTCGCCGAGGTACCCGCCGGCGCGACGTTGGTGTTCAGTGCCCACGGCGTGAGCCAGGCGGTGCGCCAGGAGGCCGAGCGTCGCGGGTTCTCGATCTTCGACGCCACTTGTCCGCTGGTGACCAAGGTGCACGTGGAGGTGGCCAAGCTGCACAAGGAAGGCTACGAGTTCCTGATGATCGGGCACAAGGGCCACCCGGAAGTCGAAGGCACGATGGGCCAGCTCTACGACGGCATCTACCTCGTCGAGGACGCGGCGGACGTGCAGACCGCGCCCGTGAAGAACCCCGACCGGCTGGCCGTGGTGACGCAGACCACGCTGTCGGTGGACGACGCGGCGCAGGTGCTCGCGGCCGTGAAGCAGCGCTTCCCGAATGTGCGCGAGCCCAAGCAGCAGGACATCTGCTACGCCACCCAGAACCGGCAGGACGCCGTGAAGGTGCTCACCCCGCAGGTGGACGTGGGGCTGCCGACGACGATCACCACGTCCACCTGCGGGGTGAGCACCAGCAATCGCCTGCGCGAGCTGGCGG
>ENA-UOWO01003283-UOWO01003283.1-activated-sludge-metagenome-genome-assembly--contig:-NODE-3283-length-18924-cov-22.134771_pt1 | contig 18924 bp, 18 predicted proteins | sample MGYA00238148_ERZ761564 | MGnify/ENA primary metagenome ERZ761564 (study PRJEB28885, sample SAMN05720194) | activated sludge metagenome | isolation source: Anaerobic digester | place: USA...
AAAATGGCGGGATGGACGGGACTCGAACCCGCGACCTTCTGCGTGACAGGCAGACGCTCTAACCAGCTGAGCTACCACCCCGCGGTGGAAAGGACGGCGAAGCAATTAACCAACGGGGGGCAAGTCAAGCGTAGTTTTGAAAACTTTCCGTTTCTTTTTTTGCCGCGGTCTTCTCCGCGTTTTGCGCACCACTTTGCCGGCGGCGACGGACTTCAACTAAAGCGTCTGAATCAGCGAGCTGAAGTCGTCGTCGCCGTGGCCGCGGGCTTCCGCCGACGCGAGGCAGCCGCGCACGGTCTTTAGCAGCGGATACGTCGATCCGTCCGCCGTGGCATCCGCGAGGCGCATGTCCTTATGCATGTGTTTCACGGAAAACTGGGGCGAGAAATCGCCTGCACGCAGCTTCGGCTCCTTCAGCTTGGTCAGGCCCGAGTAGGCGATGTTTTGGGCGATGACTGCGAAAAACGCCTCGTCGCTGATGCCCGCCCGGCGCGCAAAGGTCAGGCTTTCCACAAGCGCCTGCATCTGCCCGGCAAGGTTGAGGTTCATGGCCAGTTTGATCGACGCCGCCTGCTCAACGGTGGTGAAGCTGAACCGGCTCTCCGAGATATGCGCAAGCAAGGGATTGACTGCGGCGATTGTGGCGGCATCGCCGCCCATGAAGAACACGGTTTTCCCGGCCTCCGCCGCGGGCTTGCTTCCGGTAAATGGCGCCTCGACGTAGCCTGCGCCGCAGCGGCGCACGAGCGCGGAAAATTTGGCGGCGCTGACAGGATCGATCGTGCTCGACTGGATCACCGTCTTGCCGGGGCTCAAGGCGGGTAGGATGCGTTGCAGGAGCGACTCCACCGCCGGCGGATCGGCCACGACAATCTGCACCGCCTCGGCGGCCGCAGCGACCGCTTCAGGTGTCGGCAGGGCCGACGGCGCATCGGCCTGCGGCGTGCGATTCCAAGTGCCGGCGAGCACACCCGCCGCGGCATAGCGTCGTGCCCAAGCCCGCCCGATGATCCCGAGTCCGAGGATTCCGATGGTTTTCATGCACGGCAGGATCGCCGGTCATCAGACCGGGGCAAGCGGCGAGCCGGTGTGACGCGCTTTTTTCGCAAGCACTGCTCCCGTGGGATGCTCCGCCGAGCACGAGCCGTCTCAGGCAAAGATTTCCAGCAGGCGGGCGAAAAGCAGGTTCACCTTCTGCTGGTTGGCGCGCACGAGCTCGCGGAAACGCTCGAAATCGATCTCCGTATCGAAAAGTCCGTTCGCGTAATTGTCGATGAGCGCGAGGCTGTTGTAGCGCAGCCCCAGCTCCGTGCACAAATCGGCCTCGTGGGCGGCGGTCATGCCGACGACATCGCCCCACTGGCGGATCACGCGGATCTCGGCCTTGGTCTCGAAACGCGGCCCGCGCATCTGCACGTAGGTTTGCCCGGCCATGATGGGAAACTCGGGCGCGAGTTTGCTCACAATCAGCGGGATCAAATTATTGGCGATCCCCGGAGCCCCGCCCTTCAACTCGTGATCGAAGAATGTCGCCGGACCGTCCTGCAGGCACACGTAATCGCTGCACGAGACGAAGGTGCCTGGCGTGAGTTCGGCACGCAGCGAGCCGACCGAGTTGAGCGAAATCACATCCTGAAATCCGAGGTCGGCCAACGCCCGGATGTTCGCACGGTAGTTGATGCTGTGCGGCGGTACCGGCACGCCATACCCATGACGGTTGATCAATACGTGGTCGCCCTTTGCCTTGTACGTCACCTCGCCGTACGGCGTCTCGATCGTGTGCACCGCCCACGACGCGAAAAGATCCGAGTTGACGATGCTGGTCCCGCTAATGAAAGCGATTTTCATGAGGGTGATTTTTACAGTCTCCCGAGGCGGGTCAATCGCGCAGGCGGTTTAGCCATGCGACCGTGCAGGCTTCCCCCTTGTCAAAGCCCGCAGCCACGCCCTAACTCGCCCATTCCATGGCCGCCCCCTCCGACTCCTCTCCTCAGCCCCCCACCCACGTCGCCATCATCATGGACGGCAACGGTCGCTGGGCCAAACAACGCGGCATGCCGCGCGTCGAGGGCCATCGCCGAGGAGTCGAGACGGTCCGTGCAATCACCGCCGCCGCGCGCGAACTGGGTGTGCGCTACCTGACGCTTTACGCCTTTTCGGTGGAAAACTGGAAACGCCCGGCCGCGGAAGTCGGCGCGCTCATGAGTCTGCTCGAGTTTTTCCTGAAGCGCGAGACCGCCGGTCTCGTCAAAAACCGCGTGCGCCTGCGCACCATCGGCCGCACGCAGGATCTGCCCGAAGTCGTGCGCAAGCAGCTCGACCACGCCATCGCGGCCACGGCGCAGTTCACCGAGCAGACGCTCGTTCTCGCGCTCAACTACGGCGCCCGCACCGAAGTGCTCGACGCGGCCCGCGCGTACGCCGCCGACCTCGCCGCCGGGAAAACGCAGCCCGCCGGCGACGACTGGTCTGCATTTAGCCGCTATCTCTACACGGCCGACATCCCCGACCCCGACCTCGTCATCCGCACCTCCGGCGAGACGCGCATCAGCAACTTCCTCCTGATGCAGGCCGCCTACGCAGAGTTCGTTTTCACGCCTACGCTCTGGCCGGACTTCACCAAGGCCGACCTCGAAGCGGCCATCGCCGACTACCACCGCCGCGAGCGCCGTTTCGGACTCACCAGCGAACAAGTTTCCACCCCGTCCGCCTAAGCCCACCACTCGCATGCGCCAACGCATCCTCAGCACCCTCACTCTCTGGACGATCGTTTTCCTGTGCATGTATTTCCTGGGCGCCACCGGAGCCATCTGGCTGGTCGCCGCGATGGGCGTGCTCACGCTCCACGAATACTTCGCCATGCTGCCGCGCGTCGGGCTCGCCCCGTTTCGCCGCCTCGGGTTGGTATTTGCCGCCGCGATCCTGCTCGCGCCGCGCTATCTGGAGCCGTACGGCATCCGCGCCGAGTGGCTGCTCGCGTTGAGCGTGATCGTGTTTGCGCTGCGCATCCTCAAGGAGCGCAACCCGGAGAACCGGATGGAGACGCTCGCGTGGTCGACCTTCGGCATGATCTACATCCCGTTCATGCTGCACTTTCTCGTGCGCATCCTGATGCTCCACACGCCGCATGAAAACACCGGCATCGTCCTCGCTCTCTGGATGATCGCCGTCGCGAAACTCTGCGACACCGGCGCGCTGCTCACCGGCATGGCCTGCGGCCGCCACAAGATGTCGCCCACCATCAGCCCGAAGAAGACCTGGGAAGGCGCCGTGGGCGGCCTCGTCACCTCCGCGCTCGTCGGCGCCGGCATCGCCTGGGGCTGCCGCAACTATCTGCCCGCCACCTTCACGCCCGGACTCGCCGCGCTGGTCGCGTTGCCCATCGCCGGACTGGCCATCGTCTCCGACCTGATCGAGTCGGTCTTCAAGCGCCGTACCGACGTGAAAGACTCCGGGCAGACCATCCCCGGCATCGGCGGCATCTTCGATCTGAGCGACAGCTTCATGCTCACCTCGCCCGCGGCCTACGTGGTGTTTCAACTTCTCTAAACCGGGCTTCCCGCCCACCCTGTCCGACCGTGTCCGTCCCTGCTCGTAAACGCGTTGTCCTCCTCGGTGCCACCGGCTCGATCGGCACCAGCACCTTGCGCGTCATCGCCGCGCATCCCGACAAGCTGGAGCTCGTCGCCATCGCCGCCTGCACCAACTGGGAGAAACTCGCCGCCATCGCGCAGGAGTTCGCCGTCCCGCGCGTCGGCATCTTCGACGCCAGCTCCCACGACGCCGCGCGCCGCTCGCTGGACGCGTTTCCCGCCGGCACGACACTCTACCGTGGCATCGAAGGACTGGAGCAACTCGCGCAACTGCCCGAGGCCGACATCGTGCTCGTGGCCGTCGTCGGCACCACCGGCCTGCGCCCGGCGCTCGCCACCATCGCCGCGGGTAAAGACCTCGCGCTCGCCAGCAAGGAAATCCTCGTGCTCGCCGGCAAATTCGTGATGGCCGAGGCCCGGCGCCAGCGCGTGCGCCTGCTCCCGGTCGATAGCGAGCACAACGCCGTTTTCCAGTGCATCGAGGGCCACGCCACGAGCGACGTCGCCCGCGTGATCCTCACCGCCAGCGGCGGCGCGTTTCGCGACTGGCCCGACGAACGCCTCGCCCTCGCCACGCCCGCCGATGCGCTCCGGCATCCCAACTGGTCGATGGGGCCGAAAATCACCGTCGATTCCGCCACGCTCGCCAACAAGGGCCTGGAGCTCATCGAAGCGCAGTGCCTCTTCGGCCTCCGCCCCGAGCAGTGCCATGCCGTGCTGCACCCGCAGAGCATCGTGCACAGCCTCGTGGAGTTCACCGACGGCGCCCTACTCGCGCAGCTCTGCCCGCCGTCGATGACGTTTCCGATCCAGCACGCCCTGCTCTACCCGCAGCGCGCGCCAGGCGCCGACCAGCCGCTCGACCTCAACCGGCTCTTCTCGCTCGAATTCCGCCCATGCGAGCCGCAGCGTTTCCCGATGCTCCGCCTCGCCCGCGAGGTGATGGAGGCCGGTCGCGCCGCCCCAGCCATCTATAATGCGGCCAACGAAATCGCCGTCGCCGCCTTCCTCGAAGAGCGCATCCCCTTCCTCGGCATCCCGCGCCTCGTCGAACAGACGCTGCAAACGGTTCCGATCTGCGATCCGGCTTCGCTCGACGAAGTCCTCGCGCTCGACGCGGAAACGCGCCGCGTCGCCACCCAGTTCCTCAACACCCGCTAATCACCACCGGCATGCTTTCCGCCCTTTTCTCCAACATCGGTACCACGGCTCTCGTCATCCTCTTCTTCGGTGGTTCGATCTTCGTCCATGAGCTCGGGCACTTTTTCGCGGCACGCCGCCGCGGCCTGAAGGTCGAGCGATTCTCACTCGGATTCGGCCCGAAAATCTGGAGCTGGCGCGGCAAGGACGGCGTCGAGTACCGCATCTCGTGGATTCCGCTCGGCGGCTACGTCGCCCTGCCCCAGCTCGCCGACATGCAGGCGATCGAGGGCGCGAGCGAGACGCCCGTCGAACAGCTCCCGTCCATCGATTACGCCAGCAAGATGATCGTGTCCGTCGCCGGGGCCGCGATGAACGTCGTTTTTGCGTTCCTCCTCGCGTGCATCATCTGGCTGATCGGCGTGCCGACCAGCAGCGAGTACACCTCCACCCGGATCGGGTACGTCACCCCGACCATCGAGAACATCGAGGGGAAACAAGTCCCCAGTCCCGCCTCGCAGGCCGGCCTCCAGATCGGCGACCGCATCCTCTCCATCGACGGCCACAAACTCTCCGACTGGAACGACATCATGGAAGCGCTCGTCATGAGCTCCGGCATCTCGGCGGACGGACGCCGGCAGGCCGTGTTCACCATCGAGCGCGACGGTCAGCCACGCCAGATCACCGTATTCCCCCTGCTCTCTGGCGACGAGAAGTTCCGCAAGGTCGGCATCGCTCCCGGCTATGAACTGCTCGTGCATGAGGTCACGCCAGGCACGCCCGCCGCGCAGGCCGGCCTACAAAAGCAGGACGAAATCCTGAGCTTGGACGGCGTGCGCATCCTCCATGGCGTGAGTTTCCACGAATACCTGCGCGACCACGCCGCCCAGCCCGTCCAGGCCCTCGTGAAACGCGGCGAAGCCGAGGTCGCGTTGACCATCCCTGCACGTGCCGACGCCAAAACCGACCTCGGCGTCGAGCTCACCACGACCTTTGCGCTCACGCATCCCACGCCATGGATGCAACTGTGGGAGCACACCTCGACAAGCTTCCGCACGCTCTGGAGCCTCATCAATCCGCGCTCCGACATCGGCCTCTCAAAAATGGCCGGGCCGGTCGGCATCGTGCGCATCCTGCACAGCGCGGCGGAGTCCGGGCTGCGTGCGCTACTCATGATCACGATCCTGATCAACGTCAGCCTCGCGATCTTCAACCTGCTGCCCATTCCTGTGCTCGACGGCGGCCACATGCTTTTTGCCACCATCGCGCGCCTGCGCGGCCGCCCAATCCCGGTCAACGTGATCGCGAGCACCCAAAGCGTGTTCATGCTCCTGCTCATCTCGATGGTTCTCTACGTGAGTTTCTTCGACGTGCGCCGCTGGAGCCGCGACCGCCAGAATAGCCGTCCGCCCGCCGCCGAGGCCCCCGCGCCCGCGCCGGAGCCCGCCACGCAGCCGGCCAAGTGAGCCCCGCGCGCGGAGCGTCCGACTGCGGCAAGACCTCCGCCGACACGGAATTTTGCGGTTTGATTTGAGACGGCACGGCGTGCGGTTGTACTGGGCAACACTTGTCCCATGGCCTACTGCGCATCCCGCTCACAAACCATCCGTCGATCCACGGTTGAGGTAAAAATTGGCGCCGTCGGCGTCGGCGGCACCCACCCGGTCCGGGTGCAGTCGATGACCACCAGCAACACGCTGGATGTCGCGGCGACGGTCAGCCAGTCCATCGCCCTCGCCGAGGTCGGTTGCGAAATCGTCCGCGTAACCGCCCCCAACGTCGCCGCCGCCCAGGCTCTGCGAGAGATCCGCGCCCAGTTCTCCGCCGCCGGTTTTGCCCACATCCCGCTCGTCGCCGACATTCATTTCATGCCGCAAGCCGCGATGGAGGCGGTCGAACACGTTGAGAAAATCCGCATCAATCCGGGCAACTACGCCGACAAGAAACACACGGGCGCACATGAGTACACGGATGCCGAGTACGCACGGGAGCTCGAGCGCCTGCACGAAGCCGTTTCGCCGCTGATCCGCCGTTGCAAAGAGCTGGGCCGAGCCCTGCGCATCGGCACCAACCACGGCTCGCTCTCCGAGCGCATCATGAACCGCTACGGAGACTCGCCGCTGGGCATGGTCGAGAGCGCGCTGGAGTTCGTCCGCATTTGCGAAAGCAACGGTTACCACGACGTCGTGCTCTCGATGAAATCGAGCAACCCGAAGGTCGTCATCCAGGCCTATCGCCTGCTCATCGAGCGCATGGACGCCGCCCATCGTCCCTACCCACTTCACCTCGGAGTGACCGAGGCGGGCGACGGCGAAGATGGCCGAATCAAGAGCGCCATCGGCATCGGCGCCCTGCTCATCGACGGGCTTGGCGACACGTTGCGCGTCTCCCTCACCGAAGACTCCGTCCACGAAGTCCCCGTGGCCCGCGCCCTCGCCGACAAGGCACTCAATCTTTGGAAAAACGCACCGGCCGGCCACGCGCCAGCCGCCACAGACCGGATCGATCCGTTCCGCTACACGCGGCGAGAAACCGAAACCGTCGTGCTCGGCAGCCATCCTTGCGGTGGCTCGCAGCCCCCGCGCGTCATCGTCGCAGCCCGACCGGATGCCCCGATACAACCGATCTCACCGGCGCTCAAAGACACGCCGATCGAAGGCTGGCTCGTTCGCGTGGATACCCCTGCCGCCCTCACCACGGTCTCGGCCCAGCATGGCACCGGGCTCGTACTCGAATTGGCTGCGGCCATCGCACCGGCCGACCTCACGGCCCAAGCCACACGCCTGCCGGCCGGCACGCTGCTCGTACGCCGTTTCACCCAGGGCGAAAGCGCGCTCCTCGCCGAGTTTGCCGCGCTCGCAGCCAGTCAAAGCTGGCTGATCGCCGTCGACGCCTCCGCGGCGGTCGTCGAACACCTGGCCACGACGGTCAAGGCACACCCGGCCACCCGTTGGTTGTTTACCCTTTCGGCTCCGACACTCGACGCGACCACCGGCCATGCCCTCGGAGCCTACCGGCAGCTCGCCGAGACGCTCCGCCGCCATCAGCTGCATACGCCACTTTGGATACGCAACACCCGCGCGACGGCCACGCAGCCGGGCTCGGATTTTCTCGCCCACCTTCTCGAAGCCAGCCTGCTCACGGGCAGCCTGTTGTCCGACGGGCTCGGCGATCTCGTCAGTGTTGAGACAGTTACCGATCCAATTTTGGCATCGAAACTCGCCTACAATGTCCTCCAAGGCGCCGGAGCACGCATTACCAAGGCGGAGTTTGTCGCCTGCCCCAGCTGTGGCCGTACGCTGTTCGACCTGCAAACCACGGCCAAGCGCATCCGCGCGCAGACCGGGCACCTCAAGGGCGTCAAAATCGCCATCATGGGCTGCATCGTAAACGGCCCCGGCGAGATGGCCGATGCCGACTTCGGCTACGTCGGCGGCGCTCCCGGGAAGATCAACCTCTACGTCGGCCGGCAATGCGTGCAGTACAACATCCCGCAAGATGAGGCCGACGCCCGCCTGATCGCCCTCATCCGCGAGCACGGGAAATGGGTCGATCCAGAGGGAGTCTCCAAATCGTAACCGTTTCGTCGTATCCAGAACATTGGCGACAGCGGACTAAAGGCCCTAGCCAGACGTCAGGGATTTCCCGAGGGAAACCGCCATCCGCTGGTATCGTTTACCCAGTACGCCTACGCCAAAACACGTATTAAGCCTGCACAGGACACGTACCGCGGACGGTCTCAAAAAGGAGGGGGCGCGTTGTGAATAACTTGTCGAGAAGTTGCTCTTGAAATGCCACCCGGCTTCTTGGTTACTCGCCCCCCTCGATTTTCTCCCCCGGTCCCTCCGGCTTGTTCTTTTCCCACTCGATTTCCCCGCCCTTTCGTCCCTCTGCGATATCTAACCTTGTCAATGTCCGCCAAGCACTTGCAAAGCTGCACTCCGAACACCCCCTCGGTTGGCCGACTCTCACCCACTTTCGTCGCGAGCAGGATTGATTTGGTGCCCGAAACCGAGTTGGCTGGAACTCCCCCAAGACCAATTGTGAATAATTTCTGACCGCGCACCTAACCATGTCCACTTCGACCATGCTTCCCAGCCTTTGGGAAACCGTGAAATGCGACTTCAAGGGACTCTTCCCTGAAGACGTATTCCACATGTGGTTCGAACCCATGGTGTGCTTGGAGTCCACCGAGGAGCAGATGACCCTCGGCGTCCCCAATGACTTTGCGGCCATCTGGATACACGACAACTATCTCGACCTGATCACCCAGCGGCTTCGCCTGACCTCGGGCCGCATGATCACCGTCACCCTGAAAAAGACGGACTCGGCCGCAGCGCCCCAGCAGGAAACCGAGCCACGTGCCGGCATGCAGGAAGCCGCTGGCAATGCGCGTGTTCGCGCTCACCAACGCCGCTCCGCACGCACCGAAGGCCACTCCATCGCCTCGGGCTCCCTCAATGCGCGTAACACCTTCGAAACCTTCGTCGTAGGCAGTAACAATCAGATGGCGCACGCCGCCGCCATGGCCGTCGCCCAGTCGCCTGGCCAGGCCTACAACCCGCTCTTCATCTACGGAGATACGGGCCTCGGGAAAACCCACCTGATGCACGCCATCGGGCATGCGATCCTCCGGCGCAACCCGGAAGCCAAGATCGCCTACCTCTCGACGGAAAAATTCACCAACGAGTTTATTGAAGCGCTTCAAGGCCAGAGCCTCACGCGCTTCCGCCAACGCTACCGCCACGTCGATGTCCTCCTGATCGACGACGTACAGTTCCTCGCCGGCAAAGAGCGCATCCAGGAAGAGTTCTTCCACACCTTCAACGAGTTGTTTGAGTCCGGTAAGCAGATCGTGCTCTCCAGCGACCGCCGCGCCAGCGAGATCCAGAAGCTCGAAGCCCGCCTCGTCTCCCGCTTCGAATGGGGCCTGCCCGCCGACATCCAAGCCCCCGATGTCGAGACGCGCATCGCCATCCTCCGTACCAAAGCGACCTCCCTGAAGTTCGACCTCCCAGCGGCGGTTTTAAACTTCATCGCTCAAAACGTTTCCAAGAACATTCGCCGTCTCGAAGGCGCCCTCATCAAGGTCGCCAGCTATGCCAATCTCACCGGCAAGCCCATCGACCTGCCCACGGCTGAAATGCTCCTGCAGGACGTGCTCATCGAGCAGGCGCAAAACCTTCTCACGATCGAGGTCATCCAAAAACGCGTCGCCGATCACTATCAGATCCGCCACAGCGACATGACCAGCAAGCGCCGCCCGGCCAACATCGCCATTCCGCGGCAGATCGCCATGTATCTCTGTCGCCAGCTCACCAAGCATTCGCTCCAGGAAATCGGCGATTCCTTCGGCGGCCGCGACCACGGCACCGTTATCCATGCCTGTAAGTCCGTGGATAACATGCTTGAGCAAGACACCGCCGTCCGCGGGGCCATCGAGTACCTCAAGGGCCAGCTCGCCCGCTAAGTTCGCCTCTGCCGGGAGTTGCCACGCGCCCGCCGGGCTCTATCGTTCGGCCACGCTGGCATTGTGCCGCCAGCCCATTTTCGCACATGACCCTCACACCCGAGCAAAAACAAGCCATCTCCAGCTGGATCGCCGCAGGCGATAATCTCTCCACGGTCCAAAAGAAACTCTCCGAGCAGTTTCAGCTTTCGATGACCTACATGGACGTCCGCTTCCTCGTGGACGATCTCGAGCTCCAACTTAAAGACCCTAAACCCGCCGCATCCCCATCCGATGTCGCCAAGGCCCCGGCCCCTGAAAAAGCCGCCGGCGAAAAGAAGGGCTTCTTCGACAAGGTCAAAGAGAAGGTCGGCCTCGGAGCCAAAGACGAAGCCGATGCCCCCAGCGATGAACTCCCCGCAGAGTTCGCCGACGAGGAAGGCCTTCCGCCCGAGATGCCCGCCGCCGGCGCCAGCACGCTGTCCGTCACCGTGGACAACGTGACCCTGATCCCCGGCGCGCTCGCCAGCGGCTCCGTCACCTTCAGCGACGGCGTCACCGGCAAATGGATCGTCGACCAATACGGTCGCCCCGGCTTCACCGAAATCAGCCAGCCCGGCTATCGCCCGAGCCCGGCCGATGCTCAGGCCTTCGTGCAGGAGCTCACCCGAAGCATCCAGCAACGAGGCTACTGACGGTCCCACCCCACGTGCTCAAATCGCCACGACGCCTTCTCCTCATCGACGACGACCCGATGCAGTTCAAGGTCGTCCAGGAAATGCTCCGGCGTTTCCAGCGGGAGCGATTTGAGCTGGAATGGGACGGCAACTACGAGTCGGCCCTCGCCAAGCTCACCACCGGCGATTTCTGCGCCTGCCTGCTCGACTACCAACTCGGCACCCGCGACGGACTCCAGCTCCTGCGCGACGCCACCGCCGCCCAATGCCATACCCCGGTCATCGTCCTCACCGGCTGGGGCACCGAGGATGTCGACGTCGCCGCCATGCGCGCCGGTGCCAGCGATTATCTTAACAAAGACGAGATCACCCCGCGCCTCCTCGAACGCGCCCTGCGCTACGCCCTCAAACTCGGCGACACGCTCGCCAGCCTCCGCCACCTGGCCACCCGCGACGAGGTCACCGGCCTGCTCAACCGCCGCGAACTGGAGCGTATCCTCGCCGCCGAGCGCCAGCGCGCCGGACGATTCCTCCGCACCTTCGCCCTTCTGCTGATCGACCTCGATCAGTTCAAAGCGATCAACGACACCCACGGCCACCCCGCCGGCGACCGCGTACTCCGGCACGTCGCCGAGCTCCTCCTCGGCCAGACGCGCGCCGCCGACTCCGTCGCCCGCTACGGCGGCGACGAGCTCGCCATCATCCAGATCGAAGGTACTCCCGCCGATGCCCTCGCCGCCGCACGCCGGCTCTGCGAAATGGCCTCCGCCACCCCCTGCCCGCAACCTGCCCCCGGCGAGCCCATCCCCTTCAGCCTGAGCATCGGCGTCGCCACCTATCCGCTCGACGGCGACAGCGTCGAGCAACTCATCGCAGCCGCCGACCGCGCCCTCTACGCAGCCAAATCCAAAGGCCGCAACTGCGCCTGCCTCGCCAGCGATCTCCCGCCCCCCTCGCCAGCCTGAGCCAGCGTGGCGGAACCGCTTTCCCGCCTCAAAGGTCTTAGCCCCTTCCCCATCATGAAAACCCCACTGGCCCGCATCCTCGCCCTGCTCCTCTCCACACTCCCGCTGGCCGCCGTCAATGTGGGCGACAAACTCGACTCCGTCCTCGCCGAAAAAGGTGTCCCCACCAGCCGCCTCGAACGCGGTGCCACCATCCTCCTCACCTACCCCGACGCCACCATCCGCCTCAAAGACGGCGCCGTCGTCGAAATCAAAGCCCCGGCCGCGGCCACCAAGGTCAACACCATGCCCGTCCCCAAACGCCAGGTACCGGCCGAGCCCAAGCGCATCGCCGTCGTGCCGCCCGGCCAGTGGACCAACAATTACCAAGTCGCCCTCAACACCGCTCAGGCCACCAACAAAAAAGTCTTCGTCCTCTTCACCAAACGCGATTCGGACATCTGGTGCCAGAAACTGGAGCGCGAAATCCTCGCCACCGCTGAGTTCAACACCTACGCCGCCGAAAACCTCGTCCTCGTGATGATCGATTTCCCGCGACAGACGCAGCTGCCCGACAACCTGAAAGCGCAAAACGACCAGCTCGCCCAGGCCTTCGGCGTCACCGGATTTCCCACAATCATCGTCCTCAGCAGTGACGGCCAGCGCATCGGCCAGCTCGGCTACATGAAAGCCGGCGTGAAACCCTTCCTCGCCCGCCTCGGCGAACTCTGACCGCCGCCTCGCCTGCGTTCTCTTCTTCCAGCCGCGCACCCACTGCGCGGCTTTTTTGTGCGCCGATTGCGCGCTCAGGCTGCCGCGAGCACCGCCGTCAGCTCGTCGGCCGTGAGCACGACCGGATTGGCCTTCATGCTGCTCGCCTGCTGCGCCTGCGCCATCACCTCGGCAAAATCCGACGCCGCCACGCCCAGCGCGGCGAGTTTGGGCAACGCCATCGCGGCATGCTGCGCCGCCACCCAGACCACGCCGTCGTCGGCTGTCGCCTCCGCGCGACCGGTCAGCCAGCGCGCCACGTCGCCGTAGCGCGCGAGCGACGGATGCTGCGGCGCCCGCGCACGCAGGGCTCCGAGGTTGGCCGCCATCACCGGAGCCAGCAGCGCCGCGCAGACCGCTCCGTGCGGAGCCGAGAAGCGCCCGCCAATCGCGCCCGCGAAACCGTGCACCGCGCCGAGGCCGGCATTGGCCAGCGCGATCCCGCTCCACAAACTCGCCAGCGCCATATCCGTGCGCGCCGCCAGATCGTGCCCGTCGCAAAACGCCCGCGGCAGCGCGCCAGCCACACGCGGCAACCCGGCGGCGCACAGCGCATCCGTCATCGGGTTGGTCCGGCTACACACATAGGCTTCCAAGAGTTGCGTGAGCGCGTCGAAGCCCGTGCTCGCCGTCAGCGACGGCGGCAGGTCGAGCGTGAGCTCTGGATCGACGAGTGCAATCCGCGCCAGCAGATGCGGGCTGCGCAAGCTCACCTTCACGTTGCGCTCCGGCACCGAGAGCACGGCGTTGCGCGTCACCTCCGCGCCCGTGCCCGCCGTCGTCGGGATCGCCAGCCACGGCAGCGCGGGACAAGTCAGCGGTTTTCCCGCGCCGACGACTTCGAGATAATCGAGCGGATCGCCCGGATTCGTCAGCAGCCCGGCGATGGCCTTGGCCGCATCGATCGCGCCGCCGCCGCCAAAGCCCAACAGCATCTCGGCGCCAAACTCCCGCGCTCGCGCCACGCCGCGCTGGATGTCGGCCACGGCGGGTTCGCCCGCCACCGGGAAACACTCCGCCGTCACGCCCGCCACGCGCAGCGTTTCGCAAAGCGGCTCGGCCCGTGCGGTCGACTGCCCGGTGACGATCAGCGCGCGCTGTCCCCACGGACGGACAAGTTTTCCGACCTCGGCGCGCGTGCCGGCGCCGAAGACGATCTGCGTGGCCGTGGCGAATTCGAAGCGCATGCGAGACGCGTGCCGGTTATTCCACCACCGTGTAGCGCGTGCCGACGCGCGGCACCGCCATCAGCGAATCGACCGCCACGCGCCACGCCGCGTAGTGCGCGGTCTCGCGGTGCGCCGCATGCGCCTCGGGCGAGCGATAGACTTCGTAGAGCATGAACTTCGTCGGATCGTCGGTCTGCTGGCCGACATCGAAACGCAGCACGCCGGGTTCGCGCCTGGTCGCTTCTGCATTGGCGCGCGTCGCCGACTTGAAGGCGTCGATCGCGTCAGGCTTCACCTGGATTTGTACGTGGAGAGCGAGCATGGGGAAAAGGTCAGGCGTTGCGGATCGCCTTCTGAATCTCGCGGACAAACGCCTCGAACCGCGCGCGGTCCGGCCCGGCGTCGCAAAGATCGAGGCCGACGCCGCCGGTCTTCTTTGGGAAAAGCGCGAATTGCCGCCGGCGGAAACTCACCGCCATGACGACCGCGCAGCCCGCCGCCACCGCCCAGCCGAAACGCGCCACGCGCTGCACCTCCGGCGCGTACGATTCGCGCCCGAGCACGAGAGCCGCGGCCACCGCCAGCGAGGCGATCAACAGCGAGTTTTTGAACCAGCGGTTGCGCACCACGCGCCGCGCGGGCGGCGTCGTCAGGCTGGCCAGCGGCACCGTGCTGCGATGCGTGCGCCCGAGCGTCCAGACGGCCTCCACCTCCACGCAATCCGCGTACAGGAAGAAGCGGCGCCGCACCTGCGGCAGGCGTTCCGTATAGGTGGCGAGGGGAGTGTCGTGGGCCTCGGACATGCGGCCTCCACCCGGCCCCGAAGCGCAGCCGGGCGCAATCCAGAAATCGCACACGCCTCCGGCGCGCCGCGCATCGCCTCGTTTTCCCGCAAAACACCGCCACAAAAATATGTCGGGAACAATGCGCTCGGCGCTGGATTTTCTCCGTCAGATTTCCCAACGTGGTCGCCACTATGGAAATCACTCGGCAGGTAAACCTCGGCATGATCGGTGGCGGCACGGTTGGCAGCGGCGTCTATCACGCCATCCAGCAAAACGCCGGCCTCATGGCCGCCCGCCTCGGCATCAAGATCAACGTCGTCAAAGTCGCCGTCAAAGCCTTCGACGAGCGCCGCCCGTACCCGATCGACCCGAAGGTGATGGTCCTCGACTGGCAGGAGGTCGTCAACGACCCCAATGTCCACATCGTCACCGAGCTCGTCGGCGGCACCGGCATCGCCAAGACCATGATCCTCGCCGCGCTCAAGCTCGGCAAGCCGGTCATCACCGCCAACAAGGCCCTCATCTCCGCGCACGGCCCCGAGCTCTTCGCCACCGCCCAAAAATACGGCACCAACCTCTACTACGAGGCCAGCGTCGCCGGCGGCATCCCGATCATCAAGGTCGTCCGCGAAAGCCTCGTCGGAAACCATTTCGACAGCATCTACGGCATCGTCAACGGCACCTGCAATTACATCCTCACCCGCATGAAGCGCGAGGGCGCCGACTACGCCGACGTCCTCAAGGATGCCCAGCGCCTCGGCTACGCCGAAGCCGAGCCCTCCCTCGATGTCGATGGCCACGACGCCGCCCACAAGACCGGCATCCTCGCCTCGCTCGCCCACGGCTTCTGGGTCGATCACCACGAGATCCACACCGAGGGCATCCGCGGCATCACCAAGCTCGACATCGAGTTTGCCGCCAAGCTCGGCTACACGATCAAGCTGCTCGGCATCGTGAAACGCGTCGCCCCGGCCAAAGCCGCCAAGGGCAAACGCGCCGCCGGCCCGCGCATCCAGGTTTCCGTTTACCCGACCCTCGTGCCCGACTCGCACGTCATCGCCAGCGTCAACGACGTGTTCAACGCCGTCTTCGTGCGCGGCGACATCGTCGGCGACACGCTCTACTACGGCCGCGGCGCCGGCAAAGACGCCACCGCCAGCGCCGTGCTCAGCGACCTCGCCGATGCCGCGCTCGATCTGCGCCACGACACCGCCAACCGCGTACCGCCTTTCGTCGCCCACGAGGACAATGGCACCGTGCTCCCCATCGAGGAGACCGTCTCCCGCTACTATGTCCGCCTGAGCGTGGCCGATAAGGCCGGCGTGATCGCCAAGGTCGCCGCCATCCTCAGCACCGCGGGCATCAGCATCGCCTCGATCATCCAGCCGGAAGGCCACGAGGGCGAAACCGTGCCGCTCGTCCTCATGCTCCACGCCGCGCCCTACGCTGCGCTCGCCAAGGCCCTCAAGGCCGTCGGCAAGCTGCCCAGCGTGAAGGCCGACCCGGCCATGCTCCGCGTCGAGGATTTCTCCTAAGCCCATCGGCTCACTCGACGCCGGCCCGGATTTCCCCGGACCGGCGTCTGTGTTTCAGCCCCGGCCAACCCGCACCATGTCCACGCCATTGATCGCCATCGCCGGCGGAGGAGCTGCGGGTTTTTTTGCGGCCATCGCCTGCGCCGAAGCCGCCGGCCCACGCGCCACCGTCGTCATCTACGAGGCCACGGCGCACCTGCTCGCCAAGGTCCTCGTCTCCGGCGGCGGCCGCTGCAACGTCACCCACGCCTGCTTCGACCCGCGCCAGCTCGTCACGCGCTACCCGCGCGGCAGCCGCGAGCTGCTCGGCGCCTTCCACCGCTGGAGCCCGCGCGAGATGATGGCCTGGCTGGAGGCCCGCGGCGTCGCCCTGAAAACCGAGCCCGACGGACGCGTTTTCCCCGCGACGGACGACGCCCGCACCATCGCCGACTGCCTGCAACGCGCCGCGCGCGACGCCGGTGTGCAGGTGCGCACGCAGTCCGGACTCCGCGCCGCCACCGCCCGGCCCGCTGGCGGCTTCGAACTTCAACTGAGCACCGGCGAACGCGTCACCTGCACCCGGCTCCTGCTGGCCACCGGCGGCAATTCTCAGGCAGGCGGCCCCGCCCTCGCCCACGCGCTCGGCCACGCCATCGAGCCGCCCGTGCCGTCGCTGTTTACCGTCAATGTCGTCGATCCGCGCCTGACCGATCTCGCCGGACTCGCCGCGAAACACGTCGCCGTCTCCGTGCCCGGCACCAAGCTCCAGGCCGACGGCCCGCTTCTCGTCACGCACTGGGGCCTAAGCGGCCCGGCGGTTTTGAAACTCTCCGCGTGGGGCGCACGCGAGCTGGCGCAGCGCGAGTACCGCTTCCCGCTCACGGTCAATTTCGCCCCCGAGCTTTCGCGCGAGAAGCTGCGCGAGGCGCTCACGACCGCCCGCGCGCAAAATCCGCGCAAACAGCTCGGCACCTGGTGCCCGTTGTCCCAAGTGCCCAGCCGGCTCTGGGAGCGCCTGCTCGCCGCCGCCAAGATCGCGCCGACGCAACAGTGGGCCGGACTCGGCAACGACGCCCTCGGCGCCCTCGCCGCGCAGATCGGCGCCGCCGAGTTTGCCGTGACCGGCAAGAGCACCAACAAGGAGGAGTTCGTCACCTGCGGCGGCGTGCGCCTGCGCGAGGTCGATTTCAAGACGATGGAGAGCAAGCTGCGGCCCGGACTCCACTTCGCCGGCGAACTGCTCGACATCGACGGACTCACCGGCGGTTTCAATTTCCAGGCCGCGTGGACCACCGGCTACCTCGCCGGTCAGGCGATGGCCGCCAGCCTCAATCCCGCCGCCAGCGACACGACCTCATGAACCCGATCAACCAGACCGGACGCATCGTCGAATGGCGCAAGGACCGCGGCTACGGTTTCGTCGAGAGCGGCGGCCGGCGCGTGTTTTTGCACCGGCGCGATTTCGCCAAGCTCCTCAAGGCACCGGCGGTCGGCGACGAGGTATCGTTCATCGTCGGCGCCGACGAGCAAGGCCGCCCGTGCGCCACCGCCGCGCGCCATCTCCACCACGGCGGACGCCTCACCGGTGCGCGCTGGATGGCGCTCGTGGCGCTCTGCGTGGCGCCCGGCATCGCTCTCGCACAGGTGGCGTACACGATCGACTACCGCATCCTGCTCGGCGCCGCGCTCGGCATCAACCTGCTCACGTTGCTCGCCTACTGGGAGGACAAACGCCGGGCAAAGAGTGCGGGCTGGCGCATCCCGGAGAGCACGCTGCATCTGATGGAGCTGCTCGGCGGCTGGCCAGCGGCGTTTCTCGCGCAGGGCTGGCTGCGGCACAAAAGTTCCAAGGTAAGTTTCCAGGTGGTCTTCTGGCTGATCGTCGCACTCCACGAGTACGCCGCCATCGACTGGCTTCTGGGCGGACGCATCCTGCGCGCCACCTACGACGCCGTGCGCGGCTTGTTTTGAACCGCAGAGCCACGGAGGCCATGGGGCATGCGCGGAGCACCCGTGACGCACGGATCGCGCCCAAGCGAAGGCCTCACGGCCTCCGCTACGGGCCCCGGCCCGTAGCGGAACGCGTGCGCGTTTCGCTACACGCCGCCGTAAAACCGACGCCGACCAACAAGCTCGACTTCCAGGGTTCGCCCGATCTTGATCGGCAACCTCGCAGCCCCACCCGCATCGCCCCGATGCGAGCTCCCAAAACCTCCCTTAGCCCCCACAACCCCATGCCCACACGCGTCATCCCAATTCAGGCCATGAAACGCAGTCAGGGCGAATAACACTGATCGGCGGAAGAAAGATGCCTTATGATCTCACAGCTATAGAGAGTTACTGCCGCTCCGAAGGCTTGCGCCTAGAGCGAACGTCCCCGGAGGAAGTTCGGGTCCACGTTTGCCAAGGTTCGCAGCTCTGTTTCGCGAACACAGAAGGAGGCACGGACACTTATCTCGGATTTACAGACTCTGCGTGGCACAGCCATGGAGACCTGATGTTGATGACTGGGCCGAACACCTGCGTTGAGCTCGATCCTATCGGGGTTCTCGATGGTTTGAAGAACGGAGACCTGCTGATCGCGACCCAACACGTCGGTGGGAAGATCAAAGATCGTTGGATTTTTCACCGGAAGGAAGAACAGGACTTTCAGTATTTGGAGCCGAGTGAGTCGATTTGCGTCCAGAAGGCCGACGCAGCCGGCACAGACAACTCCGGGGCTACGCCCCTCCGTGTCTGATCTCAAACGTTCGCTAAAATAATCGTTTATGACCCCAGAAGAAGTTCGCACCGCAATCAACGCCGTGCTGTCGGATAAAATCGTCCTTAGAGCCTATCCGAATAATCCCGTTTGACCTGCGACGATGGTGGCGCAAGCG
>ENA-UOWO01003286-UOWO01003286.1-activated-sludge-metagenome-genome-assembly--contig:-NODE-3286-length-18918-cov-13.543498_pt1 | contig 18918 bp, 12 predicted proteins | sample MGYA00238148_ERZ761564 | MGnify/ENA primary metagenome ERZ761564 (study PRJEB28885, sample SAMN05720194) | activated sludge metagenome | isolation source: Anaerobic digester | place: USA...
GACATTTCTTTTATTTTCATTGTTATTCATTTCCCCTTTTTTTATTATCCAATATCCACCATTATCAGGGCCAACTCTTTCAATAATTGCTTTTGATTTTAGTTTTTTAATGTTGTTTCTAATGTTTTTTTCCGTAATATTTATAATTTCAGATAATTCTTTTTGAGTAATATTTTTATTTTTTTGTATTTCAATAATTATTTGTTTTTGATTATTATTTAGCTCTAGGTCTTTATCTAGGTCTTTATCTAGGTCTTTATTTAGAATTAGACTTATTGGTTTATGTAATATAATTGTAAACCAATTTTCAGAAATATCAAATTCACATTTTAAATTATATTCTTTCATTGCCTTTTTTATTCTTTCAATTCCAGTTCCTGCCATTTCTCCTAGCATGATCTTTGCCATTAATCCAAATAATAAAGGATTTCTAGGAACGCTTTTTTTCCCAAATTCTTTTTTTGTAATTCCAGAGATCAGGCCCCCTGGATTTGCTATTTCTATTCTATTCAAATAAATATCAACTTGAATGTGCCCATTAGAAAAATAATCTCGATGAGCGATTGCATTAATTAAACTTTCAGCAATTGCTCTTTCCGGTATTTCTAGTTTTTCTTCTCTCTCTCTGCCGGTAAGTATATAATTAGTATTTAGTTTTGAACAAATGTAAGTAAAGGCGTTATGATAATTAGAATATAAGTCTTCTTCAAATTCTTTTTTGTCTAGTATCTCTATTTTATTGTTTCCTTTATATAATACACAAGTTATTTTTGCAGACACAAAAAAGTTAGTTGTTGTTTTACAAAAAAATAAAACCCCTGCATTTTTTAGATGTTTTCCATCAAAAATAGACAAATTTTGTAGTATTTGTTTAATTGGCAATATGTTACTTATTTTTGCTTTTTGAAGAAATTGAATTAAAACAATCTGATTTAAATCCTCAGATAATTTAAAACTGCTATTGATTTTTTCATCAAATCTTATAAGCCCTTCATTTTGAAAGAATTTTCTTAATTCTTCTCTTCTCATCTTTTGAGAGTTTGCACCGATTCGTAAATAATATTGACCACAATTAGAATAGGGTTTTTCTTTTCCTTCAGGTACTTCTATGATTGTAATTTTTGATTCTTCATTTACTTTCAATTGAATTGTAGGGTCAATATTTCTTCCTATATCTATTATTTGAGATTTAAGTTTATTTGTTAATCTAAATCCAATAACCTGTCCATTATCTTTAACACCAAGAATTATTCGCCCACCCGCGCCATTAGCAAACGCACAGATAGTCTTACCAATATTATCTGAAAAAGCTTCTTTAAATTCAACAGTGTAGCCTTCTCCAGTTGCAATTATTGTTTTAATTTTCAATTTCACAATAGTTTCCTCGGATTATTTGTTTTAGTTAATATTGTCATTTGTTCAATTGCAATATTGTTTAATTTTTCCAGTCTTTCTAATTTATTTAATCCTTCTTTAATAAAAACAGCATTAAGATTTTCAAGATTAGATAAACAAACCAGTTGAGACACATCTGCATAGTCTCTAATGTTTCCTTTCTCTTTTGGATTTTTTTCTTTCCAGTCTTTAGCAGTCATTCCAAAAAGAGCCAGATTAAGAATATCTGCTTCTGTTGCATAAATGATGTTTTCTTTAGTTTTTGAGATCTTTGATGGAATCAGATTATTTTTTATTGCATCAGTATGTATATGATAATTAATCTTTGCTAAGTTCCTTTTAATATCCCAGTCAAGTTTAAGTCTTTGACTTTCATCTATTTTTAATCTTTGAAATTCTTTAATTAGATATAATCTAAATTCTGCGAAAATCCAAGATGCAAATTCAAAAGCAATATCTTTATGAGCAAATGTTCCCCCATTGTGTCCAGATTTTGAAATAATCCCAATAGCCCCTGTTTTTTCTATCCATTTTTGTGGAGGCAATACAAATGCATTTAATCCAGCCATTTTAAGAAACTGGTCGAATTCGACCAGTTTGAAATCTGGGTTATTTATTCTTTCCCAAAGTCCTAGAAATACAATATTTTCTTTTGATCTCATCCAATTTTTAACTACGTCTGCAGGATGTTCTGGATTTTTATATTTTGCAATGTCTGTAAGGGATATATAATCTCCTTCGTTTTTTGAATAATAAGATACTCTTTTGTTTAAAACAGTTATTTCATTCATTTAAGTCACCAAAAATATATGTGCGTTCTAAAGGGGGGTATTTTTGGAGGGGTAGCTGTCCGACCCTAAGCTGATTTATTTAATTAGTGTCTGGGAAATATCAATTAATCTACATCTTCAGGAAGTCATTTGTAAATTTGAAATGCCAGTGCGAGAAATTTCAAATTCACAAAAATTCGTTTTTTTAAACAGTTTAGTAATCTTTATATATTATTATTATTATTATTATTATTATTATGATAACAAACAAAAAAGCAATCACTCCAATTGTTGCAAGCATTTTATTAATTGTAGTTGCGGTGATTTTAGTTACTATAGTTTTAAACTGGGGCAGAAGTTTTAGCAATTCTTCTTTAGCAACTGCAGACACAGAAAAGCTATCAAAATCAGATGCTTCAGAGTTTGTTTACACCAAGGCCTTTTCAGATGGTGTTATTCAATTCAACTATGCTCCGCCAGATAGCCTTACAAGTCAAAACATAATAATAACAGGTTATAAAATATTCTCAGACAATAACGAAACTGCAGAAATTGTTCTAGATTCCAATCACACACTTAGGCAAGGCCTAAATGTTATTCCTTTAACAGATTTCTCAGATCAAAACATAACTTCAAGAAAGATGAATATACAACTACATACTTCAGATGGCAAATATATAACTTTGAATAACGTTACTAATAATAATCCTTATGTTATTCTTGAACTCCCATATATTATGAACGGAGAAACCAAACTATATATTCATCCAACAGATAATTCAACAGGTAATATTACATGGGGTTGTTCTGGTACATTAATAGGTGCCGGGGCCCAATCAGCAACAGATGGTGCAACAAATACTGCAGCAATTATAGCGGGTTGTGCAACAAGTCCAATAGCTGCAAGCGTGTGCGAAAACCTAGAAGCTTATGGCTATGATAACTGGTATCTTCCTGCAAAAGATCAACTAGCTGCAATTTGGAATGCCTGTACTGAAGTCACTAAATCAAATGCTTGTATGAATGCTGCAATAAATAAAGGGGATTATACAGAAGAATGGAGTAATATTGTGAACGATTTATATTGGTCAAGTACGGAGACGTGGGCGGGCGGCGCTTACGGTATCGATATGGATGGCGGGCACTTCGGCAGCCCCAATAAGACCGATACCAGCTACGTGCGTTGTGTTCGTGACCAATAACCATAGTTTTTGACATGCTCTAGCATGTCAAAGACAACAAGACATCCAGCGGATGGCTTGCTTTGTGGTTTTAGTGAAAGACACAACCCAGCGGGTTGTGGCTTTCTGTTTGAAAATTTTTAAGTTCTTTTTCTTTGGCTGCGAAATCACTTTTATAAAAGGAGTGTCACTGGACAGCCACCCCCAAAACATATATATAGTGTTTTGAACTTAATTTTATTATGAGATACTCACATTCAAGAATAGAGACTTACAAAAGCTGCCCAAAGAAATTCTATTTCCAATATATAGAGAAACCAGATATTGAGGAAAAGAAAGGAATTGAGGCTTTCTTAGGTTCTATGGTTCACTTAGCTTTAGAGAAACTCTATAAGGATCTAAAGTTTACAAAGCTTAATTCTCTTGAAGAGATACTAGAATACTATTCAGAAGAATGGGAAAAGAACTTTGATCTAACAATAGAAATTGTAAGACTTGATTACACTGCAGAGCACTACAAAGAGATGGGCAAAAGGTTTCTAACAGATTATTATGAGAAATATCATCCGTTTGATTCAGGAAAGACTTTGGGCCTAGAAATGGAAATAACTTTAAGGTTTATTGATGATTATGGTACGCCTTTTGATTTGATTGGTTATATCGATAGGCTAACAATGATTAATGAAGAACATTTTGAAATACATGATTATAAAACCAACAATAGTCTTAAGACTCAAGAAGAAGTAGATAAAGACAAACAGCTTGCTCTTTACACCATAGCAATAAAGAAAATGTACCCAACAGTCAAGAGAGTAGACCTAGTCTGGCATTTTCTAGCATTTAATATTGAACTGCGCTCTTCAAGAAGCGATAAAGATCTAGAAGAACTAGAAAAAGAAGTTGTTAAAGCTATTCAAGAGATTGAAAGAAAACAAATAACTAATGACTTTCCAACAAAAGAATCTGCTCTTTGTGATTGGTGTGCTTTTAAGGAGATTTGTCCAGTTAAGTCTCATTCTTTTAAGTTAAGCAAGCTTCCAGTCAACGAATACCTAAACGACGATGGCGTAAAGCTAGTAGAGGAATACCTAAAACTAACAAAGGAAAAGAAAGAAGTGCTGGATAAGCTCGACCCAGAACTAGAAAAACTAAAAGAAGCATTAGTTGCTTACTCCAAAACAAACAATTCTGAAAGAGTGTATGGCCCTGAAGGCAATTCAATTCTTGTAAAGGAATATGAAAACTATTCTCTTCCTGAGAAAGATTCAAGGCAAAGACAAGATTTCGAAAAATTACTAAAGGAAAGCGGTACTTGGGAAATGATAGCAGAAGTTAATTCCTTTAATTTCTCAAAAGCAGTAACTAGTGGGCTTTTCTCTAAAGATTTCCTAAAAAGACTAGAACCTCTGATTTCCAAAGGCAAAACAACAAGACTTTACCCAAGTTCTAAAAAGTAATATTTATAAACTATTTTCTCTTTATCTTTAGTAATAATTATAAGTTTATAAGGAAACAAAATGTCAGAAAAAGACCAAATCAAGATTCATTCTATAAAAGTTGATTCTTCAGAAAATAAAAACATAAAAGAAGCACCAAAAAAAACAAAACTTATACATTTATCGGTCTCTGGAAAAAGTGAGAAGGATATAACACAGGTAAAAAAAGAAGTTAAAAAGAAATTAACATTTAAGGATTTTGTTTTTAACCTTTCTAAATTAATCAATAGTATTCCTAATTTTTTTGCAAATTTTTTTGATACTTCTTTTAGAACAATCGCATATACAATAGTAGGAACAATGCTAAGTTTTGGAGCAGCACTTGTTTTATTCCACGAGAATGCGGGTTTATTTTCTGTATTTTTCTTAACTATTTTTCTTGCGCCAATAGCAATAAAAGAAACAAATCAAAATGTTTTATTGGCAGGAAGAACTCAAAAAGTTGAAGAAAAAGGAGTTTCTCTTACAAAACTAAAAGTAAAAGAATCTAAGAAATTTTATTTAAAGGATTTATTTGAAGAAAATAAAAAAACTCTTTATATTTATTTATTTTTTTTCTTAGGAATAATGCTTGTAGTTATTTCTTTAATTGCAATTATGCCTGTTGATTTCTCTGCACAATTGTTTAGTGAGCAAGGCTGGAATACAGCACTTATGCCAACTAGAAGCATTGGTTTTGCAGGTTTAGAAAAAACAAGTATATTCTTTGATATTTTAAAGAATAATTTCTCAGTTATGCTTGTTTGTTTTATTATTGCGTTAATCTTTCCATTAGGCGCATTACTTATGATAGTTTGGAATGCTATGTACTGGGCGGTTTCTTTTAGTCAGTATGCTTTATTCTATAGTAAAGTATATAGTGTGAAATTACTCTCTATTCTCTTTCCATTATTGCTTAGTGTTTCTTTACACACAATTATAGAAGCAATATGTTATTTTTTTGCAGTAATTTCTGGAACAATGCTTTCCATGAGTATTAAATCTGAGAAGCTAGAATCTGATAGATTTTTCTATCTTTTTAAATATTGTATAATATTATTAGCATTTTCTGTATTTTTCTTAATTTTAGGTTCTTTTGTTGAAGTTTTCTTATTCGACGGTATTAAAAACTTCTTTTTTAGTTTATTCTAAGACCTTTCTAAAAAAATACCTTTATATTTCTTTTTTTACCTAAATATATTAGTTATTCTATTTATATCTAGGAGGAAAAAAACATGACTACAAATGACAATAAAGAAGAGTCAATAATGAGTCCACATCACTCAAAAAAGAGAATACTTATTTGGCAATTGATTAGTGCTGTTCTTTTTATTGCTTTAATAATAGCAATATTACTTGCAGTAACCAATAAGCCAGAAACTACCAATTCGCCAATGACCGGAAATATTGGTTTAGTAAATCCAACAACAGAAACAAAAATTAATCAAAAGGTAGTTGACGATACTGTTTCTTTTCTTAAAGAAGCATTCCAGTTACCAGAAGTAACGGTTAAAGAAACAAAAGTCGTTGATGGTCTTTATGAGATAACAATTACAATTGAAGATCAAGACATGCCAATCTACACCACAGCAACTGGAGAACACATTATTGTTCCGGGCATGGGTCTTGTAAACAAACAAGAAGTTTTAGTACAAATGGAAGAAGCAAAGGCTTTAGAAGAAGCACAAGCAGAGGCTGAAGCAAATATTGCAAAGTCTGATAAGCCAAAGGTTGAAGTCTTTGTAATGTCTCATTGTCCATATGGTACTCAGATGGAAAAAGGCTTGATTCCTGTTATGGAGGCCTTAAAGGATAAAGCAGACATACAGATTAAGTTTGTTGACTATGCAATGCATGGAGAAACAGAGCTAAAAGAGCAACTTAATCAATACTGTATTAACAAAGAAGAACCAGAGAAGTATCTACCATACTTAAAGTGCTTCTTAGAAGCAGGAAAGACTACAGAATGTCTAGCAAGTACAAACATTAATACAACAAAAGTCAATGCTTGTATTTCTGCAACCGATACAGAATACAAGGTTACAGAGTTATTTAATGATGAGTCAACTTGGTCAGGCGGGGCTTATCCTCAGTTTAATATATACAAGGCAGAAAACGAGCTTTACGGCGTACAAGGCTCTCCATCAACAGTAATTAACGGTGTTCTTGTAAGCAATATGCCAAGGGATTCAAAAGGAATACTAGACAAGGTTTGTTCAGTATTTAACACAGCACCAGAAGAATGTAACACAGCTTTAAGTAGCGAAACACCAAGCGCAGGCTTTGGTTGGGGCGATTCAGGAGCACCAACAGATGCTACTTGTTAGTTTCTATTTCTTCTTTTTTTCTTATTTTTATCTCAAAACCCATACCAACACATTTAACTTAAAAACCATACTTTTTTAAATTTGTGTTGGCATATATTATTTATGGTTTCAGTAATAGAAAAGAAAAATGGCACAAAAAAAGCCTATTATTTACATATGACTTTAAGATCTAAAACTGGCTATAAGAATCTTGATAAATATCTAGGTATAAAGTTACCAGCAGATCTTAGAACAAAAAAATTAGATTTCTTTATTGATTCTCAACAAGGGCAATTAGAAAAAATCTCAGAACAAATATCCAAATCTAATTCTCAAAAATTAAAAATGCCAAAAACAGTTCAAGAAAATCAATTGTTTGATTTTGCAGTAAAGTTTACATATAATACCAACAGAATAGAAGGCAACACCCTAAGTTTAAAGGATTCTTATCTTTTACTTAGAGATCAGATATCTCCTCAAAAATCCATGCGAGACATTAAGGAAACAGAATCTCATCAGAAATTATTTTTAGAGCTTATTAAAAAGAGCCAGAACATTACTTATCAAAATCTAGTAAATTGGCATTATTTTTTATTTAAAGACACAAAAAAAGACATTGCAGGAAAGATTAGAAACTATCAAGTAGGCATATCTGGTTGTAAGTTTATTCCACCAAGCCCAGCAGAGCTTTCTGCAGAATTAAGTGGTTTCTTTAATTGGTATAATAAAAATAAAGAAAAATATAATCCCGTTGTTCTTGCAGGATTAGTACATTTAAGATTAGTAACAATCCATCCATTTGGTGATGGTAATGGCAGAATCACTAGACTATTAATGAATATTATTTTAAGTAACAACAACTATCCTCTTTTCATTATTGATTATAAGCACAGAAAAAGTTATTATTCAGCACTAGAGAAATCCCAAACAAAAGACGACGATTCTTATTTCTTAAGTTGGTTTATCAAAAGTTATTTGATTTTTATAAAAAGCAAATAACTAATCAATACCCAAACTTATATATTTTTATAAGTTTCGGTATTATATATATTTATGAAAATAACCCTCTATAATAAATTAAAAAAACAACAGCATAGAGATATTGCTAGTCTTCAAGACGAGCTAGTTAAAATTATTTATGGCATATTTCCAGAGGCGGTATTTCATGGAGGCACATCAATCTGGAGATGCTATGATGGAAACAGATTTTCTGAAGATATAGATCTTTATTTTTATGAAAAACAAGATATAGAAAAGCAGCTTAAAGAAGAGCTACAGGGGAAAGGCTTAAATCTTATAAAATTTAAAAAAACCGAAAATGTTATTTTTGCTAAGATTACAGATAAGAATATAGAAGTAAGATTAGAGATAAGGTTATTAGAAAAGAGCAATTCCATTTTCAAAACAAAATCCATAAAACAATATCAAAATCTAGATGGATCTTCAATAACAGTTTTTTGCCTCTCTCCTGAGGAATTACTTCTAGAAAAAGCTCTTGCTTACAAGAATAGAAAGCTCATAAGAGATATTTATGATGTTTATTTCCTTCAATCTTTAGCAAATCTTTCAAATGAACAAAAAAAGAAACTAAAAGAGATAGTTGATTCTTGGGAAAAACCAGAAGATGAGAAAAATCTAAAAGCAATAGTATATTCTGGAGCAATCCCTAGTTTTGCTCAATTGCTTTCTGAAATCAAGAGGAGATATTAATGACCTATGAAAACAGATTAAGAGATGTATATAAGGAAGAATATAAATTTACAAAAAAAGATGCTTCTAAATTATTTTCTAAAGACAAAATTAGTAATGAATATTTAGATCAATTGTTGCATAATTTAGTAAAGCAAAATAAAATTATTAGAATAACAAATGGTTCTTATACTTTTAAAAAAGATCTCATGGTAAGTGGTTTTGCTTATTCTCCGTTCTACTATGGTCTTCAAGAAGCATTATCTTTAAGAAACCTTCACGAGCAAGAAACAAACCCTATAATTATAACAACAAACAAGATAAAGCCAGGAATAAAAACCATACAAGGAAGTAATGTATTACTTAGAAGAATAGATTGTAAGTATTTTTTTGGATTTGATTTCATTAAATACTATGATATGGAAATCCCGGTTTCTGATTATGAAAAGACATTAATTGATTTTGTTTATTATAATGAGCCATTATCTAAAGAAGTAATTAATGAGCTTAAAAAAAAAATAGATAAAACTAAGTTACAGAATTATTTGTTAAGATATTCAAAAAAGATAAGAGCTAAAGCAAATTTACTTCTAAAGTAGTTTATTCAAGAATATAGTTTTTCTTAATTTCTTCTAAAGCAGCAGAAACAAATTTTTCAATTTCTATTCCAAGTGTCTTTTCACACAAGTATATCTGTTCTCTATTAACAGCAGCTGCAAAATACTTGTCTTTTAGTTTCTTGATTATAGATTTAGTTTCTGCTTTAGTGATGTCTTTGTCAGGTCTCATCAAGACATATGCTCTAATGATTCCTGTCAGCCCGTCAAGAGAATATAGCGCATTTCTCAAGTTGCTATTTCTCTCAACACCAATAATCTCGTTATGGCTTTTGATGTCATCAATCAGTTCTTTATCAACGTTCTTCTCAAGAAGAATCTTTTCAGTAACAAGAGTATGTTCTTTGATGTCCTCATTAAAGCTTTCAAGGTCAAGGTCATGAAGTAGCCCAATCACAAACCAATAGTCTTGTTCTGTTTCTGAGAGATTAAGAAGTTTAGAGATTCCAAGAAGTCCATAAGCCACAAGAAAGGAATGGTCGATGTTAGGTTTTTCTTTAAGATGTTCTTTAAGCAAAACCATTGCTTGTGTTCTGTTAGGTATCATAAGCCATCACTTATAAGATTGATATAAGGCGTTGATATCAGAATCAGAAAGGTTAGTATCAAACACTCTCAAATACTTTATGTGGCCGTTTCCTGGCATAGGCAATCCAGCATTACCAATAATGTGTGGATAAAGATTCTGATTTTCAGGTAATAAATAAGTGGTAATTGTAGCTGAAGAATTGAATCTAAAATTTATTTCAGGGAATGTAAGATTTGTGGGATGTAAGTAAAAAGATTGGCAATTGTCCAGCGCCCCATTAATATACATACAAAAGTTATCATCAATTCTTACTATTGCAATTTGAGAATCGCCAGTTACGGTTCCAATAGAGGTTAAGGTTTTACCATTATATCCCTGTATCCCAAAATAACCGCTTTTTTCTTGATTTTTAATATTTTCAAGATCAGACATCGCTCTTTTTACAATTCTACTATTAGAACTATCAGCAATATAAATAAAATTGTCGTCTAATGCCAATCCCTGTGGTAAATAAAGGCCGTCTTTTTCCCAGTTAAGTCTTCCGAATTTATAAATAAAATTAAGATTTGTATCATATACTTTAATTCTGTAATTTCTAGAATCCGAAACATATAACGTATCATTATATATTGTTATTCCTGTGGGTTCGTAAAAAGAATCTGTTGTTGAACTCGCATTAACCCCTAACCCATACATTTTTACTAATGAGAGATCGTTTTTGTTTCTTTTGTGTATTCTATAATTTGACAGGTCTGTAACATATATATAATTATCATCTATTGTTATATCAGTTGGATTATTAAATTGATCATCTCCACTTCCCGAAACAGTACCACCAACGGATGCCACAAATGTAAATGTGTCTTTTGTAAATTTTTTTATGCGATGCCAAGATCTTTCTACAACATATATATAATTATCATCTACCGCTATGCCAAAAATATATTGTACCATTTCATTTGAAGAGCCACAGCCATTAGATAATTTAGATACATAAGACAAATCTGTTTTGTTTCTTTTAACTATGCGACAATTGGCATTATCGCTAACATATATATAATTTTGATCAATCGCTATTCCATAAGGGGAATTAAATTGATCATTCCCACTTCCAGAATTAGGTCCCCCCACAGAATATAATGTAGACAAATCAGATTTATTTTTTTTAATAATTCTGTGATTTCCTGTATCTGAAACATATAAATAATTTTCATCAACAGCAACCCCCCAAGGATTGTATACCCCGTCATTATTATAAGTAGATAAATTTATATTAGTTATATAGCTTAAATCAGACGGGTGGTGTATTTTTAATCTATCATTGCCAGTATCTGCAATTAATAAAGTGTTTTCATCTTTATATTTTATATCTATCGGGAGGTAAAAGTAATTGTTGTCGGTTCCACTAGAACCAAATTTAGTAACATATGATAAATCTGATTTTAAATGTTTTTTAATTCTATTATTTGCATAATCTACAACATAAATATTATTTTCATCAAGGGATAAATATGTAGGACTAGAAAACTGATCATTTCCAGAACCTGAGCCTGTTCCCCCCAGACGTGTCACATAGGCAAAAGTATTTTTGTCTATCTTTTTAATTCTGTTATTTGTATATTCTACTGTATAAATATAATTTATATCAACTCCGACTCCAAATATTCCAGAAAATTGGTCATTTCCAGTTCCGTTAGTTCCAAAGTGTGTTATATATTCCATTGTATCTTTATTTAGAATTACAATCCGGCTATTCCCATAATCAGCAACATATAAATTAGTATCGTATATTGCTAATTGTCGTGGGCCATTTAATGTGGTTGTTGTGGCCCCATTAGTTCCGGTTCCAAATTGTGAAATATAACTTAAATCAGATTTATTAAATTTTATAACTCTTGGAGACGTTCTATCAGAAACATAAATATAATCTCCATCTACTAAAATATAATTAGGATAGTTAAAAAAATTACTTCTTATTGCTTGCGTGGTTCCACTAGCAACACCATACGGACCACCACGATATGAAACAATCTGATTAGTTGTCTTGTCTACTTTTTGTAATCTGTGTATAATTGAATCAATAACATAATAATAGTTTTCATCACTATCTACCGAATATGGAGAATAAAAGAAATTAAAATCTATTCCAGAACCCACAAAAGAAATATTCACATCAAATTCTGAAAGATTTCTTTTAATTATAATTCCGGTTGTTGGATCAGCAACATAAAGATAGCCATTATCTATTGTTAATCCGCCAGTAGATAAAAATTCAGAATAGGCATATCCTGTTGAATACCCTATATTTGAGATATAATTAAAATTGGTATCATATTTTAATATTCTAGCATATCCGTTATTTGAAATATATAAGTAATTATTGTCATAAATAACATATGCAGGGTTATAGAGTGTGTTTGGTAAATAATTGCTATACCCTGTCAATCCGAGTTGTGAAACAAATGATAAATCTGATTTTAAATGTTTCTTAATTCTTTGATTAGTATAATCTGCAACATAAACATATGTATCATCAACAGTAACTGAATAGGGATTACTAAATGTGTCGTCTGTTGAGCCAGTGGCCCCCCCAATATTTGCAACAACACTCCACGGAGTCGAACTAATATCTATTTTTTTTAGTGTGTGCAAAGTACTACCGTAGCCGGTAGTAACATATAAATAATTTCCATCTACCGCGATTCCATAAGGATAACCTAGTGTTCCAGAACCTGGGCTATAGGTATATACCCAGGATAAATCAGATTTGTTGTATTTTTTTACTTGATGATATTGTCTGTTTGTTACATACAAAAATTCATCATCAACAGCCAAATCCTCTGGATAATAAAAAGTTGTACTTGTAGATCCGGGATTTGGGCCCCCAATTATGCCTACCACTGCCAAATCAGATAATCTTCTTTTTACAACCCGGTGTAAAGCTTTGTCTGTATAGTAAATATGTTCCCCATCATTTGTTAGGCCGCTTGGTACAAAAACATTTTCTGGTAAGGGGTCAGTATCAGAAAATATTTCGTAAACAGAATAATCTGATTTTTTGATTTTTTTAATTTTATTATCTGTGGCGGTTAAAAGGTAAAGATAATTTTCATCATCAGCAATATCTGTTGGGTTATAATGATAGTTATCATTTCCTATCCCCCCTGTTGAAGAGATAAGTGCGACATAAGTTAAATCATTTTTATTTCTAATCATTATTCTGTTGTTTGTGTATTCTGCAATATAAACATAATTATCATCTACTGTTAATCCCTTAGGTGCACGCATTTGATCAGTTCCGGTACCATAACTTGTTCCACAGGCTTTTGAAACAAACGATAAGTCCGTTTTGTTATATTTTTTTATTCTATGATAGTAATCTTCTGTAACATAAATATAATTTTCATCAACCGCTATGCCTTTAGGATTATAAAATTGTAAATCTCCAATTCCTGATGAAGTACCGCCAAGTGTAGCAACTAATTGGAATGTTTCTTTATTTAGTTTTTTAACTCTGTGATATGTCGCATCAATAACATAAATATAATTTTCATCAACTGCAATGCCCAGTGGGCCATTTAGTTGATTACTTGCAGATCCTGGGCCATTAGATAACATTGAATGATAAGACAAATCCGATTTGTTTAATTTTTTTATTCTATGATTACTATAATCTGAAACATAAAGAAAATTATCATCTACAGCAAGAGCATAAGGCGCACTAAAAGAATCAATTGCATTACCTAATCTTGGGCCACCAACAGTAGCAATCAGCTTCCAGTTATCTTTTCTTCGTTTTTGAATACTTTGCGTACCAGTAATTGAAAGATATATATATTCGTCATCATCAGCGACCCCATATACACCCCATAGTTGGTCACTACCTGAGAGTTTAAAATTTAAATAGGAATTTTCATCTATAAACAGATTAATTCCTCCAACAAAACCTCTTTGACTGTAAATGTGTCCCTTATAATTATCTGTTACAAATGCCTCTAATGTGAAATTATCGACCCCTAAATTAAAAAAAGGATTAGAATTATTCCAGTCGTTTTCAATATAGATATAATTATTAGAATCGTTTGTAAAATTTGCACCATTTTCATCAAACAAAACTTTGCTTTCTATAACTGATAGGTTATTATCTGAGAGATCTGTTGTTGTGTTTGTATCATATTTATTATAAAATAATACCCCCATTATTTCAGTAAATATCTTTGTGATAATTTCTGAAGGATTATATGCATATTTATATGCCCTTAATTTTAGTATTGTGTTGTCATCTGTAATTGTTATGGGCCCCACAAAAGGAATAGAATTTTCTGTAGGATCGTTGCCATCTAATGTATAATAGATATTTGCATCTATTGGTTCTATATTTGCAGTTACAATTAATTCTTTAGTAAATGCATTTCCATCAGGCAATATATTAAAAAAATTAAAGTCAAGAAGTTCAAGACCAATAAATTGTTTTGATATAATTGCGCTCGGGATATAGCCATCAGCATAGCCTCTTGCTTTTATGGTTGTGCTGTCTGTTATCGTAAATGGCTCAGTATATAATGTAGATTCCTGAGTTGGCTCGCTACTGTCTGTTGTGTAATAAATATTTGCGTCTGTTGGTGTTGCAGTTAATATTATTTCTAAAGAACCAATAAAAGTATTAAATTTTGGGCTAATTGTCAAATACACTTGCCCAAGATATTGCGTAATAGAGATAACCGGAATGCCATTAATAATATCAGAAATAGTCAATCTTAGGGTATAGTTTCCATTTATTACTATAGTTTTATCTAAAGTAAAAATTCCATCAAGATATAAAGTAAAAGTCATTAGTCCATTTGCTTTGACAATTGCAAGATTTCCATAATTAGCGTCTTTGAAGTTTTTAAAGGAGTTATTAGATATTTTTTGCTTAATATAAACTGTGTTTGTTGTAGCGTCAAAAACAATTTCGTCTACAACATCAAGATTTAGATTTTTAAAAGTATTAATGTCATTTGTCTTTAAATCTAATAATTCTTGGTTTATCAAAATCAAGTTTTCTTTATTATGATTAAAATTTATTTCTTCTCTTAGAGAGGTAAAGAATGGCACAACTAAGCCAATAATAATTATCATTGCAGCAACAGATAATAATATTATCATAATACTAGTAAAAATTACATTTGCGCCTTTGCTATTCATGTTCTGCACTCCATGCACTCTAAGTTAATTAATATCTGATCGTTTTCATCATCATATTCTTGATATTTTATGTTTAGTGTTGTTTTCTTATTAGATATAATAAAATCATTACAATCAAGTATTAGTCTTTTATAATTATCAAGATTATATTCAAAATATATTGTGTTATTGTTTTTATAGGTAGCTATTTCGTTAATCATAACAATTTCGTCTTTATATTTGCCAAAATAGTCTATTTCTCCAGTAATCAAGTTGTTTGTACAGTCAATTATTATTTCTCCTGGGTTTTTAACCACTAGCTCTATGTCTTTTTTATCGTCTACCACGTCTTCGACTGCGATTTTTAGAGTAGTCATGCTTTCAAGCATTGTATCATAATTGCTTTGTTCTTTAACGCCATCTAATAGTTCCATTGCAGAATAGGTAACTACACCAAGTATAATTATTGCAATAAGTATGTAAAGTAATGTGCTAATAACTGCAGACATTCCTTTTTGTGTTTTTATTTTCATTTTTATTACTTCTTTGTTAAATTCTTTCCCTAAGGAAAGAAAAACGCGCCTATTTCCTTTCCTTGAGGAAAGGAAACGCGCATTCATGATTTTTCAAGTACTCCTATACTTATTGTTGCGGTATTGCTATCCTCAATGGAGTTATCACTTATATTAGCATCAGGATTACCAAAGTAGATATAGATTGGAGTATCTGTTGTAGATTTTGTAAAATCATATCCTGCAATATTTTCTACAATTTCATTAGTTCCAACAGAATAGAATGTTTCTGGAGAATTAAGGTTATTATATTCTGTTTGTATAAATTCTCCAGATAAAATATCATTATATATTCTAAATTCTTTTATATCTCCCACCCAAACGTGTGTTCCCGCAGTAGAATATATTCCAATTTTTTTTGTATTATTTTGATTAGGTAACAAAAGTTTGTTTGTATTTACAGTGTTAATTAAGCTTCCATTTCTGTAATATTTAACTTGAGAAGCATTTTCATCGTATTTTACTGTTGCAACAATATTCAAATATTGATTAGTATAATTTAAGAAATAATTAGAAGAAGTAATATTTATAAAATTGCTAACCCCATCAGTATTTTGCATATATAAACTATTTCCACCTTTAAATATCCAAATAAAAGGGGTAGTTCCTTGCGTACGATCATTTAATAAAGAATTATATGATGCAGAGTTTGGGCTGTCTACTTTTGCCCAAAAATAATAGGTTAATGAGTTTGTATCGCTTTCTAAAGTAACATTATCTTGTGTAATGATATTTTTTGCAGTAGTATTATTAGGAAAATTAAAAGATTTATCTACATTATCAAAACTAATTAGACTTTGATTAAATGTCCAGGAAGTATCTCCTGCTAAATCAGTAATGGTATTTCCACTACCAGGATATGAATTCCTGTTTTTTGCATTAAACCAAAGACTCAAATCTTCATAATTTATATCATTAAGATTATTTTCTTCTGAATCTCCAAAATTCAGATATATTTCTGTATCTGTAGTTGAAGAGAGTTCTGGTATTTCGATTCTTGCAAAAAGTACAGCTGTTTTTTCTAATTCTCCTACAGCAGAAAATGTTTCGGGGGCTGATTGATTATTATATTCTGTTTTTATCCATGAAGTTGTACGAGCAGTATTTGATAATCTTACTTCATCAATATTTCCATTAAATGCTCTTTTTACGGGAGTATTCCACGCACCAATATATAATTCATTATTTGGGAAATCAAATTTTATTTGTTTATTAATGTAATTTCTACTTTGTATTAAATTTCCATTTATATAAAAATTTAAATCATCGCCATCGTAAGTTCCTACAAAATGATGCCAATCATTATCAGTTATAGGATATTCGTTAGCATAAATTGAACCATAAGTATTATCTGAAAATCCTAATAATAAATTAAATTGATTAGTGTCTTCAATATGGCGTATTATATAAGAAAAATAAGGGACAGATGAAGCTCTGCCTTTATTTATTAAATAGGTGCCATCAGTGTGACTTCCCGCTCCGTTTAGTTTACCCCACAGCTCAATAGTTATTATTTGAGAATTATATGCAGATTTATTTCCCGTATTTATATAATCATTACTTCCATCATAGTTTTGAGCATAACCTATTTTTCCAATTATTTCTGATGGTTCGAGAGTTGCTTTTTTTGTGCCGTTATTACTATTACTTGTACTATCTGCTATTGTCGTGGTAGTTAAATCATTCTTATGCCAAACTCCAACAAAATTACTATCCCAAACATCTGTATCATTAGTATTATTTTCTTCAGAATCTCCAAAGTACATATAGATATCTGTGTCTGTTGTTGAAGAGAGTTCTGGTATCTTTACCCATGCCACAAGGGCTCCTGTTTCAGAATTATAATCTTCAATTTCTCTTCTTAGTCTTGTAATTTCGTCATTTGTTGTAAAGTAGATATCGTTTCCGTCTGCATTTGCTCCATAGCTTACTAAATTTTCATCTACAATACTAATAAGCATTGGGAAATCATTTAAATCTGAATCTACCAGATTATGATCAATTGTTATTTTCTTTCTATAAATTTTTGAAAAGCTTTCAATTTCTCTTTTTAGTCTTGTTGTGCCGTCACTTGCAGTAAAGTAAATATCATTACCATCTGCGTTTGCTCCAAGATTTGCTAAGTTTTCATCTACAATACTAATAAGCATTGGAAAATCATTTAAATCGCCATCTACTTTTGTGTGATCAATTGTTATCTTCTTTCTATAGGTATTATCATCATAAACAGGATTATTTATATCTGGACCATAATTAAACTGTGGGCCTTTAATAAGTACTGACAGTGCGCCAGTATCAGAATTGTAATCTACAATCTCTCTTTTGATTTTTGTTATTCCGTCTCCTAAAGTAAAGATAATATCTGAAGCGTCAATGTTTGCATAAGACATAAGATCTTCATCTTCTAAATCCAATTGCACAGACAGATTATTGAGATCACCAACAAGATTTCCACTATTAATTAATATCTTCTTTCTATATAACCATTCTCCTGCATTTTCATCATAAACATATTCGTTCTTTTGCGTATACCAAGAAGTGCTTGTTTCATTATCTACAGAAACAGAAATCTTATTTTCTGTAATCTTCTTAAAGACAAGCCTTGTCTGTTCTTTGTTACTAAGAGTAATGCTTCTAATCAAATCAATATTTTCAAAAGCAACACCAGAACAAATCTTTTGCAGTTCTCTATAAACATATTTGTTATTATCTTGTTCTAGTCTTTTACCATCAGCAAAGAAGCTTAGGTTTTTACCAACAGAGCAAATCTCTATTGTTTCAGTATCGCTATCGATTGTTAGCTCAAGATTAGAAAGAGAGAAGTTAATTTCTTTAGTTGCTTCAATTGGGGAATTATATATTTCCATAATTTCAGAAAAGACCATGTCTCTAACTTTAATGGAATTATCATAATTTGTTTTTTCTTTACCTTTAGAAATTTGAGAGTTTACTCCAGTTATTATTATTCCAACAACAATAACCATGACAAGCATAATAAGTATTGTACTAATTATCTCGTTTACTGCTTTTTTGCTTTTTATCATTATTCATCTTTATTAAATATATTTTAGTCTATAATATATTATATATTTAGTATTTTAAATGTTTTGTATACTAAATATTATAGAAACGGCTCTATTTTGTGGTCCGAATAGTGTAGTGGTTAGCATAGAGGACTGTGGATCCTCTGACTCGGGTTCAAATCCCGGTTCGGACCC
>ENA-UOWO01003287-UOWO01003287.1-activated-sludge-metagenome-genome-assembly--contig:-NODE-3287-length-18917-cov-6.014208_pt1 | contig 18917 bp, 16 predicted proteins | sample MGYA00238148_ERZ761564 | MGnify/ENA primary metagenome ERZ761564 (study PRJEB28885, sample SAMN05720194) | activated sludge metagenome | isolation source: Anaerobic digester | place: USA...
TTGCCGGGCGCCGGCGAATTTTGGCCGCGATTCAAAAACAGAATCGGCACGGTCATGTCGGTTTGGTTCGACACTGCATTCACTTCGTCTCGTGTCAGTGGCCCTACAATCATTTGCGCCCCTTCGGCAATCGCTTTGGAGGCTGCGTTTTTTGCCCCCTCGGCACTGCCGGCGGTATCGTAGAAATTGACGCGCGGGCGACGACGGTTTTCGGCGTAGTACTGGCTTAAAAATCCGTCACGAACCGCGATGCCGGCACCGGCGGAATTGCCCGATAACGGCAGCAATACGGCGAGTTGATTCGGTGGACGATAACCGTCGCTTTCGGCTGGTGGAAATGCATTGCTGCGCTCATTCGACATTGAACTCGCGACCGGCATTGGCAAGGGCATTCCGCGTTTTTTGAGTTCACGTGCGGCATAGGCATACAGAGGATCGCTGGCGGATAAGCCGGCGCTTCTTTGCGTGAGTTCTGCGGCGGGTACAAGACCCAGCAAGCGTTCGATATTGCGTCCGGCAGCGGCACGTTCCTTGGGCTTCATGCCTTCCATCAGCCAGATTTGTTCGCCGGCGACATCGAATTTCATTCCGGCTTGATCAAACGCACGAAAACGATCGGTATGCCAGCGGATTCTGTCGCCATTGGGAACCGAGTCGCGGCGTTGATTCAGGAACGCAATCGCCTCACCGCCGCGTTTGTCGGCCAGCAAAAATTCGGCATTCAGCAAATCATGAAGGAAGGCCACATCGCCCGATAATTTTTTTCTCGGGATGGGTGCGATCAAGGTTCTTGCCTTGCCGTCATCGCCTGCCAGTTTCCAGGCATTCGCTGCACGTACGATGGCGGCATCGTGTGGTGCGCCTTTCGACATGGCGGCTTCGGATTCATACGCAAGTGCCGCTTCGCGGAATTTGCCTTCATTGATGAGTTGTTCGGCAGCTGCATTCGCAGGCATATGTGTGGGCGTGGTGCTGACCGTTGCGCAGGCAGAAATCAGGAGGATGGCAAGAGCGGGGGCTAATAATTTGAAACGCATAAGGCAAATCCGGAGGTTGACGGTAAGATGATACCTGCAGAAGAGGGAGATGGCGGCATGGCGGCAGTAAAATCCGGCACTTTATATGTGGTGGCGACTCCGATTGGCAACCTGTCGGACCTTTCTGCGCGCGCGAAAGAAGTTTTGACCGCAGTCTCGGCGATTTGCGCGGAAGACACGCGGCATACCAAGACTTTATTGCAGGCTTTCGGCATCGATAAACCGCTGATAGCCCTGCATGAACATAATGAAGGCGATATCGCCTGGAAGCTGGTCGAGCGCCTGAAGACTGGCGATAGTCTTGCCTTGGTGTCCGATGCGGGGACGCCCTTGGTATCAGACCCCGGGTATCGATTGGTGCGCGAGGTGCGTGCAGCCGGTTTTGCCGTCAGCCCCGTTCCAGGCGCCTGTGCGGCAATTGCGGCTTTATCGGTAGCCGGCATTCCAAGCGACCGGTTTTGTTTCGAAGGTTTCTTGCCGGCCAAATCTTCCGCGCGCCGTGAACGCCTGCAAAATCTGGCGCGCGAAGCAAGAACGCTGGTTTTTTACGAAAGTTCGCATCGCATTGATGAATCCTTGGTCGATCTGGTCGCGATCTTCGGTACCGATCGTGAAGCCGTGATCGCTCGCGAGTTGACGAAATTATTCGAGACTGTGCTGGGCGATACCCTGGGCAGCTTGCTGGAAAAAGTGCAGGCGGATGAAAATCAGCGCAAGGGCGAGTTCGTGATCGTAGTCCGTGGTTGTGAAGACGATACCGGCGTCGCATTGGCCGAGGGGCAACGGCTATACGCCAAACTCGTTGAACACATGAAGCCCTCGCAGGCGGCGAAACTGGCGGCAGAGTTGAGCGGAGCGCCGAGAAAATCCCTGTATGGCGGGGAAGCTTCCTAACCCCTCGGGAACCTTCGATGCGTTGTTCAATCACACATCAAACAAAAGTTGGCGGGGCTGCCATGAACTACAAACGAATCTTCCTTGCTGCAATGTGTTTATCCTTTGTGGCATACGCATCGGCGCAGGAAACTGCAGCCATCGTCAATCCGGCGATAGATATGCCGGCATACCTGAAAGTCGCGCAGGAAGCAGCCGCACATCGGGAAACTCATCGATTGACGGAAGCAGAATTCATCGCGATGAGTCGCGAGCCGAACACGATTATTCTTGATGCCCGCAGTGCCGAAAAATATGCCGAACTGCATATCAGGAAAGCGGTCAATCTAAGTTTTCCTGATATTACCGTGGATAGTCTTGCGCAGTTGTTTCCCGACAAGAACGTGCGCATTCTGATTTACTGCAATAACAACTTCAGCAATGCGCCAAAGCCTTTTCCGACCAAGCGTGCGGATGCTTCATTGAATATCTCGACGTACATTAGCCTTTACAGTTACGGCTATAAAAACGTGTACGAGCTTGGCCCCTTGATCGAGATTGAAAAATCAAAATTGAAATTCGTGTCGGACAAAAAATAGTCCTGCTACGTATTACAGATATTTGAAGCTGGAAAAATCGCGTTGATAGCTGCTCGAACGGGCATAACCACTGCTGCGGCCATAACTGGTTCCCAGATTACGGGTTTGCGGTTGCGGTGCCGGGCTTGGTTTGGCAGAGTCTTTGTTCGGAGTGGTATTCGATTGGGTGGCCATGAGAAAGTCCTTGTGAGTTAGTGTGCTGGTAATCTACCACACTAAATCAAAGGCGAAATAGGCCGTAAGTCATGCCAATTGAAAAAAAGATATAACGTGTTGATTTTAATGAAAGTGGCGGAGTCGATCATTAAGCCGGGTTCTGTCGGGGACAACCATTCCTCTAGGCCTTGCATCACTGCAAGGCTCAAGCAGCGCACCCGTGTGCGAATCGAGCAAATTCATAGCACACCTATTTGGCCTTGCTCCAAGTGGGGTTTACCGTGCCCTGCGGCGTTAGCCCCGCAGGCGGTGGGCTCTTACTCCACCGGTTCGCCCTTACCACGCATGTTCGCCTCATTGCTGGGGCGGCACCGTTCGGCGGTATATTTTCTGTTGCACTAGCCGTCGACTCACGTCGCCCAGGCGTTACCTGGCACTTTGCTCTATGGAGCCCGGACTTTCCTCGGCACGGTCAAGCCGTGACGCGGTTGTCTTGACCGACTCCGCCGTGCGCATTGTCGCATAGCAGGCTCAAAAGCCCCGATTTTTGTCTTAATTTCTTGGTAAAGGTTGGCCAATCAAGCCAAAAGGTCCCATTTTTTTGCGCAGGCTAGCGACAACAAGAACGATAAAGCCATCAATACCAGAGGTTTTGGCTTTGTCTAACAGTCCACAGTTTCGCCAATAAAATTTCGGCTTTTTCTGTAAAAACAACACTTACCAAACGACAGTTAAACCATTGTCTGAACAGTGGTGCAACATGTTGATTCTGCTAGACAAATTCATTGGAATTTTTGCTTGACACACCATCTTCACAGGCATAACGTGGGCAGACGTGGAAAAACAATGAATTTTGTGGGGAATTGTGGAAATGTTTCAGGGCGAAACCGCTGTCACGCTAGATGACAAGGGACGATTGGCGATTCCAACCGCCTTCCGCGACCTCGTTTCGCGTGCGGGAAACCGCCTGGTCATTACCTATAACCCCTATGAAAGTGGTTGTTTGTGGTTATACCCGGAAAAAGCCTGGGAGGCTGTTCGCGATCAGGTCAATGCCTTGCCGAACGCAAAGCGCGTTCACCGCAATCTGCAATTGAAACTGGTCGGCGCCGCGACATTCGTCGAGCCCGACGGCAACGGAAGAATTTTGATGCCCGGCAGTCATCGCAATGCAGTCGGCATCGAGAAAAAAGCGGTTTTGTTGGGAATGGGAAATAAATTCGAATTGTGGAGCGAGCTGGCTCACATCGAACAAATCCGTCAATCGATTTCGGATGACGATTTGAGCGACGACATGCTCGATTTGAGGTTGTAGTCGTGATGGCAAGGGTGTCAGGGATGACGCAGAACCCAGGCCATCTTCCAGTGATGTTCACGCAGGCGATGGAAGGTCTGCGGGTGCTCAAGGATGGCAGGTATCTGGATGGCACGTTTGGTCGTGGTGGCCATGCGCGTGGTGTGTTGGACCGGCTTGGGCCGGAAGGAAAATTGTTGGTAATGGACAAAGACCCTGTTGCGATTGCGTGCGCCGCCGAGCTGCAAGCGGAAGACGCCCGTGTCGCTGTCTATCAGGGCTCGTTTGCCGATTTGTCACATTGGAGCGAAACCGCCGAGGGCCTGGATGGCGTGCTGTTTGACCTCGGCGTCTCTTCCCCGCAACTGGATGTGGCGGAGCGTGGATTCAGTTTTAGAAATGATGGTCCCCTCGACATGCGCATGGACAATCTCTCGGGCCAAAGTGCCGCTGATTGGCTTGCGCATGCTTCGGAAAAAGAAATCGCCGACGTGTTATGGCAGTACGGCGAAGAAAAACTCAGCCGGAAAATCGCCCGGACAATCGTTGAACGTCGCACCGAAACGCCATTGCTGCGCACCGCGCAATTGGCCGAACTAATCGCATCGGTCCTTGGCCGTGGCGACGGGAAAATCCATCCCGCTACTCGCAGCTTTCAGGCCATTCGCATTTTCATCAATCGCGAACTCGAGGATCTCGAACTCGGTCTGGAAGCGGCGTATGCAAAATTGAAAGTCGGCGGTCGTCTTGCGGTGATCAGTTTCCATTCGCTGGAAGATCGTATTGTCAAACAATTTATCGCCAAGTACGCAAAAGCACCGGCGGGAAATCGTCGCATGCCGATTGAAGTGGAATTCACGCCCGGCTTGAAAGATATCGCAGGTGCGATGCGCGCCGACGATGAAGAAACCAGGATCAACCCACGCTCGCGCAGTGCGGTGTTGCGTATCGCGGAGAAGCTATGAGTCCGCGCCATTTCATCATTCTACTATTACTGCTTGCCACCGTTATCAGCGGTGTCTGTGTTGTCTACGCGCGCCATAAACACCGTCAGGCCTACATCGAATTGTCGCGACTGGAAAAGCAGCGCGATGAATTGAATATCGAATTCTCGCGTTTGCAGCTGGAACAGGCGACCTGGTCGGAAACCAATCGCATCGAACAAATTGCCACCGAACGATTGGGCATGGGTTTTCCACAGGACGTGGATGTCGTGTTGGTGCGCCCATGAAATTGAAAGCACGCGCCTATAACCCGAGAGTCCGTTTACAGATACTGGCAGCCTGTTTTGCCGTGTTCGCCTTGTTGCTGGTAAGTCGTGCCGCATGGATGCAATTGATTCATCGCGATTTCTATCAGCAACAAGGCAATGCCCGTTTCCTGCGCGAGCTGCCGATCGCCACTTCACGCGGAATGATCGTCGACAGAAACGGCGAGCCATTGGCCGTTTCGACGCCGGTGGAATCGGTGTGGGCAAATCCGAAAGAGTTATTACAGGCGCCGGAAAGAATGCCGGAGCTGGCAAAGGCGCTCGGCATTCCACGCGACATGCTGACGCAGCGCATTGCACAGAAGGCGAAGAAAGAATTCGTCTACCTGCGACGACATATCAATCCGGATGACGCCCAGGCCGTAGTCGCCCTGAAAATTCCCGGTGTTTATTCGACCCGGGAATTTCGTCGTTTCTATCCGCATGGCGAAGTCATGGCGCACGTGTTGGGTTTTACCAATGTGGATGACCTCGGGCAGGAAGGTCTTGAGCTGGCATTCAACGACTGGCTGACCGGCAAGCCGGGTTCGCAGAAAATCATTCGTGATCGCAGCGGCCATATCGTCGAGAAAGTCGATTTGATTCGTGAAGCACAACCGGGCAAGGATCTGGCGCTTTCCATTGATCGCCGTATCCAGTATCTGGCTTATCGTGAACTCAAGTCTGCCTTGATCAATGCGCAGGCACGCAGCGGTTCCGCCGTCGTGATTGACATCAAGACTGGCGAAATTCTGGCGATGGTCAACCAGCCTTCCTACAATCCGAATTCGCGCGAATCGTCCTCGCCTTATTTGCATCGCAATCGTGCCGTTACCGATGTGATCGAGCCGGGCTCGGTGATCAAGTCCATTACCGTGGCTGCCGCGCTGGAAAACGGCGTCGATCCAAATATCCGCATCGATACCAACCCCGGCATCATGACGCTCGATAAATATTCGATTCGCGATACCACGAATCACGGTGTTGTCTCGCTGGAAGGTCTGCTGCAGATGTCGTCGAATATCGGCGCTGCGAAACTTGCCCAGAATATGAGCAATGCACATTTGTACGATGTGCTGCATCGCTTCGGTTACGGACAAAGCACCAATAGCGGATTCCCTGGCGAATCGGCAGGCGTGCTTTCGCCGCCACGCAACTGGGGGCCGGTAGAAAAAGCCACCATTTCCTATGGCTATGGCCTTTCCGTCACGCCGCTGCAAATCGCGCAGGCCTATGCAACGCTGGCAAATCACGGTCGCATGATGACGCCGACTTTCGTAAAAGCGGAAGACAAAAAAACCGGAACACAGGTGATGGATCCGGCGATTGCCGATGAGGTACTTGCCATGCTGGAATCGGTCACCAATCCCGGCGGAACGGCACAAAAAGCCGCCATCACCGGCTACCGCGTCGGTGGTAAAACCGGGACCTCGCGTAAATTCAATGCCGGAGGTTACAGCAAGCGGCATATTTCACTGTTTGCCGGTGTCGTGCCCTTGACTGATCCGAAGTTCGCGATGGTGGTGGTTATCAACGAACCTGCCGGACATGATTACTACGGTGGTTTGGTGTCTGCGCCGGTATTCCATAACGTGATGGAAGGTGCGCTACGCCTGATGGACGTTCCGCCTGACAATATTGCGGCCTGGTATGAAACCAAAAAACCGGTGCCGGCGGCTGCAGTAAATCCGGTGCCGATGGCGGCAGCCGTTCCAGCAGCAGGCAATGAAGAAATCATTCCCGATGACGCCGTCGTTCCCGGAGTGCAGCCATGAGTGCGACTCGCAGCATGACATTGCACGAGTTGCTGGCCGGCCAGGTCGCATCACTGCCGACGATCAATCCGGTAGTGCGCGGCATGAGTGCCGACAGTCGCGCCTTGAAAAAAGACGACGTGTTTATTGCGTTGTCGGGCGCAACAACACATGGCTTGAAATTCGCGAAGCACGCGCAAGATATGGGTGTTGCCGCCATCCTGTTCGAAACGCCGGCGCCGGATACTTTTGTCGAATCGACCAATACGATCGCGGTTCCAGACCTCAAAAAAAAATGCGGCGTACTGGCAAATCGTTTTTTTGACAAGCCGTCGGAGCAGCTCGAAGTGCTCGGTGTCACGGGCACCAATGGCAAGACATCAACGGTGCAATTGATCGCGCAAGCACTCAGCCTGGGCGGCCAGAGGGCAGGCACCATCGGTACTCTCGGCGTAGGTCTATACGGTGAGCTGGTCGAAGGTGAACGCACCACGCCGGATGTGATCGCGGTGCATGCCGCCCTGGCCGATATGCGCGATGCGGGTGCCGGCCATGTGGCAATGGAAGTGTCTTCCCATGCACTCGATCAAGGTCGCGTCGATGCCGTTGCCTTCGATGTTGCAGTCTTTACCAACCTGACCCGTGATCATCTTGATTATCACGGCAGCATGGAAGCCTATGGTGAAGCGAAGGCAAAATTATTTTCCTGGCCGACATTGTCAGCAGCTGTCATTAACTATGACGATATATTTTCCGAAACATTGATTGGAAATCTGTCGGGAAATGTAAACCTGATTGCACTCAGCTCTCGCGGTCATGAAGCTGCGAATCTGCATGCGAGAAATGTCCGTCTGAATGCCGGCGGTATTTCGTTTGATCTGTGCCGCGCGGATATTGCCCTAGCCGTGCAATCACCGCTGCTCGGAAGATTCAATGTCGATAATTTGCTGGCCGTTGCGGGCAGTTTGCTGGCGCTGGGCTGGTCCCTGGAAAAAATTGCCGAAGTGCTGCCGAAACTATCACCGGTAGGCGGTCGCATGAGTCGTGTCGGTGGCGAGAACGGCAAACCCCTGGTGGTTGTCGATTACGCCCACACACCGGATGCACTCGAACAGGCACTGGCAAATTTGCGTTCGCATACCGAAGGCAAACTGATTTGCGTTTTTGGCTGTGGCGGTGATCGCGACAAGGGCAAACGCCCCGTGATGGCGGCCATTGCCGAACGTGCCGCCGATATCGTTATCGTCACCGACGATAACCCACGTACCGAAAACGGCGACGCCATTGTCCAGGATATCCAGGCGGGTCTTTCACATTTGTCGCGCGTACTGGTGCAGCGTGATCGTGCCAAGGCCATCGCTACTGCAATCAAGCAGGCAGGAAGCGACGATGTTGTCCTGATTGCCGGAAAAGGGCATGAGACTTATCAGGAAGTGCATGGCGTCAAAATGCCTTTTGACGATCTGGTGCAAGCGCGACTTGCTCTGGGAGAAAGCGCATGAGACCGGTGCTGCTTTCCCAAATTGCCGAATGGTGCGAAGCCCGTTTGATTGGCGATGACTTGAGCATCTCCCACGTGAGCACCGACACCCGTGCCTTGAGCCAGGGCAGTTTGTTCGTAGCTTTGTGCGGCGAAAATCACGATGCCCATGATTTTATTGCCAATGCGGAGCAGGCAGGTGCAGCGGCCGTATTGGTATCTCGCCCGGTAGAAACCTCGTTGCCGCAGATTCTTTGTTCCGATACCCAGGAAGCACTGGCAGAATTTGCCGCCGGCATGCAACAGGGTCGCAAGGCGGTCGTGGTTGCACTTACCGGCAGCAACGGAAAGACTTCCGTCAAGAATCTGATCACCGAAATTCTGAACCGCAGCGGACGCACGTATTCCACGCCCGGCAATCGCAATAATGAAATCGGTTTGCCTATGGCGGTACTCGAAGCGCCCGAAGATGCCGAGTTTGCCGTTTATGAAATGGGTGCCGGAAAACCTGGCGATATCGCGTACTTGTGCAGCATCGTTGCGCCGCAGGTATCGGTCGTCAATAACATCGGGCCTGCCCATCTGGAACGCATGGGAAGTCTGTTTGGTATCGCTGAAACCAAGGGCGCGATTTATGAAGCCTTGTCGGACGATGGCGTTGCTGTGATCAATGCCGACGATGCCTTTGCGCCGTATTTCGCACAGCGTGTCGGCCATCGCCGGATTTTTCGCTACGGCATTGAAAACGATGCCGATATTCGTGCGACGAATATCCAGCTGCGCAGCGAGTCCTCCGTTTTTGAATTGCATACGCCTGCGGGAAAGCAAACCATCAAGCTTGCTTTGCCCGGCAGGCACAATGTGATGAATGCACTCGCGGCAACAGGGCTGGCACTTGGCGCCGGTGCGCATTTCGATGCGATCGTGCAGGGACTGCAGCATGCGGTGCCGGTCAAGGGCCGCCAGATTTCGCATGTGCTCGACAACGAAGCGGTGTTGGTTGACGACAGTTACAACGCCAATCCGGGCTCAGTGGCAGCCGCCATTCAAACCCTTGCACAAAGCAAATTGGGAAGCTGGCTCGTACTGGGCAATATGGCCGAGCTCGGCGATAACGCAACCGAGCTTCATGCCGAAATCGGTGCGCTCGCAAAAAAAACCGGTATTGAAAAACTCTGGACCGTCGGTGAATTGGCAAAACAGGCCAGTCAAGCATTCGGCCCGGGTGCGCGTCATTTCGACAATAAGGTCGCATTGAGCGAAGCACTGATTCACGAATTGCATGTGGGTGTGCGCTGCCTGGTGAAAGGCTCGCGATCCAGCGCCATGGACGAAGTCGTAAGAGCCGTGTTGAAAGAATTAAAACAAAAAGAAGCATTACAAGAAGCATTACAAGAAGAAAGACAACAGAAAATTCCGGGGGGGAATTCACATGCTGCTTGAACTGGCACGTTGGTTGCAGGGTTTTGCACGATTCTTCGCACTGTTCGATTACCTGACCATGCGCGCCATTCTTGGCGCTCTGACAGCACTCGCATTTTCGCTCTGGTGGGGGCCGAGCGTGATTGCGCGTCTGGCGAAACTGAAAGGCGGACAACCCATTCGTACCGACGGGCCGCAATCGCATTTTGCGAAAGCGGGTACGCCGACCATGGGCGGCATGCTGATCTTGCTGAGTCTTGGTGCTTCCACCTTGCTGTGGGCCGACTTGCGCAATCGCTATGTCTGGATAGTGCTGGCTGTCTTGGTGGCATTCGGTCTGATCGGCTGGCTGGATGACTGGATAAAAATCGTCAAGCGCGATCCGAACGGACTGAAGTCGCGCCACAAATATGCGTTGCAGTCGCTGTTCGGCTTGTTGGCCGCATTGGTGCTTTTTTACACGCAGGATGCCGCTTCCAATACCACGCTCTATTTGCCGCTGTTGAAAAACGTCGCCATTCCGATGGGGGCGATGTTTATCGTGCTGGCCTATTTCTGGATTGTCGGTTTTTCGAATGCCGTGAATCTGACCGATGGACTGGATGGTTTGGCCATCATGCCGACGGTGATGGTGGCGGCGGGTTTGGGCATCTTTGCCTATGCCTCGGGTAACTCGGTGTTTTCGCAATATCTGCAGATTCCCGCAGTGCCCGGTGCCGGCGAATTGGCAATCGTCTGCGCCGCCATTGCCGGTGCCGGTCTCGGCTTTCTCTGGTTCAACACCTATCCCGCGATGGTATTCATGGGCGACATCGGTGCGCTGGCACTCGGTGCCGCACTCGGCACCATTGCGGTCATCGTTCGCCAGGAAGCCATCCTTGTCGTGATGGGTGGCATTTTCGTGATCGAAACACTGTCGGTCATGATCCAGGTCGCAAGCTTCAAGCTCACTGGAAAACGCGTATTCCGGATGGCTCCGATCCATCATCATTTCGAGTTGAAAGGCTGGCCCGAACCGCGCGTCATCGTGCGTTTCTGGATTATCTCTTTCATTCTCGTCCTGGTTAGTCTTGCGACCCTGAAGGTGCGTTGATATGGCATTCATTCCCGATCGCGCGCGGCAGGCCTTGAAGTTCGACGAGATGAACGGACAGTTTGATCCGTGGTTGCTCGCGATTTCGATTGCGCTGGTTTGCGTCGGCATCGTGATGGTGGCATCGAGTTCGATGCCGTATGCCGTGAGAATGCACATGGGCGAATTTCATTATCTGACTCGCCATATCGCGTTTCTCGTAGTCGGTTCGATGATGGCGCTGGCGATCATGAAAACCGATTTGAAAACCATTGAAACCCACAGCCATACCTTGTTGCTGCTATGCGTATTCCTGTTGGCCCTGGTAATGCTGCCAGCCATCGGGAAATCGGTGAATGGCGCACGTCGCTGGATCAATCTTGGCCTTTTCAGCTTCCAGCCTGTTGAAGCGGTGAAAATTTTATTTATCGTCTGGTTGGCCAGCTATCTGGTCCGCTTTCGCGATGTGATCGGACATCAATGGAAAGCCTTGCTGAAACCCCTGGGTGTTTCGATTTTTCTGGTCTGCCTGTTGCTGGTCGGCAAGGATTTCGGTTCGTCGATGTTGCTACTCACCATAGCGCTGGGCATGACCTATATGGGCGGTGCGCGCCTGCAGCATTTGAGTTTGTTGGTGCTCGCTGCCATGCCGTTGATCGCACTGGCGATTTACATCGAGCCTTATCGGATGCAGCGTATATTCTCGTTTCGCGATCCGTTTGCCGACCCGTTCGATAGCGGGTTCCAGCTCGTGCAAGCATTGATTGCCATCGGGCGCGGCGAATTTTCCGGAGTCGGTCTGGGTGGCAGCGTGCTGAAGCTGGACTACCTGCCGGAAGCCCATACCGATTTCATTTTTTCGGTGCTGGCAGAGGAACTCGGTTTTGTCGGTATCTGCGCCGTCATTCTCCTGTTCGCGGCATTCACTTGGCGCGCTTTCAACATTGGCCAGCGTTGTCTCGAACTTCGCCGTCCGTTTGCAGCCTACTGTGCCTTCGGCATCGGTATCTGGATTGCATTGCAGAGCATGATTTCGATGGGCGTGAACATGGGCGTGCTACCCACCAAGGGTCTGACCTTGCCATTGATTTCATCGGGTGGTTCCAGTGTGTTGATGACTTGCGTGGCGATTGGTTTGCTGCTGCGTATCAGTTATGAACTGTCCTGCGCGGAGCGCACGGTCAACCTGCGCCGCAACGAAGGCCTGATGACATCGCCACGTTCGGAATATGACGAAGACGTCACCTCGCCGAAAGCCGTCACCTTGCCTGTGACTGCCAGCCTGCCACGCACTGCGCGTGATCGTCAGGAACCGAAGTGGGGCACGCGGGCATGACAACGATCAATAACGGACCCGTGATGATTCTTGCCGGTGGCACCGGCGGGCATATCTTTCCCGGCCTGGCGGTGGCAAATGAATTGCGTACGCGCGCCGTGCCCGTGATCTGGATTGGTTCCGATGGCGGCATGGAAACGCGCCTCGTGCCGCAACACCAGATCGCGATTGAAACCATTGCCGTGCGCGGTCTGCGTGGCAAGGGCGCGCTGGGTTTGCTGGCGGCCCCTTTCGTGATTTTGCGTTCGGTTTTCCAGGCCATTGGCAAAGTTCGCAAACACAAACCACGTGCCGTGCTGAGCTTTGGCGGTTTCGCCGCAGGCCCTGCCGGTATCGCTGCCTGGATTCTGCGTAAGCCATTATTGGTGCACGAAGCCAATCGCGCACCGGGCTTTACCAATCGCGTGCTGGCGAAAGTGGCTGATCGCGTGCTATGCGGATTTCCCGATAGTTTCAAGAATATTCCGAACGACGTTGTCGGCAACCCGGTGCGTCCGGAAATTGCAGCACTTCCTGTTCCGGAAATGCGTCTGGCGAATCGTTCCGGTGCCATTCGTCTGTTGGTGCTGGGCGGAAGCCAGGGTGCTCGCGCGATCAATGCTGCCGTACCCAAAGTGGTCGCGGCGATGAAGGGCAAAGTGGAGTTTGAAATTCGCCACCAGTGCGGCGAAAAAATGCTGGCCGATGCCAAACAGTCCTACGAAGCCGCCGGCGTAAAGGCGAGTGTCGAAGCCTTCATCCAGGATATGGCGGCGGCTTATGGCTGGGCGGATCTGGTGATTGGTCGTGCCGGTGCATTGACGGTGGCCGAGTTATGCGCGGCCGGTGTCGGAAGCATCCTGATTCCGTTTCCCGGTGCCGTCGATGACCATCAGGCTCGCAATGCGCAATATCTGAAAGAATGCGGTGCCGGTAACTGGCTCCGTCAAACCGAAACACTCGAGCATGATTTGCAGCAGTTACTGGGCGAGTTTTGCGAAGACAGAAATTTCCTGTTGCAGCTTGCCATCGCTGCACGAAAAGCGTCCTTGCCCGATGCCACCAAAGATGTGGCAGATATTGTCTTGTCGGAGGCTCAAGCATGATGCGTCATCGTTTCCAGCAAACGGGGGATCTGGCCAAGGCTTTCCCGCGCATTCATTTCGTCGGTATCGGCGGCGTTGGCATGAGCGGCATTGCCGAGGTGATGTTGACGCTAGGCTACAAAGTGTCTGGTTCGGATCAGAACGAATCGGCGGCCACGCGTCGTCTGGTCGGCATGGGTGCGAAAGTCATGCGTGGCCATGCCGCGGGCAATATTGAAGATGTCGATTGCGTGGTGGTGTCGAGTGCAATCAAGGCCGATAATCCGGAATTGCAGCAGGCCCACGCGCAGCAAATTCCCGTCGTGCCACGTGCAGAAATGTTGGCGGAATTGATGCGCTTCAAGCGCGGCATCGCGATTGCCGGTACGCACGGAAAAACCACAACGACGTCTTTGACTGCAAGCGTGCTGTTCGAAGGCAATCTGGATCCTACATTTGTGATTGGCGGCCAGTTGCTGAGCGCAGGCGCCAACGCAAAACTCGGCACCAGCCAATGGCTGGTAGCCGAAGCCGACGAAAGCGACGGCAGTTTTTTGCGCCTGAATCCATTGATCGCGGTCGTGACCAATATCGATGCCGATCATCTGGAAAATTACGGCGGCGATTTCGAACGCGTGAAAGCGGCATTCTCGGAATTCCTGCATCGCCTGCCGTTTTATGGTTTGGCGATCTTGTGCATAGATGATCCACTTGTTGCCGAACTGGCAAAGCAAACGCCACGTCACACGATTCGCTATGGCTTGTCGGAACAGGCAGATGTGCGAGCCAGCGAAGTCATGCAAGACGGCGGAGCCATGCGATTCAAGCTGCACCTTCCAGATGGCAGCGAGCAGGCGGTGACCCTGAATTTGCCCGGACAGCACAATGTATTGAATGCATTGGCCGCCGCCGCAGTGGGCTGGCAGCTTGGTGTTTCATCGGAAGCGATTGCGAGCGCGCTGAAGAAATTCCAGGGCATTGGCCGCCGTTTCAATATCAAGGGCGAACTGGATTTTGGCAACGGCAAGGCATTGGTCGTTGATGACTATGGTCATCATCCACGCGAGCTCGAAGCAGTATTCGCAGCGGCACGCGGTGGTTGGCCGGACAAGCGACTGGTCGTTGCTTTTCAGCCGCATCGCTATAGCCGGACGCGTGATTTATTCGATGATTTTGTCAGCGTGCTTTCCACTTGCGACGCCGTCGTATTGACGGAAGTGTATGCAGCAGGCGAAGCCGCAATTAATGGTGCGGATTCCAAATCACTCGCCCGTGCCATTCGCGCGCGTGGTCGTATCGATCCGGTCGTTGTGAGTAACGCACGTGAATTGGCCACCGTGCTGCCGGATGTTTTGCATGAGGGTGATCTGCTTTTGATGATGGGCGCAGGCGATATCGGCGCGATCGCAAATGACATCGCCAACAAAGGGTTTGAAGGAGCCAGACAGGCATGAAACGTATTGCCGACGCGAAAGAATTTGGCCGTGTCGCCGTGTTGATGGGCGGTACCAGTTCCGAGCGTGAAGTGAGTTTGAATTCCGGCGCCAACGTGCTGGCGGCCTTGCTTGCGCGCGGCGTGGATGCGCAGCCCGTGGACGGAATTCCTGCGCTGGTCGAAGCGCTGCACCAGAAGAAGTTCGATCGTGTTTTCAATATTCTGCATGGCACCAAGGGTGGCGGCGAAGACGGCATTTTGCAGGGTTTGTGCGAAGCCATGAATATTCCCTACACCGGTTCGGATGTGCTGGGCTCAGCCCTGAGTATGGACAAGATCCGCACCAAGCAAGTGTGGTTGAGTCTTGGTTTACCGACGCCGCGTTATGTGCGCCTGAGTGTCGGTGATGATGTGCATGCTGCCGCGAAGTCGCTCGGGTTGCCGGTGATCATCAAGCCTTCCTGCGAGGGTTCGAGCGTTGGCGTCAGTCGCGTTTTCAATGATGCGGATCTCGATGCCGCGGTGGAACTGGCTGCGCGCTATCCAGGCGAAATGCTGATGGAGCAATTGATCGAAGGTGGCGAATATACGATCGGTGTACTCGAAGGCAAAGCCTTGGCGAGTATCCATATTGTTCCTGCCGGCGAATATTACGACTATCACTCGAAATATATTTCGGATGAAACCCAGTACATTTGCCCGGGCTTGCCGGACGCCGAAGAGAAAGTCGTGCAGCAACTTGCCGAAAAAGCCTTTGCCGGCGTCGGTTGCCGTGGTTGGGCACGAATCGATTTCATGCGCGACAAGAATGGCGGCATCTTCTTGCTGGAAGCCAATACCGCTCCTGGCATGACCAGCCATTCGCTGATGCCGAAATCCGCCAAGGCATTCGGCATCGATTTTGAAAGCCTCTGCTGGCGCATTCTGGAGTCGAGCTTCGCATGATGAAAGCCCTTTTCCGCCTCACTGCATGGACACTGGCAATCGCCTTGGTGGTCTTGCCCGTGGCCGCGGTTTTGAATGGCTGGATTGGTGGGGAACGCTGGCCGATGCGGCATCTGCGTGTATCCGGCGAATTTCATCTGGTAACCGATCAGCAAGTGCGCGACACCGTGTTGCCGAACGTCGGCAAGGGCTACTTTGCGGTGAACCTGGAGCAGGTCCGGAAAAACATTGCCGGCTTGCCATGGGTGAAGCAGGTGGATGTCCGCAAACGCTGGCCGGATCGTCTTGAAGTAACGGTAACGGAATACAAGCCGCTGGCACGCTGGGGCGAGAAAAAACTGCTTGCAGAAAACGGCGAAATTTTCGCGATACCGAAAAACGCGACATTCAAGCTGCCCTTGTTCGAAGGGCAGGAAGACAATGCCAGCGAGATGATGTCTTTTTACAGCTATGCCAAGCCGCTGTTTTTGACTATGGGCTTGCAGGTGCAAAGCATTCGCATGAGTGCGCGCGGTAGCTGGAGCTTGACGCTCAGCGATGGCCTAGAAATTGAAGTCGGGCGAGGCGAGCCACAGCAACGTCTCGCGCGTTTTGCCCGACTGATGCCGCAGATAAAAAACGACGAACCCAATCGTCAGCTGCAACGCGCCGATCTTCGTTATACCAATGGCTTTGCCTTGAGCTGGAAACAAGCCCAAGGCAAAAGCGAAGTTGCAAACAATTTACAACAGGGCAGCACATGAATCGCAAGGGTGATAAATCACTAATTGTCGGGCTGGATATCGGCACTTCAAAAATCACGGCCATGGTCGGCGAATATTCTCCTGGTCAGGAACTGGAAGTCATCGGTATTGGTTCGCATGAATCGCGCGGCATGAAGCGGGGCGTGGTGGTAGATATCGAATCCACCGTGCAATCGATCAAGCATGCGATCGAAGAAGCCGAACTGATGGCGGGCTGCGAAATCCGTTCCGTTTACGCTTCCATTTCCGGTAGTCATACTCAATGTCGCAACTCGCCTGGTATCGTGCCGGTCGCGAGTGGTGAAGTTACCTATCAGGATCTTGATAATGTGCTGCAAGCTGCAAAAGCCGTCGCGATTCCGTCCGACCAGAAAATCCTGCATGCGATTCCGCAGGAATACATCGTCGATAATTCGCAGGAGGGCATTCGCAATCCGGTCGGTATGTCGGGCGTCCGTCTGGAAGTGCGGGCACACATCATTACCGGCGCCTTGTCGGCCGCCGCGAATATCACCAAATGCGTGAATCGTTGCGGTTTGCAGGTTGATGATCTGATCCTGTCTTCGATCGCATCGAGTACTGCCGTTCTTACATCGGATGAAAAGGAATTGGGCGTCGTGCTGGTGGATATCGGTGCAGGTACGACCGATATCGCCGTATTCGTACAGGGCTCCATTCGTCATACCGCATCGCTGCCGATTGCAGGTGACCAAGTCAGTAACGACATCGCTCATCTGTTGCGCACACCTACGCCGGAAGCAGAACAAATCAAGGTGCGCTACGCCTGTGCGTTGGCGCAACTCGCCACTGCCGAGGAAAGCATCCAGGTGCCGAGCGTTGGTGATCGCCCACCACGTCGTCTGGCGCGCCAGGCATTGGCCGAGGCAGTACAGAACCGTTACGAGGAAATTTTCGAAATGGTACAGGCCGAATTGCGTCGTTCCGGTTTCGAAGATCTGGTGCGCGCCGGCTTGGTGCTGACGGGTGGTTCTTCGCGCATGGAAGGCGTGGTTGAACTTGCGGAAGAAATGCTGCACATGCCGGTTCGCGTCGGCATTCCGCAAAACATCAAGGGTCTTGGTGAAGTCGTAGGCAATCCGGTGCATGCCACCGGTGTTGGTTTATTGCTCTGGGGAAGCGCGAGCGAGAACCCGCGTCGGCCATCCCTGTCCAGCAGCAAGGCAGGCAACCTGTTTTCAAAACTTCGCAATTGGTATCGCGGAGAGTTTTAGTCGTTGTTACATATATAAAAAGAATATTCATTTAAATCACGGAGGATCTGAACATGGCACATTTTGAATTAGTGGAAAAATTGGCACCGAACGCGGTCATTAAGGTGATCGGCGTCGGAGGTGGTGGTGGCAACGCGGTCGCGCACATGGTGAATGCCGGTGTCGATGGTGTTGAATTCATCACGGCGAATACCGACTCGCAAGCAATTAAAAACGTCGGAGCAAAAATGCAGTTGCAACTCGGCGGAAATGTAACGAAAGGCTTGGGTGCAGGCGCAAATCCGGAAGTCGGCCGTCAAGCCGCGCTGGAAGATCGCGAACGCATCGTCGAAGCTTTAACGGGTGCCGACATGGTATTCATCACGGCCGGCATGGGTGGCGGAACCGGAACCGGTGCAGCGCCGGTTGTCGCACAGTTGGCAAAAGAAATGGGAATCCTGACGGTGGCCGTTATCACCAAGCCATTCCCTTTCGAAGGCCGCCGTCGCATGCAGGTCGCTTTAAAAGGTATCGAGGAATTGGCGCAACATTGCGATTCCCTGATCACCATTCCGAATGAAAAATTGATCACGGTGCTCGGTCGCGATGCGACGATGATGCAGGCCTTCCGTGCCGCCAACGACGTATTGCTTGGCGCCGTGCAGGGTATTGCCGATCTGATCGTGCGTCCGGGTTTGATCAACGTCGACTTTGCCGACGTGCGCACCGTGATGAGCGAAATGGGTCTTGCCATGATGGGCAGCGGCACCGCCCGTGGTGATGATCGTGCCCAGGCAGCAGCCGAAGCCGCGATCAGCAATCCATTGCTGGACGAAGTCAATCTTGCCGGTGCCAACGGCGTGTTGGTGAATATCACCGCAGGTCCGGATTTCACGATGCGTGAGTTTGATGAAGTCGGTCGTATCGTTGACGAATTCGCTGCGGAAGATGCAACGGTCGTTGTCGGTACCGTGCTGGATCCGAACATGCAGGACGAAGTCCGCGTGACCGTGGTCGCTACCGGTTTGAACCGTGGTGTTGCCCGCGGAAGCGTGCGTCCGGATCGCGTCGAGTTCGGTAGCAAGGAACCGATGCGCAACCCGGTCAAACTGGTTCGCAACGCTACTACCGGCTTGCCCGATTACGACAGCATGCTGAATGCCGAAACGAATATGGCAGGTAATAACCTGGGTTTGCGAGCTGCTACCCGTGTCAGTGAATCACAGCCGCAAACGGCATTAAGCGAT
>ENA-UOWO01003295-UOWO01003295.1-activated-sludge-metagenome-genome-assembly--contig:-NODE-3295-length-18857-cov-12.391660_pt1 | contig 18857 bp, 16 predicted proteins | sample MGYA00238148_ERZ761564 | MGnify/ENA primary metagenome ERZ761564 (study PRJEB28885, sample SAMN05720194) | activated sludge metagenome | isolation source: Anaerobic digester | place: USA...
TTGAGTTTTGAGACAGCCTCAGGCCGCGGGCCCTCCCCAGGATGCCCGCATGGCGTGCCCAAGATCCTGTAGCGCGTCTCCGCGAGACGCCGCAAGGCAAGGCGAACGCCATGCGCCGCCCTTGTTTTGAGACAGCTTCACCACGGCGTCCGCGCCCCATCGGGTTCCGGGGCCATCAGGTGATGAAGAACTGCTTGTTGGTCCAACGCCCCTTGATGCGTCCCACCACCCGCCAGCTCGACTTGTCGTTCAGCGTCACCCACCGGCGCTCCTCCTTCCGGTAGTGCCAGTCTTTATCCACCTGGAAATAGACCTGCCTCCCCTCGCGCTCCAGGATGTTGCAGATCTCCTGGTTGTGATAGTTCATCTCGTCGTAATCGTCCGTGATGACCTGTGCCATCCTGGAATAGAGGCCGTTGAGCTCCCGGAGCAATCCCTCGACCTTCCCGTCCAGTTCTCTGATGTTCAGGCCCAGCCGCGACGCCTCCTTCGCGGTGATCGGATACGAGTGAGAAGGGTACGCCGAGTTGAGTTCCTTGCTGATGCGCGTCGCCTTCGGCAGGCTCTTGAGGTGATAGGCGAGCAGTTCCCGACAGATCCGGATCGACAGCGAACTCGACCGGTCCAGCGCGCCGATCACCAGCGGGTGCAGGTACTTGTACACTTCCGGATACGGGTTTTGCCCACTGCGCTGCTCGCCCCAGAGTCGAAGGATGCGGCTCACCTCGTCCTGGCTCACCGAGACCAGATAGTTGCGGTGATCGACGGGCGAAAGGTCGTGCTTGAGCGACGTGTCCACCGCGGTCAGATACGATGTCGACCCCATGTGGATCTCGTTCGCACCCAGCGCCACCATCGTCGCGGCCGACGCGCACTCGAATGGCGCGAAAAGCACGATCTTCCGAAAATGCGCCCGCAGCAAGTGCACGAGCCGGAGCGCCGCCTCCGGGTTGCCGCCATCCGATTTCAGGAACAGCCCCACCACGCGCCCGACCCGGTCTCTGTCCAGCATGTGCGACATCGCCATCACGTCGTTCTGGCAGATCGAGCCGCCCGATGACGTCCAATAGGCGATCACGGGATAGCCCACCGCCTGCCGAAGCCGCTGCATGACCTTTTGCGTGTCCTCGGTGAGGACGGGACTGCGGCGCTTGGGGCCTTTTCGCCCAGACGTTTTCTTGGACTGCTCTCGTTTCACTGCCATAGGGGTCGGTCTTTATACCAGACTGCCGCCGCGCCGCAATGGCTTTGCCACTGCCCCATCAGAGCCCCATTGACACGCTCCCTCCCCGCGCCACACCCTGCCCCGACCGCATCCGTTGGCAACCGATCCACCCAGGCACCATGACACGTCTCACGAGCAGAGCCCTCACCGCCCTGGCGACCATTTCGATGGCCATGGCGAGTGCCCGCACCGAGGACTGGCCCCCGTTCCCCGTCGAGTGGCCATTGACCCCCGTCGAATCACCCGCCGATCTCTCCCGCCTGCTCGATGCCCCAGCGGGAAACGCGGGCTTCGTTCAAACCAAAGACGGACATTTCGCGACCGCCGACGGCCGTCGACTCCGATTCTGGGGCGTCAACCTCTCGATGGCCGCGGCATTTCCCGAGCCCGATGAGGCACCGGCGATCGCCGCCCACATCGCGCGCCTCGGCATAAATTGCGTGCGCCTCCACTTCATGGATATCCCCGCCCCGCGGGGCCTCATTGCGCAAGGCGAGGACACCCGGCGCATCGACGCCGCGCAACTCGATCGCCTGGATCGCTTCATCGCGGAACTCAAGCGGCGCGGCGTCTACACCGACCTGAATCTCAATGTCGGCCGCCGCTGGAAGGCCGCCGACGGCGTCCGCGACGCAGAACTCCTCGGCGTCGGCAAGGCCGCAACCTATTTCGATCCCCGCCTCATCGCCCTGCAGGAGGAGTTCGCCCGCCAGTTGCTTTGCCACAAGAACCCATACACCGGCAACGAGTATCGCGCCGAGCCCGCCGTCGCGATTGTCGAACTCGTCAACGAGAACTCCCTGGTCGAGTCATGGTTCTCGGGTCGCCTCAAGGGCCGACAGGCCACCCCGCCCGGAGACGTCTGGTCCGACATACCCCCATCCTACGCCTCGCTGCTGGACGAACAGTTCAACACCTGGCTCAAGGCCAACCGAAAACCAGCCGAAATCGCGGCGCTCCGTTCCGAGGCCGGGGTCGGCGAAAGCGATCCCGTCCCGCGCCTGGGCCCAGAACAATTTTCCAAGGCATCGGAATTGCGTTTCCGCTCGGAGGCATCGTTCTACATGGGGACGGAACTCGCCTTCTTCCGCAGGATGTCGCGTTTCCTGCGGGACGAACTGAAGCTCCGCTGCCCCATCGCCGGGACCAGCGACCACAACCATTATCGATCTGGCTACCCGCTCACTTCTTCCCTAGCGATGCTCGATGTCGTCGATGGCCATGTCTACTGGCAGCACCCGAACTATCTGAAGGACTCAAAGACCGGAAAAAAATCGGGCTTCACGATCGGCAATACCCCCATGGTGGACGAGCCGGGGAAATCCACGATCGTCCAGCTCGCGCGCACCGCCGTGGCGGGCAGACCCTACACCGTCTCTGAAGTTAACCACCCGTTCCCAAATGAGTACGCTGCCGAAGGTCTGCCGATCCTCGCCGCGTACGCCGCATTCCAGGACTGGGACGGCATATTCGCCTACACGCTCGCCCACGAAAGCGTGGCCAGGCTGCGGGGCGCGATCGGGCACTTCGACATAGCGCCCGATCCCGTCAAAGTCCCGCTGCTGGCCGCGGGCGCCCTCATGTTCCTGCGGGGCGACATCCAACCCGCCAAACGCACGGTCGGCCGCTCGTACTCGCACGAGCAGGTCATCGAGAGCATGCGCCTGTCCACGTCAGAGAACCCGTTCTTTACGCCCGGTTTTCCGGCGGACCTGCCCCTCGTCCACGCCACCCGCATCACCTCGCTCGATGGGCCTCCCACCGGCAGCTTCGACCCCGCGCCCTCCGATCCGATCAGATCCGACACCGGCGAAATGCTCTGGCAAACGGCCGGCAAGAACTCCGGATGCGTCACCATCGATGCCGCTCGTTCGCAGGCCATCATCGGCTTCCGCGCGGAGCGCAAGGCCCTGACCCGCCACCTCGACCCCTCGGGGCTTTCGCCCGCATTCTGCGCCGTCACGCTCGGGGCCCTCGATGATCAGCCCATCGCCCGCGCCTCTCGCCTCCTCCTCACCGTCGGCGCCCGCGTCGCCAACACAGGTATGCGGTGGGATGAAAAGCGAAAATCCCTTGCGAACTGGGGCGAGGCCCCCACCCGAATCGAACCCGTCACCGGCAACGTCGTTCTGCGTGCGCTCGACGGCGCCTCCGCCATCCAGGCGCAGCCCCTCGACGGCGCCGGACGGCCCCTCGGCCCCCCCATTCCGGCCACCCGCTCCACCGATGGATGGTCCCTCCCCCTCGGATCACCCCCCGCCACATGGTACGTCGTCACCGTCCAGCGCTAGCTCGAAAATAGGGCGCTGTTCGCGGGCGCGGATCGTGCCCCGACCCAGGATCCGGGCCAAGAGGGTTTTGGACTGCGGTGGCAGAGTCCGGCAACCGCCGGACGGCGCCACCGCTTTGGCAGCGCGCGAAGCGCGAGCCGGGGCCATCGGCTTCGGCTCCGCCGGAGGCAAAAGCGGTGTCGCCGCTTCGCTCTGCCACCGCAGTCCAAAACGGCCCCGCCCCCAGAACTTTCACCCTGAATAATCCGGCGCGTGGACGACTCTGGCTAGCGCGCCCCCGCGCGCATTCGATGCTGCCCACTACCGCAAAAACGGAAAAGGCGCCGCCCACGCGGGCGACGCCTTTTCTATAACTCCTAATCCCGTTGCCCGGGTTTCTGGATCAGTCCTTCCACCCGTAGATGGCGCTATCGCCCAACTGCTCCTCGATGCGGAGCAGTTGGTTGTATTTCGCCATGCGGTCCGAGCGCGAGAACGAGCCGGTTTTGATCTGTCCCGCGTTGGTCGCCACGGCGATGTCCGCGATTGTTGAATCCTCGGTTTCGCCCGACCGATGGCTGATGACGGCGGTGTATTTGTGGCGCTTGGCCAATTCGATGGCGTCCAGGGTCTCGGTCAGCGTCCCGATCTGATTGACCTTGACCAGGATCGAATTGCCCACGCCCTCTTTGATGCCGCGGCGCAGGAACTCGACGTTCGTCACGAACAAATCGTCGCCCACGAGCTGGGTGTCCTTGCCCATGGCGTCGGTCAGCTTCTTCCAGTTCTTCCAATCGTTCTCCGCGCATCCGTCCTCGATGCTGATGATCGGGAACTTCTTCTGCAGCTTCTGGTAGAACGCGATGATCTCGTCGCCGCTCAGCTCGCGCTTGTCGGACTTCTTGAAGACGTACTTGTTCTTCTTGGCGTCGAAGAATTCGCTGGAGGCCACGTCCAGCGCAAAGGCCACGTCATCGCCAATCTTGTAACCGGCCGCCTCGATCGCCTTCGCGATGACCTCGAGCGCCTCCTCGGTCGAGCTGAGGTTCGGCGCGAAGCCGCCCTCGTCGCCCACCGCGGTGCTCAGCCCCTTGTCGTGCAGCACCTTCTTGAGCTGGTGGAACACCTGGGCGCCCATGCGCAGCCCTTCTGCGAACGTCGGCGCGCCCCTGGGCACGATCATGAATTCCTGGAAGTCGATGGGGGCATCCGAGTGCGCCCCGCCGTTCATCACGTTGGCCAACGGGACCGGCAGCACCTTCGCGTTCGGCCCGCCCAGGTACTTGAACAGCGGCAGGCCCACGCAGTCCGCCGCCGCCTTCGCCGTCGCCAGCGAGACGCCGAGGATCGCATTGGCCCCCAGGCGACTCTTGTTCTTTGTGCCGTCCAGTTCGATCATCGCGCGGTCCACCGCGACCTGGTCGAGCGCATCGGCCCCGATGAGTTTGTCGGCGATCTCACCGTTCACGTTCCCGACCGCCTTCAGCACCCCCTTGCCCAAGTAGCGGGCCTTGTCCTCCTTGTCGCGCAATTCCCAGGCCTCGTGCTCGCCCGTGCTCGCGCCCGATGGCACCGCGGCACGACCAATCGCCCCTCCCGCAAGTTCCACATCGACCTCCACCGTGGGATTGCCCCGCGAGTCGATCACTTCGCGGGCCCGTATGCTGACAATTTCGCTCATCTGCTGCTCCTCTGTTTCTCTGTTTAAGGATTGTATGCCTCGATGGACTCGATCACGACCTCCCGGATGCTGCCCGGCGCATCGCCCGGGATCGCCGCCCGCTCGCCAACCGCCTTCTGGTTGAGCGCCCGCGCCACCGGGGTCAGATACGAGACGATGCCCTTGCTGGGATCCGTGTCCCAGGCCCCGAGGATCGCGAACTTCTGCCGCCGCCCCTCGTCGCACACCGTCACCACGGTGCCGATGCCCGCGCGCGACGTGTCGGTGCCCTTGAAATCGGTTCCCGTGGCCCGCAGCAACTCGCGCTCGAGCTCGGCGCGCTGCCGGCTCAGCACCCTCTGCTGCTCCTTGGCAAATTTGAATTCGGCGTTCTCGCTCAGATCCCCGTACGACCGGGCCACCGCGATGTCTTTCGTGTTCGCGGGGATTTTCTTGTTGATCAATTCGTCAAGATCGCGCTTGCGCTGCTCGAGGCTCTGCCACGAGACGATCAGGCGGCCCTCGGGGCCCTTGCCCGCGTGCCCCCGGCCCTCCGACGACCTCGCCCTATCCATCCCCTCCCGCACCAGCTTCGCCATCTCGGGGAAGGCTTTCACCAGTCGGCCAAGAAGGGACCGCCGGTCCATGTCGCTGAAAACTGTCGCCAGCAAGATCGCCCGACCGATGTCGCGCACCGCGGCCGAGTCCGCCCCCTTGAGCAGGTCCGTCAGCAGATTCTGGTCGCCCACGACCACATCGTGCAAACGCGTCGCCCGCCGCCCGCCGGTCGAATCGCGCTCGATCGCCGCCAGCAGTGTGCTGAAGATGCGGGGACCCACGAGACCCTTGAGCCCCTCGTCGTCCCTATTCTTCAGCAGCCATAGCAACGCTTCCGCAGAAAGGCTCTGTTCGCGAAGGCCCTTCTGAAAGGCATCACGAAAACCATCCGGATTCCCCCGCTGCGCGAAAAAGTCTCTGATCACCCCAACCAGGCGCGCCGATGCGACGCGCAGGAAGACCGATACCAGCTCGCCCGTCCGCCCCGGATCGCCCTCCGTCAACTCCGAAAGAACCCGGGCCTGTGATGGTGCCGGCAGCGAGTCCACAACCGTTCCCAAATCCGGGATGGACTCCAGCAACCGCCGCGTCCGGACATCCTCCCCCGGCTCAACGCCCACGAGCGCGGCGATCTCATCGCGAACGAGGGCCAGCTGCGCAAAATCGACATTCAGCGAATGCTTCGTCTTGCGCAGGGTCTCCTCTGCCCGCGTCACGATCTTGGCGTACGCCGCCCGTTTCGCGGCGATCTGGCCACCGTGTTTCAGCGCCGACGATATCCACGCCGCCTGCGCCTTGGCTCCCTTGACACTATCGAACTCCCCCGGATCGATGCCCTTCTTCGGCGGCGGTGCATCGCGCATCTCGATCGGGGTATTCTTGGAAGTCGGTATCACGAAGTGGCCATCCTGCCTCATCCCGCGCCGGGCCCCCTCCCACCACTTCTTCCATTCACCGGCGGGGATGACATCCGGGCAAAGCGTCGATTCGATGTTCGCCGCCGTCGCCGAACGGCCAAGGCTCGTCACCACGCAACGCATCAGGGCCACCGGATCGTCGCCCGCCTCGCGGCGCACCCCTTCGATGTCCGTCGCCTTCCGCGCCAAGATATGCTCCGCGGACAGCGGCGTGAGCGACTGCGCCGCATAATGGAACTGCATGGCGTGTCCCGACTTGCCCTGGAAGTCTATGATCATCTGCTCCATGACCAGTTCCCAGGAGCGAACTTGCCCAAACCCCCAACTCTTGTGGGTGCAAAACGACGACACCCCAAGAAGTCTCAGTTTCTCGGCGGCATCGGCGGACAACTTTCCCGCCTCGACCAGCTGCTGAAGCCCATGCATCGGGCGGGCTTTATACCGGACCCGGCCCGTATTTCAATCTGGATTGCGGAAAGATTTTCAACTTTCGATACAGGTTGGACAAATCGCACCGTTTCTCCAAACTAAAGAACTTGCCCTGAACGCAAAGATTCCATGCGTTGCCCGAAGCCAGTCTGGACACTGTCGCGTGGTGCATCGGCCACGCTGGCTGCGCTTTGCACCGCCGGCGCGCTCGCGGCGGACGCGCCCGAACGCCTCACCCGCATCGACGAAGCCGCGTCACAGAGCATCCCCCTGCTCCTGGCCGATAAGGCCCCGGACGGCCACGTCGCGGCCGCCATCCTCCAGTGGATGGCCGCGCCCGAGGATGCCGCCTCCACCACCAATTCGCTCTCATTCCAATTCCTGGACGCCGCCACACCCGCTGCCTCTGAGACGATGCGCAACTACCTCTGGCTCCCGTCGCTCGCGAGCGCCATCGCGTGGCAACAACCATGGCGAAACGCCTACTGGGCGATCCGGGAACCCCCCGCGCTGGACGGACCCGACAACAACCTCGCCCTCGGAATCGGTCTGATCGCCGTCGCATCGCACACGCTCTTTCCCCAAGACACCGCCGCAATCGGCACGATCAATCCAGACAACACGGTCGGGGCCGTGACCGGCCTCGACCGCCGCCTCCGCGCCGCCGCCAAGGCCGGAATCAAACGGGTCGTGGTCCCCTCCGTGCAGCGCGTCTACCTCTCGGGCACAAACTCGTGGACTTCGGTCGAGGCTCAGGCCGCAAAACTCGGGCTCGAGTGCTCCCTGGTCGACTCCTTCGAGGAGGCCGTCACCGTCGTGCTTGGCAAGACGCTGCCCCCGGCCCCCGAACCGGCCGGCCCCATCAGGCACGATCCCGCCCTTTTCAACTTCTTGAGCCAGCGCTGCCAGCGCGTGCAGGTCACGCTCGAAAGCGAACTCAACATGTGGAGACGCCGCGTGCAGTTGAGCAAGCTCGACGCCGTCGAGGCCCGCCTGCTGGAGCAGGCCATTCAACTCCACGAGGCCGGCATTTCTGCCTACCGCGCAGGCCAGCCTTATTTTGCACGAGAGGTCCTGCTCGAGGCCCGCGCCAAACTCGCCGCCATCTCCGGCTGGGAGGCGGCCGGCCAGAACTTTGACGCGGCCGCCCTGAACGAGCAGGCGCAATTGCTCAGGAAGGCGATAGCGGATCGCATGGGAATGCGGCCCGTCTTCGACCGCGACGAACTGCTGCCCGCGCTCATCGTAGCCGAACAGCTCGACTGGCTCGGACGCCTCCAGGCACGCGTGGAGGGCGCACAGGTCCTCGCCCGGCAGGCGTTCGCCCCCAACTCTGACGCCACCGAGGGCGACCGCGCCGTCGCCCGCGCGAGGCTGGTCACCGCCATCCATGAGACCCGACTCTTGCTCCAAGACCAAGAAGCCGATTTCTACCCGTCGATGGCCACCGCCCTGACCCAAAAAACCGGCCACCCTGCACCAGGCCAGCCGCAGTTCTGGGCCACTGCAATGATCCCGACCTGTCTCGCCGCGGGCGAGGTCCTTTTCCGCGGCCTTAAGGACAACGCGGACCGTTTCAAGGAGACCTTTATCTTCGACGACCGCCTCGCTTCCTCGGCCCGACTGCTGCGGGACACAAAACTCTGGTGGGAGGCCCGCCAAGAGTGGACCCAGCGACAGGTCATGAATCGCGAGAGCGCAAGCGGTCGGCTCGGCTTCACCCCGGGATTCGGCTACCAGGAGGATCCTGGTAAGGCGCGCGCAACCCCGCCACCCGAAAGGGACATCAGCCCGAGCGCGGACTGCCTTTCGTGGATCAACACCCTCTGCGAAATTGACGCCCTTCGCGCGAAGTACCTCGTCATGGACGGCGTGTTTGATGCGGACTCAGCGCGCTGGCTGCTCCGCAGCGACGCTCTTCTGGAGCGGATGATCCAATCCGCTGAGGCCGGCGCCCGCCGCGGCATCGCCTTCCTCGAAAAACTTGGTGTCGATCCGGCCGCGCTGCGACTGGTGCATGAAAGGGGCGATGGCCTGCGGCACGGCATCGATGCGGATGACCGCATAGAGGCCCTCCGCCAGTATTGGCGATGCAGCCTTTTCGGCAATCTCTGTTGGCAGCTCACGTTGCCCGCGCCCGAGCCGGTTGCGCCCACCCCAGTCGTTGCAACGGAGGACACCTCCTCGCGCCGCGCGCTGCCCGCCGGTGAGAACCCGCCACCGGAATCCACCCCGATGGAATCAGCGGCTCCGGCCGCAGCGCCAGTCGAGAACGGTGCCAAGTCATTGCCCACTCGGTCGGCTCGTCGCTCACCCTGGTGGGGACGGCGCACGGGAACCGTCCAGGCGCCCAGGGCCATCCCCGTTGTGCCGACTAACGAGCAACCAACCCAACCGATCCCGCCGACACCCGCTGCGCCCGGTGCGGCTCCCGCCGAAGCCCCCAGGGCCATGCCCGTCGCGCCAACCGACGAACAGCCCGCCCCCGCCCCGCAGCCGATTCCCCCCGCTGCGCCCGGCGCCGCACCCGCCGAAGCCCCCAGGGCCATGCCCGTCGCGCCAACCGACGAACAGCCCGCCCCCGCCCCGCAGCCGGTTCCCCCCGCGCCCCAGCCCCCTCCTCAATCCGCGTCGAAACCGCCCCAGGCCCCTGAGGAATCCACGGCACCCGCGCCACCCGGTCAAGTTGAGATCCGGCGCGCAGAACCCGTCGCGCCCCCACCACAGTAGGCCAGCCCCATTGTCTGCGGCGGGGAAAAGGCGTCAGAATTGAACGGGCGGTGCCACCGCACCCTCCGGGATATCCCTTCGGGGCTGCGCTCCCTTCTCCGGCGCGGCGTTCGTCTGCGCCGCGCGCAAGATGGGCATCAGCACGTCGAGAATGTTTCGCGCGATCTGCTTCTGCCCTTCCTTGTTCGGGTGTTTGCCGTCATTGAGATTCATCGCGGCCACGCCATCCACACCCGCCAGCAGATTCGTGACGAAAGGCAGCCGATAGGCCCGCGCGAGTTCTGGAAACAGCGAACTAAATCCGGCGGCGTATGCGAGATCATCGGTAGGCGCCTGCCTGAAGCCGCAGAACAGCACGTTCACACCCTTCTCCAGAAACGCCTCAATCGTCGACGATAACCCCGTCCGGGTGACATCGAGTGCTTCCTTCTTCTCCGCATCGTTGCGCCCGAGCGCCAGGATGACCCATTTGAGCCGCGGCACCTGCAACACCACGGGCACCCTGCGCGCGCCCACCTCCGCCGTGTCGCCCGGGGCCGACGCCGAGCGCACCTGATACCTGAGGTTCTCACGCTTGATTTCGCGGAGGAGAATGGCCGGAAACATCTCGTGCGGGGAGAGCCCGTAGCCTGCCGCCAATTCGTCTCCGATCACCACGATGTCTTCCGATTCGGGCGGTCGCACCGCTTGCGCAAAATCCTGCGCCTCGATCGCCAGAAGCAGCATCGCCGGCGCCGCCATCCTAAAAAACCGTCGGCCCACCGTCAGACACCCGCATGAATTCGCTCGGCCCATTGCGGCATTTTGCGGCGAACGGCCCGCTATTCAAGGCCGGACACGCCCTCGACCCAGCCCGAATGGCATGTAGAGCAGGCAGAAAAAGAGCAGCGCGAGCACCTCTGCCGCAGCGATGTACCATGGCCACGGCCCCATGTGATCCAAGAGCGATGCCCCCAGCGGCTTCCGGCAGAGATAGCCGTAGTTTGCCCCAAACAGCACGTTCACCCCCGCCGCCGCAACCACGTAGACCTGGAGCCACCCGAACGCACGCCAGATCGACCCCCGCCCCGGGCGCATCCCCTGGCCAAGAGTCAGGAAAGCCACGGCCACCACCAGCCCACAATGCGATATGAAAAATGTGAAAAAGAATGGATGTGGAAACCCGTAGGGCAGATCGGGTGTCAGGATGGCCTGGACAGTCCCCGCCAGACCCCAGAAATACGCCAGCTCATACGGCGTCCTCCAGCCGGTCAACAGCGCCATGACCGCGCATGCCCAGGCCCAATCGCACAGGTGCATCGGAAGGCTCGCCTCCATCGATAGACCGAAACTCGCTGACGACAACGCAAGGCCAATCAACTTGCTGACGAACAGGATTCCCGCCAATCCCCAGCGGATCGAGCGACGCCACTTCGCCGATCGGTCGCCCCGCCCGATCCAAACGAGGGTTGCGCCGGTCACGACCATCGCAACCAGCACCGACACATGCGCGCGCCCGAAGAGAACAAATTCCGCCTCCATCCGCTAAGCCTCTCCGCCCTCCCCCGATCCGCAAGCCCGAGTTCGCGGCCCACTCTCGAACCTTGCGCCCTCTCCCCCATCCCATAAACAGGATGCGTGCTTCCTGTCATCGCATGCATCCTCGCCGGCGCCGTCGCCATCCCGGCCCACGGTGCCGATCGCGCGCGGGTGGTCGCGGTCACCCGCGCGGATGCGGTAAGCGGATTCCACGTCAACGACGCGGCAGTCGCGCCCATGCTGGAGACCGGTCTCTGTCGCCTGTTTGGGCGCCGCACCGCGGCCGAAGCCCTCGCCACACTCGTGTCCCCGGCGGATACGGTGGCCGTGCATATCAGCACACGCGGAAGACCCCCGCTCGCCACGCACCGCGCGCTGGTCGATGCCCTGGTCGCGGCCCTGATCAAGGCTGGGATTCCCCCGCGCCAGATCATCATCTGGGGCCGCAACTCGGATGAGATGGCCGCCTCGGCCTACTCGCCCCATCTCGCGCCCCCGGGCGTGCGCCTTCTGGGGATCGTGCCCGGCAGCGGCTTCGACCAAGACCACTTCTATTTCAACGAAAATGTCGGTGAGCTGATCTGGGGCGATCTCGAGTTCGTCGGATCCCGCCCAGATATCGACGAGCTCGTCCGCCGTGCCGAGCGCGACGAACCCATCGATCCCAAGACCTCCAAAGCGCCACGCCAGTCCAGCAGCAAGTCGTACTTCGCCAAGGTCGTCACCCGGATGGCCAACAAGATCATCAACGTGCCCGTGATGGCCAACAGCGAATCCACCGGCCTCTACGGATGCATCGCCAGCCTCGCCCTCGATAGCGTCGACAACAACCGGCGCTTCGAGTATGAGCCGATGTGGGGCGACCCCGCCCTCGCCGAGATCTTTGCGGAGCCACCCATCCGTGAGAAAACGGTCCTCCACATCATGGATGGCCTTCTCGCCCAATACGCCGGCGGCCCATCCCTCAACGTCAATTACTGCCATGAGCAGGCGACGCTCTACATCTCGCGCGACCCCGTCGCCATTGACGCAACCGCCGCCGCGCTCGTGGAAAAACTCCGCGCCACGCGGCGCCTGCCCGAGTTGGCCCCCATCCTCGGCCACGTCCAGTCAGCCGAAAAACTCGGCCTCGGCGTCGCCGATCCAGCCCGCATCCGCCTTGAGACGATCGACACCACGCCGGGCCAGCCCGCGGCCGAACCGGAGGGGACCCGAACGCCGTGACGGACAAGAGACGCGGGACACCCCCGACGCACCTCACCCGCCGGACTTCCCAAACCTCGCCAGCCTGCTAAAAGTTCCACGCAATGGTCCAATACCTCGACCTGCTACGGCTGACCCTCGAAACGGGGCGATTTAGGCCCGACCGGACCGGCACCGGCACGTACTCGGTCTTCGGGGCACAGGCCCGTTATCCCCTCGCCGATTCCTTTCCCCTCCTCACCACAAAAAAACTCCACCTTCGATCCATCATCCACGAGTTGCTCTGGTTCCTGAAGGGCCAAACCAATATTCGCTACCTTCACGACAACGGCGTTACCATCTGGGACGAATGGGCCGACGCGAATGGCGATCTCGGTCGCGTTTACGGCGCACAGTGGCGCGACTGGCGCGGGCCCCGTGGCGAGAGCATCGACCAGATCGCCAAGATCATCGACGGCATCCGCACGGACCCCGGAAGCCGTCGCCACATCGTGACCGCCTGGAATCCTGCCGAAATAGGCCAGATGGCCCTGCCCCCTTGCCACTGCATGTTCCAGTTTTATATCTGCGATGCCACCCTGAGCTGCCAGCTCTACCAGCGCAGCGCGGACGTCTTTCTCGGCGTCCCATTTAACATAGCCTCCTACGCCATCCTGACCCTGATGGTCTCACAGGTCTGCGGCCTGCGCCCCGGCGAGTTCGTGCACACCTTCGGCGATCTCCACCTGTATGCCAACCATCTGGAACAGGCGCGCCTACAACTCTCCCGCCCGCCCCGGCCCCTCCCGACCATGCGACTCAACCCGGCGATCACCAGGATCGATGACTTTCACTTCGAGGATTTCCAGATCACCGGCTATGACCCGCACCCGCCGATCAAGGCCCCCATCGCGGTATGAGGCCGTGGATCGCCGTCGCGGCTATGTCCGAAAACCGAGTCATCGGGAGCCATGGCACCATCCCGTGGCGCCTGCCGGAAGATTTCCGGTGGTTCAAACGCCTCACCATGGGTCACACCCTGGTGATGGGGCGAAAGACTTTTGAATCCATCGGCCGCCCCTTGCCCGGGCGTCAGACCATCGTCCTCTCGCGCTCCGCCCCAGATATTCCCGGCGCCACCACCGTCAGTTCGCCCGCCGAAATCGACCCCGCGGCCACCGGCGAAAAAATCTTCATCTGCGGCGGCGCCGAAATTTACAGCCTGCTCCTGCCGCGATGCTCCGAACTCTTCCTCACCGCGGTCAAACGGACTGTCGAGGGAGACCGTTTCCTGCCGCCTTTTGAAGATCAGTTCGAACCCGCCGAGATCATCGAAGACAATCCCGATTTCCGGATCACGCGCTACGTCCGCCGCACCAAGACCTGACCCGCGCCGCCGCGGGCCCTCCCGGTAAATGTGTCACCACCCAGTGAGACACTGCACTCGACGATTTCACCCTACGCGCTCCCAAATATCTCTGGCACCTCGAAACGCCCGCTCGATGCAACGATCTTGTACGACAGGGGCGGCGACACCCGCTCAACCAGCTTGACGCGACCGCCGGCGCATTGGACCAGCAACACCCCGCCGGCCAAATCCCACAGCCGCGTGCCCTCCTCCAGATACGCGTCGAGTCGCCCGCACGCCACGTACGCCAGATCGAGCGCCGCGCAACCATTCATCCGGACCTTGCGCGCATTCAGGCCAAAATACCTCACGCGCTCGACCCCGGCCTCCACCATTTCCTTCGCTTTCGCGAAACCCGTTGCAACCAGCGCGTCCTTGAGCTGCGTCCTACGACTGACGGCCACCTCCCGCCCATTCAGCCGGGTCACCGAACCCTCTTGCGCTGTGAATAGCTCGTCCCGGATCGGGTCGTAGGTCACGGCGAGCACCGTCCGTAGCCGATGCTGCAGCGCGATGGCCACGCAAAAGTGCGGGATGCCGTAGTACAGATTCACCGTCCCGTCCACAGGATCCACGATCCACTGCCACTCGGTCGCGCCGTGGGGTGCTCCACCCTCCTCTTCCCCAAGAACGCTCATTTCCGGAAAACGCTCGCCCAGCATCCCGGTGATGAGCCTCTGGCACTCGGAGTCCAGTTCGAGTTTCACGTCATGATCGTGAAACTCCGTGACCGCCAGCCTTCCCCCGACCGCCTCCCGCTGCCTTGCGCCCGCGGCCCGGGCCGCCTCCACCGCCGCCGCGAGGAGCGCCCCGGGATCGGGACTGCTCACAGTCCCCCCTGCTCACGCACCGCCGACATCGGGATGTAACCGCGCGAGCCATTCACGGTCTCCACATACACGTACCCGCCCGCCTGCGACAAAACCTTCACCCGCGTCCCGCTGGAAATCTGCCGCGTGGGCGGACCACCCTGATATGGGCCATTCTCGTACATCGGCGCATCCCCGTCCACGATCTTGTCAAACCCGCCGCTGTCCCCCGCATCCATCGAGGCACAACCCCATAGTCCCAAGACCAATACCAGCCCCATGCACCAGGCAAAAACTCTACGTCCAGATCGCATGGCAACGAACCCTAGCGCGGTCCCCGGACAGATCGAGACGAAAACCCAGACGGCCCGGATTTTCCACGCGGACGCGTGAACCATGCCGGCTACACGAATTCCAGATGCCGCACGGCCGGCACCAGGCCCGCGCGCGCCCCGCGAGACAGGAACTCGCGGACTGCCTGCCGCCCCCGCTCTCCATAGTCCAGCGTCATTGCGTTCACGTACATCCCCACGAACGTCCCGAGATCGTCGCCCTCCAGGCCCCTGCCCAGCTTCTTGGCATGCGCGAGCCCTTCGGCCCGGTGCTCCAATCCGTACCGTATGCTCTCCCGCAAAATGCCCGAAACCTCACGGATCACGTCATCGCCCAGATCCCGCCGGATCGCGTTGCCACCCAGAGGCAGCGGAAGGCCCCCGGTCTCCTCGTACCACCATTTTCCGAGATCCACGCTGAGCTGCAAACCCTCCCCCCCGTAGGTCAGTTGTCCCTCGTGGATGAGGAGCCCGGCCTCCGCCTTGCCCGCACGCAGGTACGCGAAGATCTCGTCGAAGGGAACCACCGCATAGTCAAATGCGTCTCCCCCTCTTCCCCCGATATATAGCTGGAGCGCCAGGAACGCGCTCGTCAGTTCGCCCGGCACCGCGATTTTCACCCCTTTCAATTCATCCCTGCCGTAGCGCTTTTGACCGACGACCATCGGACCATAGTTGTCGCCCATGCTCGCGCCGCTGGAGAGCAGCGCGTAGCGTTCGCCCAGATAGGCGTAGGCATGAATGGACACCGCCGTGATGTCCAACTCCCCGAGCAGCGCCCGCTCGTTGAGCGTCTGGATGTCCTGCAGGATGTGCTCAAATTCATACCCGCGCGTCTCAATCAGCCCCTCCGCCAGGGCGTAGAACATGAACGCGTCATCGGCATCGGGCGAGTGCGCCAGTGTGAGTTTCATCGGCCGAACCTAACCTGCTTCCGCACGTTTGGAAACATCGTAGCAGGGCCTTCTGGCACCAGTTCTTGTGCCCGGAAAAATCTTGCAATCCCCTACGGCTGCGCAAACTAACCCGATCGTGCTGCACGGCACCCCAAGATGGTCACTTGCCATCCGCAGGCAAACTGCGGCGGCCCTGCTCGCCACGCTCGCGCTGCCCTTCGCCCCGGTCGCGTTCGCCGCTTTCTCCACCCCACTGAAGCCCAACTTCGCCAGCGTTCGCACCTCGAACTGGATCCGCGCCCGATCCAGTGACCGCGAATCCCGATTGGCCCGCATCCTTCAAAAGAAGGAGCACCGTATTCCCGAACCCCTGACCCTCGCCCCGCCCATCGAAGGGCGCGTCCTCGGCAACGGAGTCACCAACGCCCTGGTCTATCTCGTCCGCCCCCTCCCGCCAGAAACAAAGAAATACCTTGAGGATGGGGCAAAACTTTTCGCAAGCCTGCGATCCAAACCATCACTGGATGTCGCAAAGACCGTCATCGCCCCGGCTAATGCCATCGCGTTGCAGAAAGCCCTCGCCGAGATGAAGGCCGCCATGCCCAAGCCCCTGACCCGCGATATGCAGGTCGCCCAGGTTGGCATGCTCAAGATTGCGCCCAGCGGGCCGCTGGTGTCCAAGTACACGCAAAGGTTCTTCACCATGGACCCCGCCCTCATCCGCAGGGATCTGCGTGGCATCAACGACCTCCTGCGCGCCGATATGATGGAACAGGAGAAAATCCTTGGTGTCGGCTACCTCGGCAGCATCCAGGAAATCAACTTTTTCGGTCTGGTGAGAGAATCTGGCGGCGTCGATGTGGCCCAGGCGCGAAAGATCGCCCAGGCGGCCGTCGACCAGCTCTGGCTTAGCGATCTCTGCGAGTACGTCGTCAAAGCCGAGACCAAGGCGGAACAAATCCCCCTTAAGACAGCCTCCCAACTAACGCCGGAGGAATCCTGGAACCTGTTCTACCTCAAGAACTTCGATGATCTCGATTTCGAGCTTCAGCTGCGGGTCCTCGATGTCGCCACACCCGGGCCGCGGGGTGAATTCCGGCTCTGGGGCGACGGTGAAATCGTGGTCGCCGTCAACGCATACCACGAGCGCATCTATGTTCCCGAGGGCCTCTCGAACGGCCCGATCCAAGTCACGCGATTGAAGAACGGTAACGGTACTGGCAAGGAGAGAAAATGACCCCCCGACACATCATCATGCTCGCGGCCACGCTCGCGCTTGCAACCCCACAGGCATCCCACGCCCGCATCGGCGAGCGCAGGACGGATATCGAGCGGCGGCTCATGGAGAAGAAAACGGCGATCACTTATGGCAACGATCGCGTCGAGGGCAAACTCACGGACAAGACCGTTCCCTATCGTCACCTCGCACTCGCCGAGGTGTTCCCTCCCGAGTGCCAGCATGCATTCTACTTCAAGAAGGTCCTGGACGAAAAGGTCACGCCGCAGGACATCGAAAAACTGCCTGCCGACAAAGCCCATCAGCGCGAAACGTACCCCGATGGCTGGGACATCCACGTCATGTTCCTCAAGGACGCCTCGGTGATGGAATGCTACCGCCTCAACCACGAGCGCCTGAATGAATTCCAGATCAACGGCCTGCTCGAACTGAACAAGGGTGCGTCAAAATGGCGTGAGGTCCTCGACACCGACACCGCCGAGCCATCCGTCTTTGGCTACGACTATGTCACCGAAGATGGAAAACTCCGCGCGAAGCTCTACGGCAACATGCTCATCATCTACAATGCCGAACTGGACAGGACGATGATGAAGACGGTCGAGGGCAAGGTCGCCGAGCAGCTCGCGGGTTTCTGAGAGGGGCCGTTGCCAGGGCTTTTGGTTCGCTCGACCGAAGCCCTGCCGTTGCGCCCCCGGCGCATTTTTCGTTCCAGCGCACGGCCAATGGCGGGTATGCTAACCTCCATGGCCCGTCTGCATCGCTGGTTCCGCCACGCCTGCACTCTACTCGCGACCGTTGGGATCTCCGCCGCCCCACGGATAAGCGCACAGCCGGAGCCAGCTTGTGCCAGTTCCTCTCCCGCCCAGACTCTGCGCCTTGCGGCCACGAACGCACCTCTGAGCATCGTTGGCCTCGAGGGCCTCTTCGACACATTTCCAAGTCTGGACAGTAACCGGGCCGATTGCGTTGCGCTGATCGAAACCGAGGATGCCCCCGATATCCGCGAAGACATCAAGAAGCCCGGCGGCCTCTGGAAGGTCCGTCGCCTCGTCGCCCGGATCACCGCGCTCTCGGGCGCCAATTGCTTCCTCTTCCATTATACTCAGCTCAAGCGCGACACCTTCGCCTCTCGGCCACACGTAAAGGCCATCGTCCTCAGGGCCTGGAAAAAACCCAGGCACGACGAGTCAAGGGAGGAACTCTACGCCCTCATCCGCGACACTAGAATCCCCATGATCGGATTCTGCGGTGGTTTCCACCAGATTTACTACGCCTACGGCGGCGAGGGCACCCCGCTCCGAAGACTTCGCCCCGGCGAGAAAGACCCGAACCCCACCTATAACCCCGGTGTTTTCAAGGAGTGGGGTCCCACCAAGATCAAGATCACGGCCCGCGACCCGCTGCTCGATGGATTCGGAGAATCCCTGGTCATTCACGAGATGCATGCCTTTCAATGCAGCAGGCTACCCCAGGAATTCATCAACATGGCCGAGACCGACGAGTGCCACATCCAGATCATCAAGCACCGTGACAAAGCGCTCTATGGCACCCAGTCGCACCCCGAGGTCTACGATGACAGCGTCCAAGATGGCAAGCGCCTGCTCCTCAATTTTTTCAAGATCGCGGGACTCTGACCTGAAACTTCGGGCGCTGTTCGCGGGCGCGGCTCGTGCCCCGACCCAGGAT
>ENA-UOWO01003296-UOWO01003296.1-activated-sludge-metagenome-genome-assembly--contig:-NODE-3296-length-18856-cov-10.278975_pt1 | contig 18856 bp, 14 predicted proteins | sample MGYA00238148_ERZ761564 | MGnify/ENA primary metagenome ERZ761564 (study PRJEB28885, sample SAMN05720194) | activated sludge metagenome | isolation source: Anaerobic digester | place: USA...
GAAGCCTTGTTAGAAGCCTTGTTAGAAGCCGGGCGCGTAGCCGCGGCCGATGCCCCATGGGCGCTTATAGCGCGGTCCAGGCTCCAGAGCGAGCCCTCGAGCACCCGGTCGGTCGCGGACAGCGAGCGGACCGCCTCGGCGGCGTCGAGCCCGCCGAACGCCACGGCCGCCACGGCGTACAGCGTCGAGCCGAGCCGGTACCGGTCGGCGTCTATCCAGCTCTCGTTATTCCAGCGGTTCACCCTGAATAGGGCGCGGGCTTCGTCGTCGGCCAGGATGACCCTGGCCGTAGCGCGTCCCGAGATGCCGCCCGGGCCGCCTCCCAGCCGTTCGGAGACCCTGCCCAGGCGTCCGAGCATCGCCATGGCGAAGCCGGAGGCAGCGTCGGCCAGGCCTGGATCGAGCCCGGCCTCGGCCATCGCCTCGCGTAGCTTGCGTCCCAAGCCGGCCGACTCGGCTAGCGCCCGCGCCTTCGGGGCCTCGGCGAGTCCGCCCGCCAGTTCCGCTATCGGTAGCAGGGCTGCGAGCGCGGCCACGGCCTCGCGGGCGCCCGGTACGGCGGCGACCCTGGCGGCGAGCGGCGCCGTGGAGGCGGACGATGCGCGCTCGAGGCGCTCGCGGCCTTCGATGGCCGCCATCGCCATGGCCCGGTAGTCGGGCGACGCGGACTCGCCGGTCGGGGCCGCAGTCCCGATCGGTAGCGCGGCGGCGGCCAGCGCCTCGATGAAGGCGGCCGTAGCCTCTTGGTCCGGCTCGGGCCGAGGCTCCCGTCCGAAGTAGCCGACGCCGAGGGCGGCCTTCCAGGCATCGTAGGCCGGCGCGAACTCGAGATCCTGGAGCGCCCAGCCGAGGTCGGGAACGCCGCGTCCGCCGAGCGCGTCGCAGAGCCTCGCGTAGGAGCCGGCCTCGTCGTCGTCCACCTCGGTTACGTCGACGAAAACCTGGCACTGGAAGCCCTCGAGGGCGATTCGCAGGCCGTCGCGGGCCAGCTCGTCCGAGCGCCTGAGGTAGCGCTTCCAGGTGCCGGCCTCGGTCATCATCACGAAGCGGCCGGGTCGGCCGGACAGGCCGAGGCCCTCGGCCAGGCTCCTCGTCGTCCCGGGCCTGGTCCCGTCGGGACGTTTGTCGGCGAAGGGGCAGGAGCGGCGTATCGTCCCCGCGGTCCGCTCCCACTCGTTGTTGAACAGCACGAGGGCCCGCTCCGGCCCGTGGCCGTTCGAGTAGGCGAACACGTTCTCGTCGACCGAGCCGTCGTCACGGACCAGGTCGAAGAGCAGGAAATGCTCGACGCCGGAGAAGAGGCGGCGGCGCTTGAGGAGCGGCACGATATCGCGCTCATGGCGACGGACCAGGGCCTCGTTCGGTCTCTCGTCGCGGTAGGCCCGGCGGTACTCCATGCCGTACTTCTCCGAGAAGCCCTCGAACTGGCCGTGGCCGAACATCGGCAGGCCGGGCATCGTGGCCATCATCGCGCAGACGCCGAAGTAGCGGTCTCCGTCGCCGAACTGAGCGATGGCCGTCTCCTCGTCGGGGTTATTCATGAAGTTGACGAAGCGCTTGAGGATGTCCTTGTCGAACTCGACGGTGTTGCGTATCGTCGCTCGGTACTCCGCGTTCTTCTTGTCCTTGAGCATGTTCATGAAGGCCGAGTTGTACACGCGGTGCATGCCCAGGGTGCGTACGAAGTAGCCCTCCATCATCCAGAAGGCCTCGGCCAAGAGGAGGGTGTCTGGCGCCTCGGCCGCGCAGAGGTCGACCACCTCGCGCCAGAATTCCTCCGGTATCGCCGCGTTGAAGTCCTCGGTCGTCATCGCCGACTCGAAGCGGCTCGCGATCGCGCCGCCGGAGCCCGGCTCGGGGTACCAGAGGCGGCGTAGCGAGCGCTTGGCCAGCACCATCGCCGCGTCGAAGCGTATGATGGGGAAGTTCCTGGCCACGTGCAGGATGCGCTCCCTCACCGCCTCGCGGGCGGCCGGGTTCAGGAAGTCTATCTGGGCGGTGTCGTTCCAGGGCATGCTCGTGCCATCGTTGCCGTGGTAGACGTAGCTCGTCTCGCCGGAGCGGAAGTCGACGCGCTTGAAGGTGACGGCCGCGTCTCGCCGGTCGTAGTAGTGGTCCTCGAGCCAGACGCCGATCGCGCCGTCGCCGGACAGGTTCTCGCCCGTGTACGAGTACGACGGGAAGGGCGGGTTAGGCCGACGCACGAATAGGTCGGGCCGGTCGCGCACCCAGGCGGAGTCCAGGCCGGTATGGTTCGGCACCATGTCGGCGGCGAGCCGTATGCCCCGCGCCAGCGCGCGTTCCCGGAGCGAGCCGAGCGCGTCCCAGCCGCCGAGTTCCCAGGCTATCTCGTAGTCGAACAGCGAATAGGCGCTCGGCGCCGCCTCCGGGTTGCCGCACAGCTCCTTGATGCGGCGCGAGGCCTGGCTGCGTTCCCAGAGGCCTATGAGCCACAGCGCGTTGAAGCCCCGGGCGGCGAGCAGGTCGAGCTCCTCGTCGGGGATGGCGTCGAGGGTGCGTATGGCGCGGCCGTAGGCCTTGGACAGCTGGTCCAGCCAGACGAGGGTGCTCTTGGCCATCATCACGACGCGGGGCATCCAGTCCTTGTCCTCGCTGAAGCGCTCGTACTCGGCGTCGAGCGCGGCGTAGGACGGCACCCGTATCGGCCCCGGCCCCGGCGCGAAGCCTTGCCTGTCGTCCTCGGCGAGCATGTCGGCGGCGCCGAGTAGCCTGGACAGGCGGTCGCCGAGCAGGAGGCCCCAGCGGCGGCGCACGTACTCGAGCTGGCCGGCGAGCGAGCGGGGGCTGGCCCGCATCGGCGCGCGTAGGAGGTCGGGCAGGCTGAGCGAGTCGGGGCCGAAGGGCGGCATGGCGGCGAGCGCCGCCTCGGCCGCGTCGAGGCTGGCGTCCACCGGCGCGCGCGAGCGGAGCGCGGCGTCGTCGAACAGGAAGCGGTAGGGTTCCAGGGCCGGGTTCTCGTTGGCCAGCCTGAGGAGGAGGAGCTCCTCGAGGGCTACGGCTCGCTTGCCGCGGCCGTCGTCGAGCCCGTCGAGCCAGGCTTCCGGCTCCAGGCGGCCCGCGTAGACGTCGCCGGTCGGGAAGGCGCGCGAGAACGCTACGAGGCTCGAGCGGACCCGGCTCGCGCCGATAGCTGCGCCTGCCGAGGCGAGCGCCGTATCGAAAGCCGCCGCGTCGACCCGTTCGCGGTACAGCGCGCAGACGGCGTGCAGGATTTCGTCGAGGAGGCCCATCGCGTTGATCGCGCCGGCCTTGACGACGGGTCCGCCGTTCGCCGCCGCGTGGTCGTTGATGGCCGCGGCGAAGGCCCTGGCCTCATGGTAGTCCGCGAAGGTCACCCCACCGGCGGTCGCGTAGGGTACGCCGGCCAGGCCGAAGCGGTCGCGAGCCGCCTTGGATACGTGGAATTCCACCCGGCCGGCGGGACGGCCGCCCTCCTCGGCCGTCCCGCCGAGGGCTCCGAGCTCGATCACGAATTCCCTGGCGCCGCGCTTGTCCATCGTTCGTACTCCGTTCCTGCCGTCGCGACGCTCGATCGCGCCGACCCGCCCTTCGATGATAACCGATGCGCCGGGCGGGGACAAGGACGGGTTCTTCCGCGCGGTCCGTCCCTATCGGGATGCCCTCTGGGCGACGAGCCAACCGATGCCGTAGAGGACGGGCAGGTGGACGAGGTACACGGGGAGCGAGCGCCTGCCTATGGCGGCTAACGCCGCGACGATAGGCCAGCCCTTCGCGGCCGGCGCCGGGGGGCCGGCCGCCCGGCGTCCCGCCGGGCCGTTCCGTTCGGCTATCGGCCGCCTCGATAGCAGATCGCGGGCCGCGGCGCCGAGGGCGACGAACGCGAACCACGGGGCGAGCGGCAGGTAATCGGCGGGGTAGAGGCCGGCCGGCCTGAGGCCGAGCCAGGCCAGGTACGGCCACCCGAAGCGCGGCTCGGCGAGCAGGACTCCCGCTACCAGCGCCGCGGCGCCCGCTACGATGGCGAGGGCCGGCCTCCCCAGGAGGGGGTAGGCGATCAGCGACGACAGCGCCAGTAGATGGATCACCCCGAAGAACACGAAGCCCTCGCCGAGGACGGGCCGGGTCGCGGCGCTGATCGCCAGCGCGACAAGGCCGAGCTTGCCCGCCCGCTTCGCGAAGGAGCCGAAGCCTGAGCCGGCGGCCCGCTTGCCGGCCAGGTTCCAGCCGGATACCGCCACGAAGCCGGCCGCGATTACCCGTGGGAACATCCACCAGAAGCCGGAGAATAGCTCGAGCCGGGCCAGGTCGAACATCGCCCCGACGTAGCAGGCGTGGTAGGCTATCATGGCTAGGACGAGGCCGCCTTTGATGGCGTCGTTGGTGATCGAACGTCGGTGCATCGGGGCAGTATACGCCTCGCCGCGGCGGGTGGTAAAGCGCGCTTGAGCCGCCCGTCGTCCCGGTGCTATAGTCGCCGGCGATGGAAACCGAAATCCGTATCGACCAGGCCTTCTTTTCCGACCTCGAGCGGCCCGCGAGCTTCTATATCCTCAGGCATGGCGAGACGGTCGCCAACGCCGAGAGCCGCATCCAGGGCCGTTCGGAGTACCCTCTGAACGAGAACGGGCGAGCCCAGGCCGCGGACCTAGCCAGGCACCTCGAGGGAGCGGGCGTGCGCCGCCTGCTGTACTCGCCGCTCTCACGCGCCCGCGAGACGGCGGCCATCGTCGCGGCGGCCCTCGGCCTCGACGGCTCGGAACTCGCGGCTGAGCCTGCCCTCGTCGAGCTGGACACGGGGCGTTTCTCCGGGCTTACCTTGACGGAGATACGGGAGCGTTTCCCGGCGGAGCACGAGGCCTTCGGGTACCGCAGTTGGGAGGCCGTGCCGGACGCCGAACGCGCGGAGGAGCTCTACCGACGCGCGTCGCTCGCCTGGTCCAGGCTCAAGGCCGAGGCTAAGGCCTCGGGCGGCAACGTGGCGGCCGTGTCGCACGGCGGCATGATCCAGTGGCTCGTCCGCGCAACCTTCGGCTGCCGTAGCTGGATGCCGCTTCTGTCCACGGGCAACTGCGGCGTCTTCGAGCTGTTCGTCGACCCGGTGGGCGGAGGCCGCCCCGCCTATCTGCAGTGGAAGGAACTGAATCGGCTACCCGGCGGTACGGCGGGCCGTACGCCGCCGGTGTTCTAGTTCACGTTCTGCGGGTCCTCGACGAAGGCCTCCCAGAGGGGCTCGTCCGGGGGCGGGTCGGCCGTGACGTATACGCGGCGGCGGTCAGGCATCTCGAAACTCAGCTCGCGGGCGTGCAGCATAATCAGGCCGTTCCGCGTCGATCGCCTGGAGCCGTACTTCAGGTCGCCGCGCACCGGGAAGCCTGCCGCGGACAGCTGGGCCCGTATCTGGTGCGTCTTGCCCGACAGGGGCCGTACCGCCAGCAGAAAGTACCGGTCGCTCCGGCCGACCAGCTCGTAGGTCAGTACCGCTACATCGCCTCCGCGGTCGCCGTTGGCCGGTACGGCCTTGGCCTGGTTGCGTCGCTTGTCGTGGACCAGCCGGTGCCGCAGTGTGCCGGCGGCCGGCTCGGGGGCGCGCTCGGTGACGGCCCAGTAGGTCTTGGTCACGCGGCGTTCGCGGAAGGCCTCGGATAGGGCCGCCAGGCTGTGCTTCGACTTGGCGAAGGCGACCGCGCCGCTCGTGCGTCGGTCGAGCCTGTGGGCCGGCTCGACGAAGCGGCCCGGCCTCGACTCGGCGACGAAATCCTTCAGGGACGAGTCGCCGCTCTTATCGGGCAGGGTCGGCACCGCGGCGAGCTTGTTGACGATGACGACGTCGCCATCTTCGTAGATCACGTCAAAGATGCCGGACATGGCACGATAGTACCATATCCGGCGCTTCTTTGGCTAGAATTCTTACGCGGTTTTACCGGAGTCGACGCGCTTCCGTATCACCTGGGAGACCACGCCCACTACGATGAGGCCGATGCCGATGATGTCGGTCACGGCACCGGGATCGATCATCAGCACGCCGCCGGCGGCCATCAGGATGCGCTCCCACCACAGCGAGCGGCAGAGCATGTAGCCCATGATGCCGGACGATACGCCGATGATGCCGAGCATCGAGGTTGCGACCATCAGGAGGCCGGACCAGAAGGTCACGTCTATCATCAGCATCATCGGGTTCATGACGAAGATATACGGCACGAGGAAGGCCGCGATGGCCAGCTTGGACGCGGCGAGGCCGGTCTTCATCGGGTTGGCCTTGGCGATGCCCGCGCCGGCGAAGGCCGCGAGCGCCACCGGAGGCGTCACGTCGGCGATGATGCCGAAGTAGAACGCGAACATGTGGGCGGGCAGCACGATCGAGATGGAGTCGATGGGCAGCTCGGGGAATTTCATCCTGAGCAGCATGATGATGGCCGGGGCCGCTATCGTCGAGGTGATGATGTAGTTCGCGGTCGTCGGCACGCCCATGCCCAGGATGATACTGGTGATCATCGTGAAGAACAGGGTCAGGATCAGGTTGCCGTTGGCCAGGCTGACGAGCACCGAGCCGAGCTTGAGGCCGAGGCCGGTCTTGGTGACCACGCCGATGATGATACCGGCGCAGGCCGTCGCGGCGAGTACGCCGATGGCGCCCCTGGCGCCCGACTCGAGGCCGCCCACGATCTCCTTGAAGCCGATGTTCGGCTTCTTCTTGAGGATCGCGAAGCCGAGTAGGATGGCGCCGAGCACCGCGAGGGCGCCGAGCGGGGTCATCTGGGTCAGGTACCTGAGCGCGCCGTCGGCGCCGTAGGGGCCGACCTTGAAGATCGGTTTCATGATCGCGAAGACGACGAGCATGCCGCCTATCGGCAGCGGGGCCCACCAGCCGAGCACGGCGGCCGCTATCGACAGCACGATGGCGTAGAACGCCGCCAGCATCGGGGTATAACCGGTGACGAGCAGCCAGACGATGCCGACGAGCGGGATCATCAGGTAGCCGCGCCCGAAGAAGATCTCCTTGAGGTTCGGCAGCTCTTCCTTGGTCATGCCGCGCAAGCCGAGCTTCTTGGCCTCGAAGTGAACGCCGGCCCAGACGCCGAAGTAGTAGAGCAGGGCCGGTATCACGGCCGCGCCTATGATGCGCACGTAGGGTATACCGGTCATCTCCGACATCAGGAAGGCCGCGGCGCCCATGATAGGCGGCATCAGCTGGCCTCCGGTCGACGCGGTGGCCTCGACGGCTCCGGCAAACTCGGGCTTGTAGCCCAGGCGCTTCATCATGGGGATAGTAAAGGAGCCCGTGCCGACGACGTTGGCGACCGAGCTGCCCGAGACCGTACCCATCAGGCCGCTCGACAGGACGGCGACCTTCGCGGGGCCGCCGGCGGAGCGGCCGGCTATCGAGTTGGCCAGGTCGATGAAGTACTGACCGAGGCCGGTCTTCTCGAGGTAGGCGCCGAACAGTATGAACAGGAAGATGAAGGTGCTCGACACGCCGAGCGGTATGCCGAAGACGCCCTCGGTGGTGAAGTACAGGTGCTGCACCAGGTCTCCGACGTCGACGCCTCGGTGCGCCAGCTGGCCGGGAAGCCAGGGGCCGGCGAAGGCGTAGGCTATGAAGACGCCCGCGATGATGACGATGGGCAGGCCGACGATGCGCCTGGCCGCCTCGAGTACCAACAGGATGCCTACGACGCCGACGATCATGTCCATCGTCGTCGCCGTGCCGGCGCGCAGTACGAGCTGCCCATAGTTGGCTATGATGTACATAGGCGTGATGGCGCCTAGTACCGCGAGGCCCAGGTCGAGCGGGTGGAGCCGGTCCTTGGACCATTTCTTGCTGGTCGGGTAGAGCAGGAAGATCAGCGCCATGCCGAACGCGAGGTGGACCGCGCGCTGGAGCATCGCATCAAGTACGCCGAACAGGGCTGTGTACAGCTGAAAACAGGTGAAGGTGATGGCTATGGCCGAGATCACCTTGGCCATGAGGCCCGAGTAGACGCGGAAATTCGATTCCTTGTCATACTTCTTGAGGATCGCTTGGCTATCGGCCTCTGCCGTCGCGATCGCATCGTTCGTCGTCGATTCACTCATCGATCGATCTCCTTAAGGTTAATCGGATTCGCGCGAAGCGCTGAATCGTACCATGTTCCCCGTGGGCGCCCAGTAGGTCAGTGGCCGCACGCGGCCGTCGACCCGTAGCTCGTGGCCGGGGATCGGCGAGACCCGGACGGCTATCTCGTCAAAGCGCCTGCCTGGCCTCGTCTCGAAGCGCCCGTCCACGACGCAGAACCCGTCTTCGTCACCCGATGGCATGCCGGTCGACAGCTGGTCGAACAGCACGCGCTCGAGCGTCAGGCCGCCGCCGCCCACGGAGAACTCCTCGTCCACGCGGGACAGGTTGACCGAGTGCATGAAGGATAGGGTGAAGGTGGCTGGGACTGCTATCGTCGCGAGCGGGCGCCCCGCCTCGTCGCGGATCCGCAGTGCCCGAGCGGGGCCGAACCTGGTCAGTAGCGAGGCCGCGCACGCGAGCGCGACGGCCGCGCTACGGTATCTCATACGAGTCGCCGGCGCCCCATCGATGGGCCGCCGGCTCCTTCCTCTCGTTACTTCTTGCCGTAGAACTTCTCGGCGCCCGGATGCAGCGGCAACGACATGCCGGCCTGGGCGTTCTCGAGCTTGATCATCGCGCCGGCCTTGGCGTGGGCGGCGGTCAGGCGCTCGGTACCGGCGGCCGAGAACATCGTCTGGAGCATCTTCTCGACGGTGGCGGCGTCGAGCGAGGCGGAGACGGCGAGCATGGCCTGGACGGCCACGGTCTGCGTGTCGGCGTCTACGCCCTTATAGGTGTTCGCCGGGATGACCGTCTTCGTGTAGAAGGGGTAGGTCGACTGGAGCTTCGCGACGACGGCATCGTCGATCTTGACGACCCTGATGTCCTTGGTCGCGGAGATGTCCTGGACGGCGGCGGTCGGGTGACCGGCGGTCAGGAAGGCCGCGTCGATGTTGCCGTCCTTCAGGTTGCTGGCGGCCTCGTTGAACGACAGGTACTGAACCTGGATGTCGGCGTAGGTGACGCCGGCGGCTTCCATGATCTGGCGGGCGTTGGCCTCGACGCCTGAACCGGCGGCGCCCACGGCTACCTTCTTACCCTTGAGCCCGGCTACGGAGTTGATGCCGGAGTTGGCGAGCGTGATCAGCTGGCAGGTTTCGGGATAGAGGATGGCCATGCCCTTCAGCTCGGGGAAGGCCTTGTCCTTGAACAGCTCGAGGCCGTTGACGGCGTAGTAGGCGATGTCGTTCTGCACCATGATCACGTCGGCCTTGCCCTCGCGGAGCAGGTTGACGTTGGCCACCGAGGCGCCGGTCGCCTGGGCGGTGGCGTTCATGCCCTTGACGCCCTCGTTCCAGATGGTCGCCATGGCGCCCGCGAGTGGGTAGTAGGTGCCGCCGGTGCCGCCGGAAGCGATGGATACGAATGACTGCTTGGGGGCTCCGCAGCCCGAGAGGGCGGCGACGAGCGCGATCGCGATCAGGAGTATGCTGATCTTCTTCATTGGAGTTCCTCCTTGTTGAGTGCCGGTGGATATGAATGCGGTATGGCACTGTTCCTATGCACGCGGCAAGGGAACAGTGTAGTCGTTTGCCGCCGGGAACGCAAGTATTTTTTATTATCACGCCTCGCTCGGTCGGCGAAGCAACGCCCCGTCAGCCGGCGGCCAGCCGACCGCGCCTCGTCATGGAGACGCCGAGTAGCCGGGCCGTGTCGGGGCCGGAGCCTCCGTCCGCGTACTGGAGCAGGCCATCGGCGCCGCGCTCCGCCCAGTGGGCCAGTACTGGGTCGACGAGGCGCCAGGCTTCCTCGGTCTCGTCGAAGCGGATGAACAGCGTGGGATCGCCGGCCATGGCGTCGGCCAGCAGGCGGTCGTAGGGGCCTGAGGCCCTGGCCGCCGAGTCCCTGAGCATGCCGACGAGCTCCTCGCGCTCCGCCTGGGCCGAGTCGGGGGCCTTGGCGTTGAAGCGCAGCACCACGCCCTCGTCGGGCTGGATGCGGAGTACCAGGTGGTTGGCGTCGAGCGCGGGGCCGGGGACCTCGGTCTCGCCCGGCCTGAAGTGAGCCACGATCTCGGTCCGGCGGCCGGATAGGGCCTTGCCCGTCTTCAGAATGAAGGGGACGCCGGCCCAACGCCAGTTATCGACCTCGAGGCGCATTGCCACGAAGGTCTCCGTGGAGGAGTCGGGCCGGACCGACGGCTCGTCGCGGTAGCCGGAGTACTGGCCCCGCACGGCGAGCGTCGCGGCCTCGGCCGGAGACAGCTGAGGCACGGCCCGTAGCAGCCTGACCTTCTCCTCGCGGACCGCCTCCTGGGACAGGAGGTCGGAAGGCGCCTCCATCGCGCAGAGGCAGAACAGCTGCATCAGGTGGTTCTGGAGCATGTCGCGGGCCGCGCCGGTCGCGTCGTAGAAGCCGCCGCGGGAGCCGATGCCGCCCGACTCGGCCACGGTGATCTCGACCCGCTCGATGTGCTTGCGGTTCCAAAGCGGCTCGAAGATCGAATTCGCGAAGCGGAAGTACAGTATATTCTGGACCGCATCCTTGCCGAGGTAGTGGTCCACCCTGAAGATGTCGGCCTCGTCGTAACGCTCGTGCAGGCGGCGGTTCAGGTCCCTGGCGCTCGCCAGGTCGGTACCGAAGGGTTTCTCGACGAGCAGGCGGCGGTAGCCCGACGCGCCGGAGTCGAAACCGGTCAGGCCGGCTTCCGCGAGCCTCGTCGCGGCGTCGCCGAAGCGGTCAGGGGTGCAGGCTAAATAGAAGAGGCCGTTCGTCGACGCGCGCCGGTAGTGGCGCTCGCGTAGCTCGTCGTAGAGGTTGCGGTCGGAGGCGTCGCCGCGCAGGTACGATACGCCGCGGCTGAACGCCTTCCAGGCCGCCTCGTCGAAGCCCGGGTCGGCCTCGCGGCAGGCTGGCTCGAGCATGGCCAGGTAGCCTGCGTCGTCGAGCTCGCGCCTCGCCACGCCTACGAGGGCGAAGCCGTCCGGCAGGCGGCCCGAGCGGTAGAGCCTGAAGAGGGCCGGCGCTATGCGCCTGGTCGCCAGGTCGCCGGCGCCGCCGATCACGGTCATAACCGTGCGGCGCGTCCGATCGTCATGCATTGAGCCGATTCTCGACACGGTCTGTTAGCCCCCCGGCATAAGAACGGGCCCGCGCCTCGCGGCCGAAGGCGGTCGCGGGAGCTATACGATGCCCCTCGACGATAGTATCGGCGCGCTCTCGCGGATCTTGAGTGTTTTCGTGCGCCGTGGCCCGGGTTAGAAGCTGGCGAGCGCGTAGACGCCTATCAGCAGCTCGAGCATGGCTAGCTCCGGGTCGGCTCGCTCCTGTTCGCGGAGGCGGTCGACGTACCAATAGAAGATGCCGAGCCGCGGGTCGATGCGGAAGACGTAGTCGATGAAGAGCGGGTCGTCGGCCTCGTCGCCGAACAGCAGCGACGCGACGGCCCTGGCGAGGCCCGCGAAGGCGGGCACGGCGTTCGGGTAGTCGCCTGCGTCCACCATGCCGACGAAGGAGTCGAGCAGGGCGAGGGCCTCGGACTTGCCGACCTCGTCCTTGCCGTCCACCCAGGTCTTGGCGACGAGGAGCCGTACGTTGTCGCGGAAGCGTTCCAGGAGGCGGGCGCGGCAGAGGGCCAGGTCGCCTGTGTTGCCGACTACGTATTTCCTGAAGGCCCCCGGGCCGCCGATGATGTCGGCCAGGGCCGATCCATACTCGCGGCGAAGCACCGAGTTGTCCGTGCCGACGAGGAGGGGGAAGAGTTCGAAGGCGGCCTTCTCGACGTCCAGGTCCGCCGGATCGTCGACCGCGTACACGGGTGCGCCCATGGGGCAACCATGTCACGCCCTCCGCCGCTTTGTCAATAATACCGGTTCGGTCGGTCCCCCGCGACGGCGCTGAGCTGCCTCGGGGCTCGGCCGTGTGTTGAAAAGCTAGGCATTAGCGGTTACGATTAAGGTCGAGGGGAGGCTCGCTCCCCATTACCGAACGTCTGGAAGGCCGCCATGAACGACATCCTTGTACACTCCGAGGCCGTCCTGGGCTATGGGTTCGTCGCCGACAAGTACCTCGAGGACGGCGAGAGCGAGTATAGGCTCAGGAACGCCCAGCTCGACAAACCGTCCGACTCGTATCGCCCCCTGCGCCATCTCGACGTCGAGATACTCATTAAGAACGGCAACCGCTGCTCCGACTGGGGCAAGCTACTCGTGCGCGAGCCGTTCGACGCCACCCTGATACGCAACAGCGAGTTCGCCGGCCTGGTTCGCATCGGTAGCCTCGAGCGCGTGGTGCTCGAGCACCACGACATGATGATCCCTGCGGGTATCACGAACTCGCGCATCATTTCCTGCGACATCGGCGACCAGTGCGCCGTGCACTCGTGCATCTACCTGGCGCACTATATCGTCGGCGACCGCTGCATCCTCATGAACAACGACGATATCCACGTCTCCGACCACGCCAAATGGGGCAACGGCGTCATCAAGCAGGGCGAGAGCGAGGACGTTCGTATCCGGCTCGACCTGATGAACGAGGCCGGCGGCCGTTCCGTGCTGCCCTTCGACGGTATGCTCTGCGCCGACGCCTACCTCTGGGCCAAGCGCCGCGACGACGCCGCGCTCATGGAGCGCTTCGAGGAGATGACCGACGCCGCCTTCGAGCACCGGCGAGGCGAGTATGGCGTGATCGGCTCCGGTAGCGTGCTCAAGAGCAACCGCATCATCAAGGACGTGCGGGTAGGCGAGTGCGCCTACATCAAGGGCGCCAACAAGCTCAAGAACCTGACGATCAACTCGAGCGACGCCGAGCGTACCCAGATAGGCGAGGGCGTCGAGCTGGTCAACGGCATCGTCGGCTACGGTTGCCGCGTGTTCTACGGCTGCAAGGCCGTGCGCTTCGTGATGGGCACGAATTCCGCGCTCAAGTACGGGGCCAGGCTGATACACTCGGTGCTCGGCGACAACTCGACGGTCTCGTGCTGCGAGATACTCAACAATCTGATCTTCCCGGCCCACGAGCAGCACCACAACACCAGCTTCCTGATCGCCTCGCTGGTCCGGGGGCAGTCGAACCTGGCCGCCGGCGCGACGATAGGCTCGAACCACAACTCGCGGGCCAACGACGGCGAGATCGACGCCGGGCGCGGCTTCTGGCCGGGCTTGTCCACCTCGGTCAAGCATAGCTCGCGCTTCGCCTCGTACTGCCTCTTGGCCAAGGGCGCGTACCGCTTCGAGCTGGACGTGCCGTTCCCCTTCGCGCTGGTGGCCGACGACGCGGCCCGCGACAGGCTCGAGATCATGCCCGCCTACTGGTGGATGTACAATATGTACGCGCTCCTGCGCAACGAGAGCAAGTTCGTCGCGCGCGACAAGCGGCAGAGCCGCGGCCAGAACATCGAGTTCTCGCCCTTCGCGCCCGACATCGCCGAGGAGGCCTTCGGCGCCCTCGAGCTGCTCGAGCGTTTCGTCGGGGTGGCGTGGTACCGCGCGTCCGGCGGCGCCGAGGCCGTCGTCGAGGGATCCGACGACGAGGCGACCCGGGCCAAGGGCCGAGAGCTGCTGCTCGGCCCCAAGGAGGACGTCGACGCGCTCGAGGTCCTCGGGTACGGTATCGAGAATTCCAGGCGACGCGTGCTGATCCAGAAGCCCAGGCGCGCCTACAAGGCGTATCGCCATCTGCTCCGCTGGTACGCGATGCGCGTGCTCATCGAGTATTTCGCCGAACGGCCGGACGCCACCTTCCAGGACGCCGGCGACGTGCTCGAGGGCGAACGGGTGCGCGAGTGGGAGAACCTCGGCGGGCAGCTCGTGCCGCGCTCGAAGGTCGAGGCCCTGGTCGCCGACGTCAAGGACGGCAAGGTGGGGGGCTGGGGCGAGATGCACGCCGAGTACGCCAGGCTATGGTCGGAGTACCCGCTGGACAAGGCCCAGCACGCCTGGGCGACGATGTGCGACCTGCTCGGCGTCGAGCGCCTCGAGGAGGCCGCGTTCGCCAAGGAGGTGGTCAGGTTCATGGACACCACCCGCTTCATCGAGGAGCAGGTTTACCTGACCAGGCGCAAGGACTACGTCAACGGGTTCAGGCTGGCCACCTTCCGCGGCGAGGCGGAGATGCGGGCCGTGCTCGGCTCGCCGGAGTCGGCCCCGTTCGTCAGGCAGTCGCGGGCCGACATGGAGCGATGGCGCGCGAGGGCGGACGCCTTGCTCGGTCGCCTATCGGCCGAGTAGGCGGGGATAGGAGCCGTCGGCTCGCGGAGGCGCGCTAGCGCCTCTTCGTCTGCGCCGTATCGTCGCCGGGCTCCGGGAGCAGGTTCCGCCCCGTCGCCGCGGTCAACTCCGGCGAGCCGAAGTGCTCCTGCACGAGCCGGGCCAGCTCGGCCGCCGCGTTGATCAATGTGAACAGTCGGCTCGATACGAGCTTCAGCTCATCCTCGTCGATCGAGTCGTCGCCCTGGAGGGAGTTGACGATGGTCATGTTGAGCTCGGCCGTCTCGTGCATCAGCTCGGCCATGCGCGTCACCAGGGCCTTGTAGGAGTACTCGATCCGCCGGTCGGCCATCGAGGTGACCGTCTCGATGATCGACATGATGTTCTTGAGCGAATGGATCATCATCGGGTTGGGCTTGCGTTCCACCTCGACGCGCCAGTTCTCGAACCGTATCATCGTCTGGTCGAGCATGCGCTTGAGGTCGGCGTTGCTCATCTCCGGTACGTCGCGCTTGCCCTTCATGGATTAACCTGCCTGAACGGAGAGAAGAAGAATCAGACCACGGAGGCACGGAGGCACGAAGGGAAATGAGGTCAAGATAGAGCGCAAAGGAATATTTTCCTTTCTCATCTCTCATCCTCCATTTTCTTCAGCTCCGTGCCTTCGTGTCTCCGTGGTAACGTTTTTAAGCTTGCATTATATCAGGCCGGGTTCTTGGCCTTGAAGTCCTGCATGAACTGCACGGTCGTCTCGACGTCCTTGAGGCTGACCGCGTTATAGCAGGACAGGCGGATGCCGCCCATCGAGCGATAGCCCTTGGTCTGGACTATCCCGGCGGCCTTGGCGTCGGAGACGAACTTGGCGTCGAGCTCGGGGGTCGGGAGCTTGAAGTCCACGTTCATCCAGGAGCGCGAGTCGGCGTTGGCGGTGCCCTTGAAGTAGCCCGCGGAGCCGTCGATCGCGGAGTACAGGAGCCGCTGCTTCTGATCGTTGATCTTCCCCATAGCCTCGAGGCCGCCGTTCTTCTTGAGCCAGCGCAGCACGAGGTTCAGGATGTAGATCGAGAAGCAGGGCGGGGTGTTGTGCATGGAGAACTTCTCCTTGAACACCTTGTAGGACAGCATGGTCGGCAGGTCGTCGTGGGCCTTCTGGAGGAAGTCGTCCTTGACCGCGACCACGGTGACTCCGGACGGGCCGAGGTTCTTCTGGGCGCCGGCGTAGATCATGCTGAATTTCTTGAAGTCGACCGGGCGGCTGAAGATGTCGCTCGACATGTCGCAGACGAGAGGCTTGCCCTTGACGTCGGGGACGTAGTGCCACTCGGTACCCTCGACGGTGTTGTTCGAGGTGTAGTGGACGTACTCGGCGGCCGGGTTGAGCTTGAGCTCGCCCTGCTTGGGGATGGCGACGAACATGCCGTCGCCGAGGTGCATGTCGGCGGGGTGGGTGATCTTGCCGTAGCGTTTGGCTTCCTTGACGGCGGCCTGGGACCAGTTGCCGGTGACGATATAGTCGGCTTCCTTGCCGGCGCCGAGGTAGTTCATCGGCAGCATCAGGAACTGGGTGGACGCGCCGCCGGTCGTGAACAGCACGTTATAGTCGGGGCCGAGGCCGGCCAGCTCGCGGAACAGGTCCATCGTGCCCATGTGCAGGGCGTCGTAGTCCTTGCCGCGGTGCGAGACCTCCATGACGGAACAGCCGGTGCCGTTCCAGTCGAGCATCTCGTCGCGGGCCTGCTCGAGAACCTCTACGGGGATGCCGGCGGGGCCGGCCGAATAGTTGATTACGCGTTTCATGGTATAGCCTCCTTATTTCTTGCAGTACTTCCGTACGCGCTCGACGATGCAGTCGCCGAGCCGGTCCAGGTTCTCGGCCGTCGAGGCGCCGAGGTGCGGGGTCATGACGACGTGGGGCGCCTTGGCGAGCGGCGTGTTCTCCGGCGGGTCGGAATAGTACACGTCGGTGCCGTAGCCGGCCAGCTGGCCGCTCTCGAGCGCGGCGACGATGTCCTCCTCGACGACGACCTTGCCGCGGCAGGTGTTGACGAGGTAGGCGCCCTTCTTCATCGAGGCGAGGGCCTTGGCGTTGATCATGCCCTTGGTCTCGTCGGTCAGCGGGGTGTGGAGGCTGATGTAGTCGGACTGGGCCAGCACCTGCTCCAGGCTCATCATCTCCGCGGCGTCCGACTTCTCGACGAACTTATCGTAGGCGATGACGCGCATGCCGAAGGCCTTGGCGCGGACGGCGACTTCGCGCGCGATGCGGCCGATGCCGACGAGGCCAAGGGTCTTACCGGCCAGCTCGGTACGCTCGAGCTCCTTCTTGAGCCACTTGCCCTGCTTCATCGACGCGTCGGCCTCGGCGATATGGTTCGGCAGCGATATCATCAGCGCGAAGGCCAACTCGGCGACCGCGAGGCTCGAGGCCTCGGGGGTATTATCGACCGCGACGTTCTTGGACTTGGCGTACTCGACGTCTATCGTGTCGACGCCGACGCCGCCGCGGATGATGAACTTGAGCTTCGGAGCCTTGTCCATCATCGCCTTGTCGACCTTGGTCTTCGAGCGGACGATGATGATCTCGGCGTCGGCGACGCGGCCCTGGTCCTGGGTCACCTCTCCGTACGCCTCGAGGCGCTTCGGCAGGTCGGCCTTGAAGGCGTCGGCGAGCAGTATAAGCATGGGATCCTCCTTTGTTGTATCGTCGCTCGATCGTAGCGCGTCTCTGGCGATGGACAGTCCGCCCCGGGAGGCCGGTGATGGCCCGGGGCGAGACGAACCCATCATGGATTCGTGCTATGAGTGGGACGATGCAGTCATCTTATCATGGAAGGAAGCCTTGTCAAGCCGGGCGGCCGGCGACCGATGGTAGGCCGACGCCGGCCGCCGCTATTGGCCGCCGCCGGCGGCTCCTGGCCGCCGCTATTCCAGGCTCGCTCCCAGCGCCTCGGCGATGGCGCGGGCGTTCAACTCGAGCTCCGGCCTGCGCTTGACCGGCACCGAGTCGATCATATAGCTCTCGCCGTCCTTCAGGTCGACGAGCAGCCGCGCCTGGGAGCCGCGCGGTAGCTTGTCGTCCGGCGGCAGGTCGCGCTGGTCGAGCCTGCCTTTGGCGAAGGTATCCAGCCTGAGGCGGGCTACCTCGTCGGCCTTGAACGAAGGGCCGCGGGCGGCGAAGACGAAGCCCACCCTGCCGGAGCACTCGCCGCTCGCGGCGTCGAAGCTCCAGCGCTCCTGATAGAGCGCTGCCACCGCGGCGACGGCCACGACGACGAGCGCGCCGAGGCTCGGGGCGCCGGAGATGGACGATGAGATGGCTAGCGTCAGCGCGATGGCGGATGCGGTTAGACGGTACCAAAGGGGGATGCCGTAGATCAGCGCGGTTCCGGATCGGCGCATGGAGAGATGGAGTTGCATGAGTCGACTATAGCCGTAGCTCCGGTTCCCGGGCAAGGGCCGGCGCTGGCGGTTGCGCTCGCCGAAGCGGCCGTATAGACTCGCGCCATGAAGGCCTTACCGACTCTGTTGTGCATCCTCGCGGCCACTACGGCGACCGCGGCGCTCCCCGCCCAGCCCCTGCCTATCCTGGAGCCGCCCGGGGGCATGAGGCGTGGCGAGCCTGGCATCGCCGCCTTGACGCTCCCGGCTATCGACGGCCCAGCGAGCGCTTATACGCTATCGGTGCGCTACGCCGATGGCGCTGACGGCCCGACCTATCGCGGTTTCGCGGCGCCGCGGGGCGGACCGGGCAAGGCCGGCCTCGGCCGGGAGATCCCGTTCGCGGGGCCGTCGGCGGCGTCGGTACGGAGCTTCGTCGTCCTGTTCATGCTGTCGGCGCCTCTCGACGCGCCGCTCGGCGAAGCCTCGATGGTGGCGCGTGGGCCGGACGGCGAGGCCCTAGCCGGCGCCCGCTTCTCCGTCGGCGCCCGCGAGTTCGGCCGACAGGACCTGTGGCTCGACGAGGCGTTGACGAGCATCAGGGTCGATCCCGACCCCGCGAAGACCGAGCAGGCCATCCGCTACCAGGCCCTGCTCTCGTCGGTCGACCCCGAGGCGGCCTTCCTGGACTCCGGGTTCTCGATGCCCGTGGCCACTGAACGACGTACCACTTTGTTCGGCATGAGACGGCGCTATGTCTACGCGGACGGCGGCGTCGAGGCGTCGACGCATAACGGCATCGATTACGGCCTGCCGACGGGAAGCCCCATCGTCGCCCCGGGACGGGGCAGGGTCGTCATGGTCGAGGACCGTATCGTGACCGGCAAGACCGTCATCTTGGAGCACCTGCCCGGAACCTACAGTATATATATGCATCTGGACGGCTTCGATCCGAGCCTGGCGCTCGGGGCGGTGGTCCCGCGAGGCTCGCCGCTCGGTACGGTCGGCATGACCGGACTGGCCACGGGGCCGCATCTGCACTGGGAACTACGCGTCATGGGCCAGGCCTGCGACCCGGAGGCCCTCGTCGGCCTTGACAAAGTGCCGTGGATCCGTACAATGATGCCCGCTATCGAGGGGAGGTGATTTTCTATCAGCCAGATACTAGTCGACGATAACGAGCCGCTCGAGAAGGCCATCAAGCGCTTCAAGCGCATGGTCGAGAAAGAGGGCATCATCCGCGAGTGGAAGAAGC